>Ga0210057_1004492_pt1 | contig 18477 bp, 21 predicted proteins | sample CryGeyCG2114_010_2_FD_183968 | JGI IMG/M metagenome (GOLD analysis project Ga0210057, IMG submission 183968) | Groundwater microbial communities from aquifer - Crystal Geyser CG10_big_fil_rev_8/21/14_0.10 (SPAdes) (version 2) | ecosystem: Environmental > Aquatic > Deep subsurface > Groundwater ...
ACTTACAGATTGGTTAATTGAGTACAACAATGTCCGTCCCCATGAAGCACTTGACTACATGACTCCGCTTGAGTATATTGATCAAAGATTAAAAGACCAACTGTTACCGATGTCCTCATCTTGTACAGACACTTTCAAAACGAGGTAAAACTTGGTATAATCCCTTTTATGCAATATCATAAAAAAATCCTCAAAAACGGCCTCCGCGTTCTAACTATTCCCATGCCTTCGTTTGAAAGCGCAACCGTAATGGTAATGGTTGGGGCAGGAAGCAGATACGAAACGGATAAAAATAACGGAATATCTCATTTCTTGGAGCATATGGCTTTTAAGGGTACAAGAAAAAGACCAAACGCCCAAATTATAGCTTCACTTATAGACGGTATAGGCGGAGAATTCAACGCTTTTACCAGCAAAGAAGTTACAGGATATTTTGTAAAAGCCTCTAAAAACCATGTAGAGCTTTGTCTGGATGTTTTATCCGACATGCTTCAAAACTTAAAACTCGACAGCGCAGAAATAGAAAAAGAAAGAGGAGTAATTTTGGAAGAAATCAATCTTTACGAAGATACACCTTCCAGAAAAATTGGCGATGTCTACGAGAGCCTTTTATACGGTGATACGCCCATGGGCTGGGATATCGCAGGCAGAAAAGAAGTAATAAAAAGCATTACAAGGAAAAATTTTGTAAGTTATCTTGAAAGCCTTTACAGCGCACACAATATTACAGTAGTGGTTGCAGGTGGGGTCAAGCCCGGTGAAATAGAAAAATTAGTTGAAAACTATTTCGGTAAGATGGTCTCTTTTGATATATTAAAGCATAAAAAACTAGTTGAAAACCAGGTCAAACCATCTCTTAATATAAAACATAAAAATACAGAACAGGTGCATATTGGTATAGGTTTTAGGACTGTTTCTTTAAATAGCGGCGAAAGATATGCTCTTTCTGTTCTTTCTGCAATTTTAGGCGGAGGAATGAGCTCAAGGCTGTTTTCCGAAGTAAGAGAAAAAAGAGGACTTGCATATTATGTCCGCACAGGCTCGGAGCATTATAAAGACGCAGGAAATTTAGTTTCTACGGCCGGTCTTGATCCAAAAAGGATAGAAGAGGGAATAGAAGTAATTTTAGACCAGTATTCAAAGTTTGCCAAAGGCAAAGCCAATGTAACCAAAAAAGAGCTTGAAAAAGCAAAGGAATATTCAAAAGGACATTTGGTATTAGAGCTTGAAGACAGCCGTTTTGTGGCTGCTTTTTACGCTCAAAGTGAGCTTTTGGACATTAAAGTAGAAACACCTGAGGATTTAATAGAAAATACAGATAAAGTTACTTTGGAGCAGGTTGAAGCTGCTGCAAAAAAGTATTTTGTAAATAAAGGGCTTAATTTAGCAATTATAGGTAATTTTGATCCTTCGACAAGCTCAGGACTAGCCAGTAGACAAAGATTTGAAAAACTGCTACGCTTATCCTAATCTATCCGAATTTTTAGTCCGAATAAACACGATTATTCGGAACAATTTGGATTAATCATTCGGATCAATTAGTATTTTATGGAACAAACACTGGTTATTCTAAAACCCGATGCTGTTAAAAAAGGTTTAATTGGCGAAATTATTACCCGTTTTGAAAAAGTCGGCCTCAAAATTGTTGCGGTTAAGCTTTTAACCGCACACAAAGAGCTGATGGAAAGTCATTACCCCGCTGATAGAGAAGAACTTTGGGTTGGAATTGGCAATAAAACTCTTGATAATTACAGAGACCTAGGCATAAATTCTAAGGACAGTCTGGGAACAAATGATCCTAAAGAAATAGGTAAAATGGTCAGGGTCTGGCTAATGGATTATCTTATGCAGGGTCCGGTTTTGGCTATGGTTTTAGAGTCTCAGCATGCAGTTGAGCTCGTTAGAAAAATGGCAGGCAATACCCTGCCTCTAATTGCAGCTCCGGGAACCATAAGAGGAGACTATGCGTATGATTCATCATACACTGCAAACAGCAGTAAAAGAGCAATAGAAAATTTACTTCATGCATCAGGCACAAAAGAAGAAGCAGACTACGAAATTCCTCTTTGGTTTACTTCCAAAGAAATCCACAGCTACTAACAGTTACTGAGAGCATGAAAGAAAGCATTTAATATTTATCACCTGAAATTATTGCTTTAACTTTTTGTGCAGTTTTTTGTAAATCAGAAGAATTATCTACTATACGCAGGGGAATAGAAATATGATTCGCTAGATTTTGTGCCTGATCCATCGAGTTTTCTTGACTTCGTTTAATTCTATCTAAAACTGTTTCGTCGGATTCAATTAGGTTTTTTATTCTCCTGGAGAAATCTTGCACATCTTTTAATAATCTTTCTAAAATAATATTAGGATCTGTAATAAGATGTATTAATGCTTGAAAATTGACTATCCATTCTTCATCTACAGTACGTGCAGGTTTTCCATCTCTAATAAATATGACGTAATGCCCATCGACTAAAACATTTTTTGCCTCTGTACCAACAAGATTAGAAAATATTTCTATTCGCCCTTTTTTTTGTTTATAATCCGAAACAGAATTAAGTTCGTCGTAGGATCTACATCCGAAATGTTCCATTAGTAATTTAGAGCCATAAACTACAACAGTTTCAGGCGTATTTTGAGCTACCTCTCTGGAAACAGATGTTTTACCGGAGCCGGTTATCCCACCTATATAATATAAGCGAGAACCTTCAGGTTTTTCTTTCATTAAAGTCTTTAATGTATTTATTAACAATTTTATCAATTGTTTTTATATCAAATTTTTTATTGCCGTAGTGCTTCATCCATGCCCAATACTTTGTTAATTCAGCTTCGTTTAATGCAACTAAACCTAAAGTTTTAGCAAGTTTATTTAGATTGACTACAGGAGTCTTTTTATTTTGGGTTTCAATTTCCCAACAAAAGATTTTATTATCACATTCTGTAAACTTTATCTCTTCATTGTTTAATGTAAAAACCCAATCTAAGCAATCGGCAACAACAGCTTTTTTAAAACCTAAGTTATAAATAAAAAATATGCTAGGAATGAATTGATCATGTGTTATTTTTATCACGGTTTCTTCGCGTAGGTTACTTTCGTGTCTACCTTTTTTCAATATTATTTCTCCTTCAAGATTATGTAGTCTGACTTGTAAATCTATTCCTTTACTGTTTCCTGAGGTAAATAATACAGATAATCTTTTTCTTTTAGACGAATTCTGAGTGATTGCCCCAATTCTTGCTAAAAGCTCATACATTTCCTTTCTGTCCCTGAATTTTCCTCTGATTTCTCTTTCGGTTTTTTTCATTTAATGTATCGTTGAGCTTTTTTTAAAAAATGTTCAACAGAATTAATATCTTTCTCATAAATATGAGCGGATGATACCATAAATTTCATTTTTCCAACTGGGTAACCTGTTGCTTTGGCAATTTTTTTATGCAAATAATGAATAGCTATAAAATTTCCATAGCTTCTTGTGGCATTCTGTGACCTGAAAAACCCTGTCAAATGTAGTCTTCCTTCTCGAACTTTAATATCTATAATACTAAGGCAGGGGATTCTGGGTCCAGGATCATTTGGTAGAAGCAGGCTTATTGTAGCAGCTTTTGTTTCCGGTTTATTTTTAATTCTATTGATAAGCCATTCAACTTGATTTACACCCAACTGGTCATATAATCTTTTTCCGTAAGAGGAATTGAGTTCTGGCACAATTTTGGTTGTTTCCATCTTTTTCCTGTAAAGACTTATCAATTTTTTGTCTGCAAATTTATTTAAAATTTTATCTTTAGGGTCAAAGTTATCAAAAACCAAAATAACATCTAGTAATTCTTTTATTTTTTCATCATCATCATCATCATAGAATTTGCTACCATAGGTCATTACATATTTACAATAATTTATCCAATTTTCCCCGGCCGGCCCTTTTATAGTGATCATATTATGTGTATATCATACACATTAATATTTGTCAATAACTAATATTTAGGCATGATTGATGATTTGTTATACACATATAGTGCATATTGATTTATTTATTCCTTTTAACTATTATGTTTTTGTATGAAGGTTTTTTTTGCAACTTCTACCTCTCAATTTAAAAAATATTTTCCAACCTACAAGATTATTTGTGATATTGTTAAAGAATTTGGACATGAACTTACTAGGGATTGGATATATGAAGCAAAAGATGTATTAGAAAAAGATCTAAGGGTGGATTATGAAGAAATGTATGAGGATATAATGACATCTATATTATATTCAGATGTGGGAATTATTGAAGGTACGATTAGGGGTTTAAGTACAGGACATCAAATGACAATTGCTCTACAGAAAGGAAAACCCCTTCTTTTTCTACATCAAGGAAAAGGTGATGATAAATTCCCATTTATTATACCTGGAGTTCACTCAGAATTGCTAGTTGATAAAGAATATAGCGATGTTAAAGAAATACCTGTTTTAGTGAAAGAATTTCTTGATCTAAACAAAAAGGGTAGAAAGATAAGATTTAATTTAGTACTTACTGCAAAAGAAGGAAGATATATAGAATGGGCATCTTTTGTTTATAAAAAGACAAAAACAGAGATTATAAGAGAGTTATTAACAGCAAGAATGGAAACAGATTTAAACTTCAAGCGTGATGCAAAAGCTAAAAAATAAACCTCTATTCCTTATTTTTGGTATCTTTCTCTTTCCGGAAATTTAATCCTGCCAGAATAAATATTCCTGTTGAGGTTGCCAGAGACAGAAGGCAATATTGGCAAAAGGCGTTAAGAATAAACGCCTGAACGCCGAGTAAAAACAATGAAAATATAAAACCCCAAGCTGCCAAAACATAAAACATTTGCATAAATATTTTCTTGTAACTTGTAATTATCAGAAGGCTCAAAATTATAACAGACAAGTAAAATCCGCTTCCAAAAAGAGCCAGAGGAATACCCAAAATTGTAGAAAACTGGCTTGTTAAAACAGCTTCACAGCTTCCAACTGTACAGGGAGGAATAGTTTCACTTAAATGCAATATTGTAAGATACGCTGCGTCCAAAAAACCCAAAAAAGCAACAACTGCAGAATAGAGGATAAATTTATTCTTTGTTAAGCTCATCGTCAATTAGCCTTTTAAAGGCTTCGGAATTATTCGGGCTTTTTATTTTTACTCCGTTTAAGACAAAGGTCGGCGTTGAGTTCATACCTTCGGAAATAGCTTGTCTTTCGGAGTCTTTTACAAAATTTTTAGTTTCCCCGGCATTCATATCCTGTTCAAATTTATTAATATCCATTTTCAGCTCTTTTGCATAGTCTATAAATTCGGGTCTTGGGTCCCCAAGGCTTTCCCAATTTTTTTGATTGTCATATAAGCTTTCCGCCATTTCAAAAAACCCGCCCTGTTTGTGAGCCGCGTAGCCTGCTTGCGCAGAAATAACAGCATTTTTATGAATACTTGTTAAAGGATAATTTCTAAATACAAACAATATTTTTCCATCGTATTCTGCCAAAATCTGCTTGAGGATAGGTTGGTATGAAGCGCAGGCGGGGCACTGGAAATCCGCGTATTCCATTAAAGTTACTTTTGAATCCTTAACCCCATTTGTAATGTCTTTATCGGAAACCGGGGCAACGTTTATGGGTTGTGAAGAAGATGTCGGGCTTGAATTAACTAAGAAAGCAAGTCCTGCAATTGCCAATATCATAACCAAAGCTGCACCAACCCAGATAGCTATTTTTTTAAACTGCTCCTGTTTTTTATCTGCTTCTGCCTTTTGCTGCCACTCCTGTTTTCGAAGTTCCCGTTTTTGTGCCTTAGTTAGTTTCCGGTCGCTGTCCATAAGTTGTATAATCGCATTTTACTTAACAATTTTCAAGAGGGAATATGTGTCTTATAGTTTGAAATTAGATTTGGTAAATGCTAGAATTAATTTATGGTAGAAAAACCTGAATTTGGATTTATAAGAGGAGGAAGATGCGAACTTCCAGGCACAACCCCGCCAAGAGAAACTTTAAGGTCAGTTTTGCGCGACGCAAACGGAAGAGAAGTCATAGCCACCAGTGTTTTTTCTTATATTTCCTGTCCTTACAGGGAATGTCTTTTTTACGGCGGAGTAAGGGTTCGGCTAAAAGGCCCGTCACCTTTTTATTTAGATAGATCAGAAGAAAGGATTATAAACCTAAATTGTGCTAAAAAAGCATTTTTAGGCGGAAGGGTTAGGAATTTTAGCTAATTCTCTTTTGTTACGGGGTTTAACTAATTTAGTATCTTCTTTTGAGACCACTATTTTGTGTCCTAAGCTTTGAAAGCTGTTGCTTTTAAAAACCACACGTTCTTCCTCAACAAAAACCGATGGATTATCCCAACTAAATTTTCCTACCCCCTCTATTCTGAAAATAGTTGCCGGTCTTATAACTCCTATTGTAGTTTCACAAAATATTACCTCCAGTCCCTTTCCGGAAAGTCTTGGTGAAGGATATCCTGCATTTTGGTATAGTCCCAGTTCCAACCGGCAAATCTGACCTATTCTTATCAAGTCTTGTTCGGTTAGCTCGTTTGAATTGAAAATTTCGACAGCGTTTATGTCTGGATTTTGCCTTAGCCTTTCGGGCATCTGTTTAACCCTTTAGTATTTATAATATAAAAAGAGAGAAGTAGTCAATAGAGATTTCGTAAATCTATTCATTTTTATGCAATTTTATTTCCGTATCAAGGTCCGTCCCTGGTTACGCACGCGTTAAGGTCCGTCCCTGATTGTTAACGGTCTCCGTCTGTTTTAGGGGTTCAATCCCTATTAGCTTCGCAAGGCCAGGCCTTGCGAAGCTGAGGCCTTGCGAAGCTGAGGATTTGTCGGAGTGCTGGGAATTGTCCTCCAGATTTTAGCATTCACCTTTAGGTTTTATTCAAACACGGTTCATGCTGCAATCTCTGGAGGATCCGCCTTTGGCGGAAACCCTCTATCTCTTCGTTTTCCACCCCGTTAATTGTTTGTCGGAGACCGCGGAATTGAACCGCGTACCTCTCGGTCCCGAACCGAGCGTTCTGCCGATGAACTAGTCTCCGAAACATAAACAATTTTATCACTTAAGTGATAAAATTATAAGTGACCTAAGTTACTTAAGAAACTTATGCTTATTAAACACAAATATCTTTTAACCTATCGTTATAGTGAAATAATACATGATTTAACTATTGAGTTTACAAGAAAATATGTCTTAGGTTACTTGAGCAACTTAAACCAAAAACCTGATTATCGGACGTCTGATCAAATGAATCAGGCTGCAAGAAGCGGTAAACAAAATATTGTCGAGGGAGTTGGCCAGGAAAAAACGTCTAAAAAGGGAGAGATAAAATTATTAGGCGTTGCTAACGCATCTTTGGAAGAACTAATTACTGACCTTGAAGACTTTTTAAGACAACATAATTTAGAAATTTGGCTTAAAAATGATAAAAGCATTGCGGATTTTAGAAAAATAGGCTTTAGGCTAACTGCCTTTAGTAACCTAAGTGACCCGGGAGAATTAAAAGAAAAGCCAATTTTACCCAAAAATCCAGAAAACGCTGCCAATTTTCTTTTAACTTTATGTCATCAGGCAACTTTTCTTCTTTCCAGACAAATAGCAAAAATGGAAGAAATTTTTATACGGGAAGGCGGTTATAGCGAAAATTTGTTTAAAAAGCGATTAAATAGTAAAATTAAGTGATTAAATCATGCCCTCGTAGCTCAACGGATAGAGCAGACCCGTCCTAAGGGTAAGATAGGGGTTCAATTCCTCTCGAGGGTACAAAACGCTGGGGAGCTTGTCTGCTTGATCGCGTCAGACGCGACTTGACAGGCGTAAAAGATGATGGTTCAATTCCGTCTAGGAGTACATTATGAAAAGGTCTGAAATAATAAAATTCCTAATACTTAGAACTGTTGGAAATTTTTTGGTACTTTTTGCAATTTTTGGTGCATTGGCAACATTTGGACCGGCTCTTTATTACGAAGCCGGCTTTAGGGTTGCACAGGCAAGGGGAATTAAATATGTTGTTGCTCAAGTCCCCCCAACTTTATCTACACCCACATTTGTTCCTGTTCAAAATAATCAGCCTACGTCAACCCCCATTCCTACACCAACCGTTGCGCCCTCAACCGGAGTTGATAATTTTGCATCAATTTTAACCGGTCCCAAAGAGCAAATTTTAGTGCCAAAAGATACGGATTTTAGTATTTTGATACCAAAAATTGGCGCAAGCGCAAAAGTCTTTGCTAATGCTGATCCTTCAAATGAGAAAGAATTTTTACCTCTTTTACAGCAGGGAGTAGCGCACGCAAAAGGTACTGTTTTCCCGGGTCTTTCCGGCAACATTTATCTTTTTGCCCATTCAACCGACAGTTTTTGGAATGTCGGACGTTACAATGCAATTTTTTATCTTATTAAAGATTTAAAAGAAGGGGATGAAGTTGTAATATTTTTTCAAAATAAACGCCACGACTATGTGGTTACAGGTTCACAAATTGTTGGGCCGGAAGATGTTTCACATATTGTTGATGCTCAAAAAACAGGGCAGGAGCAATTAATACTTCAAACCTGCTGGCCTCCGGGAACCACTTTCCAGCGTCTTTTGGTATTTGCCAGACCAAAGTAAAATCAGTATTCAGTATTTGGTATACAGTATTTTGTATTCTTATTATGACTACTTACTACCGTCTACGGTCAACTACTTAAGGCTAATCGTATACAGATTAAGGATTTAAGGTTTGATTGGGGGTCCGAACAGGGCTTTCATAAATTCTTTGTGAGGCGGGAAATTTTCAAGAGAATTTCTATCCCGCATTTGATTATAAAGACCCATACTTATAGAAGTGACATATCCACCTGTATAAATTCTGGTTTTACCATCATTGCTTTCTCTAAATTCGGATCTGACACGTATTCCTTCTTTTGATATATTTGCTTTGGCTGGAAATTTTGGATCAAGCATTGTTATTTCAAGGGTATGAGCTCTGTCATATTCCAATACCTGTGTCGGATCATCCTTATCATAGGCAAATTCTATAATAAACAGCTTCCCGTTTCTTAAAAATCTTACCCCATCTTCAAATGTAGCTTGATTGCCGTTTGGAAATTTACTTTGTCCTGTATATGTGTCATGAAGGGCTTGTAGATATTCAGGGATGGTGGGAAGTCTGCCTAAAATGCTTTCAGCTAATTGATCAGCTAATTCTCCCATATTTACTCTACCTGGAGGTTCATATCTAGGTGGTTTTTCCGACAATGCTGTCATACAAGCTTATATTATATTTATATTTTCTTAATGTCAATAACCTACTTCAAGCTAATCGTATACAAATTTGGGGTATTTAGAGGATTTCCAAGATTGGTCAAAATCACAAGTTTTGTTGCATCCGGCCAGGGAAAAACATACCCGTTTACAAAAGGCCCCGCATAAATGGTTGTCTGATTCTGTGCATCATATTCCATAATATCTATTTTTCCATCATTTACATAAACCAAATGCTTAGAATCCGGATGCCACATAATTGGCAAAACTTTTGTTCCTTCCTCTTCCGGAAGGGTATCTAGTATTCTGTAATTTCTGTCTTCTTTGATATCGTAAACATAGATAGAGCCCTTTTTAATGCCTCTTTCTTCGGGAGTAGAATTAGTTCCGATTAGAGCAGGAGTAATAATCGGAGGTAAATTTGCCGATCTTGAAGCAGTATAAAGTATTTTTGTTTCATCATCGGACCATTCCAGAATATTAAAATTTTCCAAAACCGTTTGTCTTAGCGGTTTTTTAAGGCTGTCCATCAAAGCTTTCTGTTTTTCGTCCTTTAAATTCCGCCAGCCTGCTTCAATGCTAAAAAGTGTGGTAGTTACATTTTCGGGATTTGCATTAAGCCCGCCTGCAGAAAGAAGATAGTAGTTTTCGAAAGGACTTGTAAGGTTTGCAAGGAGCTGTCTGCTGTCGGGTGACCATCTTAAATTGCTTTGGGAAAAACTTATACTTGTATCCTGCGCAATTTGCGTGGACGAGCTTTGTAAAGTAAGTATTGGTCTTAAAGTCATATCCAAAACATAAACACCGTTTCTTAGAGCAGATTGGGATGCTACTAAATATGTAATTTTTGTGCCTGTTGGGTCCAGAATTGGACTAGAAACACCTATGTTTGTTATACTTTCAAGCTTAGGCGCGGTAGGAAGCAAAAGGGCATCGGCTTTGCTTACAACCTCTTTTTTAATGGAAATTTTTTTCTGCCAGGGAAAATAGCCGTCCTTAAATATTTTTACATCATAGTCACCCGGGGGAAGGTTAATTGTATTGTCGGTTGCGGTTGTAAGCTCCCCGTTTATAAAAACCTGCGCTCCGTCGGGACTTGATGTTGCAACCAAAAGGCCGGTACCGGCAATTGCAGTTCCGGTTCCATTAAAATTGAATCTGTAGCCCTTTCCGTAAAAAATAATTCCTGCTGTAGCTAAAATAAGAAAGGTAACTAATACAACAGAAAATATCAGCTGTTTTTTCATAAAACCTTAAACCAATTATACATTTTAGATACTACCTCTTGCAAGTTTAAAAAACCGCGTTTATAATCTAAATAGTAAAGCTAAGAAGTAAATTTGATATACAAGTAGTATATTTTGATATCTTTAAAGCTCAAAGCTTAAATCTCAAAACTCAAAACTACATCGCAAAACTAACAATCTTACAACCTGATTTAGATTTAAGATTTAAAGTTGCAGATTTGAGATTTGATTTTTGAGATTTTAATTTTAGTTTTATGCAATTTTCTAAACGCATTGGTATAGATTTGGGGACAGCAAATACAGTTGTATATCTTGCAGGCGAAGGAATTGTTCTTAATGAGCCAACAGTTGTTGCAGTAACCGCAGAAGAAAATAAAGTGGTAGCCGTAGGAAAAGAGGCTAAGGAAATGCTTGGCAGAACCCCCGGAAATATCGTGGCGCTTAGGCCTCTTCGTGACGGAGTAATAGCCGACTATACAATAACTGAGGCTATGCTTTCATATTTTATAGACAAAGCTTCAGGCAGAGCCCGTTTTTTCAAACCGGAAGTTATGATTTGTATACCCTCAGGAGTAACGCAGGTGGAAAGAAGAGCGGTTTTGGATGCAACTATGGCAGCCGGAGCTAAGGTTGCGTATTTAATAGAAGAACCTCTTGCTGCCGCAATAGGCGCAAAAGTACCGATTGCACAGCCTGCAGGACACATGATTGTTGATATTGGCGGAGGTTCAACTGAAGCTGCGGTAATTTCTCTCGGTGGAGTGGTAGTTCATCACAGCGTAAGAGTCGGAGGAAATAAGATAGATGAAGCAATTGCAGCTTATACCAAGAAGAAATTTAATCTTTTAGTCGGAGAAAGAACTGCAGAAATCATAAAAATAGAAATGGGTAACGCTTTAGTTGATGAAAAAAAAGTATCCGATCAAAGGGTAATGGAAATTAGGGGCAGGGATGTTATAACCGGACTTCCGCGTACCATACAGCTTAACGAAGGGCAGATTAACGAAGCAATTATGCCGGTTTTGACCGATATTATTTCTGCTGTTAAGGGAGTAATGGAGCAGACCCCGCCGGAGCTTGCAAGCGATATTATAGATAAAGGAGTAGTAATGAGCGGAGGAACGTCGCTTTTGTTAAATCTTGACAAACTAATGACCAAATTAACCGGAGTGCCGTGCCATGTTGCCGAAGATGCATTGCTTTGTGTTGTCAGGGGAACAGGTGTTGCCCTTGAAAATATAGAACTTTACAAAAGAAGCATAGCCAAAAAATAGCGTATAGCGTATAGAAAATAGGGAATAGTTAAGCTATTTATTAAACGCTAATCACTAATCGCCGATATAGTCCTATATTTATAAACAAAATAGTATTTAAAGAATAAAAATGTCAAAATTCATACAATTTTTCACAAAAACAGGGTGTATAGTATTTAAAGTAAAACACATTTAGAAAAGGGTGATTTACTATTTAATAATAACATAACGAATTAACTATTGGTGAGTATAAAAAGTGAACAAAAACAGTAAATTTTTAAAATTTTCATAAATAAAATCTGCCTCATAGTAAAATGAATAAGTTTAAGAAAATATTTTTGCTTGACGTCGGAATAACCAACGCTAAAATTGAAGAAATCCTAGAGTTTATCTATATAGGATTAGAAAAACCACAAAAAAAGTACTATATTGTAACACCTAACCCCGAGCTTATTATGTTTGCACAAAGCAACACTGAATACAAAACAATCTTAAATAACGCCGAAATAGCCTTGCCGGACGGCATAGGGGTAGTATGGGGGGCAAGGGTATTGGGTAAACCGATAAAGCAAAGGATTACGGGTATAGATTTTATGGAAAGCTTATGTAAATACGCTTCAAAACGGCCTATAACGGTAAGCTTATTGGGTGGAGGACCAAATATAGCAAATAAGACTTCCGACTGCTTACGGAAAAAATACCCCGGACTCAAAGTCGCGTTCGCGATTTCAGAGGTATCACAAGTATCAAAAGTACCACAGGTATCACGGGGAGAACGAAGCAAAACTACCTTTGATACTCGTGCTACCCTTCCGTCCTGCGACATTCTCTTCGTAGCTTTTGGTTCCCCAAAACAGGAAATCTGGATTTCTGAAAATTTTCAAAACCTACAAGCCAAAGTCGTAATAGGAGTAGGCGGGTCATTTGATTTTATAAGCGGAAAAGTTATGCGGGCTCCTGAGTTTTTGCAAAATTTAGGACTTGAATGGTTATTTCGATTAATAAGACAACCATGGAGAATTAAAAGGCAGGTAAATGTACTTAGATTTATTTATTTAATCTTCCGGGAAAAGCTCAAGTAATCAAAAATATTATTATTTCATTAAGTCTTAAGTAAATCTTCCAAGCAGGCATACAAACTCAATTAAATTAAAAACACAATTATATACTATTTATAAATTATAAAGAGCAAAACAGAAAAAGTAAGTAGCGAAAATTTGCCGGAATATCGAATCACAATAATTTATTTAATAATTGAACATATTACTCTAAGATATTAAAAAGCTTTTTAAAATTAAAATTAAATTAATGAAATTTTGTAAAATAAAATATTATTATAAGAAACAGTCCATTAAGGTTAAGTAGCTAAACTAAAAGCGCAGCAAAAATTAGTTATCTTAAGATATATATTGATGTATTCTTAAATTTGCAACAATTATATTGTATTTATCAATATTTTCAGGTATATTCCCTATAGTAATCGGTTACGTCCTATAATCTACAATAAATTGTAAATTACGAAAAAAAGTAGAATAAACATAAATTATGTGCGTAAAAATACATTAATACCGAGTATTTACCGAATAAATTATTTGTGGAATTTAGAAAGTGAACACTAAGGAGGGGAAAGAAGGTTAATGCAGAGATAATTTTTTCACAAAATTTAAATATCCTGAATATTTTTACATAGTTTTAAGAAGTTAAATAATTTCTTTCTCTTTAATTTTTTGTAAATCCTTTTATTTCAATCTAAACTATATATTTTTTATCCTGGCACTTTATTATTTTGTTTGCTATTTTTGATTAATTTAAAACCTATAATATTTTATTAATACGCACTTAACTTAACCTATTAATGGACTTTAAATATTCTAATTTTATTCTATTTTTTCTTTGCTTTAATTCTAATTGCTTTTTGGTTCCAAATGCATTTCAATTAATGTATGGACTTTAAATTTATCGAAGATATTAAAACCGGAAGGTGGGTTATATCTGCACCAAGAAGATCTAAAAGACCCAGTGCTGTTAAAGGCAATTACAAGCCCTGCCCTTTTTGTTATGGAGCAGAGAAGGAAAACCCCGAACTCTATAGGATACCTTCTTCCGGCAAATCTTTGGATACCCCTGACTGGAAAGTAAAGGTTATACAAAACAAATTTCCTTTTGCGCCAATTCATGAAATTATAGTTCATTCTCCGGATCACCATAAAAGTTTTGATGAATTGCCGCTTGAGCAGTCCCGGCTTATTATAGAAGCTTATAAAAACAGATTTATTGAGCATCAAAGCAAAGGTTATGTATGTATTTTTAATAACAACGGGGAGGCAGCGGGGGAGAGCCTTACTCATCCTCACAGCCAACTTGTTGTAATACCTGCTAATATCAAGCTGGAATACCCCCATTTGGATATTCAGTCCAGCGACAAGACAAAAAATACCGGTTATTTCAGCATATTCTGTCCAAAAGAAAGCCAGTGGCCTGATGAACTCTGGATTTATCCAAGCCAAAGGGGGAAATACTTTGGAGAAATTACGGAAAATGAAATTAAAGACCTGGCAAAGATTATGTACAGGCTCATTCAGATAATGGATTTGAGGCACGGAAGCGAATTTCCGTACAATTTCTATATATATCCGGGAAGTGACTGGTATTTAAGACTTGTGCCCAGAATAAAAATAATAGGAGCATTCGAAGTATCAACTAACATATTTGTAAACACACAGGATCCAAATGAAACAATAGAGTTTATAATAGAGCATTTTGACAGTCCTGATGAAGAGAAAATAAAATCGGTGCATAGAGCAGGATATAGAAGAACTGTTTGACACTAGCGCATTTGATATTTGAAATTCGAGGTTAGGCTTCGGTTCGGGTTTGGATTCCAAGTAGCCACAAAATTGCGTCTTTTTTATAGCGTCTGTCGCCTCTTGAATTTATTCTGATTGCGGGAAGCTTGCCTCTTTTACCCCATCTTTTAATGGTAAGAGGGGACACTCTAAGAATTTGGGCAACTTCTCTTACGGTTAGTAAATCCGGGAGGTTATTGATTGAAAGCTGTTCTGCCATAGCTTATTAATCTTTTAATAATCAATGTGATTATTAACTAATACTAAAGTAACAAAATATAACAAACTTGTCAAGGGGTAAATTTGCAAATTTACCCCGCAGACCCCTCGATAAACACTCTTTGAGCCGTGTATGAATAATACTGAAAAGGCGAAAAGTAAGTTATGTGGGGTCAAGTAGGAATTTGTATTCAAAAGCTTCACAACCGCACTTTTCAGATGACGCTCGCTCTAGTTTTTCTAAAATATATCTAATCCCCGCTCGCTAAGACAACGCCTTTTTATTAGTTCAGGCTAAATATAAATTTAAGACTTGACGTCGTTGTGTTCATCTGAGAAAGTGGATTGCTTCGCTTGTCAAAAGATAATCTTAATTCTTACGCAGACCCTGAGTAAATAAGAGGGTCAAGAGGTAATTATGCAGTTTAGAGTCTTATTACTACAGTAGCTGCAAAAAGTCCCGCACCAAATCCTGGCAAAACAACAATGCTCCCTTTTCCTATTCTATTTTGCCTAATTGCTGCTGACATTGCTTTTGGAATTGAGGCGGAAGAAAAATTCCCAAACTCTATATCTGAAAAAACTCTGTAATCGGGAAGTCTGTCTTGTAATCCGTCAATAACATGACCGCTTCCTTGATGTGGTATAACAAGATCAATATCTGAGGGCAAAAGGTTTGCCGCTGCAACTGTTTCCCTAACCATATCGGGAATATATTTTATTACAGCTCTATATACTGTTTTTCCATCTTGTTCTAACTTTCCGCTGTTTGAAACCGGAACTGCTTCAACTATGATTTCTCCGGCAAGCAATGAGTAATCGATAGGCATTTTTATAGCAGCGGATAAATCCTCAGGAAGCTTCATTTCCCGGGCAGATAAAACCTCAAGGTTTTCTCCATAAACAAAACCGATAGCTGACGCTCCATCTGAAAATATGGTCTGCGATAAAGAAGGGTCGTTTTGTATGCCATTTCGTAAATCAAAAACTGTATCAGAGTATTTTTCGGTGGAGGCAATAATAACGCTTTTTCCTACATACCGATCCTCATTAGCTTTTATTTCGGAAAGTGTTCTTGAAAATCCCGAACAGGCTGCAAAAACATCTCTTGTCCGATGCGCATTAAGCCCAAATTTAGAATTGATAGCTTCCGATATATTAACTCCGGTTGGGTAGCTTACTGTTGTAAAAATAAAATCTGCAGTTTTTGGAGTTGTTCTATTTGAAATTAACATATCTGCCACAGCTTTTTGAGCCATAAACGTGGTATCTTGATCTGGCGAAGCTATAGATCTTTTTCTTACTCCTGTTCTTTTTAATATCGAATCGGCGGTTAAAATATTTCCTCCTGGAGTAACTACTGCCCATAGTTCAATTTGATCATTTGTTAGGCTATCTTGGGGTACAAAAAAACCAAAAGACGGAAGTTTGTCTTTTAGCATTAATTCATGTTTTCGATCTGCTTCAGCTGCTACCATAATTTTGATAGTATACCATACAAAAATCCCGCCGATTGGCGGGAAAATTGTCTCCGCCAGAGGCGGATTTCGCTTTGCTCAACTTCTTAATTATTTGAGTTCTACTGTAGCTTCCTCCTAATCTTACCGTTCGCCTTTTCAATTCTATTCGAATACGGCTCACGGAGCGATTTTAGGAGGACTTCACAGTCTCGCTATTTTAACTCGACTGTTGCGCACCCCAGGGGTACTTGCCTTGAATTACTTTAATTCAACGGTGGCGCCTGCCGCGGTTAACTTCTCCTTGGCCTCTTCTGCTGTTTTCTTGTTGACTGCTGTCATTACTTCTTTTGGAGCGCTGTCAACTAAAGCTTTAGCATCTGCAAGTCCCAATGTAGGCACTAATTCTCTTAAAGCTTTAATAACTGCAATTTTATTTGCTCCTCCCGATGCAATAACAACGTTGAATACTGTCTGTTCCTCGACAGGTTCACTATCCGCGTCAGACGCAGCTGTTGCACCCGCGTTTGACGCGGCGACTATAGCGGCTGCGCTAACTCCGAATTTTTCTTCCAAAGCTTTTACAAACTCGGAAAGTTCGAGAACTGACATTTCTTCAACTGCTTTTAATAAATCTTCCTGTTTAGTTTTTGCCATCAATTCTCACCCCCTTTATCGTTTTGGTTATTGAATGTTTCGCTTGCAACCGCTGAATCACTAAGATTTTCTGAAGCACTGTGATTCTGTGTCTCAGTGGACTTATCAGTGTTATCTGTGGCTACAGGTTTTTGATTTTTAATTTGGTTTAGCGTCAAAACCAATTTTTGCAAATTCCACGAGAGAGCTCTGTGCAAGTTTGAAATAGGGGATTTAAGTGAAAAAACAAGCTGGGTAAGTAAAACTTCCCGGGTTGGAAGAGTAGAAAGTTTTAGAATCTGTTCGCCGGCAATAAAATTATTTTCCATTATTCCGAACTTAACGCTTGGAAGGTTTAACTCCTTAACTACTTTTGCAAGCGCTTTCAAAGGGGAGATTATGTCGTTATATAAAAATAGCGTTCCGGTTTGGCCATCTAGAATATGCTCTCCTTCAAATTTTAGATTTTTTTCTTGTGCCGATCTTTGCAAAAGCGAATTTTTGGCAACAATATATTCTGCTTCCAGAGGTTTTATGGCTTTTTTAAGCCCTTCGATTTGTTTATGAGTTAAACCCTGATAGTTTGTAAAGACAACAGCCTTAGCTTTTCCGAACTTTTCGGAAAGATTGGTAACTATTGCTATTTTCTTTTCTCGATTTTTTGATATTTTTGGTCCGTCGTTCATAATTTTCTCTCTCGGGGTCCTGTCGCTGGCTGGCTTTCGCATCTGCTCAGGACGCTCGTTTAGCTTTGGACTGATTTTCAACAGACAACCGCTTCGCTAAGTGAAATTCGGCACCAATTTTTACCTAATTTATGTTTGATGCAAGCCGAATTTCAGTTCCTTCGCAGATAAAAATCCATCCGCGCCACCCCTGTTTTAAATATTAAGACAAGAGGCATTAAAAAAGCGCTCCTCCGAGCGCTCAAACTATTAACTAGTATCTAATATCTAGTAACTGATTGTTGCCTCGGTAGGTCTTATCTAAACGCTAATCGCTATTTGTTATACGCTGTTCATTGCCCACTGTCTTAGGTTTTACAAGTTTAGCAGAAGAAGAAATTTAAGTCAATAGGTTTAAGAAGCTCTATCTAGGTTTTCTTTGTCTGCTTAATGCCTTACTTAATTTCAAACTCCGCTGTTTGGGAGAGAAATCGTATTGTGTCTGCTCCATCTTTTTTCCCTCCGTATACGTAAAGAGGCGATTAGGGGTTCAACCCCTAAAATTGCTTGCTGTTGCAATCTAATCCAAAGTATTGATTTTTCCTCGCTGCCCGTTATCAACGAGATAAATTCTTCACATATTATACTACTTAGAGCAAAAAATACAGTGGGATTTGATTAGCCTCCGGCCCGGAGGGAAATTAGAAATTTGAAATTAGAAATTCCAGTACCTAGTAACTAGTAACTAGTAACTAGTATCCAGCTTACGGAGCCACTTCCTGCCAGACCCGTCTTGCGTTCATCAAAAACAGGGGGGCGTTAAGCACAAAGTCCGGCCTTTCTTTAACATAAAATACAGGGCAGTTTCTGTTTCCCGCGCAAAGATCTCTGTTATTTACAAAA
>Ga0210057_1004493_pt1 | contig 18477 bp, 18 predicted proteins | sample CryGeyCG2114_010_2_FD_183968 | JGI IMG/M metagenome (GOLD analysis project Ga0210057, IMG submission 183968) | Groundwater microbial communities from aquifer - Crystal Geyser CG10_big_fil_rev_8/21/14_0.10 (SPAdes) (version 2) | ecosystem: Environmental > Aquatic > Deep subsurface > Groundwater ...
CTTTCCACTTTATCAAATTCTTCATACAGAGCGAGAACATCAGTATCGAAACTGATGGTAAATTCTCTATTTGGTCTGGTGCCAGCAAAGATATAACGCGCAATTTCTGGCTCATAAACTTCTAACACATCATGCAAGGTTATTACTTCGCCTGAAGAGCTGGACATCTTGCCCATCCCACCTTTCACACCGATAAAATTATACATCACATAAGTTGGAGCATCTTTGTTCCAAAGCTCCTTGATAATCTGCTTCCCAGTATCGAAACTTCCTCCTTTGGTGGAATGATCTTTTCCTCCTGGTTCAAAATCAACATTCTCCACATTCCAGCGCATCGGCCAATCTACACGCCATTTCAACTTAACGTTGCCGTCTTTACGGATATCAACTGTCTCAGTGCTGTCATCTTCTAATTCATAAGAAACTCCCCAGTTACCATCCCATTGAATATTTTTCACGACATCCGTATTAAATTTCTTAGAAAAAACTGCAATCGGCAACCACTCGGCTGTTAAAGGTTCTTCTCTATATTGATTAAGGATTTTCTTAATTTTCTCCGTATTCTCCAAAGCTTGTTTTATCTCTTTAGCATACCTGCAATTTTTGTACTCTTTTGATTGATAGATGAACTCCGGCTTGATTCCTACTCTTTTGACATCTTCTTCTACAGGAACCTGATTATGGCGCGCGTAGCTTTCTTCCTTGCCGTAAGGATCCGGAACATCAACGATAGATTTTCTTAATTCACCTTGCAGCATCTCCTGCTGGGGCATGTTTTTCGGAACTTTCCTAAAAACATCATAATCATCCCAAGAGTAGATAAAACGAACTTTCTTACCCTTCTTCTCTAACGCTCTTTTAACTAGATCAACGGTGATAATTTCCCGGAAATTACCAATATGAATCGTGCCACTGGGAGTGATTCCTGCCGCTACGGTATAATTTTCTTTATCTCCTTTCTCTCGGATGATATTGTCCGCTGCCACATCTGTCCAATGATAAGATTGATTATCTTCTGCCATAGCGATGGTGATTTATGCTAATTATATAAACATTTCCTGTTTAAGAACATATTTAGTTAGTTGGCCTAAAATTTGTCAACTTTGCTAAACTATTCGTCAGACAAAGTCAAGATACGAAAATCTTCTATCGAAACTTCACTCTTTCTGAGACATTATCATACGATTTTCGTCAAAGTTGACGGCCAACTAAATATGTACCTATTTATTTACAACAAATTTATAAAAAATCAACCCCCCGGAATAATTATGAAACTGATGACCCTCTGTTACGTAAGAAACAACGGCAAAACCCTGATGCTAGAAGTAACTAAGGAAAATTCTATCCACACTTCATTTTGGAATGGCCTGGGTGGCAAGCTGGAACCAGGTGAAACTCCTGAAGAATGCGTAATCAGGGAAATTTTTGAAGAAAGTGGATTGAAAATAGCCAATCCTAGACTTAAAGGTCGGATAACTTTCGCGGAAAAAGAGTTTAGTAACTTAGATCTTAACAATGGTCATGTCTATGTTTTTACGGCAGAAGAATTTACTGGCGATTTGATTGAATCCTCAGAAGGAAAACTGCATTGGGTCCCTGATCCTGAATTGATTAACCTTAAAACGCACACTGGTGACAAAATATTTTTCCCTTGGCTGGAACAAGACAAATTTTTCTCAGCCAAGTTTGTTTACAGAGGAGATGAACTTGTTTCACACGAAGTTAGGTTTTATTGAAGCAGTGTTATTGAAACAACGAGAATGGAATAATTTTATAAACATTAATTTCTTTTCTCTAATAATCAAAAGAGGTTAAGATGATACGTAAAACTAAAATTGTTTGCTCATTAGGTCCAGCCAGCTGGAACAAGGAAGGCATTGAAAAGTTAGCTGCTGCTGGCATGAATGTTGCCCGTCTAAATTTTTCTCATGGTTCACATCAACAGTTCAAGGAAGTTATCGCCAGAGTAAGGAAATACGCCCCTCATGTCGCAATCATGCTGGATACTAAAGGACCAGAGATCAGGACAGGTAAAGTCAAGGATGATGAAATATTTCTTAAGACCAACAGCAAAATCATCGTCACTACGGAAACAATTCTTGGTACAGAAAAAAAGATTTCCATGAATTATGGCAAACTTCCAAAAACTGTCGGCAAAGGTGATTCCATCATGATTGAAGATGGGCTGCTAGAGTTAAAAGTCATTTCAGTTAAAGGTAAAGAAATCACTTGCGTCATTGTTGTAGGCGGAGTTCTCGGTAATACCAAAAATGTTAATCTCCCTGGCAAGGATATTGATCTACCTGCTTTCTCTCAGAAAGATATAGAGGATATTGTTTTTGGTATTAAACAAGATTTAGATTTAATTGCCGCTTCTTTCGTCAGGACTGCTAAGGATATCCATCACATCAAGAGATTGTTAGGAAAACACCACGCTTCTGAGATTAAAGTCTTAGCAAAAATTGAACATCAACAAGCATTAAGACATCTCGATGAAATCATTGAAGCTGCTGACGGCATCATGGTTGCTAGAGGAGATTTAGGTGTGCAGATTCCACAAGAAGAAGTTCCGTTGATCCAGAAAAAGATATTACAAAAATGCAAATTGGCAGCTAAACCTTGCATCGTCGCTACCCAGATGCTGGATTCCATGATTCGCAATCCGCGGCCCACAAGAGCAGAAGTTACTGATGTAGCTAATGCCATCTTGGATGGTGCTGATGCGGTGATGTTATCAGGGGAGACCGCTAAAGGTAGCTTCCCTTTCAAATCCGTGGAAACCATGTCTTCTATTGCTGTAAAGGCAGAAACATTGTTAGCGGAACAACAGCACCAACATCATCGTTCTGTTAGTGAATTGCATGCCATCTCAAAGTTAGCAGTTATTGCTGGTGAAGATCTCTCTGCTTCCGCCATTATCGTCCCTACCTTAACAGGATATACAGTCAAGAAGATTGCTGCTCAACGTCCTTTATTACCCATCTTAGCTTTTACCCCTTCTCTAAAAGTTTACCGTCAACTGCAGCTTAATTTCGCCGTGATTCCCTTCCAGATGAACTTTCCGAAAAATACTGAAAATCTCATTCGACAAGCTTGTCTTCTAGGTCTGAAAGCCAAGAATCTTAAAAACAACGATTTAGTGGTAATTACCGCTACTACCCATAAAAGCATGCAGGATGAGACTAATCTGCTAGAGATAAGGAATGTTAATGACGTTGTTGCGGGTAATAAAAATCATCCTAAACTAAGAGTAAAGAGGTATTGATTTAATTTATTAATTTTTGTAATTCTTTTAAAAATGCAAAAAAATCTTATAAACTAGGTCTATAAAATCAACCTATGGAGAAATCAGAGTTTGATTTAGTTTGCACTTACATTGATAATTATGTGATTAATTCTTTTCAGACAGATTGTAAACCTAATCCGGAGAGAATATTAAACCATTTTCGGCTGTCGGAAGAATATAAGCCGTTCATTGAAGATTATCTTAAAACTTCAGAACAACTAAGTTTCTATGAGAAAATTCTCTTAAAAAAATCCCCGCTTAATTACTCTCGCATCTTAAAGAATTCTGCCCTAGGTTGGTTCTCTGGGCTTACCCTGCCTGATTCAGAAGCATCTTTATACACCGCCTTGACTACCACAGTTATCACAACATACGATGAAATCAGAAAAAGCGGTTATAGTTTAACTGCACCATTATGCTACACCTTTTTGGGTGGGTTAACCGGTGGAATTTTTAACGATGAAGCGAGTTACACTTTGGCAATAACCGGTAGTATCCTAGGCACGATCCAATCTTGGTTCTCACAGAAAGGAAGAAAGAAGAACAAACTTCGAAACATTAATCGAAAACTAAAAGAGTTTAAACTAGAAAGAACCATTAGAAAAAATGAAATCCTAGAACAGATCATTACGGCTAATATGAAACCCTAGCTGTCTGTGTCAGGATTAGGAAAGATTGGTAAGCTAATCTTGACTTGACCAGACGGAAGATACGTAATTTCCATACACAGTGTGGAAATTTCGTCTCTGTAGTAAGATAGGGTTTCATAAAAACAGATCATTGCGAATAATTTATAAACATAATTTTCCTACTAAATAGAAAGAGGTAAAAAGATGATCATTACTACTTGCGGCAATTCTAAAGAGATAGCAATTAAACTAGCTAAAAAATTAAAAGCCAAATATTCTCCTTTGACGATAGGAGCTTTTCCTGACGGCGACATTTACATGAAATACAATACGAACGTCAAAGGTAAGAAAGTAGTCATCGTTCATTCTTTCCAGCCGCATTCTGATATGTCTTTATTTGATATCATCTGGGCTGCCGAAACAGCTAAGGACCTAGGTGCCAAGAAAGTCATCCTGATTGCCCCTTACCTCTCTTACATGCGCCAGGATAAAAGATTTAACCCCGGTGAAGCCATCTCATCTAGAATCATGGCCAAACACCTTAACAGTTGTTTAGATAAGATTATTACCATCGATACCCACATCCATCGCTACAAATCATTGAAAGACATCTTTACAATCTCTGCTAAAAACCTTACTGCCAACGATCTCATCGCTGATTATATCAAAAAAAATATCAGAGATGTAGTTATCATCGGGCCAGACTGGGAATCATACCAATGGGCTGAAAGTATCGCTAAACAGATTGGTGTGGAAGCTACGGTCCTAAAAAAGACTAGATTTTCCTCCAGAAAAGTCAAGGTTAAGATGATCAAACCTATCCCCATCAAAGGCAAGAATGTTGTTATTGTTGATGATATCATCTCTACTGGCCATACAATAGCTGAAGCCGCTAAGCAGGCTAAGAAATTAGGTGCGAAAACCATCACCGCAATTGGAGTGCATGGTTTGTTTGTGGAAGATGCTATCTCCAAGCTAATTAAATCTGGTGTAAACAAGATTTCTTCCACCAACTGCATCGCTCATCCCAGCAATAAAATTGATGTGACTTCGATATTATTTGATGAATTAAAGAAAGAGAAAAGGTAAAAAATAATTAGGCCATAAAATACCTAAAAAATCAGGCTGATAATCTTTTTAATTCTCCTTCAAAAACCTTAATTTCATTTAATACTGCTTCTGTTGTTCCGATCCAATTGATGATTCCCTGGATTTCATCTTCAGCTTGCTTTAAAGTTCCCATAAATTGGTTTTGGATCACTGAAATTCTTGCTCCTTCTTCCTTCTTCCTAAGATAGTAAGATAATAAGTTCTCATCCTTCTTTAAGTCATTAAGTTTATCTCTTAGTTCGCCCGTAAATCTGGAAGCTAAGCTAACCATTTTTCCTCTTGCCACAGTCAAACGCTCCAACAATTTGGTGCAACGATTTTTTAATGAACTAGGTAGAAGTTCTTTAAGCTCATTTAATAGCCCAACCAACTTTTCTATCTCTTTATCACTTACTCTTTCTGATTTACCTAAATAGGCCAGATTACTGAAAGATCTCTGTAAATAATTATCAACTTTTTTAGGGTTAGCACCCTTGATATCATCAAGCAATCCTTTTATATTCCTTGCAGAATCAGATTCGGCGGCTGTCCATTCTATCGCTTTCCTCAAATGTTTATCAATATCTTTTAATTTAACCATCTATTTCACCTCATTGAAATATTTATACATCGGTTGTTGTTCTTTAACATTTACTTCTTTATTAGCTTGTCGGGCCAAAACAAAAAGATAATCACTTAATCGATTAAGATACTTGATCAGATTGGGGTTGATCACCAATACGTCCATCACATTGACCATATTCCTTTCCACTCTCCTAGTTGTTGCCCGGCAAAGATGCAAAAATGCACTGGCTTGCGTTCCTCCCGGTAAGATAAAAGTCTTAGGCATACCCAGAACTGCCTCCAATTCATCGATATGACCTTCTAACTCGGTAACATGAACTTCAGCGATTCGGGGAAAATTGTTGCCCGGTATCGCCGTGGAACCTAGATCAGCACCGACTTGAAAAAGGTCGTTTTGAATCTTTTTTAACGTCTCTTGCAGTTTTTCATCATCAATAAAACATAAAGAAACCCCAATCACAGAATTTAACTCATCTAATGAACCGAAGACTTCAATCCGCGGATCACTTTTACTGATCAGACCGCAGCCAAAAAAAGTAGTTTTTCCTTTATCACCTATTTTTGTATAGACTTTCATCAAAATCCTTCTCCGATATTTATCACCTGATCTTCATAGCTGCCATCACGATAGATGGTTATCCCTTTACACCTTGCTTTCCAAGCTAACATATAAGCATTCTCTACATCCTTGATCGCTGCTGTGCGAGGAAAGTTTATAGTCTTAGAGATGGAATTATCAACATATTTTTGTAAAGTAGCCTGCATCCTGATATGCCATTCAGGTTTGATATCCTGTGCTGTGACAAATATATCCCGCACGGCTTTAGGAATTTCCTTGAGATGTTGGATACTACCGCCTAAAGCTACTTTCCTTATCAGCTCAGAAGAATAAAAACCTTTTTCCTTAGCTACATCTTCAAACACCTTATTAACGTAAATCAACTGATTGCTGCCGAGGATTGTTCCTTGATAAGAGAGAGCAAAAACCGGTTCACAACCAGCAGAAGCATCTGCTAAAATACCTCTAGTCCCCGTCGGTGAGATAGCAAGGCAAGTGATGTTACGCATCTTCCTGCCGGCCTTTTCATGATCACTGCCAGCCCAAGCGGTACAAACTCCCCTCTCTTCAGCTAACATTGAACTTTTCTCATAGGCAGCATTCCGAATGAAAGCCATCAATTTTTCTCCCATCTCCAATCCTTCTTCAGAATCATATTTAATACCAAGCCTAAAGAGCATATCAGCAAAACCCATTAGCCCAATACCAAATTTCCTACTCTTCTTGGTAATGGCTTCAATCTCTGGTTCAGGATAAGTATTTAGATCAATAACATTATCTAAGAAATGTGCCGAATCATGGACTACTTCTCGTAACTTTTCCCAATTAAGGTCATCCTTTTCTTTATTGATAAATTTGTTTAGATTGATTGCACCCAGAGCTATTCCTTCAAAAGGAAGAAGTGGCGCTTCACCACATTGATTTGTGGTTTCTATTTCTCCTAGATGTTTAGCCGGATGTTTCCGATTTATTTCATCGATGAAAATCAATCCTGGATCTCCAGTTTTCCAGGCATTCTGTGTAATCACCGCAAAAACATCTCTCGCCCTTAATTTACCGCAATATTTTTCTGTACGTGGATTTGTCACAAAATATTCTCGATCAGACTCTACCGCTCGCATGAAATTATCAGTTACACCAACAGAAATATTAAAATTTTTCATTGTAACTTTATCTCTTTTTGTTTCGATGAATCTGATTATGTCGGGGTGATCAACTCTTAATACAGCCATATTAGCTCCTGGTCTTACACCACCTTGCTTAATCGCCTCTAAAGCTTTATCATAAACCTTCATGAATGCTACCGGTCCTGAAGCGACACCAAGATGAGTTTTGACCACATCACCTTTAGGTCTTAAACGTGAAAAAGAAAAACCAGTTCCTCCACCCCGTTGATGGATCACTGCTGCATCTTTTAAAGTGCCAAAAATGGTTTCCATCCGATCATCAACCGGTAAGACGAAGCAAGCATTAAGTTGTTGGATTTTCTTTCCGGCATTCATCAATGTAGGTGAGTTAGGAAGAAAAAACAATTCAGCTAGCAGCTTGTAAAATTTCTGCTCAGTAATTTTCACCTGTTCAGGAGAAGCCCCATAATTTGCATCAATCGAAGCTACAGTAGTAGAAACTCTTTCCACTAAACCTTTAGGAGTTTCAATCAACCCGCCTTCTTTATCCTTAAGCAGGTATCTCCTCTCCAAGATTTTTAGTGCTTCATTGGAAAAGCTAAGATTATCGCTAGCCTTGTTATGCCCCAAGATAAATACTCTTCTTTCCCGTTCCAGACTTTTCTTATGGCGGTAAAGAATGTAAGCTTTAGCTGTCTTAGCGTGTCCTTCTTCAATCAAGACTTTTTCAACAGCATCCTGTACATTCTCCACGTTAGGGATCTTGCTGGCAGATTCTTTTTCTAAAACGGCCATAACTTTAGCAGCTAGCTCACCTGCTTTCTCCGAATCATCACCGCCAACAGTTTCCGCTGCCTTAAGTATAGCCCCAGCTATTTTTTCCACACTGAACTCTACTACTCTTCCGTCACGTTTAGTTACCTTATCAATCATTAACTGCAACCTGTTGTTTGACCACAAATCTCACAGAGCATGCAGGTACCATTCTGTCTTAACTGCGACGCTCCACAGCCACTGCATCTCATTTTCTGGTTACTATCACCAAGTTCCGTTTTTTTATAAGATTTCTCTATCACTTGCGGTAAACCTTCAAATTCCTTCAGGAATTGTGCCAGCTCTGTAACTACTGGATGACCTTCAATATTCAGACTTTCTCGAGCAATCAAAGACGGAGCCAGGTTATTTCTTAAACTAAAATTTACTGAGTTAAGCAAAGCTTGGGTCATGACTTCCTGTGCTGGACTCATTCCTTCCATCTTCAAACTCACTTCATACAGTACCCCATTTTTCAGCTTTCCTAAAAGCAAAAGATCTCTGGAACCGATAGAAACTCTTTTCATCATCGTCGAAACATTGCTTTCTTCTACTTCTGGCTGTTCTAATATTTCCTTCAGCTCTGGTGTTTCCTGCAATGTTGAATTTAACGGCTGAGAAAGTTTACATCCATCACGATAGAGGGCAACCCCTTTCAACATCATCTTCCAGGAGTCATAGTAAGCTTGTTTGATTTGTTCTACCGTCCAATCTTGCGGCATGTTTACTGTCTTAGAGATTGCTCCTGAGATAAACGGCTGGGTTGCTGCCAACATCTTGATGTGTCCATAAGGATGAATATATCTTCTTCCCTTGTTGCCACATTTATTAGCGCAGTCAAAAACAGGATAATGTTCAATCTTAAGGTGCGGTGCTCCTTCCAAGGTCATGGTACCACAGATAAACTCATTAGCTTGTTCAATCTGCTGTTCAGTGTAGCCAAGAGCAGTAAGTAATTCGCCAGTTTTACCATCCATAAGTTTATTGTAGAAATCTTCTCCAATATTCCATCGATTGAAAACATGACGAACATCCATGGCATTTTTCAATTGTTTCTCTAAGTTATCAAGTAAATCATCACTAAACCCTTTATCTTTGAGACTTATCCGATTCAATTGTGGAGCTGCTGTGAAGGTAGCATGTCCTAAACAATAATCAATAATCTCTTTGATCTGGGTTTCAGTGTAACCTAATTTACTTAAGGCCTTAGGAACAGAATGATTGACAATTTTGAAGAATCCTCCACCTGCCAACTTTTTGAATTTCACTAAAGCATAATCAGGTTCCACTCCGGTCGTGTCACAATCCATAACTAATCCTATTGTGCCAGTGGGAGCAATTACAGTTACCTGAGCATTACGATAACCCCATCTCTCGCCATTTTTTAATGCCTTATCCCAAGACTCATGTGCAGCCCTTAATAATTTTTCTGGGCACAAATCTTGATCAAGAGCCAATGGTTTTACCGTTAAGCTATCATAATCATTACTATTGTAAGCGGAACTGCGATGATTGCGGATAACCCTTAACATATCTTTTTTGTTCTCTTCATACATCTCAAAAGGACCAAGAACATTAGCCAGCTCTGCTGATGTAGCGTAAGAAGAACCAGTCATGATGGCAGTTATGGCTGCAGCAATCGCTCTTCCTTCATCACTATCGTAAGGAATGCCTTGCAGCATCAACAAGGAACCGATGTTAGCATATCCTAATCCTAAAGTACGGTAAAGGAAGCTCTTCTCAGCAATCTTTTCTGAAGGAAAATGCGCCATCAAGACAGAGATCTCCAAAGTTATTGTCCAGAGCCTAATAGCATGCTGGTAACCAGTAATATCAAATGAATCATTATCTTCATCATATAACTTCACTAGATTTATTGAAGCTAAGTTACAAGCTGTATCATCAAGGAACATATACTCACTGCAAGGATTACTACCATTGATCCTTCCGCCTTGCGGGCAGGTATGCCATTCATTGATAGTCGTATCAAACTGCAATCCAGGATCTGCTGAAGCCCAAGCACAATAGCCGATATCATCCCATAATTCCTGAGCGGGGATAGTATCAATCACATCACCTGTTTTTCTTGCTTTTAATTCCCAAATTCCTTTATGTTCTAAAGCCTCAAAGAAAGTGTTAGGTATCCTAACAGAATTGTTGCTGTTCTGTCCAGCCACTGTCAAGTAAGCTTCTGATTCATAATGTGTATCAAACTCATTAAGCGGCAAATCATAACCTTGCTTAGCTAGATTTACAGCCCGTAGCAAATAGTTAACTGGTATTTGGCTTTGAGCAGCTTTTCTGATTGCTTGTTGCACATCTTTATCTTGCAGGGGATTTTCTTTTTCTTTAGCTAACTCAATCAATTTAGTTAGTCTGTTTTTAAGAATTTTGCTACCTGCTACTAAACTAGCAACTTTCTCTTCCTCTCTTACTTTCCACCAGATGAAATCGCTAATCTCTGGATGATCGAGATCAAGGCTGACCATCTTGGCCGCCCTTCTTGTTGTTCCACCAGACTTGATACTACCTGCTGCTACGTCAAATATTTTTAGAAAACTCATCAGACCGGAACTGCTGCCCCCTCCAGAAAGAGATTCACCTTTACCACGGATACAGGAGAAATTGCTACCAGTACCTGAACCATACTTGAAAATTCTTGCTTCCCTAGTTAAGAGACTAAAAATTCCGCCATCCCTTACCAGATCATCAGAAAGATGTTGGATGAAACAAGCATGCGGTTGCGAACGTGTGTAAGCATCTTTAGAAAATTCTAGCTTCTTAGTTATCGGGTCAACGTAACTATGCCCTTGAGCTGGTCCAGTAATACCATAAGCCCAATTTAAACCAGTGGTAAACCATTGCGGGCTGTTAGGAGCTGCAGTTTGAGAGATGATCATATAGGCCATCTCTTCATAATAATTCCTCGCATCTTCTTCTGAAGCGAAATAACCAAATTTCTCGCCCCAATGCCGCCAGCAACCTGCTAACCTATGTGCTACTTGCTTGATACTGGTTTCACTGCCAGTGATTACTTTACCATTTTCATCTAATAATAATTCCCCTTCTTCATTCCTTAACGGCACGCCGGCTTTCCGAAAATATTTTTGCGCCAAGATATCCGTAGCAACTTGAGACCATGTTTCCGGAACTTCCACATCATTCATCTCAAATACTGTACTGCCATCAGGATTTCTGATAACGGAGCTGCGCTTCTCGTAGTTGAACATTTCAAAAGGACTAACCCCTTCTTTTGTAAAATATCTTTGTACTTTTAAACCGACCATTTTTGTCAAACTTTCCATCTCTTTTTCCATTTACAACACCCCCTCAATCTCTTTTTTCAGTAGATCAGGATCATCAATTGATTTATAGACCGAAGCAAACCTTAGGTAAGCTATCTTGTCAAACTTCTTCAACTCCTGTAAAACTAACCTTCCAATATCGGTAGTCTTGACAGGATTAATTTTTTTCCGCAATATTCTTTGCTGCACATTTTTTGCTAATTCAATAACTTGCACGGCTGCAACTTTCCCGCAAGCTTGCTGTATGCTCTTGGTGACCTTATTAAGATCAAAAGATTGCATCCGCCCATCCTTCTTTATCACAGTAAGGCTGAAAACAGCTCTTTCGTAAGTGGTAAATCGGTTCTCACATTTGAAACACTCTCTTCTTCTACGCATCGAGTCATCTAAAAGTCTAGATTCCAAGACTTTAGTTTCTGCGTTAGAACAATATGGACAATGCATCTTACCCCCCCTGATTTTTTACCAAATAAGCATCATTTATAATAATTTGCTATACCTCCCTGATTAAAACACCTTGTTGTTCTTCGACGATAACAAACCACTAGATATAGTGTTTATTCGGAGCCAACAAACATATTTAGTGTTCTGTCCTTAGTAAGAATAATATGGTTTAAATAGTATGTGGTTGATTAAAATATCTATTACAAACCGACAATGTGAATCAAGATAATCTTTGAAAATAGCGGATTGATGAAAACCAAAAAGTTTTTTAGGACACCTATTTTAATAACCTTATGGTTTCGATTATCTTCCAATCCTTGTACTTCTTCCTGCCGGCTATTGTAGCTTATCTGGCAGCCAAATTAACTAAACCGATTTGGAAACATCCAATCCACAAAATATTCGGTCAACATACCTGGACTAATCTGCTTGCTGCAGCAGTTAATGGCACGTTAGTTTTCTGGCTCCAGAAATTAGCTTACACCCCAGGACAGGCTTTGGCCTTGATTGATTACCATGATTTCACTTTAGTTTATGGATTATTACTAGGTGTAGGTGTGGTACTAGGGGAGATGATCAAAGATTTCTTTAAAATCAGGAAAAAAATACCCCATTGGTGGTTCTGGGATGAGACATCATTTGCCCTAGGTGCTTTAATCTTAGGATTCTTGATATATGTACCTAATGCGGCAGTTAGCGGGATTGTGGTGGTAGCTAGTTTGGTTCTGCATTTGGCTGTTTCTTATCTTGCTCAGAAATATATATAAAACAGCATCAGAATTACCTTCCAATGTATAAATTAGAACTGGAGAAGGCTTTAGAGAAGATTAAGGAAGTTAATGCTAAGACAGTCTGCATCCAACTACCTGATGGTATGAAACCAAGAGCGAACGAGATAGAAGAAGCTATCAAGAAAGATACAGGTGCTAAGGTATTGATTTGGTTAGGCAGTAATTTTGGTGCTTGTGATATTCCCCTAGGTTTAGATAGATTAGGTGTAGATCTCTTAATCAGCTGGGGTCACGTCAAGTTTTGTAAGACGGAGGGCTGGCCATGAAAACTTTATTCTTAGAAGCACCTTACGAGAAGAAGATTAAGTTAGATTCGAAACTAATTGATTATCTTAAAAATAATAAATTTCAGCGTCTCGGTTTATTTGCGTCCATCCAATTCATGGACCAATTAGAGCAAGTCAAAGAGCTGCTCAAAGATTTCACGCTAATCACCACTAAAGTGCCACGCACGATGCATGAATCTCAGCTTTTAGGTTGCAATACTTACGCCTTAAATGTTGAAGAGGTAGATTGTTACCTTTACATTGGTGATGGTAATTTCCATCCTTTAGCCTTGGTCCTAGGACAGAAAGATAACAAAGAACTGAAAGAAGTCATCTGTAATGATCCTCGTGGAGAGATGAAAATTTTAACCGTCGCTGGCATCAAGACTTCGCTTAAAAAATACCGTGGCAGCTTAATGAAATTTTTCACCAGTAAAAATATTGGCGTTATTATAACCATCAAACCAGGTCAGGAACAGTTCCGACCATCTTTGGCCTTAGAAAATAAGTATCCTGATAAAAAATTTTACTACTTTATCGATAATAACATCTCTTTCAACCAACTGGAAAACTTCCCCTTCATCGATACTTGGGTAAATACCGCCTGTCCACGGATAGGTTTTGATGATCAGGAAATGTTCCGGAGAGGTGTGATTAATCTTACCGACGCTATGATAGCCGAGAAACTGCTTACTCAAGAAAGTTACCTTAATCAAGGTTAAAATTATTTTCCTTCTCTCCGTCGACAACTAAATCCCTTGCCGTCGGCAAAAAAAAGAAAAGTTTAAATACTCAAATACATTATCCCCGACTAAGAAAAACATTTGTTTTTCCAAAAAAAATAAAAAGATGGTGAGATAAAAGAATGGCAACAGTAGTAGCAAAAACTGGAGTTAAAAAAGAGTCTGGATATCTATACTTTGTTGATAAGAACGGAAACGTAGCAAGAGCAGCAATGAGTAGAGCCGGCAGAAAGAAAGGTAAGACTAGATCTACCGTCGTGGCAAAAGTAGGTGTTAAAAAAGAATCAGGATACCTTTACTTTGTCGATAAAAACGGTAACGTGGCTAGAGCAAGCATGGCTCGCGGTCGTAAAAAAGGTAGTAGCAAGAAAAAAGTTACTAAAAAGAAAGCAGTCAAAAGAACAGCTAAAAAAACTGTCAAAAAGGCAGCTAAAAGACCAGCTAAGAAGACAGTGAAAAAAGCAGCTAAAAAGCCTGCAATGAAAAAGAAAGCGGCTAAGAAACCAGCTAAAAAAGTTGCAAAAAAAACTGCTAAGAAAAGAAAACGTTAAATGTTTCAATATTTAATTTTTTTTTAATTTCTTACTTACCTAAATTCTCTAAAAAATGGATTATTTTCTCAGATTCACCAATAAATTTTCCCTCAACTTCTAGCACTGGCACAGTATGGACCCCAGTCTTAGAAAAAAGCATCTCCCTGATCTCATCATCTCGACTGTAAGAAACATTTACTTTCTTGTAATCTAGTTTTAATTCAGCTAATTTCTGCCTCACTTTTTCACAGTAAGGACACTCTACAAACTGATATAAAGTTATCATAGGAACCACCCTAATATTTTTCCCGAAAAGAAAATTAAGACCAGATATTTAATGGTTGCACCGATGAAGGTGTAAAAAAGCAATCGTTTCATCTTAAACCGAGTAATTCCTGCGACCAGAGAAAGCACTGAAGAAGCCAAAGGAAAAACATTAAAAAATACTACTGTCCAAGGCCCATAGTCGCTAATCTTATTTTTGTATTTGGTAAATTTCTTCTCACCGATCAAACCATGGATAATATCTTCTGACATTAGCCTACCCACAGTATAATTGATAACCTGAGCCACCAAAAGAGTACCCATAGCCAAAAAAAAGAGTATCCACCCATTATATCCTTCTGCTATATAGATTGGAATCAAGGCTTCTACCGGTAACAACAAGATGAAAAGGTAACCAGCAAAGTTTATCATAGCAAAAGAAAGCAAGGTTGATTTCCCACCGTTAAGCAGATCCTTACCAATAGTCATAGAAATCAGAAACATAGTTAGAGCTATCCCCACCAGACTTAAGGTAACTCTGATCCTGCTCTTTGTCCAACGCATCTATACTATAATTGAAGTTGAAAATATAAAACTTTCCAAAAATATTATACTGAAGATTTTATAAATAAGAAATATTTTTTGTTTGATTATGACGAAACTACCTTCTTTTAGCAGCAGGGCTTTTTTGGCACCGATGGCTGGCGTTTCTGACCCCGCCTTACGATTGGTTTGTAAGGAATTAGGAGCCGGATTAGTTGTCACAGAATTTATCAATATCCATGCTATCCAAGCTAAAAAGCAGGAGATTACTGAATTCATTGAATATTCTGAGAAAGAACGCCCTCTTTCAGTACAATTGTTTGGTTCCGATTTAGAAATCTTAAAAAAAGCAGTGAAGATTGTTGAGCCTTATTTTGACATTATAGACTATAACATGGGCTGTCCTGCACCTCATATTACCCAGCAGATGGCCTGTTCAGCCCTACTACAAGAACCAGAATTAGTCAGAAAAATTTTTCGTACGATGGTTTCAACAACCAAGAAACCTATCACTGTAAAAATTAGAGCAGGAGTTACCAACCCTGATAGATGGTGGGAGATTGCCAAGATTGCTGAGGAAGAAGGATTGGCGATGATCACTCTACATCCTCGCACAGTTAAGCAAGGGTACTCCGGCAAAGCAGATTGGTCATTGATAAAAGAACTTAAACAATTGGTTAAGATTCCCGTCTGTGGTAATGGTGATATTGAAACCCCTGAAGACGCTAAAAGAATGCTGGAAGAAACTGGTTGTGATTATGTCATGATCGGCAGGGGCGCTGCCAAGAACCCTTTCCTTTTCAAACAGATCAACGAATTTCTTAAAACAGGAAAATATAAACCTATCTCTGAAAAGCAGAGGTTAAGATCATTTTTTCAATATCTTGAATATGCCAGAGATTATAAGATCAAGCCAGCTAATATCAGGATGCAGGCGATGAATTTCTCTAAAGGTTGTCGTGGCGGAAAGAAACTAAGAGGAGATCTGCTTGGTGTTAATGATATCAACAATATTAAGGCCATTATGCAAGATTTCTATAATAGCTTGGAATGAATCTTTTTTACAGCTCCCCCAGTATCATCATTATTAATCTTAAATTCATAAGCTCTTTTCTTCAATGTATGCAGATATAGTGGATCATAATATTCTTCCAATAAAATCTTTGCTGCTTCTCTTAATTCACCTTTATCGATAAGTTCAACTATCTCTTTTTTCCTCTCCTTACCAATTAGCTTAAAGAGGCTGAGAGTTATTTTCTTGATATCTTCTATATTGTTACCAACCATATAATTTTTAACAGCTTCTTCTGCTCTTTTCTCCATTGACCTTTCCACTAGAACATGCTTGCCTTTAAGCATCGCCTTGTAAAAGAATTCCGGAATTTGTACATCACCAATCTTTCTTGATTCACCTTCAACAAAGAGGTATTTTTCCTTATTCAGTTGATCCAATCTCTGCAGAAAAAGGTTTTCAAATCTTTTCTGAGAGTTCGGCTTTAAACCGATATGCCCATACAGGCTGCCACGATGCTGCGCTAGCTCCTCCAAATCTAAAAAATTAGAAAAGTTCTGCAGCAATCTTGTTTTGCCCGTACAGGTTAGTCCCCAAAAAACCACTAATTCTGCTTTCAGGATATAATTTTCTAATCTTTCTCTGACGTAAGCACGGAAAGCCTTGTGTCCACCTGCTAATTGTAGGATGTTATAGCCCAATGATTCTAACAAGGCTACTACTGTTCTAGACCTCATCCCTCCTCGCCAGCAATAGATGATAATCAATTCATTTTTGTGCTTGTCCACTTCTTTCATAAACTGTGGTAATTTTGCTGAGAAATATTCTACTCCCTTTTCGATCGCTTTTTCTCGGGAAACCTGTTTGTATAATGTGCCAACAATCGCTCTCTCTTCATTATCTAGGATAGGCAAATTTATAGCATTAGGCAAGTGATCCAACTCATATTCAGCAGGTGACCTGGTATCTATGAAAACCGCTTTTTTCTGCAAAGCTTCTGCAATATTTATCTTTGTTACCATTTGTTGCTTATTTAACATCAGAATCTATTGCTACTTTAAAAATATACATTGTTTATTTTTCCAGCACAATAATAAATATAAATTGTCAACTTTCAGATTATTTTATGAAATATGCTCATCTGGCAGACCTACACCTTGGTTCCTGGCGTGAACCGAAAATGCGTGAGCTATCCACAAAAGCCTTCCTGACAGCTGTTGATCAGTGCATAGCTGCGCAAGTTGACTTCGTTCTTTTTGCTGGAGATCTCTTTAACACAGCATTACCGTCTTTAGACATCTTAAAGATAGCAACAAAAAAACTCAAAGAATTAAAAGATAAAGGGATACCACTTTATGTTATAGCAGGTTCTCATGATTTTTCACCTAGTGGCAAGACAATGATTGATGTCTTAGAAAATGCAGGATTGCTAGTAAATGTTTGTAAGGGAGAAGTTGATCCGGTGACAAAACTTCTTAAGCTTAAATTTACCATAGACCCTAAAACTAATGCTAAAATAACTGGAATTCTCGGACGTAAGGGACAATTGGATAAAACCTATTATGAAAATCTTGAACGAGAGTCGTTAGAGCAGGAAACGGGATACAAAATTTTCATGTTCCATACTACTTTATCTGAGTTAAAGCCAAAGCATTTAGAGAAGATCGAATCTCAGCCCGCTTCATTCTTACCCCGAAACTTCTCTTACTACGCTGGTGGTCATATCCATCATCCTACCAAAATCTTCCTCGAAGGTTATGGTCCACTTACTTATACTGGTTCATTATTTCCTACCAACTTTCCTGAATTGGAAAAATACGGACAAGGCGGATATTATGTCATTGAAGATGGAGAAATAAATTTCATCCCGCTTAAGATTATGGCTTCTACCTCTTTAATCCTTGATTGCAATAACAAAAATCCTGAAACTATCAAAAATGAGATCTCGCGTTTTTTTATTGAGAAAGACTTTCATGATCACATCATCACTATCCGCCTTAAGGGATCACTAAAAAATGGTAGATCATTTGACATAAATTTTAAGGAGATCTATCAAGAACTATACGAAAGGGGAGCCTATTTTGTCATGAAAAACACCTCCAAATTATTTTCGGAAGAATTTGAAGAGATTAAGTTAGCTGAGACAAACCAAGAAACCGCGGAAGAAGAAATAATCAAGGAACATCTCCAGCAGATTAAAATATTTGATCATGATAAAGAATTTTCTACAACCAAATCATTATTGAACATTCTTAACACTTCTAAAAAGGAGGGAGAAACAACCACAACCTTTCAGCAAAGGGTTTTGGACGAAATTAATAAAACAATAGAATAAATCCCCAAAATGTATCAAAAGTTATGCATTAAAGATGGGACCACTAAGATTCAACACTAATTTTATAAACTTAAAAATAATTGTAGGAGGATGGCAGTTTTCCATCTTAAAAAATATGCTCTGCAAAGTAAAAAAGTATTCTTACGCGTAGAT
>Ga0210057_1004494_pt1 | contig 18475 bp, 22 predicted proteins | sample CryGeyCG2114_010_2_FD_183968 | JGI IMG/M metagenome (GOLD analysis project Ga0210057, IMG submission 183968) | Groundwater microbial communities from aquifer - Crystal Geyser CG10_big_fil_rev_8/21/14_0.10 (SPAdes) (version 2) | ecosystem: Environmental > Aquatic > Deep subsurface > Groundwater ...
TGGGTATTCCTTGTATTGTTGGGGCTAAAAATGCCTCAAAAATTCTAAAAAAGGGGCAAATGGTTACGGTGGATTGTTCTTCTGGATTTTTGGGAAAAGTTTTTTTGGGAGAATTAAAATATGAAAAGCAGGTCTTTGATTTAAAAACCTCTCCCCAGTTGCCCATAAAGATAACAGTTAATATTGGTTCGCCCGACACTGCTTTTAAGGCCTGCTCTTTGCCCCAAGACGGAGCTGGGTTGGCTAGAGAAGAATTTATTATTGCGGAAAAAATAAAGGTTCATCCAATGGCCTTGTATCATTTCAATAGCTTAAAATCTTCTGTTTTAGCCAGGGCTATTTTGGCAAAAAATAATTCCGATGTTTCGCTAAAAGAAGTTAAGAGAATTGTAAAAAAGATAGAAACTATTACAATTGAGCATAAGGATAAAAGAGAGTATTTTGTTAAAGAGTTGGCTGAGGGCATTGGGCAAATTGCTTGCGCCTTTTTTCCAAAGCCAGTGATTGTGCGGTTTTCAGATTTTAAGACAAACGAGTATGCTCAGCTTATTGGAGGTTTAATCTTTGAGCCAAAAGAAGAAAATCCAATGATTGGCTGGAGAGGAGCTTCTAGATATTATGATGAAAGATTCAAGCCCGCATTTTTAATGGAGTGCGACGCTGTAAAAAGAGCCAGAAATATTTTTGGTTTAAAGAATATAAAATTAATGATTCCTTTTTGCCGAACCATTGAAGAAGGCAAGAAAGTTTTAGCCATTTTAAAAGAAAAAGGATTGGAAAGCGGAGAAGATGGTTTGGAAATTTATGTGATGTGCGAAATTCCAAGCAATGTAATATTAATTGATGAGTTTTTGAAAATTTTTGACGGTATGAGTATTGGCTCAAATGACTTAACTCAGCTAACATTAGGATTAGACAGAGACAATGGTGGTTTATCGCATATCGGAGATGAACGCAATATGGCCGTAAAAGAATTATTAAAAATAATTATTAAAAAATGTAAAGAAAAAAACAAGTATTGCGGAATTTGTGGCCAAGCGCCTAGTGACTTTCCAGATTTTGCTGAATTTTTAATGCAAGAGGGGATAGAGAGCATTTCTTTAAACCCAGACTCAGTAATTAAGACTATTTTAGTCTTGTCAAAAGGCAATTCTACTAAATAAGATGCCATCAATTTGTTTATACTTTCATGTTCATCAGCCATACAGAATTAATAAATTCTCGGTTTTTAATATTGGGCAAAATAATCCCTACTTTGACGAAAAAAGAAATAAGTTTTATTTAGAAAGAATTGCCAGAAAATGTTACTTGCCAGCTAATACTTTACTTCTTAACTTAATAAAAAAATATAAAAATAAATTTAAAATAAGCTTTAGCATTACCGGACTTATTTTAGAACAATTAGAGAAAGATTTTCCCGATGTTTTAAACAGTTTTAAAAAATTAGTTAAAACAGGCCACTGTGAATTAATTGCCGAAACTTACCACCATTCATTGGCTTTTCTGTATTCTCAAAGCGAATTTAAAAAACAAATTGCCCAACATAAAAAAAAGCTTAAAGATATTTTCGATTACACTCCCATAACTTTTCGCAATACCGAGTTATCTTTTAATAATGAAATGGCCAAAACCATTGAGCAAATGGGTTATAAAACAGTTTTAACCGAAGGAGCCAACCAAATTTTAGGTTGGCGCAGTCCAGATTTTGTTTATAAAGCTCATGGAACAAAAAACCTAAAAATTTTAATGCGCAACTACCAATTAAGCGACGACATATCTTTTAGATTTTCTTCAAAAGAGTGGAACGAATGGCCTTTAACAGTTGATAAATTTACCCAATGGGTCAACCGAATAAATGGTAACGGTCAAGTGGTAAATTTATTTATGGATTATGAAACATTTGGAGAGCATCAATGGGAAGACACAGGAATCTTTCAATTTTTAGAAAATTTGCCAAAAGAAATTTTAAAAAACAAAGACAATAATTTTAAAACGCCATCAGAGATTACAAAACTTTATAACGCAGTTGGTGATGTTGATTGCCCAAACACAATTTCTTGGGCCGATACTGAAAGAGATTTATCAGCTTGGCTTGGCAATCAGATGCAAAGAGAAGCAGTTCAAAAGATTTATGCCATGGAGCCTCAAATAATGCTTACCAAAAGCAAGCCTCTAATTGCCGATTGGCGAAAGCTTCAAACATCAGACCATTTTTATTATATGTGCACAAAATGGTTCAGTGATGGGGATGTGCATAAGTATTTTAACCCATATGAAAGCCCTTATGATTGTTTTATTTCGTATATGAATATTTTAAGTGATTTGCAGTTAAAGCTTGAAAAAGGTTATAATAAAATAAAGGTCTCGCGTAATAATAATTAAGAATTATGCCAATAAAAAAAAGAGTTGAGCAAAAAGTAATAAAGGCAGAAGGCCCAGCAAGATTTTGGGCAAAAGATGGGCGGATTTTAAGCGATTTAAAAGATCTAAAAGACGCTCTTGGAGAAATGGCCGAGGAAACATATACTTTTCACGTGAATAAAACAAGGAATGATTTTGCTAAATGGACTGAAGAAGTTCTAAAAAACAAGAAAGTTGCTACACAATTAAAAAAAGCAAAGGGAAAAATAGACGCCTTCAAAAAAGTTGCCACAGAGATTAAAAAAATTTGACACGAAAATTATTTTTCATGTCATCCTGAGCCATTAGGCGAAGGATTTCGTATTATGAATGAAAACATTAAACCAAAAGCCGATTTTTTATTTGAAGTTTCTTGGGAAGTTTGTAATAAAATTGGCGGGATATGGACTGTTTTAAAATCAAAAACTAGGCCCACTATTGAACAATATGGCGAAAGATATTGTCTTATTGGGCCTTATTTCACCCAAAGCAGTAAGGGAGAATTTGAAGCAGGGGATACCCCCAATGAATGGAAGGAAAGTTTTTCGGATTTAAAAAAAGAGGGTCTTTTGTTGAAATTTGGTTATTGGTTAATGCCAGGAAATCCAAAAACAATTTTAATTGATTTCTCGAAATGGATGGAAAGAGGAGACCAGATAAAAAAAGAACTTTGGGAAAAATTTAAAATTGATTCTTTTAATTCTCCCTTTGATTACACCGAGCCAGTGGTGTGGAGTTTTGCTGTTGGGAGAGTGGTAGAGAAGCTTTCTAGTAATTTTTTGGGTAAAAAAATAGTGGTCCAGTTTCACGAATGGCTTTCAGGAACAGGGCTTTTGTATTTAAAATCAAAAGCAGTGCCAATTGGCACTATTTTTACCACCCACGCCACTATTTTGGGCCGAACATTGGCGGCTAACAATGTTTCTTTGGATTCTTTCTTGGGAAAAATTAATTCAACTCAGGAAGCTTATAAATATGGAATTCAGGCAAAGCATCAAATAGAGTATGCTTGCGCTCAAAAAACTGATGTTTTCACTACAGTTAGTCAGATAACCGGGTTTGAAAGCGAAACAATTTTGAATCGTTTTCCAGACATTTTACTGCCCAATGGTTTAGACATGTCCCGTTTTCCAAGTATTGAGCAAATTTCCATAAAGCATAAATTGCAGAGAGATAAAATAAGGGAGTTTTCTTCTTGGTATTTTTATCCGTATTATGAAATTGATTTAAAAAATACTTTCTTTTATTTCACCATTGGAAGATATGAACTAAGAAACAAAGGTATTGATACTTTTATAAAAGCGCTTGGCCAATTAAATAGAAAATTAAAACAGGAAAAAAGCAAGAAATCGATCGTGGCATTTTTCTGGATACCAACTCAAACTCAGGGCATAAAAAGAGAGTTGATTGAATCTCGTGAAATATATACTGACATCAAAGACCAACTTGAATCAATAGAGGAAGATGTTGAGGGAAATATAATGAAGGGTCTTATCACGGGGTCTAAGATTGGAAAAAATGATATTTTTAAAAACGAAGAAGACACTTTGGCTGAAATTAAAAATAAAATTTTAAAATTCAAGAAACAAGGCAATCCGCCAGTTTGTTCGCATAACTTAACCGACCAAAATGACGCAGTTTTACAGATGTTTAACCAGGAGGAGCTTTTAAATGCCAAAGAAGATAGAGTAAAAGTTATTTTTTACCCCATATACTTAAATGGGGCTGATGGCATTTTAAATCTTACGTCTGATGAAGCAATACAAGGTAGCCATTTAGGTGTTTTTCCATCCTTATATGAACCATGGGGCTATACGCCTCTTGAGGCTGCGGCTCTTGGAGTGGGCTCGGTAACTACTGACCTAGCTGGTTTCGGCAGGTTTTGCTCTGAGTATACAAAGGGTAAAAAATTGCCTGGCGTTTTTTTACTGGAACGGATGGGAAAAAGTGAGCAGGAAGCTATTGATGGTTTGACCAAAATTCTTTATGACTTTTTAAAACTTTCAACCAATCAAAGAGTGGAGAATAAAATCCAAGCCAGAAAGATAGCCAATTTAGCTGATTGGGAAATTTTAATAAAAAATTACATTACTGCCCATAATAAGGCAGTAGATACTTTAAAATGAAAGTAGCTCACAAATTATCAAAAAACTTTTTTGAAAATGAGCTTTACAAAAATGAAGTGGGCTCTAATATTGGATTTTTAACAGCCAATAGGAAAGGGGATTTTGCTTCTTTTTTTAACCAAAACCAAAGCCGCTACCAAGGATGGTTTTTTAGGAATTTTGGAAAAGTTTATAGGGCAATTGAAGATATTTCTTTAATAATGGGAGAGGGAAAAATAATTGAGTTAAGAAACGAATTTTGGCGCTCTGTCAGGGTTTCAAAAATTAATGGAAAGGTTATTGAGGAAAGCTTTTTTCTGCCAGAAAAAAATAGGGGATTAGTTTATGAAACAACAGGCAATCCAAGATTTAATCTTTTTCTTGATTTTAAGCCAATTTATGATAATTCAGACGCAGAAAGATTTTATAAAATTGATTTATATAAAAAAAACATAATAATAGAATGCAAAAATCAAAAAGAAAAAATTTTTTTAGCTGTTAAAATGGACGCGCCAAATTTTTCAGTTAAAGAACAATGGCAAAAAAGGACATATTCTTATGATATTGATAGAAATTCTCCGCCCTATGACAGATATGTTTTTTGGGCTGCAGAAATCAACGCCTCCAAGATGGTGATAGGGGCAGGAGACACGAAAAAGCAAGCTCTTGAGGAAGCAAATTATATTTTTAATAAAACTAGCAAATTAAAAGAACAAAAAAAACAAGCAATAAAGGCGTCGCTTGATCTTTCTAAAACCAAAAATTCCCAATTAAATATGGCCTATTATTGCGCTCAAAACAGCTTGCGGGAATTAATTTATGAAGAACATAATAAGAAGCAGATATCAGCTGGCTTGCCCTGGTTTTTTCAATCATGGGCCAGAGATTCTTTCATATCAATGAAGACCTTGCTTAATAAAAATGAAAATTTATTTTGGAAAATTTGTTTTCAAGATTTTAACCAAACCGCGGATTCTATTGGTTGGTTATTCAAGCGAATAGGAGAAGTTATAGAAAAAAATAAAGTCAATGAAATTACTGCTTGGAGAGTTAAAAAGTATCTTGAAAAATCTCTTGAAAATTTAGAGAAAATATTAGATAAAACAACATGGATGGATTCAATTGATAGATCGGGAGAAAGAATAGAAACACAGGCCTTGAAACTTTATATGTTAAAAATGGCCTATAATCTTACAAACGATTCTTCTTATAAAATAGCGGAAACAAGTTTAAAGTTTAATGTAAAAGAAAAGTTTTGGAATGGAAAAATTATAAAAGATGGCCCCAATGATAATACAATTAGGCCTAATGTATTTTTAGCTTATTATATCTACCCAGAACTTTTAGAACAAAAAGAGTGGCAACTATGTTTTGACAATGTTTTATCTGCCTTGTGGCTTCCTTGGGGAGGCGTGTCTACAATTGATAAAAATTCTATTTATTTTAATGCCAACCATACAGGTGAAAACTCGCAAAGCTATCATAGTGGTGACTCTTGGTTTTATATAAATAATTTAACAGCTATAGTTTTAAAAAGAAATAATCCGGAAAGATATCGGGATTACATTGATAAGATATTGGAGGCAAGCACTAAAGAGATTTTAACAATGGGAGCTATTGGTTGCCACGGTGAGCTAAGCTCGGCCTCTGAATTAAAATCTCAAGGTTGTTGGAGCCAAGCCTGGAGCAACGCTATGTTTATTGAACTCGTTAGAGAAATGAAAGAGGGCAGACCTCCCCATAACTGAGCTCAAATTTTTTTGAGGCCTACCCTCTTTCATTTATTCTATACGTCGGGTATAGTTTTGGGTTTCGGTGTTGATTTCAATAATATCTCCTTCCTTAATAAAAGAAGGCGCTTGTATTTTAGCTCCGGTTTCTAAAATAACTTCTTTAGTGCCAGCCTCCGCTCGGCCAGCTCGCAAATAAGCCGCGGCTTCAACCACTTTTAGTTGAACTTTTATAGGCAACTCCACATTTATAATTTCATCATTAAAAACAAAACCGTCAACAATATCGTTTGTTTTTAAATATCCAGAGCCACTTCCCATTTGCTCGCTTGTTAACGGGAACCTCTTACTGGGATTTTTCTCTTCGCAGAAGAAATATTGCCCTTTATTATTATATAAATATTTAATTTTAACTTTTTTAATTTCAGCTTCCTCTAAATTATCACCACTTTTAAAATTCTGCGATAAAACATTGCCAGTAATTAAATTTTTTATTCTCACTTGGGCGGTGGAAGAGCCCCGGCCCTGAAAATTAAGCGAGTAATCTAAAACCTCATAAGGCATGCCGTTGTAAATAAATAAAGTTCCTTTTTTTAAATCTGTATGTGATAGCATACTATTTTATAATTTTCCATTCAATTTTTTCTTCTTTATCAGCGAACTCCAGCCATTCACCACTATCATTAATAACAAACCATTTTTTCTTTGCCTCCGAAAATATCATTGGCAAGCCTTCATAAAATGGTTTTTTAACAACTTCTTTCGGCTTTAATCGGTCAATTTCTAACCATTTTTTAAAAACTGTTTCAATAGTGTAATCTAAATTTCTGGAATTGGCCCACAGAGCTACCTTATCAATGGCCTTTTTGGCTTGCTGTGTGCCCCCAGAAAGCTCAATTAACTGCTTGGCTGGTTTTGTATATCTTGAATAAACTATTGTTCTTTTTTTAGCATTTTCTTTTAATTGCTTCAAGTCTAACCCCTTGGTTTCAAAAAAATGAGCAATGACTTGCCGTATGGATGTTTCTTCCTCTAATTCCTCCAAAATTTTAATTTTTCCTCTTTTCAGATATTCTTCTATTTTTTCAGCAATGCTCTTGCCAATGCCAGGTATTTTCTCTAAGCTATTTTTTTTATAAATCAGAGCAATGTCTTCATTTAAATTTTGTAAAACTAAACTTGCTCTGCGATAGGCTCGTATTTTAAAAACCTGTTTCTCGCCCTTCACTTCTAGTAATTCAGCTATTTTATTTAATTTTTTCGCAATCTCTTGATTTTTCATCTTGTTTGCTGTTGAAACTCGGTGTCGACACCGAGTTTCAACAGCTTTTGTTTTATGCATTGGGCTTCTTCTTCTATAATTTGGCTAACGTAGTCGCCTTGATGGGCTTTGGTTCCCCTGTAAACAGTTCTTTTTTGATCTAAATGTAAAGTAAAAACATAGTCAGTTTTTGTTTCTTTTAAATAAATATGAAACCTTGGATATCCAGCGCGACTTAATGGCTTAACAAAACCATCTCGCAGTTTATGATACCCAGCTATTCGCATTAAGGCCACATCAATATTATCCGCTATTTTATTTTTAACAATTTGAAATTCCATTGCTATATTTTAGCTTTTTTATCTCAAAATTCAACTAAGTTAAGCCCTGTTCACTTGATTTGTTATTGGCGTAGAATACAATGAATAATCTATACATGAAAAAAGATATTATTTTGCACCCAATCCAATCGCAAATTTTAAAATCCTTGATATTTAAAGCAGGGGAGAGTTTTAATAAACTAAACGAAAATAAAATTTCAACTGACAGCTTTACTTTCCATTTAAAAAGCTTGGTTGGGGCGGGCTTGGTTAAACAAGAAAATAGCCGGTATTTTTTAACCTCTATTGGCAAAGAGTTTGCAAATCGGCTAGACGTGGACACCCAAACTCCCCAGATGGAAAAACAAGCTAAAATTGGCGTTTTAATCTTTGCAATCCAGGGAGCAGGAAAGAACAAAGAATACTTGCTCCAGCAACGGCTAAAACACCCTTATTTTGGCTATTATGGCGGGGTTGGAGGAAAATTGAAAATAGGGGAAACAATAGCCACAGCAGCCCAAAGAGAATTTTTAGAAGAAACTGGACTAACTGGAAAGTTAATTTTTTGCGGGGTAAACCACAAAACTGATTTTTCCAAGCAGGGCGAGTTGCTAGAGGATAAAATATTTTTTGTTTTTAAAGCCACGAATTTAAAAGGAAGCTTTGTTGAGCAATTCCAAGGAGGAAAGAATATTTGGCTTTCTTTGGCCCAAATTAAAAAATTAGATAAGCTTTTCCCAGATGTTTTAGATAAAATAAAACTGCTAGAGGGAAAAAGAGAATTCTTTTCCGAAAAACAGTATTTTGTAGACGAATTTTAGTTTGTTATAATAACCAATATGCCAAAGCGGTTATTTATTGCCATAAATCTGCCAATGGAGTTAAAAAGAGAGCTTTTTGAGATACAAAAAGAAATTAATGCCCCGTTTCCCGAAGAACTCACAGAAGCTGGGCTTTTTAAGTGGGTGGCAATGGAAAATTTGCATTTAACTTTAAAGTTTATTGGGGAAGTAGGGGGCAATCAAATCCCAAAAATTATTGAAAACATAGAAAGCATTGTTAAAAACCAAAAACCATTTGAAATAAAAACTAAAAGAATCTGCTATGATAATGAGAAGCAATTACCTCGCTTAATTTGGCTCACCACAAATAATGGCCATATTACTTTGGCCAGAATCAAGCAGTGGGTTTTTAAAACAATTGAGCCAGAAGAGAGACCGAATATATCTTGCGATTTTGAAGTCAAGTTTCCAGTGAATTCAATTGAATTAATGCAAAGCATATTGAAAAGAACGGGCCCTGAGTATAAAATAATAAAATCATTTAGTTTAAATAATCCGCCAGCTAGCGGATAAAATTATGACTGATCAAACATTTAAACTAGTCTGGATAGTGCCAGTTATGATATTCGCTGTTATTGTAATTATTGGGGGAATATTTAAAGACCTAGCTATTTGGATAAGAGAAAGAAATTAATACTTATTACTTATGCGCGTGCACTTTATTGGCATTGGCGGAATTGGCGTTTCTGCTATTGCTTGCATTTATAAACAAAAAAATTGGATTGCTTCTGGCTCTGACGAGGAGCAATCCGAAATTACAGATACCCTTAAAGAAATGGGCATCAAGATTTTTATTGACCACAAAGCCGATAATCTGCCTGCTGATACTGATTTAGTGGTTTACTCTGAAGCTGTTCCAAAAACCAACCCAGAATTGCAACAAGCCAGAAAGCTTAAAATAAAATGCTTTTCTGGGGCAGAGGCTTTAGCTGATTTAGCCAAGGATTACTTTTTAATTGCCGTTTCTGGAATGCACGGCAAATCAACCACCAGTTCAATGATTGCCCAAATTTTAATAAAAGCCAAGTTTGACCCCACTTTTATAATTGGCACAAAACCGGGAAGCCGTTTGGGTAAAAGTAAGTATTTAATTATAGAGGCTGATGATTATAAAGCGAAATTTTTAAATTATTTCCCCAATATTTTAGTTTTGACCAATATTGAAGAGGAACATATGGACTTTTACAAAAACTTTTCTCATATCAAAGAGGTTTTTGAAAGATATTTAAGACAAGTTAAAAGTTTTATTATCGCCAATGGAGATGATACTGGAATAAGAAAAGTTTTAATTTTAAATTTTAAATTTTTAATTTTTAAACCAAAAGTAAATTTTTATTCCTTAAAAGACAAAGAAGTAGAGAAGTTAAAAAAAATATTAAAAGTGCCGGGGGAGCATAATATTTCAAATGCCCTAGCGGCTTTAAATGTAGCCAAAACTTTGGGCATAAAAGATGAAATCTCTTTTAAAGCTTTAGCTGATTTCAAAGGCATCTGGCGCCGTTTTGAGGAGTCCAATTTGAAAATTGAAAATTGTAAATTGAAAATTATCAGTGATTATGCTCATCACCCAACCGAAATACAAGCCACCTTTCAAGCCTTGAAAGAAAAGTATGATAAGAAGCGGATTTGCGTTGTTTTTCAACCTCACCAATATCAACGAACTTTTTATTTATTTAACGACTTTGTAAAAACATTTAAAAAAGCCAAAGATAATTTTGGCATTGAAAAAATTATTATTACAGATATTTATTCTGTAAAAGGCAGAGAAAGCCAAGCCATTAAAAAGAAAACAAGCAGCCAAAAACTTGTAAAAGAAATCAACCGCAAAGAAGTTGAGTATATTGAGCAAGGCAAAGTAGGGGATTACATCAAAAAAAATATTAAGGAAGTTGATGTTTTAACCATAATGGGCGCTGGAGACATATATAAATTACCAGAAGAATTAAAACAGTTCTCCACAGGTAATTTTTTGACTTAATTGGCTAAACCAGTTAAAATTTATAAAAGTCGTGAGATTAATTGATATTTATAAAACATGAGCGCTTTAGCCGTAGTTATAATAATAATTACATTAGCAATTACTGTGACAATAATTGTTTTGAAGTCAAAAAAGAAAAAGGGGAGAGATTTAATGGCCCAGCAGCCATCGGTTGAACAGCCAAAACCAGCCCAGCCAACTCCCGAAGAAGCTTCCTCAAACATGAGCGATTCAGACAGCGAACCACAGGTTTAAAAATCTTTAGCAAAAAAGAAGTTCGCCTTTACGGGCGAGCTTTTTTTGTGGTAGGATAAAATAATAATTTATGGAATTAGAAAAAGCATACAATCCAAAAGAAAAAGAGCAAGAAATCTATGAAATGTGGGAAAAAGGCGGATATTTTACCCCCAAAGTTGACCCTACAAAAAAACCTTTCACTGTTTTAATGCCTCCCCCAAACGCTAACGGTTCTTTGCACGTTGGGCATGCTTTGGGCACAACCATACAAGACATAATGATTAGATACCACCGAATGAAAGGGGATAGCGCCTTGTGGCTACCGGGAGCCGACCATGCTGGCTTTGAAACCCAAGTGGTTTTTGATAAAAAATTAGAAAAAGAAGGAAGAAAAAGAAACGAGATCCCCAATGAACAGCTTTTAAAAGAAATGATGGATTTTACTTTGGGGAATAAACAGATAATGGAAGATCAGCTGCGAAAATTAGGGGCATCTTGTGATTGGACAAGGGCAAAATTTACTTTAGACGAGGGCATTGTTAAAACGGTTTATGCAACTTTTGAAAAATTAAAAAATGACGGCTTAATCTATAAAGGAAATAGATTAGTAAACTGGTGCTGTAAGCACCAAACCACGCTTTCTGATGTGGAAATAAAATACGAAGAACGAACCGACCCGTTGTATTACATAAAATACGGGCCATTTAAATTAGCAACCGTGCGGCCAGAAACAAAATTCGGGGATACGGCCATTGCTGTCAATCCAAAAGACAAGCGCTACAAAGATTATGTTGGCACAGAGGTTGAAGTGGAAACGGTTTTGGGCAAGGCGAAAATAAAAGTGATTGCCGATGACTCAGTGGATATGGAATTTGGCACAGGGGCGGTAAAAGTTACCCCAGCCCATGATTTTGCCGATTATGAAACCTGGCAAAGGCACAAAGATGAAATCCCTGGGCCAAAAATTGTTATTGATAAATACGGCAAAATGAATGAGTTAGCTGGCCCCTACCAAGGAATGAAAGTGGGGGAGGCGCGAGAGAAAATAGTGGCTGATATGATTGCTGTAGGTTTTTTAGATGAAAACGAAACAGACAAAAATTATAAACACAACGTGGCTTGCTGTTATAAATGTGGCACAGTCATTGAGCCAACTTTAATGGACAATCAGTGGTTTATAAAAATGACAGAAAAACCAGCTAGCGGGGGATTATCATTGAGAGATTTAGCGGTTACTGCTGTCAAAAAAGGAAAAATAAAGTTTACTCCAGCTAGATTTGAAAAAATATTTTTACAGTGGATGGAAAATTTAAGGGACTGGAATATATCACGTCAAATTCCTTGGGGCATTAAAATACCAGAGGAGGGGAGCGAGGGGCAGGTTTTTGATACTTGGTTTTCGTCGGGGCAGTGGCCTTTTGCCACTTTGCAAAATACGCAAAAAGGCGACTTTGAATATTTTTACCCAACAAATGTAATGGAAACAGCAGCAGATATTATTTTCTTTTGGGTGGCTCGAATGGTTATGCTTGGCATTTATGTAACTGGCAAAACGCCTTTTGAAAATGTTTATTTGCATGGACTTGTGCGAGATAAAGACAAACAAAAAATGAGTAAAAGCAAAGGAAATGTTGTTAACCCTTTAGGGGTTGTTGATGAACACGGAGCAGATGCTTTGCGAATGGCTTTGGTGTTTGCTAACTCCCCAGGGCAGGATATTCCGTTTGCTGAAGAAAAAATTATTGCCCAAAGAAGGTTTGCCAACAAGGTTTGGAATGCAGCCCGTTTTGTGTTAGCACAAGTTCCCGTTGGGGGCAGACCTCCTAAAAATTTGAGCTCAGTTCCGGGGAGGTCTGCCCCCAAGCAATATTCAGAAACCGACAAAGAAATTTTAAAGGCGTTGCAAGAAACCACAAAAGAAATTACAAAAGATATTGAAAACTTTCAATTTCACGAGGCTGCACAAAAAATCTATCATTTTTTCTGGCACACTTTTTGCGATGTTTACATTGAGCAAAGCAAAAAGCAAATAGAGCAGGGGAGTGACGAACAAAAAGAAAGCGCCAAAGCAATTTTACTGTATGTTTTGCGCGAGTCCTTAAAATTGCTTCACCCATTTATGCCATTTATCACCGAGCAAATATATCAAATGCTCCCAAATAAAGACGCCATGGCTTTAACAATCGCCCCCTGGCCAAAATAATTATGGCTATATCCACCAATTATGGAAAAGTTTTTTACAACTTTACAGCAAGAAATTAAAGGTAAAAAATAAAAAAAATATCCACAAAAATATGGAAAATAACCAAATAACAATCAAGCAAGCCCAAGAAACAATAGATAATTGGATTAAGGATATTGGGGTTAGTTATTTCAGCGAAATGGAGTGCTTGGCAAGCATACTTGAAGAGCTTGGAGAGGTTTCTCGGGTGGTTAGCCGCACATACGGCCAACAAAGCTTTAAAAAAAGCGATGAGCAGGTTCATTTGGGGGATGAGATGGCTGATGTTTTGTTTTCTTTAATTTGCTTGGCAAACAAAACAGGTGTTGATTTAACCACAGAATTTCAAAAAAATATGGAAAAGAAAACAAACCGAGACAAAAATCGCCATCAAGAGAATGAAAAGCTAATCGGAAAATAAATGAGAAATGAACAAAAAAACAAAGAAAACTTTATTAAGCTTGTTATTATTTGGAATTTTTATGGCAATTTTAATAATAATTGTGGTTTTTTTACTTAACTTGCAAACCGAAAAACAAGGCTTGGATTATATCTACCAAGACGCTTCTATAGCTCCGAAAGTCCAAACAGTTATAGTTTTGGGGGCTTCGGTACGGCCAGATAAAACAATGAGCGATATGCTAAAAGACCGAGCCAATACTGCCATTGAAATATATAAAGCAGGCAAAGCAGAAAATATTTTAATTTCTGGGGATGGCAAAGCAAAAAATTACAATGAGGTTGCGGTAGTAAATAGCTACTTGCTGGAGCAGGGGATACCCAAAGAAAAAATTTTGCTGGACTATTATGGCTTTGACACTTACGATAGCATGTACCGAGCAAGAGATATCTTTGGCATTAAAAATATAATTATTTCTACGCAAAGTTTCCACTTGCCCCGGGCTATTTTTATTGCCCAGAGTTTAGGGCTTACAGCTTATGGCATAAAAGCTGATAAACATAAATACAAAAATATGGAGCTTAATATCGGTCGAGAATTATTAGCCACAGTTAAGGCCTACTTTGATGTTTTTTACAATGTTAAACCAGCAGTATCAAGCAATTGATTTTTAATTTAATTTAAAAGAATACTATGACAAAAGAAAAAACATTTGTGATTTCGTTGGGGGGTTCAATAATGGTGCCAGAAGAAATTGATGAACAATTTTTAAAAAAATTCCAAACTTATATTTTAAAAAAAGTTTCTCTTGGTTATAGGTTTATAATTATTACTGGCGGGGGGAGGATTTGCCGAAAATATAATCAAGCGGCTATAAATATTGTTCAGGCCACAAACTTAGACCAAGACTGGCTTGGCATTGAAACCACCAAGTTAAATGCTTTGCTGTTAAAAACTATTTTAAAGAAAAAAGCCAACCCCAACTTGCTTGATGTTAGGGGAAAAATTAAAAGCTTTGGCAAATATCCAATAATAATCGGCTGTGGTTGGCTTCCTGGCAGTTCATCAGATTTTGACGCGGCTCAAACCGCCATTGATTTTAAAATAAAAACAATTATCAATTTGAGTAACCAAGATTTTGTCTACACAGCCGATCCTAAAAAAGATAAAACTGCCATTCCAATTATAGAAATATCTTGGAAGGATTACTTAAAATTAATCCCCAAAAAATGGATTTCTGGTATGAATACTCCTTTTGACCCGGTGGCCGCCAATGTGGCCATGAAGAATAGTTTAAAAGTTATAATGGCTAATGGCAGGGATTTAGTTAATTTAGAAAAAATATTAGCTGGTAAAGAATTTAAAGGCAGCACAATTTCTTAATCTCGAATATGGAAATTGATTTATAAAAAATACAATGTTAAGCGAACAAGAGAACAAAAAAGTACACAGCTTTTTAGATGAGATAAGTCAAAAAGTTGATCCATTAATTCTGGAAATAGTTCAGGGCAATGTTATGCCGAAATTTCAGAAAGCAGTTAGGTATCAACTAACAACTGGCGGAAAACGTTTTCGGCCAGCTTTGGCTATAGCCACCTGCCATTTACTTGGCGGTAAAATTCAAGATGTTATCCGTCCAGCTTGCGGTTTAGAAATTTTTCATAATTACACTTTAATTATTGACGACATTATTGACAACGGGCTTTTTAGGAGAAACAAGCCGACTGTTTGGGCAAAATATGGCAAAGCCATAGCTGATTGTATTGCCATGGATTATGTAGTTTCAATTTTCCAAACAACTCAAAAGAGCCCTAAGTCAATTGAAATAAATAAATTATTTGCTCTAACAATGAAAATTTTGGTTGACGGGGAAATTTTAGATATTTTATTTGAAAGAGAGGGTAGAAAAGACGAACCATTTGTGGTCAGTAAAAGGCCAAAAACCATTACTTTTGAAAAATATTTAGAAATGATAACAAAAAAAACAGCCGTGCTTTTATCAGCTTGTTGTGAGGTAGGAGGCATAACAGCCAATGCCAATACTAAACAAATAAGTTCTTTAGGGCAATATGGATTAAATTTAGGCATTGCCTTTCAAATGCAAGACGACATTTTGGATATGTTTGGCGAAGAAAAAGAATTTGGTAAAAAAATCGGCAAAGACATAGAAGAGCGAAAAGGCGGAAATCTGGTTTTTATGATGGCATTTAAAGAACTGTCTGCCAAAGATAGGTCAAGAGTAGCTTTTATTATGGGGCAGGCAAAAATAACCGAACCCGATAAAAAAGAGGTTTTAAACTTGATTAGAAAAACAAATGCTTTAAGCGCTTCTCAAAAAATGGCAAAGTTATATAGCGAGAAAGCAAAAAAAGCCCTAAGTAATTTACCTCAAAATTCATGGAGTCAACTTTTAGCCAATTTAGCTGATTTTGTGATAGAAAGAAAAAAATAATGGCAAAGATAATTTTGGTTGACGAAAGCGATAATCCAACTGGTACAATAGAAAAATTAAAAGCTCATCAGCTTGGATTATTGCACCGCGCTTTTTCTATCTTTATTCTTAATAATAGGGGAGACCTGCTTTTGCAAAAAAGAGCAAAAGCCAAATATCATTCCCCTGGACTTTGGAGCAACGCTTGCTGTTCGCACCCAACCACAAAAAATATTCAAAAAGAAGCGCAAAAACGTTTGCATCAAGAAATGGGCATAAAATGCTCATTAGAAGAAATTTTTAGCTTTATCTATATGGTCAAAGTAGGAAACTTAACCGAAAACGAGTTTGACCATGTTTTTATTGGCCACTATAACGGCAATGTGAAAATTAATAAAAAAGAGGCCGAGGATTATAAATGGCTTAGCTTTGAAAATTTAAAAAACGACATTACCCAAAATCCGCAAAACTACACCGAGTGGTTCAAATTAATCTACGAAAAAGTTTTTGGCTATGCTATAATAAAATCAACAAATTGAATTTCAAAATTATGCCAAAGAAAAACACTACAATTGATGACTTAGCCGTAATGGTCCAAAAAGGTTTTATTGGCGTTGATAAAAAAATGGAAGCTGGATTCAAAAATGTTGATAAAAAATTTGAGAATGTTGACAAAAAATTTGACGAGGTCAATCAAAGATTAATAAAAATTGATAGCTTTTTGTATTGAAAAACACAGGCCTTGGGGGCTGTGGGTTTGCGAGGGATAGCGAAAAAATATTTTTTGAGGTAGTATAAAATATGGAAAAAAGTAAAATTGTTGAATTTTGGAAAGAAGGTTCTAAAAAATCTCTTGTATTAGCAAACGATGTTTTGGAAAAGAAACATTATGACCACGCTTTATTTTGCGGGCATTTAACTCTAGAAAAATTACTAAAATCAGAAGTAGTAAAACTCACCGATAAACCCGCTCCTTATTCTCATGACTTACTATACCTTGCTGGTTTGGCGAAAATTGATTTAAATATAGAACAGCAGAAATTTTTAGTTGAAGTTAATAGTTTTAATATTGAAGGTCGCTATCCGGAAGAAAAATTGGAATTTTATAAAAGCATTACAAAAGATTTTGCCAATAAAAAATTGAAGGAAATTAAAGAATTTTATTTATGGTTATCAAAACAGCAAGAAAAAAATTAAACAGAGCAGAGATAAATAAAACGATAACCTTGTTTAGGGGTAAATTAAAGCAGGAAGGCATTGCTTTTCAAAAGATAATCCTTTTTGGTTCATATGCCACTGGCAATGCTCATATTGACAGTGATATTGATGTGGCCGTGGTTTTGTCTTCTGACAATACCGGAGAGAAAATTAATGATGTTGTGTGGTGGGCAAAACAAATCAATGTTAAATTAGAGCCCCATATTTTAAGCTTAAATGATTTTGAAAATAGATTTTTTTCCTTGCCTGCTGAAATTAAAAAAAGCGGTGTTGTTTTTTGATTGAAAAATAAAAAACCGTACTAAACGGCCATTTAAAAGATGGTCTCAATAACTACTATTTTAAAATTTCAAAAAATTCTAACCATTGATTTTGATAACTTTTTATTTGTTCTTTTGCAAATTTTCGAGCCTTAATTTCACTCGGTAAAAAGAAATACAACAAAAAAGACAATAGCCAAAATAAGACGTTCAAGGGAAAGAATAAAAAATTTTTAGAAAATATCCAAAAACCAGAAATAAAAATAAAGAAATAATAAAACCAATATTGGAAACCAAGACAGTACCTGCCTCGAAACTTTCGACTTTCCAAGAAATGGCTTGTTTCGTGAGCTAAAACTAAAGCAAAAAATAGGGGAGTACTTGATTTTTCAAAAAGTGTTTTGGTAATAATACCGGGCCAAAATAAAATAATTTCGTTTTTATTGTGTTTAAATAAACCAAAAACCCAACGAAAGGGCGAAGAGCCAAAAACTACCTTGATTGGGTTTTTAACCCCATATTTTTCTTTCAAAAAGCTATCAAATTTTTCCTGCTGAAATTGAATTTTAGGCAAATCTAAAAGTTGCCCATAAGTATAGCTTGTAAAAGCTTTAGACATCTTCATTACTTTATTATACATAAAAGACAGGGGAGAGTGAAATATTGTCCACCCCCCCTTTCTTTCTTAAAGTTTTTATAAATCCTCTTTACCCTGCGCAAATACAACCAGAAGCTTGCAGGATTAAATGGATTAGGAAAATAGAACCTATTACTAAAAGTACACTTATGCGCTTCATAGAAAACACCTCCTTTTTTTCTTGCATTCGCTACTGTTTGTAAGGTTAGCAAAAAAAAAGCAGGTTTGTCAAGGGATTTTTGGCACTTTTTAATTCTCTTTTTTAAAAAGGTTGCTATAATTTTAGAGGATATGCTAAAATTAAATTGTAATAAAATCAACAAATTGAATTTCAAAATTATGCCAAAGAAAAACACTACAATTGATGACTTAGCCGTAATGGTCCAAAAAGGTTTTATTGGCGTTGATAAAAAAATGGAAGCTGGATTCAAAAAT
>Ga0210057_1004495_pt1 | contig 18474 bp, 16 predicted proteins | sample CryGeyCG2114_010_2_FD_183968 | JGI IMG/M metagenome (GOLD analysis project Ga0210057, IMG submission 183968) | Groundwater microbial communities from aquifer - Crystal Geyser CG10_big_fil_rev_8/21/14_0.10 (SPAdes) (version 2) | ecosystem: Environmental > Aquatic > Deep subsurface > Groundwater ...
CAGGCAATGTCATCCACTGTGGATAAACATTAGGTTCCATAGAAAAGTGTTTAAAGTTAGAGACTTAAATAGTGTCTATTTATACTCTTATTTTAGCACTTTTCTCTGGTAAACTTAATACCAGTTCTATTTTACGCTAATTTACTAGATTTAGTCAATCTTTATGATAACAGTTTTGCTATTCATTGTTATTTTGGGAATTTTAGTCCTGGCTCATGAATTTGGACATTTTATCTCTGCGAGGAAATTCGGGATGAAGACTTATGAATTTGGATTTGGTTATCCTCCTAGAGCCTTTGGATTTTATCGTGATCCAGAGACAAAAAAAATAAAATGGGTATGGGGAAAGGGTAGGAGAGGAACGAGGAACGAGGAACGAGGAACGAGCTTGAAAAAAACAATTGCCGGTGATGACCAAGGTCAGGAGTTTGGAGCGATGTTGTGGTCGTTTAACTGGTTGCCAATTGGCGGTTTTGTAAGAATAAAAGGTGAAAATGGGGAAAACGCAAATGATCCAGATAGTTTTGGCTATCACAAAGCTTGGAAGAGAGCAGTGGTGCTTGTGGCGGGCGTGACAATGAATTTTATACTAGCTGGAGTTATTTTGGGTTTAGGGTTTATGATTGGCTTGCCGGCAGATTTGTCACAGGGAGTAGACAAGCATGCCAAAATTATTGAACCAGCCAGTGTCATTGTCCAGCAGGTACAAAATGATACACCAGCGCAGGAAGCTGGGCTTACATTTGGCGATAAAATATTGAAGCTAGATGATGTAGAAATAAAAAATATTACAGCCATGAATGAATATATAGATTCGAAAGACGGTGAATTAATAATAGCCAGTGTCGTCCGTGGGAAAGAGGCTTTAAGTATTTCTATTACTCCTCGTGTTTTGGAGGGCGGAAAAGATGCTGACATTGGTATTGCTGTGGCTGAGGCAGGGGTGATTAGTTATCCATGGTATATCGCCATTTATAAAGGATTTGTAGCCGCTACATTTGGGATTATAAATATTTTTATTGCCTTTTATTACCTTATAAAAAATTTAATTTTAGGCCAAGGTTTGCTTTTTGAAGTTGCCGGACCGGTTGGTATTGCCAATATCGTTGGACAAAGCGCTAAACTTGGTTTTAATTATATTCTCAATGTTACCGCTATGCTTTCGCTTAGTTTGGCAGTAATTAATATTTTACCCATTCCAGCGCTTGACGGCGGGCGGGTGTTGTTTATAATGATAGAGAAGATAATTAGACGTCCAGTATCTATGAAATATGAACAGCTAGCGCATACTATTGGTTTTGTTTTGCTTATGGCACTTGTAGTCGTGGTGACTTGGAGAGATGTTGTTGGGCTATTTTGAACCTCGGCTTTTTGGATTTTAATTTTACAGATTTTAAATTTATGCCTGAAGAAGAAACACCCATAGGTGTTACGCGTACTCAGTATAAAGAGAGAGTTTTAAAAACAATGGACGAAATATTTGATCCTGCTAATTTTGGGTTTGAAATTGATGCCATGAAGGAAAAGATTCAACAGCTTATTGATAATACAGATGTAAGATCTAGCAATTTGACGGATCTTGTTAGGCAAGCTTTTGTAGAGTATAAGGCAGAACAAGTAAATTTACATCCAGACGCAATACGAAGTTTAGAAGATATGGAAAAAAACTTGTGGCAGATTTGAATTAAATTTACATTATATGAAATCCCAACTAGCAAAAATTAAAAAAGAATTCAAAAAAGCAGTCGGCGAAGTTAATGACACTTTGAAATTGAACGAAGTATACCAGCGTTTTTTTTCGCGCAAGTCCGGTGAGATGACAGACATAATGAAAAATTTAAAAAGTTTGTCAAAAGACGCGCAAAAAGAATTTGGCAAGCTTGCTAATGAAGTAAAAAAAGAATTGGAAGATGTTTATGGAAAGAAAAAAGACGAACTGCAGTCAAAAGCGTGGGACAAAATTGCGCAGGAAGAAAAGATAGATGTTACGCAACCAAAATTACCAAAGAAAAGAAAAGGGCATTTACATCCCATGACTATTGTTCATAATGATTTGGAAGACATATTTACTTCAATGGGCTTTATGGTACTTGATGGTCCAGAGCTAGAAAGTGATTATTATAATTTTGAAGCGTTAAATATTCCAGAGACTCATCCTGCACGGGATAGCATGGATACATTTTTTATTAAAAATTATCCAAATTGGTGCATGCGGACACATACCTCACCTGTGCAAGTTCGTGCTATGCAAAAATATGGTGCACCACTCCGTACCGTTGTTACAGGACGCTGTTTTCGTAATGAATCTGTAGATGCTTCACATGAACACACTTTTTATCAAATGGAGGGTCTTGTCGTGGACAAAGAAATTTCTGTAGCCTATCTCATTGGTACGATGAAAGAATTGTTGCAGGGTGTATTTAAACGTGAAGTAGAAGTTAGGTTGCGCCCTGGATATTTTCCATTTGTTGAGCCTGGTTTTGAACTTGACATGAAGTGTCTTGTTTGCGGTGGAGAAGGCTGTGGAGCTTGCAAGCATTCTGGATGGGTGGAGACATTGCCGTGTGGGTTGGTTCATCCACATGTGATTGAGGCCGGTGGTTTGGATTCAAAAGAATGGACTGGTTTTGCGTTTGGCTTGGGTTCAATGAGGTTGTGTATGCAAAAGTATGGGATAGAAGATATAAGGCATTTGCATGGAGGTAATTTAAATTTTTTAGAGCAGTTTTAAATAGTACACAGATTGCACAGATTATTACAGATCGTACAGATCACGTATTAAACATATTTTTACATATTTTACATATCACAGATTTTTATAGATTATTTTTATAAGGAGGGAAATATGTTTTTGGAAAAGGAGTTAAGTTATAAATTGGTCGGGTGTTTTTATAAAGTTAGGAATTTATATGGCCGTGCATTAAGAGAGAAATTTTATGATGCCATGTTGGGGGAAGTGTTAGTTGAAGAAGGATTATCATTTATTGACAAGCCAAAGGTAGAGATATATTCAGTTCAAACTGGCAAAGTTGTAACATATATTGTTCCAGATAAGCTGATCGAAGGTAAAATAATCGTTGAATTAAAAGCAAAACCTTTTACAAATAAAAATGATTATGCACAAGTTAGAGAATATTTAGTGGTAACACATTACGAAATAATTTATTTAGTAAATTTTGGAGAAGAAAATTTTGAACCAAAAAGATTTATATATACAAATGATCGCAAACCTTTTTTACCAGCACAGCCGGATCTGTGATTTGTGCGATCTGTAATAATATGTGTAATTTGTTTTTATGTTAGTATCATATAATTGGTTAAAACAATACGTGGATTTACCCGATTCTCTTACCCCAGAAGAACTTGGTTTGAAATTGACCATGGGCGTGGTTGAAGTTGAGGGTGTCAAAAAGCGAGGAGAAAAGCTTGACGGCGTTGTTGTTGGAGAAATTTTGGAAATTAAAAAACATCCCAATGCTGACAAATTGAGCGTGGCGCAAGTAGATGTAGGAGAAAAAAAACCACGCCAGATTATTTTTGGCCAAATGGTAGAAATGGAAGTTGGGTTCAAAATTCCAGTTGCTTTAGCCCCTACTACTTTGCCGGGAGACAACAAAATAAAGGAAGCAAAACTGCGAGGCGTGGAATCACAAGGTATGCTTTGTTTAGATCAGGAAATGGGACTAGCTGAAGAAGGGGTAAGTATTAGATTTTTTGATAAAAAAATAAAGAATGGCACACCAATTATCAAAGCGCTTGGATTAGACGACACAATTTTTGAAATTGATAATAAGTCCATGACGCATCGCCCTGATTTGTGGGGACATTATGGATTAGCGCGAGAAGTGGCAGCGGCGTATGGCAAGAAATTGGCGCCGTATGATCCGCCGAAGATTGGTAAGCGAGAAGCCGGAAGCGAAAAGCGGGAATGTATTGATTTGAAGGTGCATGTTGAGGATTTACAAATGTGCCCTCGATATATGGCTGTTGCGATTGATGGAATAAAAGTTGAGTCATCACCAGATTGGATGCAGAATCGTTTGTTAGCAGTTGGATTAAGGCCGATCAACAATATCGTGGACATTACGAATTATGTGCTTTATGATTTGGGACAGCCGATGCATGCGTTTGACGCTTCGCGTCTCGGGGGAACGGGGAACGGGGAACGGGGAATAAAAATTATTATACGCAGAGCAAAAGATGGCGAGAAATTTACGACGCTTGATGAGCAACAATATGAACTTACTTCAGATATGTTAGTAATTGCAGATGAGAAGAAGGCAGTTGCACTTGCTGGAGTGATGGGGGGAATGAATAGTGAAATTTCAGACAATACTAATACCATTGTTTATGAGTCGGCCAATTTTAACGCAACAAATGTCCGCCACACTGCTTTGCAACTAGGACTGCGTACTGATTCGTCTACTCGGTTTGAAAAGAGTCTCGACCCAAACAATGCGCAGTTAGCTTTGCGTCGCGCAGTTCAACTGACTTTGGAAATATGCCCGGGCGCAAAAGTGGTGAGCAGTGTCGCAGATGAAAGGGATTTTTATTTGAATCAAGGGCCAATAGATTTATCTCTTGAGTTTTTAAATAAAAAGATTGGTAAAGAAATTGAGAAAAAAGAAGTGATTAAAATTTTGGAAGGACTAGGTTTTTTCATTGTGGATAAGAAAGAAGTTTTGAAAGTGACTGTTCCAACTTGGCGAGCGACAAAAGATATCTCTATCCCAGAAGATTTGGTGGAGGAAGTTGCGCGGGTGTATGGATATGGGAATATTGAAACAAGTTTGCCCATGTTTTCTATTACTCCGCCAAAAAGGAATGAACCGCGACTGCTTGAAAGAAAAATAAAAAATATTTTAGCTGGTGAATATGGATTTACAGAAGTAATGCTGTATTCATTTATTGCGCCAGAGCTTATTAAAAAAACAGGATTTGATGTGAAGAAACATATCGAATTAGATAATCCAATTGCCAAAGACCGTCCTTATTTACGTCGTAGTTTACTGCCGAATTTGTTGGAAGCTCTTGAAAAAAACACACATATTCGTGATAGTGTATATTTGTTTGAATTTGGTAAAACGTTTATTAAAGAAGAGTTAGGAGAGCGTGTTTCAGAAAACAGTGACGAACTTTTACCTAGGCAAGATGTGATGTGTAATATTGTTTATTCTTCCAAAGTTGATGAGGTTCCCTACTACGAAGTTGTGTCGGCGGTAAGAGAATTATTAAGTACCCTTGGAGTTGGATTTAGGCTTGAACCAGCTTTTGTTACAGAAAAATATATTCACCCCGGTCGAGCGGCTAACATTGTGGTTAGAGGTATTTCTGTAGGCGTAGTTGGAGAACTGCATCCAGCTGTGCAGGAGAAGATGGGTATTGATATGTGCGTTGGTATTGCAGAATTGAATTTGAATGTTTTGCTTGAGTATATAAGTGAGAAAAGTAATTATAAGGGCATTTCACAGTACCCCGCTGTTTTGCGCGACATAGCTTTTGTTGTTGAAAGAGATGTTGTTCATGAAGATGTTGTTATGACCATTAAAAAAGTTGATGAGTTAATTACAGATGTAGAATTGTTTGACGTTTTTGTAGACAACAAGTTAGGCAAGGGGAAAAAAAGTATGGCTTATCATATTACATATTTATCAAAAGAAAAGACTTTGGAGGCAGAAGGGGTGGATATAATCCATAAAAAAGTTGGCGAGATATTGACAAAGCAATTTAAAGCAGAGATCAGAAATTAAGCAATGTATTGAGATATTGGATACTGAAGATATTATTTTGTAGTTAAAAAGTTTTGTGTTATAATACATTTATTATTGAACTCGTATTGGGTTTTATAAAATACGAAAATATTTAACTTATTATTAGCCACAAAACTCGCTTAGACGCTCAAACAGTTGTGTCTAAAAATAAGTTAAATATTTTCGCTAGATTATGCGTTAAAGTTGTATAAACTAAATATCAGTTCATTTAATTCGCCTGTCATATGTTTGAATCAAGCCAAGATCTTTTGTATATTGTCCTTTCACTTTGTATTTTGTGGTTTACAGTATTTTTGTGCTGGCTTATTTATCAGGCTGCAAGGGTTTTACGAAATGCAAACAGAATTGTCGAAAATCTGACTCAAAAATTAGAGCTTATCAGCGATGCCGTAGAATTCATGCGTAAGAAGGTAGAAAGTATGTCAGGGCATATGGGAATAGTAAGCAAAGTGGCGAGTGGAATAGTGGATAAGTTTTTTTTAGGGAAGTTATCCCAAAGGCTAGAAGAGAAGGTCGTAGCCATGGAGACCAAGAAAAAAGGTAAAAAGGTAAAAAAGAAGAAATAAATTATAGAAATATAAAAAACTCCCAATTAATAAATCGGGAGTTTTTTGTATTTTTTTATAGGATTTTGAAAGACGATTTTACCACTATGTTCGGTGCAATTTCGTATGGAGTATCTACAGTATCTATTTCAAATTGTTCCTTAATTCCTTCATCACGATGCAGAACCGCAGTCATTTCTTCTACTTGCCCCAGCTCTGTTTCATTAATATTTCTCATTGAGATATACACAGGTATGTTGGTTTGTGTACCGGGCGCTACATATTGATTTCCTATTAGCTTTCCTAACTCTCCATTATTACTAATACGTACCACTAGCCAGCCACCATCTTCTGTATTTACTTCGTCAATAATTATTGCGTTATATGGAGCATTGGTTTCAGGAGATATACTTTTTGTAAGTGGTTGATCTTTTGTTGAGAGTGATATTATTGGCACAATATTTTCTTCTTGGTGGTTTGTTACATCTTCTATATTTTCTACTGGAACACAGCTTACCCCGAGTAATAATAAAGTGGCTGTAAATATTCCCCCTGCGTAAAGTATCTTCATAGTTTTTATTATAAAATTACTTTACATAGTATATATCTTTGTGTTATAAAAAGCAATAGTAAAAAGCAGCTTGCTTTTTACTCTAATTTTTCGTACTATACCAATGCATTATTTTTAAGAAATCGTTTTTTGATTTTTTCCTCTAAAGGAAGAGGCGTATTTTATATGGATTTTGTTCACTTACATGTGCATTCGCATTACTCTCTTCTAAATGGTTTAACCAAAATAAAGCCACTTGTTCAGGTTGCCAAGGAACGTGGTTTTGAAGCTCTGGCACTTACTGACTATGGATCGATGTATGGAGCTATAGAGTTTTATAAAGCATGCCTCAAAGAAGAAATAAAACCAATTATTGGACTTGAAGCATATGTTGCGCCGCGCAGTCGTCATGACAAAGATTCGGAAAAAGATAGTCGAATTTATCATTTGATTTTATTAGCGGAAGATTTTGGAGGGTATCAAAATCTTATGCGTCTGTCTTCTAGAGGTCATTTGGAAGGATTTTATAATGAAAAACCGCGTGTAGATAAAGAATTATTAAAACAGTATGCAAAAGGCGTGATTGCTTTATCTGGACCAATTGAGGGAGAAATTTCACAATTACTAAAAGAGGATAAATTAGACCAAGCAAAAGAAGTGGCCAAAGAATACAATGAAATTTTTGGACAAAATAATTTTTATTTAGAATTGCAGGATCATCCAGCAATAGAAGGACAAATGGATGTGAACACGAAGCTTATTGAGTTATCAAAGGATCTAAATATTCCAATGGTTGTAACACGGGATGTACATTATCTTGATTTTGAACAAGCAGAGGCTCAAGATATTTTACGTTGTATTTCAAAAGGGTGGAAAGTTGGACAGATTGATAGAGAAGACATGCAACATGTGGACAGATCTTTGAATACACCACAAGATATTATTTCTCGTTTCAAACATGTGCCAGGGGCGATAGAAAATACTGTTAAAATTGCAAAGCGTATTGATATCCAGATAAAATTGGATGAATGGCATTTTGCTCCGGTGGATTTGCCAGAAGGAAAAAATGCAGATGAATATTTGCGTGATGAGGCATATAAATATTTGCCTAATTTTTATGATGAAGTCACCGAAGAGTTGAAAAAACGTGTTGACTACGAGCTCGACATTATTAAGAAAAAAGGATACTCACCATACTTTATCTGTGTGGCAGATTATGTGCGTTATGCCAAGCAGAGCGGTATTGTAGAGTCTACTCGTGGCTCGGCTGCCGGTTCGCTTGTTTCTTATGTGCTTGGTATTACGACAGTAGACCCAATACGTTTCAAGTTGCCATTTGAGCGTTTTCTTAATCCTTACCGTCCTAGCCCTCCTGATGTAGATACAGATTTTGCTGATGATCGAAGAGAAGAAATGATTGAATACGTTACGAAAAAATATGGCGAGGATAAAGTGGCCCAAATTATAACTTTTGGAACAATGGCAGCGCGCGCAAGTGTGCGCGATGTTGGCCGGGCGCTTGGATATTCCTATAACTTTTGTGATCAGGTAGCCAAACTTATTCCAATGGGATCACAAGGATTTGCCATGACAATAAAGAGAGCCCTGAAAGAAGAACCGGATTTGCGTAAGCTATACGAAACAAATGAAGAAGTAAAAAAATTATTAGACTTGGCCCAGCAAGTAGAAGGATGCGCGCGCCATACTTCTATTCATGCCGCTGGCGTGGTTATTTCTCCAACACCTTTGACAGATTTTACTCCAGTACAAAGAGAAACAGGCGGGGAAAAATTGACCACTCAATATGAAATGCATTCAGTTGAAGCCGCTGGAGTATTAAAAAACGATTTTTTGGGGATTAGAAATCTGGCAATTTTGGGGAATTCAGTTGAAATTGTCGAAAAAACCACAGGGGACAAGGTGGATATTTATAATCTTCCTTTGGACGATGCAAAAACATTTGAGATGCTTGCGCGTGGGGAAACTATGGGCGTCTTTCAGTTGGCCGGAGCCGGCATGACGCACTGGGTAAAAGAATTAAAGCCAAATCGTATTGAAGATATTATGGCTATGGTGGCTCTTTATCGCCCTGGACCTATGGAGAGTATCCCAGAATATATTCGTCGCAAACACAATCCAGAAGCGGTAAGCTTTGTCGATGCCCGTCTTGAAAAGATACTTGATGCTTCGTATGGATTACTTGTTTATCAGGACGACGTTATGCTTACAGCCATTGAACTAGCCGGTTATGATTGGATGGAGGCGGATAAATTTCGAAAAGCCATGGGGAAGAAGATTCCAGAAGAAATGGCTAAACAAAAAATAAAATTTTATCAGGGATGCCGTGATCATGGAAAGTTAAAAAATAATGTAATTGATGAATTATGGCATGCCATTGAGCCGTTTGCGGCTTATGGATTCAACAAAGCTCATGCAGCTAGCTATGGCGTTGTAGCCTACCAGACTGCTTATATGAAAGCGCATTATCCAGTGCAATACATGACTTCGGTATTGCAAGCCGAGTCAGGTGATGCAGACAAGATTTCAGCTATTGTTGGTGAATGCCGAAGAATTGGTATTGAAGTATTGCCTCCAGATGTAAATGAAAGCTTTAGATCTTTTGCTATGGTTTCAAAGCCAAGCGAAAAAGGCCGTATCAGATTTGGTTTGACCGCAATTAAAAATGTAGGAGATCATATTTGTGAAGTAATTTATCGTGAAAGAAAAAATAATGGGCAATATAAAAGTTTGGAAGATTTTTTAGAACGTATTGATGATAAAGACTTAAATAAAAAGTCTCTTGAAAGCCTTATTCAAGCCGGAGCCATGGATTGTTTTGGAGTGGACAGGGGAGTGTTGTTTTTAAATATTGAAAATGTCTTGGGTTTTTTTCGACAAGTGAAAGAAAAGAAAATGACCAATCAAAATTCTTTGTTTGTTGGAACTGATATTACTTTAGATTCAAAAGTTACTATAAAAGATACCGAGCTGGCAACCATGGATGAAAAGTTACTTTGGGAGAAAAATTTATTAGGTATTTATCTGTCATCTCACCCGTTTATTTATTATGAAAAATTTTTGAAAGACAAAGTTACGCCAATCATAGATATTGAAGGGTCACCTCGAGATTCCTGGGTAGTTGTTGGCGGCGTGGTAGATGCTCTCAAGAAAAAAATAACCAAAAAGGGCTCGGTCATGATGTTTGCAACAATTCAAGATCAGACCGGTCGTATTGAAATGTTGGTTTTTCCAAAAACCTATGAAACTAGCAAAGAAGTGTGGCAAGAAGGAAATGTTGTTTGTGTGGTTGGCAAAACTCCGCGTGAAGATGGAGACAATAAGATTTTCGTGGAAAAAGCGTATGTTTTGATTAAAGAAAATGTCGAGGAAGTTACAAAGTATCTTTCTTTGAATGGAACGCATCAGAAAAAAAACAATAATGAAAAATGTATCACTATCAATTTAACTCAAGACGAACTTAAAAGTCATGCCGATGAGTTAAGGAGTATATTTGATAACTATCCGGGTGAATATGCTGTGTATGTTCGTGTTGGTAACAATATTATCAAAGGTCAGACTATAGTGAGGTGGTGTGAAGAGCTTGAAAATGAATTGTCCCAAGTTGTCGGAAAAGGAAAAGTAGAGGAAAACCAGATACAAAATTAGAGTTACTGGCTTAAAAATAAAAAACCTGCTTTTGAAGCAAGGTTTTTTTGTTAAAAAAATAATTTTTATTTAAAATTAGAATTTTTTTATATCTCCATTTTTTTTTATCTTTTTATCCTCGTATGGTGCAACTCGTCTTCTATAAAATTCGAGTTTGGCTGATTCTAGCACACCCATGAGTTCGTTGAAATCTTTGTATCGTCCCTCGCCTTCAGTCAAAAGTAAGAGATTGGTTATAATGTAGTTTAGTTCGCCGGCTCGCCCGTCTTTTGTTACCATGTCAGCAAGTTTTTTTATTGTTGGATCGAGGCGACGACGGTCCATAATTTTAATGTAAGGCATAGAATAGTAATTTACGATTTTTAAACTATATTAAATCATTTACTGATTTTACACTTTTGTTTTCATGAATTCTTTTGATAAATTCAGAAAATCTTTTGGTGACCGATACGACTTCCAAGTTACGGAGATGATAATGTTCACTCGGAATTGTATTTGTTGTAACAAATTTTTGTATTGGAGAATTATTTAGTTTTTCAGCCGCGTCTTTTCCAAGTGTCGCATGGACAAAACATGCATCCACACTTTCTACTTGAGCATGTTCAGTTAGGTATTTGGCATTTTCAATAAGAGTGCCACCACTAGTAGTTTCATCGTCAATTAGCAATATTTTTTTACCAGTAACATCACCAATTATTCCTTTGATAACTACTTTTTCTTCATTATCTAATCTTCTTTTATCCATTATGGCTACTGGCAAGTGTAGGTTGTCGGCATAAGGTTGGATCATCTTTGCCGCGCCACTATCTCCCGCTACCAGCACATAGTTTTCTAGGTTCCAGTTTTGTTTTAGGTAGTTTACAATGTCTGGCGCAGCAATAAGGTGATCAGTTGGGATCGAGAAAAATCCCTGTATTTGTGGAGAGTGCATTTCCATGATAAGTATTCGGTCAACACCAGCTTTTTCCAGCAGGTCTGCCATTAGTCGAGCGCCAATACAGATGCGAGGTTGGTCTTTTTTGTCAGACCTAATGTATGGCAGGTAAGGAAGAACAGCTGTAATTCTTTCGGTCGAAGCATCACGCAAGGCTCTTATTAGGAGTAGTAGCTCCATAATATGAGCATCTACAGGGGTGAATTGGGTTTGAATAACAAACACATCAGATCCTCGTACTGGTTCTTCAATTTTTACAAAACGATTTTCATTACTAAAAATAGTTATAGTCGTTTTTGTTTCAGTAATACCTAGATGTTCACAAATTTCTTTAGCAAATTGTTTATGGCTGCTGCCCCCGATAATTTTTAGATCCATATTTTATATTATTGATATATTTTCCAATTTGGGTTTGCTTTTAACTTTTTCCAAGAAGTATATTCCTTTCGTTTTGCTTTGTAAAATCCTGCTATAGCAATCATAGCAGCGTTGTCCATTGCATAGGCGGGAAGCGGGAAGCGGGAAGCGGGAAGCGGGGTAAGTTGTTCTATTGATTTTTGTAGTGTTTTACGTAATTTTGTATTTGCTGAGACTCCACCGGCGAGGATTATTGTTTTTGGATTGTATTTTTTTGCAGCTTCTAATGTTTTTATGACTAGGACGTCGACAATCGCTTGCTCAAAGCTGGCACAGAAATCTTTTAAACACATGACATATAACATATAACATGTACCATTCTTTTTTGCATTGTCTTGAAGCCAATACAAAGCTGCAGTTTTTAAACCAGCAAAGCTCATGTCGAAGTTTTTTGAATTTAACATTGGACGTGGAAATTTAATAGCTTTTGGATTGCCAGAATCAGCAAATTCTGAAATTTTTGGTCCACCGGGATAATCGAATCCGACAAGCTTGCCGACTTTATCAAAACATTCTCCAGCGGCATCATCTCGTGTGCCACCGATTCGTTCGTATTGTCCTTGTTTTTTGCTTAAGATAAGTTCTGTATGACCACCACTAACGACCAGAGACAATATTGGTAATTGGTAATTGGTAATTGGTAATTGTGTGTTTTTTTTATCTTGTATCTTTGGGCTAAAGATATGGCCTTCAATGTGGTTTACACCAACAATCGGAATATTCCAAAGATAAGACAATATTTTTGCCACTTCAACTCCTACAATTAAACCTGTAATTAAACCCGGCCCAGAGGTTACTGCAATGACGTCTGGTTTTTCAAATCCCTTTATAACTTCTTCAACAACAGGAAGAATTTTTTCAGCATGCTTTCTTCCGGCAATTTCTGGCACCACGCCACCATATTTTTTGTGTACCTCAATTTGACTAGCGATTTTTTCAGCGAGTATCTCTAGTTTTTCATCTGTAATATCTATGAGTGCGACGGATGTGTCGTCGCAGGAGGATTCTATGCCGAGGATTTTCATATGTTATTTATGATGCGGATGTTTTTGATGGTATTTGTTTAACAATATCATACAGTTTTTCGAAATTTTTGCGGATTTCTCGTATCCAATTTAGCCTTTGTGTCAGATTAACATTATCCTGTTTTAAAAATTGATTGAGCATAGATAAAATGGCGTCAATTTGTTCTTTTGCTTCTGGGTTATTTAATAGCAGGGTTTTTAAATCATCATCACACCATTCATAAACCTGCCTGATGTTTGCGGTCACATGACTTTTTGCTTTAATTATTTTTTCCAAATAATCCATTATCTCAATAGCATTGGCGCGTATCATTTCTAAGATGCTTCTTTTCAAAGAGTAGCTTTCCAGGGCATGTATATTCCGTTTACCATCACTAATTTGGTCTGGGATGCGATAGGTTTTTGATTCGTTAGACATAAGTAATTATTATGATTGTATGTAATGCGTCCCTATACTATTTTTTCTTTTTAAAGCCGACTTGGTAATGAGCTTTGCAACGGTACATAAACTTTGTAATTCAAGAATTTCTTTGTTTATTCCTTTTGTAAGTATTTGTTTAATATCTGCTTCATATCTGTCTAATATTTGCAGTGTTTTTTCCATTTTTTCTTTTTCTCTAATAATTCCGACATTTTTCCACATTAATTTTTGGATTGAGGATTTTATTTTGTTTATATCGTCAGAGCTTACAGCTTTTAGCTTATAGCTTTTAGGATTTGGTAATTGGTAATTGGTAATTGGTAACTGTTTTTTGCGTATATAGTTTTTTGTAGCTAGTACAGCTCGGGAAGAAAATACCATGCATTCTAAAAGTGAATTTGACGCCAAACGATTTGCACCGTGTACTCCAGTGTGAGCAACCTCACCAAAAGCAAAGAGCCCGGGTATATTTGTCCGACCATTCAAATCTGTATGCACACCGCCACAGACAAAATGGGCAGCAGGGGAGACAGGAATTAGGTCTTTGTCCATTTTTATTTTATGCCACCAAAGTTGTTCATATAGATAGGGGAATCGTTTTTTGATAAACCGTGAACCTTTATGTCGGATATCCAAGTACACAGGACCGTTTTTCATTTCATTTAAAATAGCCCGAGCAACAATATCACGAGGTGCCAAGTCCTTTAGTTTATGATATTTTTTCATGAATTTTTTACCCTGGCTGTTCACAAGTATTCCACCTTCGCCTCTCACAGTTTCAGAAATAAGTAGAGAAGGTGCGTCTTTTTTATCAAGAGCTGTCGGGTGAAACTGAATAAATTCCATATCACGAATTTCCGCGCCAGCCTCATACGCCATAGTAATTCCATCCCCGGTCGCTATTTTCGGATTTGAATTTCTTTCATATACTTGTCCGGCACCTCCTGTTGCAAGTATTGTTGCTTTGCTAATAAACGGAATTACTTTTTCGTTCTCACTATCAAAGACAAGCGCACCGGTACATATATGCTTATGTGTCATTAGTTTAAACGCTACATGTGATTCAAACGTAGTAATATTTTTATTATGTCTAATCTGATGTAATAACGCCCGTTCTATTTCCTTCCCAGTCGTATCATGCACATGGGCAATGCGTCTTTTGGAATGACCACCTTCTTGTGTTAGACAAAGATCATTTTTACATTTACTAAAACCTACGCCGATTTTTATGAGTCTTTCAATTTGTTTTGGCGCTTCTTTGACCATTGTTTCAACGGCTTTTTCATCGTTGAGATAACAGCCAGCTTTCATAGTGTCTTCAATATGTTTTTCAAAGCTGTCCATTTTGTCTAAAACTGCTGCTATTCCGCCTTGGGCATAATTTGAGTTGCTTTCCATGAGTTCTTTTTTCGTCACTATTGCGACTGTGCCATGTCTACTTGCTTGCAAAGCAAAATTGAGCCCGGCTATTCCGGACCCGATGACGAGGAAGTTGAAATTTAATCCGTTCATATCCATTTAATCCGTGTCACCCGTGTTCCATTACCTAGGAAATAGCACACGGGCCTTTGACACACGGATTAAACGGATTTTAACGGATTTTATACAATATTTAAACTTATATCCAAAGATTTTACAGAATGCGTCAAACTACCAAGAGAAATAACATCCACACCAGTTTTTGCATACTCTATAATATTTTTTTCTGTAATTCCACCAGACGCTTCAAAAATTATATTTGTTTTACCGATTTGTTTTAGTATTTTTTTGATTTCTTGCGGGGTAAAATTATCAAACATGATTGCATCAGGATCGAGTTTTGTAAATTTGAGTACTTGTTTTTTGGTTTTGCATTCAATTTCCCAAAAGTGGGAAGTGGGAAGTGGGAAGTGGGAAGTGTGTTTGAGATGATTATCTTTTATCAAAATCCAATCGTAGAGGCCGAGCCGGTGCGTGCCGCCACCACCGAGTGTGATGGCTTTTTTGTCAACAAGTCCCCATTGAGTTTTTCGTGTTGGGAGGACAAGTACATCTTTTCCGACTTTTTGTACGAGTTTATGTGTTTGTGTTGCAATACCGCTCATGCGTTGTAGTAAATTCAAAATTGTCCGTTCAATTCTGAGAATGTCTTTGATACCACCTTTGATCGTGAAAAGTTTAGTGCCTTTTTTTATTTGTGTACCATCGAGCTTATAGGTTATAGATTTTAGGTTATAGGTTTTTAGGAACCAGACAACTTCTTCAAGGCCAGCTAGAATACCATTTTCTTTTGCTTTAATAATAGCTGTGACTTTAGGGTTGCCTTTGATTATTGCGTCACTTGTCACATCACCTTTGGTACCCAAGTCTTCTCGCAAAAAATTCTGCGTTAAGCGTTTGACTTGACGCAAGTACTTAGGATTTTTGAGTGCGAGTTTTTCGCGTTGATTGAAGTATTTTTTGATCTTTTGTCGTTTGGTCATATTGACTTTTATTTTTATATGGTATAGTATTTTACTCTCGGCAAGAGGAACGAGTCGGACGATCGCGCACGGTACCAACCCTAGCACAAGGTGAGGCTTAGGGGTCAAAAATCCGTTGGCGTTCACAAGTTGCAGGGGGAAAGGTTGGGCTACGCTCACGCTTACGTCGTCCGTCGCAATGCGTACTCTTGTTGAGAAGCGGGGGGTGTGATCGTTGTCATTTGGGGTTCATATCCCCGCATCCTAAATTGTCAATTAGAGAGGTTTGTCCCTCTTTTTTATTTTGACAACTCCATCATCTTACCCAAACTCTTTTTTGCTTTTTGTAATACGTCATCTGGGATAGAAATAATTTGCTCTTCTCTCGGATTTTTTAGTGTTACCAAAATATCTTCCAACTTAATTTTTTTCATATAAGGACATAGTTGGCAACTCCCCACAATATGTTTGTCTGGGAATTCTGTTTGCACGCGGTCGGTAATTCCACATTCGGTAATAAGCATATAGTGCTCAGCTGGATTATTTTTTACAAAGTTTAACATTTGAGAAGTACTGCCGACCATATCAACTGCGTCTACAACTGACGATGTGCATTCATAATGCGCTAGAATTTTTACACCAGGAAATTTGGCGCGTATGTTATCAACGGCTCGTTTGTCAAATTGTTCGTGTACAATACATACTCCATCCCAGAGAATCAATTTTTTTTTGGTACGTTTTTGTAAATTTTTTCCCATTAAGATATCGGGAATAAAAATAATTTTTTTGTCCGGCAATTGTTCAATAATTTTCAACGCGTTTGAGCTGGTGCAACATACGTCGCTTTCAGCCTTTACTTCTGCACTCGTATTTACATAGGTCACCACAGGGACTCCTGGATGTTTTTCTTTCAAGTTCCTTACATCTTGTGCAGTGATCGAATCAGCAAGCGAACATTCTGCAATAGCTGGGACAAGGACTTTTTTGTCTGGGTTTAAAATCTTTGCCGTTTCACCCATGAAATGTACAGAACAAAAAATTATTTTTTTTGCATCTGACTCTGCAGCAATTTTACTTAGTCCATATGAATCTCCGAGAAAATCTGCAACCCCATACATAATGTCTGGTGTTTGGTAAGAGTGGGCGAGTATTATGGCGTCTTGTTCTTTTTTTAATCTGTTTATCTCAAGCGTCAAGGGCGCGATAGCCAAACAATAGGACATGGTCCTTTTTGTTTTTGAAAGTTTTTCAAAAAGACGCCCAGCTTCCTTGCGTATGTCTGTAGCGCTTATATTGAGTTTTTTTTTAATTGTACGCACCATAAATCCTTTTTCTTCAAATAATTTTTGTACTAACTCGTTGCCGGTATATACAACATCAAAATCCTCGACGATTTTTTTTACATGCTCCACCCATTTATGTTCATCATTGATATCAGGAATTGCGATGACCTTGTAATCCAGATTTTCATTTTGCAATTTTTCCTCAATTATTTGTCTGCGTTCTTCAAGACTAAGTGGATTTTCTTCTGTCTCGCTATATTGCGAACTTCCAATACCAATAATAATCTCTGGTTCAGAGATTTGTTTTAGAGCGTCTAAGTGTCCTTGATGGAAAGGTTGGAATCTTCCAATAAATAGTGCGGTTTTCATAGTTTAATAGATACACGGATTGAACGGATTAAACTAATTTGAACGAATTTGTTTTGATCTGTTAAATTCGTTAGATCCGTGTTCCTATTAGATTTTGCAAACAGGTATTAGTTTTGTTTTATGCTGTGATCTTTTCACCATATTTTTTACTTTTTCTACATCATCTTTTTCAAACTCATCCAAGCTTTGATTATTCTCTATCGCCATCAAAATTTTATCTAGCACTTCATATGTTATTCCTATTTCATCTTCATCAGTCTGGTTTTCCCAAAGTCCAGCAGTGGGGGCTCTACTGATTATCTCTTGTAGCACTTCCAAATATTTTGCCAGTTCTCTTACTTCTGTTTTGTACAAATCTCCAATAGGTAGCAAATCGACACCGCCATCACCATATTTTGTAAAGTAACCAATGGAAAGTTCAGTTTTGTTTCCGGTGCCAAGAACGAGTCCGTTAATTTCATTTGCTTTGCCGTAGAGGAGGGACATACGAATGCGGGCTTTAAGGTTGCCGAGGGATTGTTTTGTGGAAAATAGGTTATTTGTATATTCTTGGTATGATGCGATTATTGAATCAAGATTGAATATTGAATATTGAATATTAAGGTTCTTTGTTACTATCTTCGCATAATCCAGATCTTTTTTAGTGTTAGTATTTGATGGGGATATTACAGCATGTACTTTGTCTGATCCAATGGCCTCTACTGCCAAGTAGGCGACAACTGAAGAATCTAGGCCACCACTAAGGCCGATGACGACCGGCTTGTTGCCAACTTGTTTTTTGACGAAGGCTATGATAGTTTGTTTGGTTTGTTCTTGGTTCATATATTTCATCAATCATGACACGAGGGGTATTCTAACAAAAAAGTAGCCAAATGGGGTTAACTAGACATTTTGGTGGGGCTATTTCGGCCGTTTTCTACCTTTTAAAATTTCAATAATAATTTTCATTTTGCGTTTTCCACTTAAACCTTTGTGTACGTTTACGAGACCTTTCAAAATATTAAAGAAACCATCCAATGAATTCGTCGTGTTAGGAATTTGTAGCTCAGGAT
>Ga0210057_1004496_pt1 | contig 18474 bp, 19 predicted proteins | sample CryGeyCG2114_010_2_FD_183968 | JGI IMG/M metagenome (GOLD analysis project Ga0210057, IMG submission 183968) | Groundwater microbial communities from aquifer - Crystal Geyser CG10_big_fil_rev_8/21/14_0.10 (SPAdes) (version 2) | ecosystem: Environmental > Aquatic > Deep subsurface > Groundwater ...
CCGGTAATTATTACCGCCGATACCGACGTGCCGATTTTTATTATCAGAAATAATTTACGCACTTTGGGAATGTCGGTCAAAGAATATCTTAATTTAATCAAACAGGTTTAAACTGTCTCCCGCGGCCGCCTCACCGGTTTTGCGGTTTACTGTCTGATTTTGGGCGGATTACTGTTGTTTTTTTAGAAACTCACATAGAGTGGGTGGACTTTGATCGGGAGATTGGCACCAATCACTTCGGCGCGGGCGATGCCGACTGCTTGGCCGTCTTTTTTAGTAATGGTGGCCAGAGTTATCCACTCGCCGGTGGAGGTAATATTTAAATTCAGTTCGTAAACTCTGCCCAGAGGCAGAGTTTTTATTTGCGGCTTGAGGTCGGGGACAATCTCAATGCTTTTATCCTCCCCTTGAAAAATCAACAGCCAAACAAGTAAGCCATTGGCAGCATTAATATTTTTGGCTAAAAGCCGGGCTTGTTTTTCGTTGACTTTTTCCAGTTTCAGTTCGGCAGCCGTATTAGCGTCGGTCACCCAAAAAGTTCCCGGCCAAGTGGCGGTTTGCCCCAAAATATTGACACTGATCCGGCCGGATCTGGCCTCGGCCGGCAGCTTAAATTCGATGTAATCGCTGGTCCAGCTGACCAGATTGTCTTGGGGGATAGTCTGACCGCTTAAACTCAAAGACGTCCGTTCACTAAAGCCGCCCAAATTAGCTCCATGGATCAAAACCGCGTCGCCGGTTTTGCCGAAAAAATGATCGACCAGGTAAATTTCCGGCGCTCCTTTAGGGGCGACGAATTCAGTGGAAATCGGCTGGGGTTTGGTAATCAAAGCCGCTTCCGACCGGGTCCGGGTGGGCGAGTTGGCCGCGGTCAAGGCCAAGGGGACGATGGCCACCGCCAAAGCTAAACCGGACCAACCCAGCAGTTTTTTCCAGGATAAGTGGTAAAACCAGAGCATTAAGCGGCGTGAACTCATATGGTCCTCCGGCTAATAGTGATATTGCGGTCATCGGCGTTAAAGACGACGTTGAATTGGTCGAAAAAGCCGATCCGGCCCAAAATATTGGATGCTTGGGGGTTTTCGGAAAAAACCACCGGCAGGACAATTTCGTCGGGGCCGATTTTAACCACAAATTCGCCCCGGTAGGCAAAGGTTTTTTGCTCGGCAAAACCTTCAATGGTAATCCGCGGCAAATTGTCCAGGTCTGTCCCCAGGTCCAGGGCAGCCAGTTTGGGCAGGGCGGAAACCACTGCCCCCGAGTCGATCAAAAACTCCATGTCCTGATAGCCGCCGATGGTTTTCACTGCCAGCTTGACTTGGGGATTAATGGCGTTGCCGAAGTGTTTATATAAAGTTTGCTGGTACGGGATCACTAAAATTTCATCGTTAGTCGCTTGGCCCATTAACCGGGAAAAGCTGGATATGCCCACTTGGTTAATCCGGGCTTGCTTTCTTTGGTATAAAAAAAACAGGCCGGCGACCAGAATCACTAAAACGACGACGCCGATCTTTAAGCCGGCTACTATCTGCCAGCGGTTATTTTCCATAGGTTATTATAGCAATTTGCCAGGCGGTGTAATATATGAGTTAAATATGGCTGTTGAAGCATTTACAGAATTTCCGGTTTTAGAAAAAGGAGAGTTTTATACCCCCTCTCATTTATATGAAATTCAATATGCCAAGTTTAGACAGCCAAGAAATGAAGTCTATTTTGGCGTGCCTGTTTCAAGTGGAGGTATGCGTCGGTTAGTTCAACCTGACAATTTGGGCAATATAAGAAGAATTATTACTTTAAACTCCCATTTATCCGAAATTTTTGCCAATGTAGTCGCCCCTTTATTTCCTGGTTCCTTGTTAACTTTACCGCCAAAAATTGGCAAATCTTTAAAACCAAGTGAATTTAATTTCAACCTTTATTGGCTATTGCATAAGACCGGTGTTGATCCATGGTTTGCTAATCAATTTGCTGAAATTGCTCAAAGGCCAGATATTCTAGCCAATATTAACAATCATGGCGGAGGTATTGAGCGTGAAGCCGCCTATATTGCCCTTTCTGATTTATTTTTTAAAATAGTTAGAGAGACACCAGAAATAAATCTTAATCCAATAACAGCCTTAATCTATTTTGGCGATCATAGAACTTCGTTTGGTTGCCGTCTGGAACAAAGAAACGTGGCCAGATTGTGCGAATTTGGGTATGATATTCCAGTTTTTGAGGCGGCGATAAATTTAGCCAATATCGGCATTGGTAACCCGGAAGCAAAGTTATTGATAAAAGCTTATCAATATATTCAACGAAACGGTGATCCCAATATCAATGGCGTTTCGTTTACACCGCCGTTTGTAAATAAGCCGGAATCGGCGTCATTGATTGAATTAATTCCCTTAGACGAGCATAAAACCAGCCATAAAGAATCTTTATTTGAAGTTAAAAATGGTGCAGCCTTAAGAATTGCCGCCTGGAGGGAAAGGTTAAAAGCCGCTGATGGTTTTGGGTCATTGGTCGCTGATTTTCCGGCAGAAACTAAGTTTGAAGTTCATGAGGGAATAATTACAATGGGAAATTTACAGTTAGAGCCAGAAAATTTGGCGGCCGCGTTATTGGAAGCCACGATAATTGATGACAGGGTAACCGTTTGTTATCCTCTTATTGAAAGCGGTGGAACGAGGTTAATTACATTTACTATCTCCACGGAAGACAAAAATCGATTATTATCTGTTTGTTTATGAGCTTGCTTTTAGCCACGACCAATAAAGATAAAATCCTGGAGTACCGGGTGCTTCTCAAAAATATTAAGTTTCAGGTGGTCAAGAAACTACCGGTGGTGGCAGAGACCGGCAAGACGTTTGCGGAGAACGCGATTATCAAGGCCAAGGCTTATGGGGAAAAATTCAAACTGCCGACACTGTGCGACGATACCGGTTTGGAAATTAAAGCTTTAAATAATTTCCCGGGAATATATTCCAACCGGTTTGCCGGCGGCGATTTTAGCCGGGCCCGGAAAGATATATTAAAAAAATTAACCACTGACCGGCGCGCCCGGTTTGTTTGCGTGCTGGCATTATATTTGCCGGAATCTGGGAAAGTAAAAACTTTTACCGGCATGGTTTCAGGCAAGATTGGTATGGTAGAAAAAAGAGGGTATGGTTTTGGTTACGATCCGATTTTTATTTACCCCGGGCCAAAGAATCAAGTCAGTCATCGGGCCCGGGCAGTCAAAAAATTTCTGGTGTATAATCAAAAACATGAACTTTGATTTAATCACGATTGCCGTCGGAGTTCTGTTTGCTTGGGTAATTGCCTTGACAATTTTACTGGTGCAAACCAGCCTGCACTTTCGCCGTTTAACTAAAAATGTCAGCAAGAAAGACTTAAAGACCGTTCTCGAAGATATTTTAGCTAAAACCGATCTCAACCAAAAGCAGATTCAGGCTGTTGCCGGGAATCTGAAAAAACTGGACAGCAAAAGCCTGGGTTTTATCCAGAAAATCGGTTTTGTCCGGTTTAACCCGTTTAACCAAACCGGGGGCGATCAGAGTTTCTGTTTAGCCCTTCTGGATGCCAAAGCTAATGGTTTTGTGCTAAGCTCATTACATTCGCGCGAGTCAACCCGCTTTTACGCTAAAACCGTTAAAGAGGGTGGTGGCGATGGACACGAATTATCCAAAGAAGAAAGGCAGGCAGTGACTCATGCCCAATAAATCATCCAAAGCTAAATTTTTTTTAGGCGGTTTGCTGGTTTATCTTTTATCAGCCGGGTTAACCTACGGGATTTTGGCCAAGGGCCAAACCGGCACCGGATTCACTTCACCTTTATCCGATGAGGGTACTCCCGGTTCAAAGGAAAACCCCAACCGTAAGGCTTTAATTGAAGTGGCCGGCAATAAAACCGAAACCTGCCCTTTAAACGGTTTGTCTTATACTAAAGCCGAGAAAAATATCTGGGAAACCCGCCGGCCGCTGCTGGTGATGATTGAAAATCATGAAGAATCGCGGCCGCAGTCTGGTTTGTCCGACTCGGATATTGTCTACGAAGCCGTGGCCGAGGGTGGGATTACCCGGTTTATGGGCGTGTTTTACTGCCAGGCGGCAGCGTTTGAATCGATCCTGGGACCGGTAAGATCGGCCCGGACTTATTTTCTCGATTGGGCCTCGGAATACAACTTTCCTTTGTATGTCCACGTCGGCGGCGCCAATACCCCCGGTCCGGCTAACGCTTTGGGCCAGATTAGCGACTATGGCTGGTCGGTGGCTAACGACTTAAACCAGTTTTCCATTGGTTACCCGACTTTTTGGCGCGACTATGAACGGTTAGGCCATACCGTGGCGACCGAACACACCATGTACTCCACCACCGAAAAATTGTGGGCGGTTGGAAGCAAGCGCGGCTTTGGAAGCATTGACCCGGACGAGAATGAATGGTCGGACGATTACACTCCCTGGCAGTTTGTCAAAGAAGAAGCGGCTGACCGGGGGACGGACGGCCCGATTAGTTATAAGTTTTGGGATTACGAAGAATACGCCGTCAAGTGGCAGTACGACTCTACCGCCAATCAATACGTTAGGAGTAACGGCGGCCAGCCCCATAAAGATCTGAATACTGATCAGGCGCTGACGGCTAAAAATCTGGTGGTCCAGTTTGCCAAAGAGTCAAAAGCCAACGATGGCTACGAAGGCAACGTGCACTTACTTTATGGTACTACCGGCAAAGGTCAGGCATTGATTTTCCAAGACGGCCAGGTAATTAGGGGGACTTGGAGCAAAGCCAAACGGATTAGCCGGACGGTGTTTTACGACGACAAAGGCAAGGAAATCAAGTTCAACCCGGGCCGGATCTGGATTTCCGTCCTGCCGGTCGGGAACGAAGTTGATTATGGCCAGTCTAACTGATCTATTTGTTTCCAAGGTCAGGGTGAAGCTGATTAAGATTTTTCTTTCCCAGCCGCAGGAGATTTTTTACGTCCGCCAGCTGGTACGTCTTGCCGGTGAAGAGATCAATGCGGTTAGAAGAGAGCTGGCCCGTCTGGAAATCCGGGGGTTGGTTAAAAAAGAACCCCGGGCCAACCGGCTGTATTACAATTTTGTCAAAACCTACCCGTTTTACCAGGATTTAATCAGCTTGGTGGCTAAAACCACCGGTTTGGGCGCGGAAATTATCAAACACAAAAGCAAATTGGGCAGCCTTAAATTTGCCATGCTTTCCGGCCGGTTTGTCCGGTTCATGGCCCGGAAATCCGAGGAAGATATTGATCTTTTATTGGTCGGGCAAATTAATCTGCAGACACTTAATCAATTGGTCCGTCAGGCCGAGTCCGGCCGGGAAAAAGAGATTAATTATGCTCCGATGACCCCGGACGAGTTTGCTTTTAGAAAATCACGGCGGGATCCGTTTTTGCTGCGTATTTTGATGGGCGGCCGGGTAATGCTGATTGGCGATGAAGAAGAAATGGTCAGTTAAGCTGTTATTAATCTGGCTGATTACTCTGGCTGCGGCCGGAGTGAATTGGTTTCGCCCCTTAAAGATGGGGCTCGATCTTCAGGGCGGAGCCCACTTGGTTTTGGAAACCGATATGAGCCAGATTGATGTTTCGGCCCGGGCGGAGGCTTTAAATTCGGTTAAAGAAGTGATCGGCCGGCGGGTCGATCTTTACGGTGTCGCCGAACCGCTGATTCAAACCGCCCAGGTGGGCGGGTCAGATCGGCTGATTGTTGAACTGCCGGGCATTGAGGATATTGATCAGGCGGTGGCTCTCATTGGCCAAACCGCCCAATTGGATTTTAGGGAAAGTTTGACAGTGGAGGCTTCAGCCAGCGCCATGGTATTTTCTTCGACCGGTTTAACCGGTAAAGATCTTAAAAAAGCCGGGGTTAGTTTTGCCGGTTCCGGGGTGCAGTCCGGTCAAGCGGTCGTCGATTTAGAATTTACGGCCGACGGGGCAAAAAAGTTCGCCGGGCTGACCCAGGCGAACGTGGGTAAACCTTTGGCCATATTTTTAGACGATCAGTTAGTGACCGCGCCGATTGTTAACGAGCCGATTCTCGACGGCCGGGCCCAGATTTCCGGCAATTTTGACGCTGATTCAGCCAGCCAATTGGCGGTTCAGCTTAATGCCGGGGCTTTGCCGGTGCCGGTCAAAATCATCGCCCAGAAAAATATTTCCGCCACCCTGGGGGCCGCTTCCATTGACCAAAGCCTGAAAGCCGGAGTTATCGGTTTGGTTTTGGTGTCTTTGTTTATGGTTAGCCTTTATCGTTTACCCGGTTTAATTGCCGTGGTTGGTTTGATTATTTACGGGCTGATTACTTTAAGCCTTTATCGCCTGATCCCGGTGACCTTGACCTTGCCTGGAATAGCCGGTTTGATTTTATCCGTGGGCATGGCCGTGGATTCTAATATTTTAATTTTTGAGCGCTTCAAAGAAGAGCGGCGTGCCGGCCGGCCTTTCCGTTTGGCCCTGGAACTGGCTTTTGGCCGGGCCTGGGATGCGATCAAGGATGCCAACATAACCACGATTGCCGTTAGTTTAATTTTAATCAACCCTTTTAACTTACAGTGGTTAAATACTTCCGGTATGGTGCGCGGTTTTGCCCTGACTTTGCTTTTGGGAGTGTTAACCAGTTTGTTTACCGGAATTTTTGTCACCCGGACGCTGATGCGGCAATTTTTAAGTAAAAGATATGATTAACTGGTTTAAATACCGGGTATTTTATTTCGGCCTGTCATTAGTATTAATTGCCGGCGGCAGTTATTCACTGCTGGTCAACGGGTTAAAATTGGGCTTGGATTTCACCGGCGGCAGCTTGCTGGAGCTTAAAGTCAACGCGCCGATCGGCGAGTTGCAAACCGTAGCTGAAGCTGCCATTCCCTTGGCTAGTTTACAGCAAAGCAATGACAGTTTTATTTTGCGCTCAAGGGCGATTGATTCGGCCCAAAAAATGCAATTAACCGAAACGCTTAAAATTAAATTTGGCGAGGTGAGCGAGATTCGGTTTGAAACGATCGGCCCGTTATTGGGGCAGGAGCTGATTCAAAAAACTTTAATTGGCTTGGCCCTGGCGGTATTATTTATCCTGGTTTATTTAGCCTATCGGTTTCGCGATAAAACTTTCGGCATCTGTGCCGTTTTAGCCATGCTTCATGATAGCTTGATTATCTTGGGAGCCTTTAGTTTGTTGGGAGCGTGGTTAGGGGTGGAGATCGACGCTTTATTTGTGACGGCGGTATTGACAATTTTATCTTTTTCGGTCCACGACACGATCGTGCTGTATGATCGGATCCGGGAAGACCGGCGGCTTTATCCCCAGGAAACCATGGTAAATATTGCCAATCGGGCGATTTCCGAAACCATGACCCGGTCGGTCAATAATTCTTTGACGATTATTTTCATGCTGTTATCTTTGTTTGTTTTCGGCGGCGAGACCACCCGCTGGTTTGTTTTGGCTTTGTTGATCGGAACTGTTTCCGGCACTTATTCGTCGCCGTTTGTGGCGGTGCCGCTACTGGTTTTGATTAAGCGAAATCGTTAATTTTCTTTAGCAAATACTCCCGGTCGTTCTTTTTAGCATCAGCCAAAACTTCGTTGAATATTTTTTTCAAAATTTTGCCGACTTTGGGACCGGGCTTGATATTTAAAATGTTCATGGCATCGGTGCCGTCAACTTTTAAGTCATTAATGTCAAACGGCTTGTAGAGGACTTGTTTGATCCGTTCCTGAAACTCGCGCAGACGCCACGAGCTGGCTTGAGAGCCGCCGCCGACCCGGTCACCGACACGAAGCTGTATCATCTTGTTAATATTTTCCCGACCAACCCGGGTAATAAATCGGCGGATAGCTTTATCGGTCATTTTGGGTTCGTACTGGAACATGTGCCAGCGGACTAAAAGCCATAATAAATCAGTTTGTTTTTTAGACAGCTTTAGTCTTCGGGCAATCGTTTTAGCCATCCGGGCGCCGACTACCTCGTGATTGTAAAAAGTAATTTCTTTACCCTCCCGACTGCTTTTGACCACCGGTTTGCCTATATCATGGAGCAGGGTGGCCAAGCGGACAATTGTTTCTGCCGACGGCGAGGCGGCGAGGCTGTCTAAACTATGATTCCAGACATCCTTAGTGTGGTGGCCGGCTTGATCTACCCCTCGAGTAGCGATTAATTCCGGTAAAATGTGTGCCAACAATCCGGCGTTGAACATCAGCTGAAGACCTTCTTTTGGAAAAGGCGAGGCGATGATTTTTAACAGCTCATCCCGAACACGCTCGGCGCTAATTTGTTTAATTAAAGCGCTATTTTTGACAATTGCTTCCAGTGTTTTGGGTTCGATTAAAAAGCCCAGCTGGCTGGCAATCCGAATTGCCCGCAGCATTCTTAAGGCATCTTCATTGAAGCGTTTATCGGCCTGCCCGACGGCCCGAATAATTTTTTGTTTTAAATCTTTTTGACCATGAAACGGATCAATTATTTCCAGTTTGTCGGTTAAGGCCATGGCATTGACGGTAAAATCCCGCCGGGTTAAATCCTCGGCAATGGTTTTACCCCACTTCACTCGATCCGGCCGACGCCGGTCAGAGTAACCGGACTCACTTCTATAGGTAGTGATTTCCAAGACCTGTTCGTCAAATTTAACTCCGACCGTACCAAAACGATTGTCATAAAAAGAATCGGGAAACAGTTTTTGTATCTGCTCCGGCGTGGCGTTAGTGGTAAAGTCCCAGTCGGTCACCGGAACATGGGTGAGCAGGTCACGAACAGCGCCGCCGACGACAAAAGCCTCAAACTTGTCCCTTTCTAGGGTTTGTAAAACTTTAATTACCGGTGACGGCAGTTTAAACTTCATTTATAATCCATTATGACAGTTATTGATATTTTACTCAAAAAGCGCGGTTTGACCACGGCTAAAGCGGTTGCCGATTTTTTTTCACCTGTTTCTCCGGAAAAGATTGGTTTGAAGCAATTGGGCATCGATCCTAAGATGATTGCCGCGGCGATTAAGTTAATTTCCGAAGCGATTAAAATCGGCCGGCCGATCTATATTTACGGCGACTTCGATGCCGATGGTATCTCCGCGACCGCGGTTTTATGGGAAGCCCTGCATCGGCTTAAAGCCAAAGTTATGCCTTATATTTCGCCCCGTAACGAATCGGTTCGGGGTTTATCGGTTAAAGGGTTAAGCAGCTTTAAAGCCAAATCTTTAGTAATTACCGTGGATAACGGGATTACTAGTTTTGAGGCGGCCGAGTCTGCTCAAAAAGCCGGCATTGATCTGATCATTACCGACCACCATCAACCCAAGGACAATTTTCCTCCGGCCGCCGCCGTGGTCCATACCACTCAATTGGCCGGGGCCGGTGTGGCTTGGTTTTTGGCCAATCACCTTCGAGGTGAAAGCAGTTCCCACCTCGAAGGTGAAACCGGTTTAGACTTAGCCACCATCGGGACGATTGCGGACATGGTGCCGCTGCTTGGGGCCAACCGATCGTTGGTTAAATTCGGGCTGATTAAGCTGCAAACTTCACCGAGACCGGGGTTAAAAGCTTTGGCTCAAGCGGCAGTGATTGATTTGGCCAAAATCACGTCGCATCAGGTCAGTTTTACTTTGGCCCCGCGTTTAAATGCTATGGGGCGGTTGGCTGATAGCCTGGACGCTTTGCGGCTGTTGTGCACCACGGATCAAAAGCGGGCAGAAAGTTTAACGATTAAATTAAACGAGGTTAATCAATTGCGGCAGGATCAGACGCTGGCGATGTTTACCGATGCCCGCCAAAAAGCCCGGGAAAAAAGCCAGCTGATTTTTGTCCAAAGCCCGGATTATCATGAAGGCTTGGTCGGTTTGGTGGCCGGCAGATTGGTAGAAGAATTTCACCGGCCGGTAGTGGTGGCGGCTTTAGGCCCGCATCATGTCAAGGCTTCGATGCGTTCGCTTAAAAGTTTTGATGCCATCAAAGCGATTCGGGATTTGGGTGATTTGGTGTTAGAGCGCGGCGGGCATCCGATGGCCGCCGGTTTTACCGCCGAGGCCAAAAATTTGCCCAAGATTAAAACCCAACTGGAAGCGGCGGCGGCTAAATTGACGGCGCAAGACCTGCAGCCGGAAGCGGCTTACGATTGCGAGTTGAGTTTAGATCAGGTTAATTGGGATTTATTTAAAGAATTGGAAAAATTCCAGCCGTTTGGCTTTGGCAATCCGGCCCCGCTGTTTTTGGCCAAAAAAGTTAAACTCTTGAGTTTTTATCCGGTTGGGCAGGATAGTAAGCATCTCAAGTTGGCACTTCAAGTTCCGAACTTGAAGTCGATTACGGCGATCGCTTTCGGACAGGGTCAGCTGGCCGCTAAGTTAAAGCCCGGCCAGTTAATCGATATTATTTACTCGATCGAACAAAACTCCTGGAACAACCGCCAATCTCTGGAATTGAAAATTAAAGAGATTAAGTTGTTTTAAAAACATCCATTCGGTGAAGGATTTCCACCTGATTGGGTTTCAGCCGCAGCCCCAGCCCCAGCCGCAGCCGCAGCATCTGCTGCTTCCACTGCCCTTTGTGATAAAGGTAGTGTTATATCAACAGGTTGTGTTTCTGGTTGTGTTTCTGGTTGTGTTTCTGGTTGTGTTTCTGCCATTCTCATATATTTCACCTCCTTAACAAAAAACCTCCCGGGTGAGGGAGGTGTTAATTTAAAATTTTTATTATTTTTTTAACAATCTCCCGCATTAAATGTCGGCCAAATGAGGGCCGTAAAACAGTTAATCCGGTAAAGATTGTTATTTTGTTTCATGTTCAAATATTGATGATACTGGATAAATTTTATAATGTCAACTAAAATTGAAATATGCAACGGACTTTAGTTAAAGAGACGATTCAAGCCGTCGATCAGACGGTATTATTAAAAGGCTGGGTTAATTCGGTCAGGAGCCACGGTAAAATCGTGTTTTTTGACTTACGGGACCGATCAGGCTTGGTCCAGGTGGTTTACCAGGGGGAATTAAGTTTAAAACCGGAATCGGTTGTCTATGTAACCGGCAAAGTCGTCAAGCGGCCGGAGAAACTGGTTAATCCCAAATTGGCTACCGGTACGGTTGAAATCCAAGCAGCAAAAGTGGAAATAGTGACTGTCAGCCGGGAACTGCCTTTCCCGATCGACACCGACGGCCACGAAATTGACGAAACCGTCCGGTTAAAATACCGCTACCTGGATTTGCGCCGCCCCCGTTTGAATCACATTATCCGCACCCGCTCGAAAATGGTGAACTTTATCCGCGATTACTTAATTAAAGAAGAGTTTGTGGAGATCGAGACACCGATTTTAACCAAAACTACGCCTGAAGGCGCCCGGGATTTTCTGGTACCGTCGCGTCTCCAGCCGGGAAATTTTTACGCCTTGCCGCAATCACCCCAGCAGTACAAACAACTATTAATGGTGGCCGGGTTCGAGCGTTACTTTCAGATTGCCCGGTGTTTCCGCGACGAAGATCCGCGCCACGATCGGGCTTACGGCGAGTTTACCCAGCTGGATTTAGAAATGTCGTTTGTCGAGCAAAACGACATTCTTCAATTAATTGAAGCGATGTTTTCGGCGCTGGTCAAAGAAATTTTCCCCGATAAAACCATCAGCCAATCGCCATGGCCGCGAATTGCTCACGCCGAAGCCGTCAAAAAATATGGTTCGGACAAGCCGGATTTAAGACAAGACAAGAAAAATCCCGACGAGCTGGCTTTTGCCTGGATTGTCGATTTTCCTTTATTTGCCGAACAGACGCAGACGGATTTTTTCCACGGTGCCGGCAAGAATGCCCAGTTTGCCCCGTCGCACCACATGTTTACCGGCCCGCATCCGGACGACATTCCCTTGCTTGATAAAGATCCGCTCAAAGTCCGCGGTCTTCAGCATGATTTAGTTTTAAACGGTTATGAAGTCGGCGGCGGTTCGATCAGGATCCACGACCCCAAAATCCAGGAAAAAGTTTTCGAGCTGATCGGGTTTAGCCAGGAACAAAAACAGCAGTTTACTCACATGCTCAACGCCTTTAGTTACGGCGTTCCGCCCCATGGCGGCATTGCCCCGGGGATTGACCGTCTGTTGATGGTGCTGTTCAACGAACCGTCTTTGCGCGAAGTTATCGCTTACCCGGCGGTGGCTTCCGGCCAAACCGCGGTCGTCTCTGCGCCGAGTGAGGCAACAGCAGAACAATTGAAAGAACTTCACTTGAAAATAGTAGAATGAAAGCTTTTTTAGACTGGTTAAAGGCTAATCCTAAAATTAAGCTCAACTTGATTTTGGCGGCAATAATTTTAGGGCTGTTGCCAGGGCGTAACCAGTTTTATGACTTAGACTTGGGCGAAGCTAGGCCGCTGACACGGGCGTTGCCTCAAGTTTATCTGCCGCCGACCGATTCGCCGGTCAATGTTACCGGTGTCAAAGCGCCATGGGTTTCAGCCCGCTCGGCCGTGATTATCGACGTCAACGATAAAACCATTCTCTATGCGAAAAGTCCGGATTTAAAACTTCTGCCGGCTTCCACGACCAAAATTATGACGGCTTTAGTGGTTTTAGATTCTTATTCTTTAGATCAGATTATTATGATCGACTCGGTCCATCAAACCGGCCAGGTAATGAAATTAAGACCGGGTGAGCGGATCAGTGTGGAAAATTTACTGTATGGTTTGTTGGTCCAGTCGGCCAACGACGCCGCCACAATACTCGCGCAAAACTTTCCCGGCGGCGAAGACGCGTTTATTGAGGCGATGAATCAGAAGGTGGCCGAATTGGGCTTAACCAATACCAATTTTACCAATGCTTCAGGTTTGGACGCTTACGGTCATTACACCACGGCCCATGATTTGGCTTTGATCGCCGCCGCCGCCATGACCAATGAGACTTTCAGAAAGATTGTCGGTACCTTGGGGATTACTGTTAGCGATGCCGATAATACCCTGGTCCATGATTTGACCACCATTAACGAACTTTTGGGAGTGGTTTCCGGTTTATCCGGAGTAAAAACCGGCTGGACCAAAGCGGCCGGCGAGTGTTTTGTGGCCTATGTGGCCCGCGACGGCCGGGAGTTAGTCACCGTGGTTTTAGGAAGTGCGGACCGGTTCGGCGAAACCGCAGCCTTGATCAATTGGGCCTATTCAAACCACCATTGGCAGGTTGTGGTTCCAGCCACTCGTTAGTGATCGCCTCGACATAGCCGAAAAAGCCGTTGTCGCCTTCGAAAACAATCACCGGCATTAAAAATCCTTGCGGCGTCGCATTATCAAAATAAGCCAGATAAATTCTTCTGACAGAAATTACGTTTTCCGGATTCTCCCCGATGGCGGCGATATAACCTTGCCGGGTTTGCAGCTCCCGCCAGGCCTGCGAGGCGGTTTTAATCGGGTAGGTAGCGGTTTCGTTCAGGTTAACCGGAAAGTAGTTATACTCGGCTTGGACGATTCTTTTTTCGGCTTCTTCCGCTCCGGAAAAAATCAGCCGGACCACGCCTCTGTCCGGATTTTCAGTCAATACCGGCAGTTCATTAATATTGGGCCGGAACAGGTCGGTTTGAACAAAATCGGCTTCCGATAAGCTGACAGCCTTGACGTATTGGCCGGACTGAAAGGTTAGATAACTGACAGTGACCCGGCCTTGGTTGAGAATTTCGTCATTCAGACCGATTTGCCGCAGCCAGGATTTTGTCTCGGCTTCGGCTTGCTCTTTGCCCGGCAGCTGTTTATTGGTCAGAATGGTTGGGTCGGCCTGCCAGTTGCGTTTTAAGATAAAGCTGTTACTGACAATGTCCATTTCCAAAGTGCTGGGTAAAAACTCGCTCGATTCCCAGCGGTAGCGCCGTTCGGTGATTTCACCGGGCTGGTTCCGGAAATTAAGCTTGTTGGCAATCACTTTGGCTTCATCGAGGGCGGAAAAACTGGGGCGGACCTGGGGCATCAGCAAAACAGTGGCCCGATCGCCCAAATTCGGGGTGCCGCCGGTAGGAGTTTCCAGCCGCAGGGTCAGTTCGGGATGGAGTTTTTCCGGGAATGCCAGTTGGGGCAGTTTGCCGAAAGCGATGGTTGCCGGCGGCGGCGGGGAGGGTTTAACGACCCGCAGATAGGTGTTAAACATAAACAATCCCAGTCTGAAGACCAAAAATACCACTAGTCCTACAAGGCTTAATTTAATCAGTTTGCGGATCCCGATTGCGGTTTCGGTTAAGGTGGCCATATTTTGAGTATAATATAGGGACATGATAAAAACACGTTTAGCGCCCTCGCCGACCGGCGACCCGCACATCGGGACGGTTTTTCAAGCCCTGTTAGATTACATTGTGGCCAAAAAATTTAACGGTCAATTTTTGGTGAGGATCGAGGATACTGATAGAAAACGGGAAGTTGCCGGTGCCGAAGCGGCCATTTTTTCCGCCCTGGATTGGTTTGGTTTGTCACCGGATACCAATCAAATTTTCCGTCAATCGGAAAGACTCAAGATATATCAAGAACAGGCTCAAAAATTGATTCAGTTAGGTCACGCCTATTATTGTTTTTGTTCCAGCGAACGATTAACTCAAGTGCGGGAAGAGCAGACAAAACTGGGTCAGCCGCCGATGTATGATCGGCATTGCCGTGGACTTGATCCGGTCGCCGCGGCGAAGCGGTCCCAAAGTGAACCGCACGTGATTAGGTTAAAAGTCCCGCGGAATCAAACGATTGTGGTTAACGATCTTTTGCGCGGCGAAGTGAAATTTGACAGCAATATTATTGACGATCAGGTTTTGTTAAAATCTGACGGTTGGCCCACCTATCATTTAGCGGCGACGGTTGATGATCACCTGATGGCCATTACCCATGTGATCCGCGGCGAAGAGTGGTTGAGCTCGGCGCCGAAACATCTGCTGATCTACCAATTTTTTAATTGGCAGCCGCCGCTGTTTATCCACACCCCGATTTTAAGAAATCCGGATCGGTCAAAACTTTCCAAGCGTCACGGTCACGCTTCGGTTAATTGGTATATCAAAGAAGGTTATCTTAAGGAAGCGGTGATTAATTTTTTGGCTACCCGGGTTTGGAACCATCCCGAGGGCAAAGAAGTCTTTTCGCTGGACGAGCTCATTAAACACTTTGAATTTAAAGATTTGCATCTGACCGGTCCGATTGCCGATATTAACAAGTTAAATTGGCTTAATAGCCAATGGTTGCGGTTATTGCCGGAAGCCGAAGTTTTAAAACGGCTCAAACCCTTTCAACCTAAAAATCTAGCAGACGATAAATTAAAACAAATTTGGCCGTTGCTGGCCGAAAGAATTGTTAAATTGTCCGAGCTGGATGATTTAACCAGTTATTTTGTTACTCAACCAAAGATAGAGGCCGCCGCGGTTTTAAAAGAATCGGGTATGCCGGCCGAAAAGACAGCGGAATATTTACTGCAGGTGAGCAAAGTGGTTAGCTCGATAACTGAATGGTCGGTAGTGAATTTGGAAACCAAACTGCATGAACTGCAAGCAAAATTAGACCTTAAACCAAGGCCGGCGTTTATGACGATCCGTTTAGCGGTAACCGGCCGCTCGGCCACGCCGCCATTGTTTGATGTGTTATATATTTTAGGTAAAGAGGAAGTAATTAAGCGTTTAGCCTATGCTCAAAAAATTCTTGAAAATAAGTAGAATTCTATATCTATCCAGTGCGACCGTACAGTACGGATAAAGATTTATCTTGGTATGGTAAACTAATGTTTCAATGAAACCATTGGTTTTTTTTGGGATATTTTTATTGTGGTTGTTGTTAGCCGTTCCGGTGCAGGCGATTGTTGATCCGAGGCTTGTTCCCAATAACCGCTTTGGAATTCATATTTTGGAAGCGGAGGATTTAGCACCTGCGGCCGGGCTGGTTAACACTAACGGCGATTGGGGCTACGTTACCTTGGTGATCCGTTTTAACGACTTGAACCGGGCTAAATGGCAGGCGGTTTTTGACGAAATGCGCCGGCGGCATTTAATTCCGCTTGTCCGCCTGGCTACGGTTCCGGAAAACTCACATTGGGTCAATCCCAACAGCGAAGACGTTGACCGCTGGGTCGAATTTTTAAACTCTTTAAATTGGGTGGTGCAAAATCGCTATGTGATTTTATTCAACGAACCTAATCATGCCAAAGAGTGGGGTAATGAAATAAAGCCGCACGAGTACGCGGCCATAGTTAAAGAATTTCAAACCAGGCTTAAGGCCGCCTCGGCTGATTTTTTTATTCTGCCCGCCGGCTTGGACACGGCCGCGCCTAATTCGAAAGAGACAATGGCGGCCACCGAGTATTGGCGGCAAATGGCTTTAGCCGTACCGGAAATTTTTACCCTGTTTGACGGCTGGAACTCGCACAGCTACCCCAATCCGGCTTTTTCCGGGCCAATCATCGGTTCGGGGCTGGGCAGTATCCGCAGTTATCAAGCCGAAATTAATTATTTATCCCGGTTTGGTTTGCCCGGCCACCTACCGGTATTTATTACAGAAACCGGCTGGGTGAATACTGTTCCCGGTTTATCGGAACTTTATACCGAGGCTTATACCCAAGTTTGGCAGCAGCCGAATTTGGTGGCGGTAACGCCGTTTGTTTTAAATTATCCGGCCCTGCCGTTTAAACAATTTTCGTGGTTGGGCCTGCCTCATTATGGAGCGGTGGCTAATTTACCTAAAACCAGCGGCCGGCCGGAGCAAATCCAGAACAGTGAGTTAATCGATCAAAATTTGCCCGATAATGTCGTCGCGGCCTCGGATTACCATTTTTGGTTAGAATTGATTAACACCGGGCAGTCGATTTGGGAGCGGGAGAATTTTAGCTTACGGGTAATCGGTAACCTGTCCGGGGAGGATTGGTTTGCCGGCCACGTTAATACCACCGAACCGGGCCAGGCGGCCAGGATTGATTTTAATTTTAAAACTCCGGCCAATGCCGGATTGATCGATTTAAAACTGCAGTTAGCTTTAGGCAGTCAGCCGTTTGGTGCGCTGATTGAGAAAAAAATTACGGTTGTGCCGCCGCCGACCGTGGTGATTTCCGCCCGGCGCTGGTATAAAGTTCCGGCTGACGACGATCAATACCGGTTATTGCTTTACGATGCCGAGAACCGGCTGCTGCAGGAAATTAATCAGTTTGATTTCGGCCGATTTGAGCCGGTTAAACTTTACAACGTTGTCCCCGGCAATAATTACCGTTTAGTGATAGTCAAGCCTTATTATCTGCCGCGGCAAACCTGGATGGAATTGGCTAAAGGGGAGAATCAGGTTAAATTTAAACCGCTGCTGCCGGTGGATTTTAATAATGACGGCCGGCTTTCCCTAACGGATTTAGGCGCTTGGCTGTTACAGCCAGTTAACTACCTTCGCTTCGGCCTGCAACCGGGCGATTAATTCCTGGATTTTGTTAATCAATTCCTGTTGGCTCAATTGGGTTTTAATTTCTTCTTTAACTTCCTCTAATTTTTTGTCTTTAAAAAGGGTGGTTTGGTTGTCGTTAAAGTAAGTGGTGATTAATTCTTCGTCAAGGGTAATTTCGCCGACCAGTTTTTCCAGCAATTTTTGCAGCCGGATTTCTTCCTGCAGGGCTTGCCGGGTAATGCCTTGGGCCAGAAGCAATTCATCCAGATTAGTCCCTTGGGCTTTGGTCCGCTCGTCAATGTCTTTGATGGCTGAATCAATCTCTTCCTGCTTGACCGCGATTTTATTTTTGGCCGCTTCGGCCAGAATTAGTTTTTTTGTCAGCAGGCTGTCAATGGCTTGGTTTTTGGCCAGTTTTTGCAATTCTTGATTGTAGGTGAATCGGGTAATCGGCCGGCCGTTGACCCAGGCAATCACGAACTGGTTTTTAAAATAAAAAAGCAAACCAGCTAAGCCTATGACGATGGCGGCGATGATAATCAAACGGCGTTTTGAGTTGACTTTTATTTGTTTCATTGGTCTACTATAACATAATGATGGAAAAAACTCACCCGGAATATCAATATTTAAATCTGTTGCAGGATACACTTGACAACGGTGCCTGGAAAATCAGCCACTCGACCGGGGTTAAGTTAAAATCGGTTTTTGGCCGGCTCGGAAAACATTAAATACTTAGTTGATAACGATGTTCATATTTGGGACGAATGGGCCTACAAAAATTATCCCTGCTTTTATACCAGCGCAGTGCGGACATGTTTTTGGGAGTGCCGTTTAACATTGCTTCATACTCGCTGTTAACTTTGATGCTGGCTCAAGTTACCGGTTACCAACCCGGGGAATTTGTCCACACTTTCGGCGATGCCCATATCTACGAGAACCATTTTGACCAGGTGAAAATCCAGTTAGCCCGTCGGCCGCGGCCGTTTCCGGTGATGAAGTTAAACCCCAAAGTTAAATCGATTGATAAATTTAAATTTTCCGACTTTGAGCTCGTTGGCTATAACCCGCATTCCGGCATCAAAGCCGATATTACCGTCGTAGGAGGATTTTAGCCTATCACGATCCCGGAACGTGATAGAGG
>Ga0210057_1004497_pt1 | contig 18473 bp, 15 predicted proteins | sample CryGeyCG2114_010_2_FD_183968 | JGI IMG/M metagenome (GOLD analysis project Ga0210057, IMG submission 183968) | Groundwater microbial communities from aquifer - Crystal Geyser CG10_big_fil_rev_8/21/14_0.10 (SPAdes) (version 2) | ecosystem: Environmental > Aquatic > Deep subsurface > Groundwater ...
AACTGAATCGCCGCTTCATGGACGTGCTCGGTTCGCTCACGCCGGACGAGGCGTATGCGCGGGAGAAATTGAAACGCGCCCAGAGGGGCGCAAAAAATCATCGTTCAAATTGAGGGGTTTGAGTGCCAAGAAAAGCTGACAGGAACAGTTCTCGGACTCCGCCCAACTACCAAACCCCGCATGCGTGCGGGGTTTCATTTATCCCCACCTTCATTTTCGGGGGTTGCGGGAAATGGCGGGGGGTGGTAGGTTGTGGGTACAAGATACGAGTGAGTCACGGAGGGCGGAGATTCATACGGGAACCGAAGAAAAACGCATAAGCGCAAGCGGATTTATTTCCGTGCGTTCACATTTGTATATGTTTTAGGGAGAACGTTCGAAATTAACCACCTCACGCCACCCTCACATGCGCAAGACCCTCGTCCAGAAGACTTTCGGTGCGTTCCGGGCCCCATCGGTCCCGTTTCCGGACCTCGTCGGCCACCAGCGCGGCTCGTTTGATTGGCTCCTCAAAGACGGCCTCAAGGAGCTCTTCAAAGAGTTCTCGCCAATTACCGATTACTCGGGAAAGAAGTTCGAACTCCAGTTCGAGAGCTTCGAGGTCGGCGAGCCGAAGTACGATGAGGACTTCGCGCGCGAAAACGCGCGCACCTACGAGGCGCCCATCAAGGCGACTGTGAAGCTCGTCAACAAGACGTTCGGTTCGGAGAAATCGCAGGAGATTTTCCTGACCGACATGCCGATTATGACGCCGCACGGTTCGTTCATCGTCTCCGGCGTTGAGCGCGCTATCGTCCCTCAGCTCGCGCGCTCGTTCGGCGCATTCTTCGTCTCGGAACTCATTCGCGGCAAGCCGTACTTCGGCGCGAAAATCATCCCGCTTCGCGGCGTGTGGATAGAGATAGACTCGGAAGCGGATGGTGCTGTGTTCGTTAAGATAGACCGCAAACGCAAGTTCCCCATCACCCAGCTTCTCACGGTCTTCGGCGGCGGGCTCGGCGAGGCGGTGACGAAGCACTTCGCGAAGGACCATGCCGCACTTGCGGCTATCAAGGCGACGCTTGAGCACGACGAAGCGAAGTCGGTCGAAGAGGCCTACATCGAGATACACCGCCGCATGCGGGACGGGGACTTGGCGACGCCGGAAAACGCAAAGAACTTCGTGCAGTCGCTCTTCTCGGTCGAGCGCTATGACGTAGGCAAGGTGGGCCGTCACCGCCTCAATGCGCGGTTCGGCCTCCCCACGACCGAGAAGGCGCTTGAGAAACGTATACTCGGCCTCGCGGACTTCGTCCGTATCATTTCCGAAATAACGAAGCTGAACGCCGACCCGTCGGCGCGCCCGGATGACATTGACCATCTCGGGTTCCGCCGCGTGCGCTTCGTCGGTGAGCTCCTGCAGGCGCGCATGCGCGTCGGCATGAGCCGCATGAAGCGCAATATCCAGGACCGCATGAGCACGATTGAAAGCGAAACCACGCTCCCGATGGCGCTCGTCAACCCGCGCCCGTTCCATGCGTCCGTGCACGAGTTCTTCACCGCGAACCAGCTCTCGCAGTTTATGGACCAGCAGAACATTCTCTCCGAGCTGGAGAACATGCGCACCTTCTCGGCACTCGGTCCCGGCGGTCTCACCCGCGAGCGCGCCGGCTTCGAGGTGCGCGACGTGCACCCATCTCACTACGGACGCCTGTGTCCTATCCATACGCCGGAAGGTCAGAACATCGGTCTCATCCTGCACATGGCGACCCACGCGCGCACGAATGATTTCGGCGTTATCGAGACGCCCTACGTCCGCGTTTCAAAAGGGAAAGTAACCGACGAAATCGTGTATCTCAATGCGCTCGACGAGGAGCTCGAAACCATCGCGCACGGCGCGACCAAGCTCGACGCCTCCGGACGCATCGTTACCGACCACGTGGAAGCGCGCTACAAGGGCGACCCGATAATCGTGCCGCGCGACGCGATTACGCTGATGGATGCCTCCACCTATCAGATGTTCTCCATCGCGACGAATATGATTCCGTTTGTGGACCACGATGACGCGAACCGCGCACTCATGGGTTCAAACATGCAGAAGCAGGCGACGCCGGTCCTCATCCCCGAGGCTCCGCTCGTCGCGACCGGCATCGAGACGCACGCGGCGCGTTCCACCGGCCGTCTCGTCCTCGCCGCAGAAGCGGGCGAAGTGACACATGTGGATGCGCGCAAGATTATCGTCGAAAACAAAGAAGGGAAGAAAAGGGAGTACCGCCTCCAGGGGCTTACCCAGACCAACCAGAACTCGGCGTTCATGCAACGGCCGTCGGTCGCGCTTGGCGAGAAGGTTTCGCGGGGCAACGTGCTTGCGGACAACTCGTCCACCGACCAGGGCCAGCTCGCACTCGGACAGAACGTCCGCGTCGCCTTTATGAGTTGGAACGGCGCGAACTACGAAGACGCCATCATCATCTCCGAACGTCTCGTGGAGGAGGCCAAGTTCACGACCGTGCACATTGAAGATTTCGATTGCGTGGTGCGCGATACGAAACTCGGTCCCGAGACGACGACGCACGATATCCCGAATGTCGGCGAAATGCGGCTCAAGAATCTCGACGAAGAGGGGGTCATCCGCATCGGTGCGGAAGTGCGCCCCGGCGACATCCTCGTCGGCAAGGTGACGCCGAAGGGCGAGACTCAGCTCACGCCGGAAGAGCGCTTGCTCCGCAGTATTTTCGGCGACAAGGCGAAAGACGTGAAGGACACCTCGCTTCGCATGGAAGGGGGGAAGAAGGGCCGCGTCATCGGCGTGCGCGTCTTCTCTCGCGAGAAGGGCGACCAGCTGGAGACCGGCATCATCAAGAAAATAGTCGTGACGGTCGCGCAGGTGCGGAACGTCTCGGTCGGCGACAAGCTTGCCGGACGTCACGGCAACAAGGGTGTTATCTCCCGCGTGCTTCCGGTCGCGGACATGCCGTATGACAAGGACGGCAATCCGATTGACATCATCCTCACGCCGCTCGGCGTTCCGAGCCGTATGAACCTGGGGCAAATCCTTGAGATGCACCTCGGGCTCGCGGCGCACACGCTCGGGTATCAGGCGGTGGTCCCGCCGTTTGCCGGTGCGACTCCTGACGAAATCCGCGACGAGCTTGAGGCCGCCGGCTTTGACCGTTCCGGCAAGATGAAGCTCTACGACGGCCGCACGGGCGACGCGTTCGCGCAGGACATCGCCGTCGGCTACATGTACGTGCTCAAACTGCATCATATGGTGGAAGACAAAATCCATATGCGCAGTATCGGTCCCTACAGTCTCATCACCCAGCAGCCCTTGGGCGGCAAGGCGCAGAACGGCGGCCAGCGCTTCGGCGAAATGGAAGTGTGGGCGCTTCTCGGGTACGGTGCCGCGTACACGCTCCGCGAGATGCTCACCATCAAGTCGGACGATATCCAGGGCCGCAGTGCCGCCTTCGACGCCATCGTGAAGGGCGAGCCGATTAGCCACACCGGCACACCGGCATCGTTTGCCGTCCTTACCAACCAAATCCGTGGCCTTGCGCTCGACGTCGAGCCCTTGAACCTGCCGCCCGAACCAGAAGCTTAGGCATTTCCTACCCCCTCCTTACTACAACCTACTAACTTCTTACTATGGCCTTCACCCCCCGCAAGCTCCCTCCGCGCGATACCTGGAACGGACTCCGGCTCACGCTCGCCTCGCCTGAGCGCATCCTCGCGTGGTCAAGCGGCGAAGTTACCAAGCCGGAGACCATCAACTACCGCACCCAGCGCTCCGAGAAGCACGGTCTCTTCGACGAGAAAATTTTCGGTCCGGAAAAGGACTACGAGTGTTACTGTGGCAAGTACAAGGGCATCCGCTATAAGGGCATCGTCTGCGACAAGTGCGGTGTTGAGATAACGCGCTCGATCGTCCGTCGGGAACGGATGGGGCATATCGAATTGTGCACTCCAGTTGCCCACATTTGGTTTTTGCGTTCCGTTCCCAGCCGGATGGCACTCCTCCTCGGCGCGTCCGCGACCGATATTGAAAAGGTCGTTTATTTCGCAGGCTACATCGTCACCAAAATTGCGGAAGAAGAAAAGAAGCGTCTTCTCACCGAACTCGAAAGCGAATACAAGTCCAAGTACAAGTCGCTCGGAAGCGACAAGGAACGCGATGCGCTCAAAGAGAAGATGACGCTCACCAAGGCCGAGATTGACGGCGTCGTCGTCGGCAAAGTGCTCGACGAGCTTGAGTACCACCGCTTCTCGGTGAAGTACGGCGGCCTCTTCGAGGCCCGCATCGGTGCCGAAGCCATCTATGACATTTTTACAAAACTCGACCTCAAGGAGCTTGAAAAGACGCTTGTCGCGCGCTACGAGCACGCCGGCACCGCCGAGCGCGAGAAGCTCGCGAAGCGCCTCTCGCTTATCGCGGGGCTCCTCGCTTCCGGCGTCCGTCCCGAGTGGCTTTTCCTCACGCGCATTCCGGTCATCCCGCCGGCACTGCGCCCCATGGTCGCGCTTGAAGGCGGCCGTCATGCGACCTCCGACGTGAACGACCTCTACCGCCGTGTCATCAATCGCAATAATCGTCTGAAGAAACTCATCGACATCCACGCGCCGGAAGTTATTCTGCGCAACGAAAAGCGCATTCTGCAGGAAGCGGTTGATGCGCTCCTCGACAATTCCATCAGGAAGAGCGGCGCCTCCGCCGGCGCGATGACGATGGCCCAGCGCCGCCCGCTGAAGTCGCTCGCCGATTACCTGAAAGGGAAGCAGGGCTACTTCCGCCAGAACCTGCTCGGCAAACGCGTCGACTATTCCGGCCGCTCCGTGATTGTCGTCGGTCCGGACCTCGAACTCGACGAGTGCGGTCTGCCGAAGCACATGGCCTTGGAACTTTTCCGCCCGTTCGTCATCAGCGGCCTGCTTGAGCGCGAACTCGCGTTCAACATCCGCGGTGCCGGCCGCCTTATCGAAGATGGCGTCGCCGAGGTGTGGGAGCTTCTTGAAGAGGCGATTAAAGGCAAGTATGTGCTCCTCAACCGCGCTCCGACCCTCCACCGCCAGGGCATCCAGGCCTTCCGCCCCCAACTCATCGAGGGCGATGCCATCCAACTCCACCCGCTCGTCTGCAACGCGTTCAACGCAGACTTCGACGGTGACCAGATGGCCGTGCATGTGCCGCTCTCGGACGAAGCGCAGTGGGAAGCGAAGAACATCATGAGCGCCAACAAGAACATCCTGAAGCCCGGTTCGGGCGATATGATTGTGCTTACGGGTAAGCCGCTCGACATCATCCTCGGCGTCTATTGGCTCACGAAGGCGGTGGACAAAGTGAAGGGTGCGGGCGACTATTTCTCGTCGCCGAACTCAGCGATTCTCGCGTCCGAGTACGAAGCCATCGACTTGCGCGCGAAAATTAACGTCCTGCCGGTCGTTGGTAAGGAGAAGTACGCCGCGTTCGAGAACCATCCGTTTGAGACGACCGTCGGTCGCCTCCTCTTCAACACCGTCCTTCCTGCCGACTATCCGTTTATCAATGAAACCATCACGAAGAAGGTGCTCGCACGCATCGTGACCGACTGCATCGCACGCTACGGACTCGACGCGGTACCGGCTATCGTAAACAAAGTGAAGCGCTTCGGCTTCGACTACGCGACGCGCTCCGGCATCTCGTGGGCGATTGACGACGTGTCCGTACCGAAAGAGAAGTCGCGCATTATCGACGAGGCGGCCGGCAAAGTCGCCAAAATTCAGGACGATTACCAGAACGGTCTTCTTGCTGAAGAAGAGAAGCGCCGCATGGCTATCGAAATCTGGCAGGACGCGAAGCAATCGGTTGAAGAGCAGGTCGCGCTCGAACTCGACCCAATGGGCTCGGTCGCCGACATGGTGAAGTCCGGCGCTCGCGGTACGCTCGGTAACCTGACGCAGATGGCCGGTATGAAAGGCCTCATTCAGGACACCTCCGGCAAGACGATTGAAGTGCCGATTATTTCCTCCATGATTGAGGGACTGAATCCGATTGAGTACTTCATGAGTACGCACGGCGCGCGCAAGGGTCTCACCGACACGGCGCTCGGCACCGCAAAGGCGGGGTACCTCACACGCCGCCTCTTCGACGTCGCGCAGGACTCTATCGTGACCGAAGCGAACTGTGGTACGAAGCGCGGAGTGAAGATTAATCGCGTGAGTGCTTCCGGCATCCAAATCAACTACGCTGAAGCGCTTCGGGGCCGCGTGCTCGCGGAAGATGCGAAAGACATTGAGGGAACCATGCTCTTCAAGAAAGGGCACTATCTCTCCGTCAGTGACGCCGAAGCACTTGCGGCCTCGACGGTCTCGACGGTTGTTACGCGCTCACCGATGTCGTGCGAGACGCGCTACGGCATCTGTCAGACCTGCTACGGTATGGACCTCACGACGCAGGAGCTCGTCGACCTCGGCGAAGCGGTCGGCACCGTGGCCGCGCAGGCTATCGGCGAGCCGGGCACCCAGCTCACGATGCGCACCTTCCATGCCGGCGGCGTCGCTTCGGTCGGTGGCGACATTACGAGCGGTCTCCCGCGCGTGGAAGAAGTGTTTGAAAAGCGTTCGCCGAAGAACCCGGCCGTTATCAGCAAGACCGACGGTCTCGTAACCGAAATCAAGGAGGAAGGCCGCGAGAAAGTCATCGTCGTCGCGCCGCTTGCGGGGCAGGGGAAGAAGGATGGCTCGTCCTACGAGTACCTCGCGCCCTATCCGCGCGTGCCTTTGGTGAAGGAAGGCGATACGGTCGCACGGGGACAGATTCTCACCGATGGTTCCGCCGACCTCGACGACCTCTTCGAGTATGCCGGCCGTGCGATGGTGCAGGAATATATCATCACCGAGGCGTCCAAGATTTACGAGCTCCAGGGCGCGCCGGTCTCTCGGAAGCACCTGGAAGTCGTGGTGAAGCAGATGTTTTCGCGCGTGAAGATAACGGAGGCGGGCGACACCGACTACTCGGTCGGCGACGTCGTCGAAGATTGGGAAATCGTGAAGTCGGTCAAGGAGATGGAAGATGCGGGAAAGATTTCCCCGCAGTCGCGCGAAATCGTACTCGGCATCAAGGAGAGCGCGCTCTCGCGCCGCTCGTTCCTCTCGGCCGCGTCCTTCGAGCAGACGACGAAGATTCTCATCAATGCCGCGCTGCGCGGCTCGGTGGACCGCCTGCGCGGGCTGAAAGAAAACGTCATCCTCGGCCGCCTTATCCCCTCCGGCACCGGCTTCGCAGGGAGCAAGAAGTATGCGCATATTGCGAAGCTCCAGGCCGAACGCCCAGCACCCGCCTCGTACGAATCGCGTACCACCTCCTTCGCCCCGCGCCAAACCCGAGCGCTCTAGTTTTACAAACCAAAGCAACAACCGCCCTCACGGGCGGTTGTTGCTTATTTGCTTATAAGAAGAATCTCACTATAATTTCCGGTCGGAAAAGATAGTGAGATTCATGTACCTTGTTTTACGCTATAGCGTGGGAGATGGTACATATGAGAGGTGTAAAAAGGGTAACAGCGCGGAACCCGAAGGTCCGCGCCGCTTTGTCAATATTTTTGGAAACGCGGTAGAATCAAGAAATCATGGCGGGGGATACGGTACAGCAGATTAAGGAGCGGCTGAGCATACAGGACATCATTAGTCCGTATGTGAAGTTGACCCGCGCAGGACGGAGCCTGGTCGGCCTATGTCCGTTCCATAAAGAGAAGACCCCCAGCTTCCACGTGAGTCCGGAGCGCGGGACCTGGCACTGCTTCGGCTGTGGAGAGGGAGGGGACGGATTCTCGTTTATCGAAAAAATCGAGGGGGTGGACTTCAAGGGCGCGCTGAAGATGCTTGCCGAGAAGGCGGGCGTTGTCATCGAATATTCTGGCGGCGGGAGCCGCGAGGACGGAGAGAAGAAAGAACGTCTGCGTGAGCTTATGAACCGCGCGGGCGAGTGGTATGCGGGCAAGTTTCCGGGGAGTTCCGCAGAGGCGTATGCGAAGAAGCGCAGCCTCTCGGACGAGACCATTGCCGCATGGCGGCTTGGCTATGCACCCCTAGCATGGCGCGCGCTCCTGGAGGCGATGGTCGCCGAGGGATTTTCAACACAAGAACTGCTTTCTGCGGGGCTGATTAAAGAAGCGGACGGGAAGCCGGGCACCTATTACGACCGGTTCCGCAATCGCCTCATGTTCCCGATACGCGATACGGCCGGCCGCGTGGTCGGATTTACCGGTCGTGCGCTTGCCGCGGACGAACAGGCGAAGTATCTCAATTCTCCGGAGACCGAGCTCTACCACAAATCAGAAGTCTTGTTCGGTATGGACAGGGCGAAGGATGCGATACGCACGCGCGGCTTCACTCTGCTCGTCGAAGGGCAGATAGACGTCATTCTGGTGCATCAGGCGGGATTCACAAATGCCGTGGCGCTCTCGGGCACCGCGCTCACCGAGCGCCACCTCACTCTCATGAAGCGCTACAGCGAGAACCTGATGCTCGTCTTGGATGCTGACCCGGCAGGGCTCAAGGCGACGGCGCGCTCGGCGGCACTCGCGCTCTACAGCGGCCTCCGCGTGAAGGCGGCGCGACTGCCGAGAGGCAAGGACCCGGCGGACCTCATCAGTGAAGATTCCGCGGATTTCAAAAAACGAATCACCGATGCGAAACCTATCGTCGACTTCTTCCTCGCCGAGCTTGCCGAGCAGGAAAGCGACCCGCACCGGCTCCTGCGGCTCGCGGAGGGTATTGTGCTTCCGCTTATACAGGCGATACCAAGTCCCATGGAGCGCGAGCATTTTGTACAGATAGCGGCGCGCTCGCTCGGACTCTCAAACGAAGCGGTTCGCGAGTCGCTGAAGCGGTTACCGAGAAATGCCGGAGCGGCCGTTCAAGGTTCGACCTTACACCCGAATTCTCAAGGTCAAACCTTGGCGGCCCGCCCGACGCGCGAATTGCGCTCCGAACAGGTCCTCGCCGTTATCCACGCGTACCCCCAAACGGCGCTTGCAGAGCGCCTCAAATCAGAGTATTGTCGAATTACAGGAGCAGAAGTGCTTCCGCTTGTCGTGTTACCGGAATCGGCGCTGTTCTATGCGGAACAGACGTTTGGGACTAGTCCGGGGCCGGAAGCGGGGGAAGAGCTTCTCCGCGCCTTTGAAGAGGCGGTTATCCGCGAGGCGTATCAGGAGGCGGTAGCGAATTTACGTAGAACCGAGGCATCGGGTGATGCTTCCTCGGTCAGTACTGCGCAGAACGAGTGCGCGAGACTTTCCGCGCGCCTCGCCGCATTTGGTGCTTAATCTGTTTTCATTTCTCATCCCATTTCCTACATGGCAAAAAAACCTATTCCAAAAAAGAAAAAGACCGCAAAGAAATCGGCGGAAAAGCGGACGATAAAGCGCATCCCGAAGCGCGCGGCAAAGCGCGCGCCCGCGAAGAAAAAGAAAGTCGCGAAGTCGCGTCGCGCGACACCGAAGCGCTCGAAGAAGCAGGTCGTGCGTTCTGCCGTGCGCGGTGCGAAGGCGAAGGCAAATTCGCTGAAGGCGGTGTCGGCGGAAGTGCTCATTGAGAAGGGCAAGGAGCGCGGCTACGTGACCTACAGCGAAATCCTGAAGTCGTTTCCGCACATCGAAGATGATGTGAGCTTCCTCGAATCGCTCTACGAGCGCTTTAATATTGCGGGCGTGGACGTGCTTGAAGGCGGCATGCTCGAAGAGGCGGCCGACGAGTACCTCGCGACGCGCAATATTAAAGACCGTCACTCCACCGGCTACGACTCCATCCAGATATATCTCCGTGAGATAGGGCAGTACCCGCTTCTCACTGCCGCCGAAGAGCGCGAACTCGCAAAGCGCATCGAGAAGAGCGACGCGGAAGCGCGCAACATCCTCGCACGGAGCAACCTGCGCCTCGTCGTTTCCATCGCGAAGAAGTACGTGGGCCGCTCGCCCGACCTCACCCTGCTTGACCTCATTCAGGAAGGGAACCTGGGGCTCTTCCGCGCCGTGGACAAGTTCGACTGGAAGAAGGGGTACAAGTTCTCGACCTACGCCACCTGGTGGATACGCCAGGCGATTACCCGCGCGCTCGCCGACCAGTCGCGCACTATCCGCATCCCCGTGCACATGGTCGAGACTATTGCGAAGTACAAGCAGGTCTCGCGCCGCCTCTCGCAGGCGCTCGGCCGCGAACCACAGGCGGAGGAAATCGCCATTGAAATGGGCGTCGAGCCGGAAAAGATTTATCAAATAGAGAAGATTAATCAGGACACGCTCTCGCTCGAGAACCCGGTCGGGAGCGACGACGACGAGAAGTCCACCCTCGGCGACTTCATCCCCGATGATAAAATCCCCTCGCCGGTGCAGGAATCCTCGGAGCGCATCCTCTCGGAGCAGGTGAAAGCGATACTCTCCGACCTCTCGCCGAAAGAGCGCAAGATTCTTGAGATGCGCCACGGGCTGATGGACGGCATCTACCACACACTTGAAGAAGTGGGGCGCGAGTTCGGCGTCACCCGCGAACGCATCCGCCAGATTGAAGCCAAAGCGCTTGAGAAAATCCGTACCCACGATAAGGCCAGACATCTCAAAAGTTATTAGTCTTATCGTGTGAACTTCTTGTTTAACTAATTCACTTCGTTCATAAGTAAACAATGTCGCGCACGACAAAGCCCGCCACCTGAAGTCGTATTAGTTTCAACTTATAGAAACAACAACGCGCGGGGATTTCATCTCCCGCGCGTTTTGAGTATTGCAGTCCTGTCAGATCATTAGGCCGCCCTGGAAACGATGCCAACCTAGAACTTTTCGGCGTTCGTGGCGTTCGTCGAGTATTTCTTCTGCGCCGTAGAATTCTTCGAAATCCAACTGACTTATCGGATTTCGATATACAAATCCGGTATGCTTGAAGGTGTGTGGACCTCGGCCACCCCGGAATTCCTTTCTCGAGTAGGCGTCACGAAGTGCTGCCTTAAGGCAAGGAATCGCCACTTCTTCGTACTTGCCGAAGTACTGCATCATCCACACTTCGACGCCTTTATACCAGATGTGCGTCGTGCCGCCACTGAACGAGCTAATAGGCGTGACCTGGTACACGTCCAGAACGACCCAAGGACCTATGGTATAGGTAATCGTCTTGGAGCCGGGCAGTTCGGCAATCGAACCCTTTTTCGGCTTGCCCTCTGCCGCATAACCGGCATTCATCGCTTCGAAAAATACATCCCTCATTTCAACGAGGAAAGTATCCGTTTCCGCGAGCTTCTTAAGCTCCTCTAGATTCAACATATCGAACCCCCATGATGTGATTCCAATAGAGAAAGGAATTCCCAAGTAGGCAATTCCACCAAGAACTTCAACCTGCCGCTATTTATACAACCATCCTTACAAAAAGTACAGGTATCCACAGTTTGTCTCTATAGGGACAAAGTTTTGATAGCACGGAGGTAAAATATACAAATGGGAATAATGGAACGAGAAGTGAGGAGAGAACGGCGATTAGGAGCATTTCAACAGGCAATGCTCGCCGCTGTTGTAATCGGCGGTGTCGTGCTTATTGCGGCGACCGCGCCGAATGCGGCTCAACTCCTCAGGTTCTTTCCGGGATATAAGAAAGGCGCAAAATTCAATTACCAATACAAGTCGGCGCTCGGGCGTCTTGCGGCGAAGGGACTTGTCACATTTGTCGAGAAAGATGGCAGGCGCTATGCGCGTATTACGGAAAAAGGCCGGCTCATGCTCCAGATGGAAACGGAGAAAACAGCAATCGCAAAAAAGAGACGATGGGACAGGCGTTGGCGCGTCGTTATATTCGATATTCCTGAACGCCGGAAGAGTGTGCGGGTGAGCATCCGCCGTTTTATGCACGAATACGGATTTGTGCGGCTTCAAGATAGTGTGTGGATTTATCCGTATGATTGCGAAGACCTCATTGCGCTCGCGAAGGCCAACTTCCGCGTTGGTGCAGACGTACTCTATATGATTGTGGAGCGCCTTGAACAAGACAAGTATTTACGCGAGCACTTTGCTCTTCCGGCTGACTAGAGAGGTATCAAAACTTTGTCCCTATAGGGACAAAGTTTTGATAGTTTATACTAAACTAAACAGATACGGTATGAAGCAGAAAGGAAAAGGGAAAAGACAAATGAAAAGTCGAAGAAAAATTCCTATCAAGCACTGGAGCCATTCGAGCTTGATGGCGTTTTTGCGGAACCCCTTGGCCTGGTACAAGCGGTATGTCGAGGAGATATATGATACGCCGACGACGCCGGCGGCGGTCGTCGGGAGCGCGGGGCACCTCGCGCTGGAACACTTTTACAGTGGGGCGCCCAAGGATATCGCGATACAGAAAGGGCTTGAGCATGTGCGCGGTGTCGGCGACTTCGAGATTAACTTCGGCAGGGCAAAAACGAGAAAAGCGAAAAGAGAGAAAAGGAAGATGATGGAGGAGGAGTACCTGCGCGCTATCGGGTACTACCTCGCGCGGCCGCCGCGGCACAAGGTGCTCGGGGTGGAGGTGCGGGGCGTCGTCGAGGTAGAGGGGCTCCCGATTCCGATTAAAGCGATTTCAGACCTGGTGGTCGAGTCAAGGGTGGAGAAGGGCGCGGTAGACATCGTGGACCATAAGTTTGTCGCAGCCTTTAGCAAAGGTGGCGCGGCGAAGCCGCTGTTTATCATTCAAGCTATTTTTAATTACTACACGGTACGGGAAATGTTCGGGAAGCCGGTACGGCGCTTTATCGTGTACGAATGCAAGAAGACGAAGAATGCGGACGGCCGCAAGCAGATGCGGCGATATGAAATAGATTTTAAAAAATGCGAAGAAGACTTTGCCGTCTTCCATCGCCTCGTGAGCGATGCGACAGCAGAAATTTCTCGGCGGCGCATCTACCTCCCGAACCCGTCCGACATGTTCGAGGGCGACAACTCGTTCGATATCTATCGGCTGGAGTTGGTGGATGGAGAGACGTGAGGCCGACAGCTACACCCGTTCTCGGACACGCATAATTTCTTGCACCACAAGAGTACTTCTTGTTTTCTAATTCGCTTCGCTCATAAGAAAACAAAGTCGCTAAAAATTTGCTGTGTCTCGCGCCGTCGCGCTCCGACACGTCCTCGACCTGGCGTAGCTGTCGGCTCACTGGGCGAGCGCCTGCTCGACGAGGTCCTTCACCGCATCGTAGGAGTAGGCGCCGTCCATGACGATGGGCGGCTTGCCGGGCGTTAGGATGAGCGAGTACGGCGTCCCTTGCGCGCCTATGTCGAGCGCGTTCTGCCTATCTGCCATGATGCGCGCGGTAAGCGTCGTCGAAGCGGTCGAGTAGCAGGATGCAAACGCCGTGTCGCCGAGGATACCTGCCGAGCGCGCGAGCTCGCCGTAACGGGTCGGATTGACCGGCTGGTTATTGAAGAGCAGGTCGGCGAACTTCCAGAAGGCATCATTGCCGCCGACCTCGGCCGCGCACTCTGCGGCGCGCGCGTGGGAGAGCGCGTTCGGGTGGAGTTCTGTGAGCGGGAATTGTCTGAAGACCCAGGCGACCTTGCCGTGTACGCCCGCATTTGCGATGACCTGGTGCAGGGTCTCGTGGAAGCTCTTGCAGTATTCGCAGTCGAAGTCGGAATACTCCACGATGAGCACCGGTGCCGCCGGATTGCCGAGGATGTGGTCGGTGGCGCCCGCCGGCCGCACCAGCGCCGGGTTACCGGCGCTGGTCGGGGCGACTTTCGGCATCGAGACATACACCGCCAGCGCGACGATGACGCCGCCGACCGCAATCGCGATGGGGATGGTGAGCGAGGATTTCATAACTGCAGTGCGTGGGTCATCGCCGGAGTCGCGGCCGCCTCGCGCCCCCAGTGCGCGGTGTCGAGCTTGATGTCGCGGATGTCGCGCAGGTCCTTGTATTTGAGCACCCCGTGCGTAAGCGCGTAGTCATAGAGCTCGCGCGTGAGCCGGACATCCTCGATGCAGTATTCGGCGACTTTCGCCTTCTTGCCCTCCTTCCACCACTCGCCGGCCTTCAGTCCGTCGCCTTTCTTCCCGCGGCCAAGCGTCGCCTCCGCAAGCGACTGGAGCCGGATGCGCCGGCCGAGCACTTTCTGCACTTCGCTCAAGAGGTCGAGCGAACGGATGTGTGAGAGGTCGCCTGGGTAGTAGCGATTGAGGAGCGGGATATCAAACGTATCGGAATTGAAGCCGATGAGCATATCGGCGCGTTCAATGAGCGGCCAGAGCCGCGGCAGTTCTTCTTTGAAATACGAAGCGTATTCGCCGGTCTCCGAGTCGTGGATGGCTACGACGGTGAGTTCCTGCTCGTTCACGTCCAAGTGTCCGCGAACCACGGAGTCGGAAATGGATTCAATATCAAACGTGATAGCGCGCATGATTGTTAGCTCCCGGCGCGCAAGCGCGCCGGGAGTTCGGACACAGGCAGTCCGGCTTCTTCGCCAGTCGCGAGTATCTTCATGCGCACCGTTTGGCTCTTGGTCTCGTCCGCGCCGTAGGCGATGAAGAGCGGGATGCCGCGCTTCACGGCGTCCTTCACCTGGTCGCCGAGCGCCTTATCAGTGAGGTTGACGAACACGCGCCCGCCTTGCGCGCGGAGCGTGTCGGCAAATGCCTGTGCGGTTGGGATATCACTCGCGCTCGGCGTACCGAGGTAGAGCTGGGGCTTGCCGCTTTTCGTGTCGAGAGGAAGTTGGTGTGTCTCGAGGAAGTCGGAGAGCGTGATGTCGCCCATGCCGAATCCGACAGCCGGGACAGGGTCGCCTCCCTTAACGGAGAAGAGCGCAACCAAGCCGTCGTAGCGGCCGCCGCCGAAGAGCGAGCGCGGGTTCGCCGGGTTCGTGTCGAAGACCTCAAATACCGTGCCGGTGTAGTAGTCAAAGCCGCGGGTGATGTGCGCGTCGAATACGGCATTGCCGACGCCACGCGCCTTCAAGACCTCGATGCGGTCGAGAATCTTCTTCTTCTCAAGAGCGACAGTTGGGTCTTCGCTTGAATGGGCGATGAGCTCGAGAGGGTCTTTTTTAGGAGTGAGTGCGATGAATGCGGCGGTAAACGCTTCCGGGGTCATCTTCGCTTTCCGGTCAATAAGGCGGAGATAGTTCCGGGCGCGTTCGCCGGAGAGCCCGGAGGCTGTGCAAGCGGCGTTGAGAAGCCCGCGGGAACTCATGCGGATGACGAAGTCGCTTTCCTTCGCGCCGAACGCTTTCAGTATCTCGGAAGCGACACGGATAACTTCGATGTCCGCTTCGCCGTCAGGAAGTCCGAGCAGGTCGACGTTCAGCTGATAGTGCTCGCGCGACCGCCCCTTCTGCGGGCGCTCATATCGGAAGATGTTCGGCAGAGAGAACCAGCGGAGCGGGAAGGAGAGCTCCCGGCGCTTCCCGGCGACCATGCGCGCCAAGGTCGGGGTCATCTCGGGGCGGAGCGTCACACGACGGTCGCCGCGGTCCATGAAGGTATAGGTCTGGTCCCGCACTATCTCCTCCGAACTCTTGGCCTCATATATCTCGGCGCGCTCGAGCGGAGAGGCGTTGTACTCTTCGTAGCCCCACCTTGCAAGCACTTCGCGAATGCGTGCGAAGAGTGCCACCTCCCGCGCCCAGTCGGCGGGGTAGAAATCGCGGACGCCCTTGTAGGGGTCGGTCGAGAGCGGTTCGGACATTTCTCGATTTTATCACGAACTGGCGGCGGGTGCGTAGCGCGGTTGACAAATATTTTGCGAGGAGCAGTATGGGAATGGGTAGCCGAACGCAGTACCTTTTTTGGGAGAAACGCCCATGAGCTTATTTCGCTCCTTTCCAGTCTGCCCGCACTGTAAGCAGAAGGTGCGCCCGGGGGACTTACAGCGCTCTGCAAGCGGACATGTTTTTCACGACGACGCTCGGGTGCTGGCGACGAACTGCTACAACAACGCCTGTCGCGATGCCACTGAAGAGCTCGGCTTGCAGCTCGTCGGTGACAACGTCAAGGCCCGGATCCAGTGCCAGTTCTTTTCTTGAAGGGAGGTGACCAAATCTCAGCGCCGCACGGCTGGAGTTAACCGCCTTACGACCCCAGTCCTCGAACGGCGAGGTACAAGTTTCTCCCCGGCGACAGATTTCGCTACCGACGGGTTCAACAGCACGACGCCATGCGTGCTGTTCTTTTTTATTCGTGAGTGTGAGCCGACCCCTCGGCGACGTATTTCAGGATGATGTCGCGCATCTGCTCGGGGCGCGGGATGCCGCGCATCGTAAACACTATTTCCGCGCCTGCGCTCTGGACCTTGATGTCGCCGATGCCGAGCATGGATTGCACGATGCCGGATACGTTCGTTGTGACGTCTTGGACGCGCGGGAGGAGCAGGCTGGACACTTCGCGATAGAAGAAGCGCCGCTGTTTGATGGTGGCGATGCGCCGATTGGTGAGCACCCACGCGTTGAGGAAATAGCGTGTAAACGAACCCCACGCCATGGTCCAGGTGGCGAGGAGCCAGATGCCAAGCACGATGCGTTCCGACAACTCTTGGTAATCAAAGAACGTCGCGTAGGGTACGAGCGGCGGCGCAAGTACGATAAGTTTTGGAATCGCGAAGGGGAGAATGGCGAAGATAGTGTAGGGCAGGAGTTCGCCGAGGAAGAGGAACCAATGTTTACGGAGTTCCTTTACGACGTGTTCGCCGGGCTCTAGTTCAAATTCTTTCATACGGGCAGGTAGGGTGCGAGGAAGAACGCCTTGCCGGAGAGCGTATAGGACATGAGCGCAAACGACACGAAGAGGTGCGCCGCAATCGCCGGAAGGGCGAGCCACGAGGCGTGGGAGTACTTAAGCCAGTGGTAGATGGCGACGAACGTGTAGATGGCCCAGAACGCGAACACCGTATAGAGCACCCACGTGATGGCGACGCCAGCCGAGAACCCGTTTGGCAGATAGGCGAGGAGATTTTCCGGCGGGGCGAAGGGCTGGAGCGGCTGGTCGGGCATTAGATATAGGATACAACAATCACACGGGGCTTGCCGTACTGGTCGGTGTGTATCTCAGCGTCGAAGCCTTGTTTCTCAAACAGCTCGCGAGCTTCCTCCGCGTGGCCGCGGTCGCACTCGACCCACGCGACGCCGTTTGGAGCGAGCCGTTCCGGAAGTTCCGCCGCGATGCGGCGGATGTAATCCAGACCGTCGTTTCCGGCAAGGAGAGCGAGCGGCGGCTCGTACTCGGCGACGCTTCTCGGGAGTACGCGCGTGGCGGGGACGTAGGGCGGATTCGCGGCGATGACGTCAAACTGTATAGTGCCGAACGGCTCGAAGAGGTCGCCGATGCCAACAGAGGCCCTTGAATCGTCCAGGCGGTTCTCGCGGATATTCTTCCGGATAGTCGCTTCGTGTGCGGGGTCGATTTCGCCGAAGTACACACGGGCGTTCGGGAGTTTCGCGAGCGCCGCACAGCCGATGGCGCCCGAGCCTGCACATAAATCTAAAAATAGTACGCCATCATGCTCGTGCTCAAGCGAGCCGATAGGAGGATTTTCGGTAGTAGGACTTGGCCTAGCGGCCCGGAGCGCGACCGAAAATCCTCCTGTCGGCGAGTCAACGAGCATGGACAACAACTGCTCCGTCCACCACTCCGTTTCCGGCCGGGGGATGAGCGGCCGCGAATCAAGGTAGATATCCAGTCCGAGAAATGGCTGGTGGCCGATAACGTACGCGAGCGGCTCGCCCTGGGCGAGCCGCTCCCTATCGGCTTCAAACTCCGGTGTCGCCGTCCCGCCGTACTTCTCGTCCAGGAGCCACTGCTCATCCTTAGTCATGTGAAGAAACTACCATACAACAACAACGCCCGCCCCTTACGGGGCGGGCGCTTTTGTTGTCTTGGCGAGACTAATTAGTATCCGCCGCGACCGTATCCGCCCTGGCCGCCGCCGTAGCTACCGTTGCCGCCTCCGAAGCCGCCTTCGCGACGGGGAGGACGGTCACCCTGCGGGCGGGCGAACGAGACGGAGAGCGTGCGCCCGTCCATCTCCTTGCCGTCCCACTTGTCGATAGCCGCCTGAGCTTCCGCCTCGGTCGCCATCTCGACGAAGCCGAAGCCCCTCGAGCGGCCCGTCATCCGGTCGCTAATGATGCTCGCGGACACGACATTGCCGGCCTCGCCAAAGGCCTTCTTAAGGTCGTCTTCCGTGGAGCGGTAGGGAATGCCCCCTACGTAAAGCTTGTTTCCCTGAACTGATGCCGCACCTCCTGTTGACTGTTCGTCCATGTAGTCTGATATATCTGATTAACCTCGCCGAAACTGAACACTTGCGGCATCCGCCTGGCGGACGACCGAGCGAAGCTCGAATACTCTGCGAGTGGGCAAAGTATGCCAGAAATGTGCGCCCAGCGCAAGACCCCGCCGAAAAGATGGGGATAACTGACGCGCGCCGGAAAGCCGCTTCTCCCGCACCATTCCCCCGGCGCGTTTTTTTAAATCATCTGTAATCATGTGCACAGTACACCCGCTTCATGTACAAA
>Ga0210057_1004498_pt1 | contig 18460 bp, 13 predicted proteins | sample CryGeyCG2114_010_2_FD_183968 | JGI IMG/M metagenome (GOLD analysis project Ga0210057, IMG submission 183968) | Groundwater microbial communities from aquifer - Crystal Geyser CG10_big_fil_rev_8/21/14_0.10 (SPAdes) (version 2) | ecosystem: Environmental > Aquatic > Deep subsurface > Groundwater ...
TAAATCATTTTTGAATTCCTATACAAAAAGGGGGCAAGAATGTCCCCTTTTTTTATGTCGACACAACCTAAACTATAAAAGTATAATTGTTTTATGGGTTCTGAGGGTAACATTAAAAGAAATGGCAACATCCTGGCAGGGAAGTTGCAATCTCGGCCTGAAGAATTTATTCCCTATGCCTGCCATCTTGATAGCCACACCTTAATCACAAAAGATGGCAAAATTCTGCAGGTAATAAAAATTCCGGGAAATAATCCTAAGAAAAATTCTATCAGAGAAAATTTACGCAAAACTATTGATAAAAATATAAAATCTGATGATTTCTCTTTATCTTTCCACAACATAAAAAGCAAAGTTACGGCAAATGGAAGAGAAACTGGTCATTATGAAAACAATATCTACGTTACTATATTAAATAGCACAGATATCCCTTCACATTCAAATTTTGGTAAATTCCTTAAGAGCTTGAAGCCTTCTTCCGAATTTGGTGCTTGGGAAAACTCTTTCAAATCTAAAATAGATAAGCTTAATGAAGTTACAAAAAACATAATCAGTGATCTTCAGGAATATGATGCAAAAAAACTCGGTTTACGAAATGTCGACCAGACATTTTTCTCAGAGCCGCTTGAGTTCTTAACATTCCTGGCAAATTTTTCTAATGAAGATATGCCTGTTATACCTACGGATATTTCTGGCATTCTTTTGTCATCCAGCCCTATTTTCGGCTATAATACAATAGCATGTAACAATAATCTTGCTGCCATACTAACTGTGAAAGAATATCACGAAATTCCTGAAAAACATTTAGCAAAACTTCTTGATCTTCCTCATCAGTTTATAATTTCTGAAATTTTTAATTTTATAACTAATAAAGAAATGCTTAACAGAATGGGTAAGCGTATTTTTATGCAGAAAATGGCTGGTGATAAAATTGTTGGGGAAGCATCTGGCCTGGCTGAAATGGCTGATTATGATAAATCTTCCACTGTTAATTTTGGTGAACATCAAATCTCTCTCACAATTATAGAAAAAAGTTTTTCTGCGCTGGAAGATGCAACAAATTCCATTATTTCAAGTTTGAGAGAATTGGGAATTGTCCTTGTTAGAGAGGATATTTTTATGGAAGATTGCTATTTTTCCCAATTACCGGCAAATTTTGTGTTTTTAAAGAGGCTATCTCCTCTATCAGCGAAGAAAATTGCGGGCTATTGTGTTTTTGGCTCCAATCAAGAAAGTGCAAAAACTGATAAAACAAATGACAATCTTAACAATTGAGGATTTCTGGTGAAGTGGAAGTTCTGGCATAAATTTGTAACAATAATCTGTATTACATCTTTGTTATGTGTAATGCCAGGTGCAGCTTGGGCAGCAGCACAATGTACACCAGAATATGACGGGCTTGGAAATCTGGTTAATGTTAAGCCTGAAGGGTTTGATTCTACCAGAGGTGGAATGATAGAAACTGACCCTAAATTATGCTGGGAACGTGATGATAAAGATCAATTTAAGAAAGGTTTTTTATCTGGAACTATCTGCCTGGTGCAATCGGCAATTGCCCAATCCATGTTTAATGTTTATTGCCGTATAGTATTTGACTGGACGCCAATAATTAAAACAGCGCTTATTGTATATATAATGTTTTATGCCGTAGCTTTTACATTCGGCATTGCAGACAACCGCGAAGGATTTGATGGAAGAAAGGCAACTCTGCAAGATGCCGCTGTGCGTTTTATAAAAATTTCCATAATATACTGGCTAGCAACTACCCCTGATTATTTTTATTTCTGGATATACCAGTTTTTCCTGGGTGCCATGGATGATCTTTCTCTGATGATAATGGGCATAGATCCTGCTGCATCGGGAATGGGTGTTTTCGACTATATGGATAAAATATTTGAAGATATAGTTGGGTGGGGAAGATTAATAATTGTTACCATCATCTCTATCATACTTATAATAATTACCGGCGGTCTGGCCACATGGATAGTGCAATTTATAATGATTGGGGTTGGCATTCTCTTACTTGCTTTCTTCAGAGTAATAATGACTTATCTGACAGCTTTAATGGCCCTTACATTCCTTATGATGTTTACGCCAATATTCCTGAGCACTTTGCTTTTCAAGCCAACACGAAGATTGTTTGATGGATGGATTGCCAGCATGATAAGCTATATGTTGCAGCCCGTTATAGTATTAGCCTTTCTTTTTGTTATAGGGCATGCCATTTCGCTACAATCTTTGGCGGATGGTATTTTTCAGGAAATCGGTGTAGGTTTCAATAGCGAAACTAAAGAAGTTTCAGGAATGAACATGGAAGGTGTTTATTCAACCTGGCTGCCTGTGATTGGACAGATAGATATATATTTCCCAACTCTGGATAATATTGCAGCTTTGCTAGGTCGTGTAGTGGTAGTTTTGATAAATATAATGGGTTTCATATTGGCGTGGATTATACTTAACTTCATAGCCCTATCCTTCATACAAAAAATACCTCAGTTTGCCAGAGATTTGGTGAGATGGAGAGAAATAAGAACCATGCCGGCAATCTTTGGACAATCTAATACTATAGCAAGTTTGGGCGGCACTGGATCTCGTGATCCACAACTTGGAGCATATGGTGAAGGGTCTCTTATGGGATATAGCGGTGTTTACTCCCCGGGTGGAGCAGCAGGCGCAGTTTTCTCTGGAGTTGAGCAGGCAGTGCGAGGACGCATGACAGTAAAAGAAGGGGAAGAAGACAGCCTAAGAGGAAAGATTGTCCGCCAGGGAATTAGGGAAACCATTGCAAGAGGAGAATTAGTTCTGGATAAGGAGGGCGGAGCAAGAGGAAGACGCCGCACAGCAAAAAACAAGAAAAAACCTGAATTCAAGAAAGCAGCAGATGATTATAGTAAGGAACAGGATGCTATAAGAATGCAACAGCAACGGGAAGCTGAAGAACGCGCTAAAAAGGTAAGAGAAGCTGAAGAAGCTCAGAAAAAATCACAGGATAAGGCGCGGGATGAAGAAGAGAAGAAGAAAAGTGAAGTTGCCAGAGCAAGAGCAATTGTTGGTGTTGATGCTTCAACTGAAGATACAACGAAATTGGAACAGGCGAGAGCAATATTGTCTGGTATTGATGACCCAAGCGCTAGAATGCTTCTTTCACAAGTTGAGCGTAGAATTTCTGAATTAAGAAACAGAAAAAGTTAGACTAAGTGCTGGCAAGAATACGCGGCAGATTTTCAGCAGAAAAAGATCGTTATTTTTTATGGTCGCCAGCTTTGTTTGCTGGAGGCATATTTTTATATTTCAGCCTTAAAAATGAACCTGCTTTTTATCAGCCTTTCCTGTTTGTCATTATAGTTTCTATATCTTGTTTTTTATCCCGTAGAATTTCCACAGCTTTTTATTTTCTTATGGCTGTTGCTATATTTGCCACTGGGTTTTTTGTGGCTTTTTCTCATGCATCTTTTTCTAATTCTCCTGTAATAAAAAAAGATGCTGGGCTTGTATCAATTGAGGCCACGATAGAATCAATTGAGCATATGAAAAAAGGTCTTAGGATAATGTTAAAAGACCTTGATCTGGAGCAAACAGGAAAAGGCAAATTACCCCTAGAGGAAACACCTGCAAAAGCCAGAATAAATATCAGAGCAAAAGCAGACTTTATCAAACCAGGTGATAGAGTTTCATTAGCAGCAATTCTAACCCCTCCTCCTCCCCACCCCTCATATCCTGGGGCATATGATTTTTCACGCTTTGCCTATTTTGAAAAGATTGGAGCAACTGGATATAACATAGGCAAAATTAAAGTTATAAACCATGCAGGGCTTACAGATGGATTTGTAGAAAAAATCCGCAATTCTGTTGCAGAAAATATCTTCTCTAATTTTGCAAATTCTCCTGCAAATGGCGCTATGGCTGCGGCCCTTATTACCGGACATAAACATGCTATACCGCAAAAAATTCTTGATGATATGCGCAATTCAGGGCTTGGACATCTCCTGGCAATTTCCGGGCTTCATATGGCTATGGTAATGGCGACCAGCTTTTTTATCATCAGAGCTATGCTTGCTCTTTTTCCTTACATCGCCCTTAAATATAACATAAAAAAATGGGCTGCTTTCTCTGCGCTAATTCTGGGTTTTTTCTATCTGATACTTTCGGGATTTCCCGTTTCTGCTAAAAGGGCCTATATCATGGCAGGATTGTTTTTCCTTGCCATAACTACTGATCGCATCAGTTCACCTTTGCGGCCTCTTGCTCTGGCAGCAATTATTATAATGATTTTTGATCCTGTTAGCGTTACCGGGCCAGGTTTTCAGATGTCATTTGCAGCTGTTGCAGCGTTAATAATGGCTTATGAAACTGTGCCATATTTCAGGCCACAAAATATGGCAAAAACTAGTGTTACAAGGAAAATCGGCATTTATATAGCTGCTATATTATTTTCTTCGCTGATAGCTGGTATTGCCACTACCCCTTTTGCTTTATATCATTTTGGCCGTTATACAAATTATGGATTGCTGGCAAATTTTGTTGCTATACCAGTTATGACATTCTGGGTAATGCCCTGTGCAGTGCTTGCACTAATTTTAATGCCATTTGGCCTGGAGAATCTGGCTTTTGCTCCTATGGGTTATGGCATTGACGTTATAACTTCTTACGCATCTTATATATCAGCTTTGCCCTATGCATCAGGCTCGGTTCCGCATCTGGAATCTCTGGCTATTGTCGTATTTTCCCTGGGGGCCTTATGGCTTATAATATGGAAAAGCAAGATAAGGCTCGCCGGCTTGATAATTATGGCGTTAAGCCTTGTTATGATGGTTCTACCCTCTTCTAAGCCTGATATTATAATTGACGGTGCTGGAAAGCTTTTTGCGGTGCGCAATGCAACAGGAAAGCTGGTTTTTTCTTCACTTTCCCCTGCGCGTTATTCCAGAAAAGAATGGTTGCAATATAATGGACAGGAAAAAGCAGTTTCGTTCAAGAAAGCTGTTTTTAATGATGAGAGAGGAATTAATCTGAATTGTGATGATGAAACCTGCTTATATGAAGCTGGTAGCTACAAGACGTTATTTATAAAAAAAAGTACAGATATCAATAATTATTGTGACAATGCCGATATAATAATAGATTTGTCAAAAACTGTCCAAAGCTGCCAAAATCTTGAAAATTCCCGGAGATTGGTTTATAAAATTTCATATGCCGACCTGCGTGATAATGGCACTTATGTTATATGGCTGGAAAAGCCTCTCAAGGTGAAGAATGTTGAAGATGAACGAGGTAACAGGTTGTGGACGGCCAAGAATAAGTTCTAGTGCTTTTTTTTATTTATCTGTCTTTATATTTTTTCTCAGCATTTTTATTAATATTCCAGACGCATCTGCCGCTTCAGAAGTAAGCTCGGTATCTGTTGATAATAATGGCAATGATTACATTGCTTCTATTGCGATATCAGATATGGCGGAATATAGGGTTTTTACTCTTAAAAGCCCAGACAGGCTTGTAATTGATATAGATAACTCTTCCTGGCAGGCAGATAATGGCCTATCTATAAAAACTGGTTTCGTGGAAAATGTAAGGCATGGTGTGCCAGAGCCTGGAAAACTTCGTATAGTGATGGAGCTCACCTCGCCAGTAGAAATTAAAGATAAAGTTTTTATATTTGGCAAAAAGGGTGGCAAAAAAAACTTACTTGAAATAAAATTTACTGGGAAAGCACAAACCTCAGCGCCTAAAGAAAAGAAGAAATCATCAGGCAAATATGAATATAATTCTGGTTTTCCTTTTTCAATCCCTACATTCAAACCTTCTTCATCTGGCATTACAAAACATGATGTTATAATAACGGAAAAGCCGCTTTTTGAATTTTCCTATAAACCAGTCATAGTAATTGATGCAGGGCATGGTGGAGTTGATCCAGGAGCAATAGGAAAATCTGGCATATTTGAGAAAATTATAACATTGCAATATGCCAAAGCTCTTAAGAATGAGTTGGAAAAAACTGGCCGTTACAAAGTTTTCATGACTCGCTCTGGTGATTATTATGTAGGTTTAGATAAACGGGTGGAATTAGCTAGAAAAGCAGGTGGTGAGCTGCTTATATCACTTCATGCTGATTCCCACCCTGATTCTTCAACGCGCGGCCTTTCCGTTTATACTTTATCCGAAAGGAGGTCACAGTGGGAGGTAGAGAAATCAACACGCAAAGCTGCTAAAACTGAAATTATAAGAGGTGTTGATTTAAGTGATGAAAGCGGGGATGTAAAACAGGTTTTGATAGATCTTGCCCACAGACAGGCCAAAAATACAGCAGCATCTTTTGCAGAATTATTGGTTAGGGAATTAGGCCAGGATGCAAAATTATTAGATCGAGCGCATCGATTTGCTGGTCTGGCGGTTCTTACAGGTCTTGGTGTTCCTTCAGTTCTGGTTGAACTTGGTTATGTTTCGAACCGTTATGAGGAAAAACTTTTGATGACCACAAACTATCGCAAAAAGCTTGTTAGTGGTATAAGAGATGCGCTTGATAAATATTTCGAGCAATAAATATGGTGATGTGGAAGTTTATAAAATATCTTTTTAATATAACGTTCAGTGCTCTGGCGCTGGGTATACTCGCTTTTGTCATTGTTCTTGCTTATTATAATGGCAGTTTGCCGGACCATAGGCAGCTTGCTGGTTATGAGCCCCCTGTAATGACCCGGCTATATACTTCTAATGGCATGCTTCTTAAGGAATATGCCAAGGAGAAACGCGTTTTTATTCCAATATCGAATATTCCCAAAATTGTTGTAAACTCTTTTATTGCAGCAGAAGATCGTAATTTTTATTCACATTACGGGGTTGATATTTTTGGCATATTGCGGGCCCTTATAAATAATATAAGCGGTAAAGGCTCTCTGCAAGGTGGGTCAACCATAACACAGCAAGTTGCCAAGAATATAATTCTTGGTAGTGAACGTACATTGGAAAGGAAAATACGCGAAGCCATATTAGCCACACGTATAAGCTTTTCTTTTCCAAAAGAACGTGTTCTGGAGCTTTATTTGAACGAAACTTATCTAGGCGCTGGTTCTTATGGAGTTGCTGCAGCAGCGCTTAATTATTTTGACAAATCGGTAAATGAATTAAATGTGCAGGAAGCAGCTCTGCTAGCCAGTATGCCAAAAGCACCAACCGCTTATAACCCCTGGAAAAATTATAACCGTGCCTTCGAAAGGCGGAATTGGGTTATAAAATCGATGGTAGAAGAAGGATTCATCAGTGCTGATGTCGCAGAATCGGCCATGAAAGAACCAATAAAACTTAAAGAAAAAGATGATTTAACATTAGTAGAAGCCGAGTATTTTTCTGAAGAAGTCAGACGTTTTCTCAGCAAAAGATTCGGAGAAGAAGAAATTTATGAAGGCGGACTAACCGTTCATACAACTCTTGCTCCGGAACTACAAAATAAAGCTGAAAAAGCACTGAGAAAAGGCCTGTTTTCCTATAGTCGCAGACATGGTTATCGTGGGCGAATTACCAACATGGATATCAGTGGAGAATGGTGGAAAAACCTTTCTTTGGTTCCTCCTCCTGATGGGCTTGGAGACTGGGATCTTGCTGTTATCCTGAGTATAGATAATGACGAAAAAATTATAGAAATTGGCCTTAAAAATGGTAAAAAAAATTATATAACTTTTCCAGCATTAACTTGGGCACTAATTGATAGTGATAATATCGTAAAAGCACCTGAGGAAGTTTTTAATGAAGGCGATGTTATAATTGTAGAAAAAGTTGTTGATGAGCTAAGCCCATATGGCCTGCGACAGATGCCAGAAATTAATGGAGCGCTCATAGCTATGGACCCACATACTGGCCATATTCTAGCTATGGTTGGGGGGTTCTCGTCAGAAAACCCAGGTTTTAATAGAGCTACACAGGCAAAAAGACAGCCCGGCTCTGCCTTCAAACCTTTTGTTTATCTAACGGCTCTTGAGCAAGGCTTTACTCCATCTGATCTAATTGCAGATGAGCCGATTGAATTTAGTTCCAACTCCAATGCTGAAGATAAGGAAACATGGTCTCCTAAAAATTATACTGGCAATTTTTACGGGCCTACTACTTTACGAAGGGGAGTTGAAAAATCTATAAATGTTATGACAGTACATCTGGCAATGCTTTCGGGGATTGGCAATGTGATAGATACCGCCAAAAGATTTGGCATATATAAAGACCCAGCGCGTGATATGTCTACAGTTTTGGGAGCTGCTGAAACTGATCTTATTTCTCTTACTTCCGCTTATGCAATGTTAGTCAATGGCGGTAAAAAAATATCGCCAATAATGATCGACAGAGTTCAAAACAAGGAAGGAAAAACTATATTTAAAAGTGACAACAGAAAATGTTTTGGTTGCAAAGTTCGGGAAGTGAAATTTGCTGAAGACCTGGTACCGCCATATCTGCCTGATGATATGGAAAAAATAACAGATGAAATTACGGCCTTTCAGATTGTCTCAATCCTTGAAGGAGTGGTGCAGAGGGGAACAGGAAAGCGAGCTCGTAGTATAGGAAAGCCAGTTGCTGGTAAAACTGGCACAACTAATAATAGTGTTGATTCGTGGTTTATAGGCTTCTCTCCGGACCTGGTTGTAGGAGTTTATACTGGTTTTGATATACCGCGCTCTCTTGGTAAGAAAGAAGAAGGATCTACTGTTGCCTTACCAATTTTTGTTAATTTCATGAAGGATGCTTTATCTGATATTCCCCCTATTCCATTTCGTATTCCACCAGGTGTAAGATTGGTAAAAATAGATGCTGACACAGGATTTCTTCCTTCTTCCGATACAAAAGAAGAAGATATAATTCTTGAAGCTTTCCGGCCAGGAACTGAGCCAACAAGAGTTGCACGTAAAGATGAGGTTCTTCCTGTGATAAATCCTCCTAAAATAATGGTGGAAGAAGACCCTTCAGAAAATAATATTGATACTCCAGTAACACGCGGAATCGGTGGGATATATTAATTAGGTTGATAGTTAATGGTTGATAGTTAATTGTAAAAATATATTCTTCCTACTATAGTTCTTTTGCTTTTATTTTACGCTAGGCAGCCGAGGCAAGTAAAATTCCAGCGTAGCCTTACTACGTGAATTTTACTAGTCCGAAGGATAACGACGCGTAAGATAAAATGAAAAGCACTATAACCATTAACTATTAACAACAAACCATCAACCATTTTGAATTTATGAAAAATGAAATTGCGGAAATAGTGAACCAAACCAAGCAATCGGCGGAATTGCTGAGGAGGTATCTTTGACGTTGATGCTGCAAAAAAACGCCTTGTCGAGCTAAAAGATATCATTAGCGATCCCAGACTCTGGAACAACAAAGAAAAAGCTCAGAAGTTAATGCGGGAACAAACGCATCTGCAAAATTCTATTGATGCCTGTGAAAATATAGAAAGAGAACTTTCCGATAACATAGAATTACTAAAAATGGGAGAAGAAGAAGGCGATTCTGCCATTACGTCTGAAGCAGAAGAAGCCATTCGCAACCTTGCCCAACGTGCCAGCCAGATGGAAACACAGGGGCTTTTTTCTGGTGAGGCCGACAGCAATGATTGCTTCCTGGAAATTCATGCTGGTGCAGGTGGCACTGAAAGCTGTGATTGGGCTGCTATGCTTCTTCGTATGTATACACGCTGGGCTGAACAGCATAATTATAAAGTAGAATTCATTGAAGAAAATTCTGGAGAAGAGGCTGGAATAAAATCAGCTACAATAAAAATCAGCGGACAATATGCCTATGGTTGGGCAAAAACAGAAAGTGGTGTTCACAGACTTGTTCGCATTTCGCCATTTGATAGCGCTAATCGCAGGCACACAAGCTTTGCCAGTGTTTGGGTTTATCCTGTTATTGATGAAACCATTGATATTGAAATTGAAGAAAAAGATTTACAGGTTGATACTATGCGCTCCGGAGGTGCAGGAGGCCAGCATGTTAATAAAACAGAAAGCGCGATTCGCATCACTCATATCCCTACTGGTATCGTAGTAAAATGTCAGAATGACCGCTCTCAGCATCGCAACCGTGCCGAGGCGATGTCTATGTTAAAGGCACGTCTTTATGAGTTGGAATTACGCAAAAAAGAAGAAGCTGCAATGGTAGTTGAAGCAGCAAAAAGCGAAATCGGCTGGGGCAGCCAAATACGTTCTTATGTTCTGCATCCCTACCAGATGGTGAAAGATTTGCGAACAGGTTTTGAAACCAGCGATACAAATGGTGTACTTGATGGTGATTTGGACAGATTCATGTCCACATGCCTTTCCCAGCGCGCTACAGGAGGAAAACGAAAATGAAAAAATGGCAGCCTCTAAAAAAAGGTGACATAGTAGATATAGTAGCTCCAGCTTACGGAGTTAAAGAGCGGGTTGAACGATCCATAAATTATATAAAATCTATTGGCCTTATTCCGCGCGTACCGGAAGATTTCCACGGAGAAGATCTTTTCTGCTCAAATAATCCCAAGGCAAGATTTACTCATTTAAAAAATTCTTTGCATGCAGAGGATTCTAAGGCAGTTTGGTGCATTCAGGGCGGTTATGGTACCGCACATCTGATACCAGAACTAGAAAACATCTCTCCGCCCAACAATGCCAAACTTGTTATAGGTTTTAGCGATATTACCGCTTTGCACATTTTTCTGAATCAAAAATGGAAATGGTGCACAGTTCATGGCCCGGTTTTGTGGCAGATGGCTGATAAAAAAATAACAAGGGAATCAGAAGAACATTTAATTGAAATAATATTCGGAAAAAAGAAAGAAGAAAAATTTTCCTTAATAAGGATAAATAATATTGGCAGTGGAGAAATAAAATCAACATTAACAGGTGGCAATGCCACTATTATACAAAACTCCATAGGCACAATCTGGCAGTTAGACAGCAAGGATAAAATAGTTTTATTAGAAGAGATAGATGAAGAGCCTTACCGCATTGATCGTATGCTCACTCATATAACTCAATCAGGAATAATAAACAAAGCTTCCGCCATTATTTTTGGTGATTTTAATTCAAATAAAATAGAAATTGATGACAAAAAAGTAGATTCTCTCCTCAGAAACTTCTCAGAAAAACTGCAAATTCCTGTTCTTCGCATTCCAGGAGTTGGTCATACGGACACAAACTATCCTGTACCTATGGGAACAAAAACAACAATTTCCCTAGCTAAGGAGCCATTTTTAGTTTCGCAAAGTGGAGTTAAAAGTGACTAAATCCGGGAGCATAGTTGTATTAACTGGCGCTGGTATTTCTGCTGAATCAGGTTTGGCTACATTCCGTGCTGAAGATGGGCTATGGGCAAACCACCGAGTGGAAGATGTGGCAACACCAGATGCTTTTCTGCGCAACCCGGACCTGGTACAAACTTTTTATAATACACGCCGCAATCAGCTTAAAACTGTAGAGCCAAATGCTGCTCATATTGCTCTGGCGGAATTGGAAAAAAATTGGCCAGGGGAGTTTCTTCTAGTTACTCAGAATGTTGATGATTTGCATGAAAGAGCTGGGAGTAAAAATCTAGTGCACATGCATGGTGAACTAAAAAAAACCCGATGCATAAACACCGGAATGGTGTTTAATTGGGAGGGTGATATAATTGGCTCTTCCAAGTGTGACTGCTGTAATGATTTTGGCAGTCTGCGTCCACATATTGTCTGGTTTGGCGAAATGCCCCTGGAATTTGAAAACATTTACAATGCTCTCACCTCTTGCTCGCTTTTTGTTGCCATAGGCACTTCCGGAACAGTTTATCCTGCAGCAGGTTTTGTTGAAGAGGCACTAAATAATGGCTGCCAGCATACTGTGGAGATTAACCTAAAACCATCCGTTGGAGAGTCTTTTTTTGACGAAATAGTCTACGGCTTAGCGACGGAAAAAGTACCAGAGTTTGTAGAAAAGATATTGGAAGAGTTATAAGATTCTTACTCCTGTATTTCTTTGCTCTCCATTTCCTAAACCTAAGGCATTATTAAATTCTGTAACTTACATAAATCGTTAATTGCAGAAATTTTAGAGTTTTTTAAATACCAAAGAAACATTCGTGCCGCCGAAGCCAAAGGAATTAGAGAGGGCAACGTCAATCTTGCGCTCTTTTGCTTTATGCGGAACCAAATCCAGATCACAACCCTCAGACGGGTTATCAAGGTTAAGAGTTGGTGGAGCAATTTGATCTCGCATGGCAAGCAGGGTAAATATGGCTTCCACGCTGCCAGCACCACCTAAAAGATGCGCAATAGCTGATTTAGTCGAAGACATAGAAAGTTTATATGCATGTTCGCCAAACAGACGTTTTACTGCATTAAGTTCTATAGAGTCACCTAACGGGGTAGATGTACCATGGGCGTTGATATAATCAACATCTTCCATATTCAACCCAGAACGTCTCATTGCATTTGTCATAGCGTCAAAGCCGCCCTGTCCTTCCGGATGTGGGGCTGTTATGTGGTAAGCATCGCCGGAAAGGCCGTAGCCCACTAATTCACCATATATTTTTGCGCCGCGTTTTTTTGCATGTTCCAGTTCTTCCATAACTACTATTCCGGAACCTTCACCCATAACAAAACCATCACGGTCTTTGTCCCATGGGCGGGAAGCTTTCTCTGGGTTATCATTAAAACTGGTAGAAAGGGCCCGTGAAGCAGCAAAACCACCAATACCCACCGGGCATATAGTTCCTTCCGCACTACCAGCCACCATAACATCAGCATCATCAAACATTATCATACGTGCAGCATCACCAATTGCGTGAGCACCAGTGGAGCAAGCTGTAACAACTGAGTGATTAGGCCCTCTGAATCCATATTTCACGGAGACGAAACCGGAAGCAAGATTAATTAATATCGATGGAAGGAAGAATGGGCTTAGTTTCCTCCAGCTATTCTGATTAAGTATAAGGGTATTTTCTTCAATTCCTGGTAAACCACCTATGCCAGAACCAATTAGCACTCCAGTTCTTTTTAAATCTTCTTCCTTTTCTGGCTTCCAACTTGCGTCTTCTATTGCTTCTGCCGCTGCAACCATTGCATAACGGATAAAAAGATCCATTTTACGCTGTTCTTTAGGAGAGATTTCAGCATCGGCATTAAATTCACCTTCTCCTGTACCATATGGAACTTCCCCTGCCACCTGGCATGACATAGCAGAAGGGTCAAAACGCGTTATTTTCCCAATACCAGATTGGCCCTTAAGGAGCTTGTCCCAAGTATGCTTTACACCGCTTGCAAGTGGAGTAACAAGACCAATACCAGTAACTACGACGCGTCTCATAGCTTAACCCAGAGAAATTTCAAAAATCATTATAGTAAAACAAACTATAGATTAGTTTGCTGCGTTTTCTATGAATTTCACAGCATCTGCTACTGTCGCTATTTTTTCAGCAGCATCATCAGGAATTTCGATACTGAATTCTTCTTCAAAAGCCATAACCAATTCTACTTGGTCCAGGCTGTCTGCACCCAGATCATCAGTAAAACTGGAGTTAGAGGATATCTTTCCATCCTCAACATCCAGATGCTCGGCTACAATCTTTTTTACTCTTGCTTCAATATCACTCATATATTCTTCCTTTCACAAGTTTTAGAAATTTTCAGGGGCAATCTACCCATACTTACAATAAAAATCAACTAGGCCGTATAAATATAACAATCAAACCATCAACATCCCGCCATTAATATGTATTGTCTGTCCAGTAATGTAGTTTGCTGCATCACTGGCAAGGAACGCTACAGTGCCGGAAATATCATCGGGGGCGCCAAAATTTCCAGATGGAATAGTAGAAGTTATCTTTTGTTTTTGTTCTTCTGTTAATTTATCTGTCATGGCAGTTTTTATAAAACCTGGAGCAATACAATTAACTGTTATGCCGCGGGAGGCAACTTCCAGCGCAATAGATTTACCCATTCCAACCAGGCCTGCTTTAGCTGCAGCATAATTCGCCTGACCAGGGTTACCTGAAGTGCCAACTACTGAACCAATATTTATTATTCTGCCAAAACGGCGTTTCATCATTCCACGCAAACATGTTCTGATTAATGTAAACGAAGATGTAAGGTTTACATTAAGAACATCATTCCAATCTTCATCGCTCATACGCATGGAGATATTATCTTTTGTTATGCCAGCATTGTTAACTAATATATCAATACTTCCCATTAATTCTTCGGCTTTTTTTGCCAGATCTTTTACAGCCTGCATATCGGAAAGATTGCAAGGCAAAATATGAACCCTTTCATTACCAAGTATCTTTGCTAGTTCCTTGAGTTTTTCTTCTCTTGTACCGGAAATGGCAATTGTTACACCATCTGCATGCAGAGTTTTGGCTATTGCTTCGCCTATCCCGCCTGAAGCACCGGTTATTAATGCTGTCTTTCCTTGCAACTTACACATAAAAATCCTTAAGCCGGAGATAACGCCGGGGAAACTAACTGCTTTATCCCGTTTGTCAATTTTTTATTTATAAGCTTTTCAGGAAATTCTCAATATCATGTGGATTTTGAAGAGAAATCGGCTCAATCTGGCTAGCTATGCGTTTCGTAAGTCCAGAGAGAACTTTACCGGCACCCACTTCAATTGTTGAAGAAACACCTTTGTCAGCTAAGAATAAAATACTCTCACGCCAGCGAACTCTGCCTGTCACCTGCTTTACGAGCATATCTTTTATTACATCAGGGTGTGTAACATCTTTTGCCAGAACATTTGCTACCAGAGGAGTAGATGGACGCCTTACCTCAGCCTGTGAAAGAGCTTCTTTCATAGCATTAGCAGCAGGCTCCATCAGTGCACAATGAAACGGCGCACTGACGTTTAGAAGCAAATAACGTTTGGCACCTTGTGCTTTTGCAATTTCTTCACCACGTTTTATTGCTTCAGCACTACCGCTTATGACAATTTGCCCATCTGAATTATCATTTGCCACCTGACAAACTTCTCCACCGGCTGCTTCTGCCGCTATTTTTTCTGCAGTTTCGATATTAACACCGATTATTGCAGCCATACCGCCCTGCCCCTGTGGCACGGCCTGTTGCATTGCCTGTCCACGAGTGCGCAGAAGTTTGGCAGTATCGGCAAGAGAAATTGCACCTGCGGCACATAATGCTGAATATTCACCAAGTGAATGTCCGGCAACGTAATTGGCAATATCTGCAAGATTTTTTCCGCCTTGTTTTTCTAAAACACGAAGAATTGCTATAGATGTTGCCATTAAGGCTGGCTGCGTGTTTTCTGTGAGAGTGAGTTCTTCAAGAGGGCCTTCAAATGTAAGTTTTGAGAGATTTTGTTTTAAGACTTCATCAACTTCCCCAAAAACCTCTTTAGCTTCTGTGAAGCTATCATAAACTTCTTTACCCATACCCACAAACTGTGAACCCTGACCTGGAAAAACAAAAGCACGTTTCATATATGTAGACACAAACTTAAACCCCTTTCTAAATAAATAACTGGCAGTTTCTATAAAGAAATGATTACTTATAGTCCAGAAAATTTAGAGAACAGCTTGTGCTTTTAGGCTAAGACTATACAGCTGGACACCATATTTAAGTAGTTTATAATCTGGCAAAACATTAAGAGAGATTCCTGAATATAAATGCAGTTTCCACCTTCATTTTTAGATGAAATACGTAATCGGCTCAGACCTTCTGAGGTTATAAGCCAAAGAGTTCGATTGAAAAATAGCGGTCGCGGCGAATATACTGGTTTGTGCCCATTTCATAATGAAAAAACACCATCATTTACAGTTAGCGACGATAAGGGTTTTTATCATTGCTTTGGCTGTAGCGCACATGGCGATGTTATAAAATTCGTAATGGAAACAGGCGGCTTAAGTTTTCCAGAGGCAGTAACAATGTTAGCTGGAGAGGCTGGCCTGCAAATGCCAAAAGAAGACCCAAAAGCAGAAGAATATTATCGCAGAATAAATACTCTTTATGACGTAACGGAAACTGCTTGCCTCTGGTTTGAAGAACAACTCAGGCTCTCTGTTGGAAAAGAAGCTCTTTCTTATCTTAGAGAGCGCGGCATTGACGATAATCTCATAAAAACTTTCAGGCTTGGATATGCACCGGATGGGAAAAAAGCCCTGAAGGAGGCATTGCTGGCAAAAGGCTGCACTGAGAAGCTTCTTATTCAGGCTGGCCTGCTGATAGAAGTTGATGGTAAAGAGCCTTATGACCGTTTCCGTAATCGTGTGATTTTCCCCATTTGTGATAGTAAAGGCCGGGTTATTGCTTTTGGTGGCAGAATATTATCTGAAGGCAATCCAAAATATCTTAACTCTCCTGAGACAGAAATATTTCATAAAGGGAAAGTCTTATATGGTCTGCATCTTGCAAGGCAGCGTGCCCATGATAAAGGCAATATAGCAGCAGTTGAAGGTTATATGGATGTCATAGCCCTTCATAAGGCTGGAATAACAAATGCTGTTGCGCCACTCGGCACAGCAGTTACAACAGATCATCTTTTTGCACTCTGGAAGCTGGCCAAAGAGCCCGTTATATGTCTTGATGGCGATTCTGCAGGAAAAAGAGCAATGTACAGAGTTGCAGAATTATCTCTTCCTCTACTTTCGCCTGGCCATTCTTTGCGTTTTGCAATTCTTCCCGCCGGGCAAGATCCTGATGATGTGCTTAAAAATCACGGCCCTGAATTCCTTAGAAAAATACTCTCTTCAGCTACTCCACTGTCTGATGTTCTGTGGGAAGTTACTTTAAATCAAAAGCCAATTTCTACCCCGGAGCAAAAAGCTGATTTTGAACAAAGAGTAATGGAACTGGTAGCATTAATTAAAGACCAAAAAGTTAGAGATTATTATTACAATCATTTCCGGGAAAGGCTCCAGGAAATCAAGGTGTGGTATGGCAAAAAAAACGCAAGGCAGAAAAACCAGCAGGAAACAGGCGGAAAAAACCCGGCCTTACGTCTTGCAGCTTTTGCCAATATTTCTCCGCGCGAGAAATTTGAAAACCTTCTTGTAAAAGTAATTTTAACACATCCAGAAATGCTTTCTGACCCGGCAATTGAAGAAGAATTTACCAGACTTGATATACAAAACAGAGATCTTAACCGGCTTTATAATGCAATAATCGAATTATCCTCTCAGGAAGAACAGGAATTATTTGCTGAAAAACTATGTATACACCTTGAAAAACTAGGGTTTTCAGACTATATAAGGAAACTAGAGGCAGATATATCCTTGGATAATTTTGCGAAAAGTGGCTCTTTGCTTTCATTAGCTGCTGCAGGGTGGAGTTATGCTCTGGCACAATATAACTTGTGCCTCATGGAGGAAGAATATAAAAAAGCTGCCTCTCAGATAAAGAAAGAAAATGAAGAGGATTACAAAAAGGTCTTTGAACTTAAAAAACAGAAAGATATGTTAAAAAAGCTGGCGGAAAAAGCAGAAATGTCTTATGAAGCTGCGCTTGGTGATTAAAAACACGGCTCTACTGAGATACTCTGAAGGAGAGGTTTATGGCTAAAAAGTCTAAAAAAACTAAAGCTGTTAATAAAAACAAGGCAAAAACCACCAAGAAACCTGCTGTTAAAAAGAAAAATGCAACGGTAAAAAAACCTGCAAAAAAGATAGTGAAGGCGAAGAAAAAACCTGTTGCAAAGAAAGGCTCTATCAAAAAAGTAGCAAAAAAAGATAAAAAGCAGCAAAAAAAGCCGGCTGCTTCTAAAAAATCGGCAAAAAAAGAACCAGCTAAAAAGGCTGCAAAAAAAGATAAAAAGCCTGAGTCTTCGAAAAAAACGGAAAAGCAGCGAATAAAGAAACAAGAAACTGATAGAAAAAGGCAAGTAGCTTCTGTCATGAAAATGGGAAAAGGCAAAAGCAAAGGTAAAAAATCTTCTTCTAAAAAAGAAAAAGCACCTCTTCCTCAGGCACAATCAGATATTTTACTCAGAAAAGTATGTGCCAAACTTGTGGCAATATCTAAAGTTAAAGGCTTTGTTACAATTGATGATATTAATTCTACTATACCCAAAGAACTGGTGGTACCTGAGCAAATTGAAAGCTTGATTACAATGCTCACAGAGTCTGATGTTTCTGTTACAGAAAAAGATGAAGTTCTGGAGAGTGAAGATGAAGATGAAGTTGCAGAAAATTTAGAAGAGACTGAAGCTACAGTTGAGCCCGAAGAAGTCGAGAGCACCAACAGGACAGATGACCCTGTGCGCATGTATTTACGCGAAATGGGTAATGTTGAACTACTTTCCCGTGAGGGAGAAGTTGAAATCGCAAAGCGCATAGAAGCCGGGCGGAATATGATGATGGAATGTCTCTGCGAAAGCCCAACGGCTATGCGGGACTTTATCCAGTGGTATAATGACCTTGCTTCTGGAAAAATCATGTTGCGTGACATTATAGACTTAGATGCAGCATATGCAGCTGAACTTGGCCTTGAGATTGACGAAAACATCGCAGGAAAACCTGCAAT
>Ga0210057_1004499_pt1 | contig 18457 bp, 15 predicted proteins | sample CryGeyCG2114_010_2_FD_183968 | JGI IMG/M metagenome (GOLD analysis project Ga0210057, IMG submission 183968) | Groundwater microbial communities from aquifer - Crystal Geyser CG10_big_fil_rev_8/21/14_0.10 (SPAdes) (version 2) | ecosystem: Environmental > Aquatic > Deep subsurface > Groundwater ...
AATAATAATAATAATAATAATAATAATAATAATAATAATAATAATACAATGTCGAGGCTTTTTGAATTTGATTAACCTCTGCAAGAAATTTAACAGACCGACTTCAATAAAATCTTTGCTTGACTTATTTCCATAAGAAATAAAGGTGTCTTTCTTTATCAGTAGTTATAATCCTTTATAAGAAAACAAAAGTTTTTCCGATAGTGTTTTTACATTTATGGCCTTTTCCACTAGAAATAGACGTGTGAGTGTAGAACAAAATTAAAAAAAACAAAACCAGATGAAAGAAGAACTTGATAAAATTTTTGAATCTTTTGAAGACAATAGAGTTTTCCAAGATAAACATTTTTTACAATCTAATTATCGACCAGAAGAAATTCCTCATCGGGGAGAACAGATAAAGCAAATAGCCTCTATGCTCGCACCAGTTCTTAGAGGAGAAAAAACGAGCAACCTTTTTCTTTATGGAAAAACAGGAACGGGAAAAACCCTTTCTGTAATGTATGTTAAAGACGAGTTGTTAAGAAGGGTTAAGGCCGAGAGGGGTTTCAAATTGAGAATCGAATATTTGAACTGCAAGTTGAAGAAAGTTTCAGACACAGAATATAGAATTCTTGCAGAACTCATAAAAAAACTAGGTCATGAAGTTCCGAACACAGGTTTACCCACAGAAACTGTTTATAATAAATTCATTGAAATCGTCGATGCAGAAAAACAGTTTATAGTTCTTATCCTCGATGAAATAGACCAGACAGTCAAAAAAATTTCAAGCGATTTTCTTTATAATCTCACAAGGATAAATTCTGAACTGTCTAAAACACAAATTTGTGTTGTTGGAATAAGCAACGACCTTACTTTTTTGGAGGGTTTGGATCCAAGGGTAAGAAGTTCTTTGTCTGAAGAAGAAATTGTTTTCCCTCCTTATAATGCAATACAACTTCAGGAAATATTAAAATCAAGATCCGAAAAGGCGTTCAAGAAAGGGGTGATTGAAGAAGGCGTGATTGCAAAGTGTGCCGCCTTTGCTGCAAGAGAACATGGAGATGCGAGGAGGGCACTAGATCTTCTAAGGATTGCGGGAGAACTCGCAGAAAGAGATGGCTCAAAAAAAATTCTTATAAAACATATAGATGAATCTAACACTAAAATAGAGAGGGATAAAATTCTCGACGTAATAAAATCAGAGCCCAGACAATTTCAATATGTTTTACACTCTATAATCCATCTTCATGAGAGCAATCCAGGAGTTCCCTTATTTACTGGAGATGTTTACAATCACTATCAGGGGGTGTGTACACGAAATAAATCAGAGATTCTCACTCAGAGAAGAGTTTCAGACATCATCCAGGAATTTGACATGCTTGGGATTATTAACGTGAGGGTAATCTCCAAAGGAAGAGGCGGAAGAATGCGCGAGATAAGGTTAGCGATATCCAAAAATATTCTTGAAAAAGCTAAGAAAATCGTGGAGGAGTCTCTGACTTATAGATGATGGATTCTAAAGAAATTCTTAAATTTTGTCTTGACAGGGGCTTGTTGATAGAGCCAGATGTTCTAAAAATTTTTAGTGACGCAAAAGATGTTGACTCTATAAAAAATCTCTTAGATAAGTTAAAAACACATACTCAAAAAAGAATAATTACTAAAACTCTTTTTGAACAGCATAAGGAACAGGTTAGTGAATTTTTTCTAGCGCTTCCAAAAGAAAATCAGAGGAGTTTGGAGAAAGTAAAAATAAAATTAGGTTTAGAGATTGAAATTTCCAAAGAAGTTTCTTCTTCCGTTCAAATTCAAAAAGGAAGGGTCGAAGAAGGTGCTACTGTAAGAGTTTTAACTTCTCCACCAAAACCAAAGGAAAAAATAGAAGTGAAGGATTTTGTTAAACTTTTTAGGAATAGGTTAGACGAAATGAAAGGGATTTTACAGGAGCATGGTGGCTTAGAGAATTTGGTTTCTATAAATAAGCTCGCTAAAGGAAAAAAAGTTTCTATAATCGGAATGGTCTCGGATAAAAGAATCACTAAAAACAAAAATATTCTCTTTGAAGTAGAGGATATGACTGGGAAAGTTCGCGTTTTAGTGAACCAAAATAAGCCGGATCTTTATGAAAATGCAGAAGAAATTCCTCTTGATGCTGTGATGGGCTTCACAGGATTTGGGGACAGAGATTTTTTCTTTGTCCAAGAATTAATATTTCCCGACGTTTCTTTAAAAACCAAAAAACACTCCCCTGTTGAGGAACATGCAGTATTCATCTCTGATTTGCAATTCGGGAGCAAACTTTTTTTCAGAGAACAATTTGAGAGATTCATTGATTATCTAAGCGATAAAAGCCCAAATCTTGAAGAATCCAAAAAAATAAAATATCTTTTTTTGTCAGGGGATCTTGTTTCTGGCGTGGGTGTTTATCCTGGGCAATCTAGAGATTTAGAAATAGAAGATATTGAACAGCAATATACACAATTAGCAGAAATATTGAAGAGAGTTCGGAAAGACATAAAGATAATTGTTTCCCCTGGAAATCATGATGGGGTTCGTCTGATGGAGCCCCAACCTTTTTTAGATGAAAGATATGCTTGGTCTATTTATGATTTGGAAAATGTTGTGATGGTTGGAAATCCTGCCTATGTGAATATTGGCGCAAAAGAAAATTTTTCTGGTTTTGATGTTCTTGTCTACCATGGTTTTTCTTATCCTTTTTATGCAAATAACATTCCTAGTCTTCTTCATGCCGACGCGATAAACGCCCCCGAGAAAATAATGGCCTACCTTTTAAGAAACAGGCACCTCGCACCAACTTATTCTTCGATGCAGGCCTTTCCTTCTGAGAAAGATGAATTGGTAATTAAGAAAATTCCGGATATTTTTGTTTCGGGGCACTTACATAAATCTGCTGTTATGTCTTATAACAATGTTCTTATCATTTCCTGTTCGACATGGGAAGCGGAAACGGAAAATCAAAAAAGAAGGGGAAACCAGCCTGATTTTTGCAAGGCACCTTTATTCAATCTTAAAACCGGCGCAGTCAAAATTTTGGATTTTGAATGATGAAAAAAGAAATAGGAAATAAATTTATGGAAAATAGGAAATGAGAGTAAGCATAGATATTGACGATGTTACTCTTAGTTTTTTCCCTCACTTCAGAGATTATTGTGGAGAGAGAAACCCTCCTCTTAAGATGATTCGGCCCTTCGAAGGGGATATTGGATCTTGGTTTGGCCTAGATGAAAATGGTTTTAGAGAAGTACATGAAGAATTCACTTCGAGCAGTTTTTATGATTCTATGCCTTTGGTGAAGGGATTCGCAGAAGTTTACTCTGAGATTGTTTCTTCATTCGACCCCTTGCATTTAACTGCGCGTTCACAGCGCAGAGAAAAAAGAACAATTGAATGCATAAAAAGACAAATTCCTTCTTTTGATATCCCTATCTATTTTTCTGGAGAATTTTATGGAAGGGGAAAGAATAAAGGGCAAATTTGTAAGGAAAAAGGAGTCTTCGTGCATGTTGAGGACAATCCAGATTACATTAGTTCTTGTATTGAAAATGGGATTTATGTTTTATTGTTCAGTCAACCTTGGAATCGAAAATATTCTGGAAATGGAATGGTGCAAAGAGTTGAGGGTTGGGAAGATGTGATGGAAAAATTAAATCTTTTGGAGAAAAGAGCTTAATGAATACTAAAAAATACTTCCAAGAAATTGGGAGGCAGACAAAAAGAGTTTATGCTCTTTCCGAAGAGGCCAGAAAAAAGGGTTTAGATCCTGTTTCGAAAGTGGAAATCCCTCTTGCAAGAAGTCTTGCTGAGAAAGTTGTCGGATTGATTTCTTCTATGTATCCTCAAATGGAAAATTCTGGAATAACTAAAAGGATTCTTGATTTGGAAAAAGACTACGGGAAATTAGATCCTATGGTTTCCTTCAAAATTGCCGAAGAGGTCGCTAAACAGAAATATTGTCAATTCTCAAGTTTGCTCGAAGCAATGGAGGCAGGAATTAGAATCGGTTTTGCCTATACTACTCTTGGTGTTGTGTCTAGTCCTATTGAAGGTTTTACTGGGTTGAAAATTGTTAAGACGAAAGAAGGGAAGGACTATCTTGCAGCTTATTTTTCTGGCCCTATAAGAAGCGCAGGAACTACTGCAAGCTGTCTTGTTCTTATGATGATAGATTATCTCCGTGAAATTTTTGGTTATGCAAAGTATGATCCTTCTGAAGACGAGGTTCAAAGATATGTTACGGAAAATCAAGACTATCATGACAGAGTTACGAATTTACAGTACATGCCAACAAAAGAGGAAATTATTTTTCTTGCAAAGAATATTCCTATCCAGATTGAAGGGGACCCTACTGAGAGGATAGAGGTTTCAAATTATAAAAATCTTGAAAGAGTTGGGACCGATTATATTAGGGGGGGGATGTGTCTTATTTTTTCTGAAGGCCTCGCGCAAAAAGCCGCGAAAGGTTTCCGGCTTTTGAATAGCATGAAAAAACGTGGACTTCAGTCTACCGGATTTGATTTTATTGACGGATATGTTAAACTACATGAAAAAAGAGACAAGGGAAAAACAGACGATTCTCCTACATACATAAATGATTTAGTCGCTGGAAGACCTGTCTTTGGTCATCCTTCTAGGTCTGGAGCATTTAGATTTAGGTATGGCCGAGGGAGGAACTCTGGATTCAGCGCAACCTCGATTCATCCCGCGACAATGGAGATTACGGATAAATTTATTGCAACGGGAACGCAGCTTAAATTAGAGAAGCCTACAAAAGGATGTATCGTGACTCCGAACGATTCTGTTGAGGGGCCTATAATAAAACTGTTCAGCGGGAGCGTGAAGAAGCTGAAGACTCGTGAAGAGGCAAAAAGACTTTATCCTGATGTTGAGGAAATTATTTATTTAGGGGATTTGCTTTTTCCCTTCAGCGATCTCGCAAATAGGAATGCCAAATTAATCAAACCAGGTTATGTTGAAGAAATTTGGGGACTCGAATTGAGGGAAAAGAATCCTTTGGTATCTAAGGAGATAGATTGTTTTAATGTGGATTTCAAGAGGGCGGTTGAATTGAGTTTGAAAGAAAAAATTTCTCTTCACCCTGAATTCATTTTTTACTGGAATCAAATTAATTCGGAGCAGTTTTTTGGCTTAGTGGAGTGGTTAAGGTATTCTGAGGTCAAAGGTAAAAGATTGGTTTTCCCATATTATAAATCGATTCAAGAAAAATATTTTTCAGGAAAAAGGGCGCTCGAACTCTTGGGGGTTGAGCACATTGTAACAACAGAGCATGTGGTAGTTAGCGAAGAAATCTCTCAGGCATTTTTTTCAAATTTAGGTTTTGATTTTTTTCTCTTGGAAAAGGGAGAAGATTTTCTTATGAAAGAAAAAATTTCCTTTGATTCTTTTGAAAAGAGGGTGAAAGAATTTTTTGAAAAGGGAGAATCTTTAGATGAAGGTGAGAAAATTCTTGCAACTGTAAACAGCCTATCTCAATTTGAAATTAGGGATAAAGCGGGAGAATTTATTGGTTCTAGAATGGGGAGGCCGGAGAAAGCTAAGTTGAGGAAACTTACTGGAAGTCCGAATGTACTTTTTCCTGTTGGGAATGAGGGTGGCAGATTGAGAAGTTTTCAGGCGGCGTATGATATAGGAAATGTTCGTGCTGATTTCCCGTCGAAATGGTGCTCCTCTTGTGCAAAACAAACAATTTACAATTCATGTGAAGATTGTGCGGCTAAGACCGAGAAAATGCTCTACTGTAGAGAATGTGGCTCGGCTTCCAAGGATAAATGCACCCTTCATGAAAACCTTCAGGACCATTATTATCGTTCAATTGACATAAAACATTATTTTGACAAGGCTCGTGAAAAAATAGGTTTTTCTAACGGAGAGCTACCTCCTTTAATAAAAGGTGTGCGTGGAACAAGTTCAGAGACTCACTCTGTTGAAGGCTTGTCTAAGGGAATCCTCAGAGCAGCTTACGATTTACAAGTAAACAAAGACGGAACAATCAGATTTGACGCAACAGAAATGCCTCTCGTTTCTTTTAGGCCTTGTGAGGCAGGGGTCAGTGTAGAAAAACTTAAAGAAATAGGATACGATTTGGATGTGGATGGAAATGAACTCGTTTCTGAAAATCAAGTCTTAGAATTGAGGCCTCATGATATTCTCCTTCCAAGTTCTCCAGAATCGCCAGAGGCTAGGGCAGACGATATTTTTATGAGAATTTCTCATTTTGTTGACGAGCTTCTTGTAAAATTCTATGGGCAAGAATCTTTTTACAAAGTAAAAAAAAGAGAAGATTTGGTCGGGCATCTTGGTGTTTGTATGGCCCCTCACAATTGTGCAGGAGTCATTTGTAGGATTGTCGGTTTTTCAAATACTCTTGGTCTTTATGCTAGTCCTTATATGCATGCTGCAATAAGAAGAGATTGTGATGGAGACGAAGCCGCAATAATGTTATTAGGAGATGTTTTGTTAAATTTCTCTAGAGAGTTTCTTCCAAGCCATAGAGGGGGGACCCAGGATTCTCCTTTGGTCTTGAACGCCAAAATAGATGCTGGAGAAGTCGATGACCAAATTCTTGATTTTGAACTTTTGAGGGAGTATCCTCTTGACCTCTATAGAAAAGCGTTTGAGAAAAAACATTCGTCTGAAGTTAAAGTTTATGATGTTCGTGCCGCCCTGAGAGAAAATAAAGACCCTTTTGATGGCGCAGGGTACACTCACGATACTACAGATATCAATGATGGTGTAGTTTGTTCTAACTACAAACTTCTTGGAACCATGCAGGAAAAGGTACAGAGGCAAATGGAACTCGTTGAAAAAATTCGTGCGGCAGATACTTCTGAAACTGCACGACTTGTTATTGAGAGGCATTTCATAAAAGATATGAAAGGAAATCTTAGGCGATTTGCAACTCAAAGTTTTAGGTGTGTTGGTTGCAATGAAATTTTGAGGAGGCCTCCTTTGACGGGAGTGTGTCCCAAATGCAAGGGGAAATTAATTTTTACTGTTCATGAAGGGGGAATTAAAAAATATCTTGAACCTGCATTGAACATTGCTAAGAAATACAATCTTTCAACATATCTGAAACAAAGTTTGGAAATTACAAAGAGGCATATTGATTCTGTTTTTGGAAAAGAGAAAGAACAACAAGAAGCGCTTGGGAAATGGTTTTAATTCAAACCCCGAACAAATAAAAAATAATCGTCGGAATGAGAAGACAGCCCATCATATTTGTTCTTCTGACATTTAGAGAAATACAATAAATTCCTGTTAGCGTGGCGATTATAAAAACTACTGCACCTAACAGTCCCGAGAATAAAAAAATTATTCCTGTTATGAAGGCGAGAGTGGTGATCGAGAGTGTCGTGTAATTTATTTTTGAAATTCTCTTAGAAAAAAATTCTGAAAGAAAGAGAGTTAAGAAGAAGGAAACAACTCCTGAAATTAAAACAACTCCTAAAATCAAAATTAATATTTGCCAAGAAAATTCTCCAACAATATTCTGGATTGCAACTGCTGCCCCTGTTCTTGTTCGGGAAACCGTGTAAAGTGCGATAAAAGAAAAACCCATTACTAATGTGTTCGTAGCTCCGAGGAGAAAAAGGAATCCTCGTGGTCCTGATTTCGAAATCGAGTTTCCAATTATTGCTGCCTGTCCCGAGCCAAGTCCTGGAAGTAAACTTGAAATCGGCGAAGCAATTGCTGCTCCAAAAAGAGGAGAAATGAAACTCTTATCTATTTTTGGCTTTGTGATTTCTTGTTCAGGAATTTTTGTCTGATTCTTTATGCTGAGAAATAACATCGAACTTCCAAAGAGACCTGTTAGAAGAGGAAGTAAGGGTTCTTTGAGAGATTCCATATTTAGAACTATGAATCCTAAAGCTCCTGTGAGTAAAATTGCAATTATAGCAGAAATCCTTTTCTGCTCTGTATAGATAAGAAAAAAGATTACTGCAATCAAGATATAAGGGATTACTTTTTGGAGGTAAAAATATGTTTTTGAAAGTACAAAGACAGAAGGGAAAGAAATGAGGATAAGAACAAAAATTGCTGCGATACTTCCATAAGTTGTCAGCATAATTGCCTCGTAACCCTTTCCGGATTTAAGGAGATCATGCCCTGGGAGAACAGAAAGTTCCGTATCTGTGTCAGGACATCCAAGGAAAATGCTTGGAATGAAATCAAGAAAAGTATGTGTTATTGCCATAGAAGTTATGAATGTTATGATATAAACTGAGCCGATTGAAGAAAGAATCGTCGCTGAAGCTGAAACGATAGAAACGCCTATAAGGTTGATGTGAATTCCAGGGATCAGACCAGTAAATGTGCCCGCAAGGATTCCTAATGCGATGAATAAGATAATTTCAATCAGCATAGAACAACAAAGTTTAATAATTAATAAGAATTGTTGTGATTATGGTTAGGGATATCGAAGAAAAGTTTGGGTTGATTAAAAGAAACACGCAAGAGATTATCGGCGGGGAAGATTTGAAAAAACTTCTTTCAGGGAAGAAGAAGCCTGTTGTTTATCTCGGCACGGCAATTACAGGAAGTCCTCACGTAGCGTATTTTTTGTGGGTAATGAAACTTGCGGACTTTTTGAAAGCAGGCTTTGAAGTAAAGATATTGCTTGCAGACTTGCATGGTGCTCTAGATAATACACCTTGGGAAACTCTTGAAAAAAAATATAAATATTATGAAAAAATAATTCCTTTAATGTTTGATGCTCTTGGCGTTAATACAAAAGATTTGAAATTCGTCAAAGGGAGTAGTTTTGAATTGACTAAAAAGTATCAAGAAGATTTGCTTAAATTGACGACGATAGTTAACGTCAAGGATGCACTGAAGGCCGCATCCGAAGTGGTAAAGCAAGGAGACAATCCAAAGGTCTCTGGGCTGGTGTATCCTTTAATGCAAGCCCTTGATGAAGAGTATTTGGGGGTTGATGTGCAGTATGGGGGACTTGATCAAAGAAAAATATTTGTTCTTGCGGGAGAAATTCTTCCAAAGGTAGGATATAAAAAAAGGGTGCATGTGATGACTCCTTTAATTCCCGGATTGATTGGGGAAAAAATGTCTTCTTCGGTGAAAGGAAGTAAAATTGATTTGATGGATTCTGAAGACGAAGTCATCAAGAAAATAAATAGTGCAGAGTGCGTTGCAGGCAACCCTAATAATGGCTTGATGGCCTTTTTGAAATATGTTCTTATGACATTGAAATCCGACAAGAAAGAAAAGTTTGTAATCAAAAGACCCGAAAATTACGGGGGAAATCTGGTGTATGATTTTTACGAAGAAATTGAAAGAGATTTCAAAGAAAAGAAACTACATCCTTTGGATTTGAAAAATGCTGTCGCTAGAGAGATTAATAGTCTTCTCGAGCCCATGAGGAAAAATAGGAAAGAGCTTGAGAAACTTTGGAAAGCTGCTTATGAGTGATTACCTCTCTTTGGCTTGTTTCCAAATAATTTCAAAATATTTTTTGTAAGATTCTGCAGCCTCTTGATTTTTGATTAGAAAACAAACAGGAATTCCATGGACATTTATCGTCACAACGTAATTTTTGAATATGTCTATCCATGCAGGGGTTTCTAGTTCTTGTTTCATATACCTGACTTCAGTAAGTTTCATTTTTTCTCTTTTTTTCCAAATTCTTTGTTGTCATGATTGTAAATAATTCTCATTTTAATTCCCAATTTAACCCTCTCTTTATTCCATTCTAAAAGATATCCTGCAAATTTTTCATTGACCTCTCTCGGCACACCCATAATGTCTATACAATCTCCTCTTTTCATTTCTTTTAACACCCAATCATAAAAAGATTTGAATCCTTTTACTCCCTCATAAATCTCTGTTTTATGTTCTTCTCTGTGTTTTTCGTATTTGGCCTTAAGCGCCGGAAGCATTTCTCTAAGATTCCTTTCTTTTTCTTTAAGAGATGATTCTTTGTCTTTCAAATGACTAAGAAGCATTTCCGGATCTTTGGCCCTGTAGTATTTTGTTCCAGATTTTATGGAATAAGTCACGAGACCTTTCAATAAGAGTTTGTTCAAAACGATGTAGGCCTTACCCGAAGCTATCCCTGATGTTTTGATTATTGGGCCTGTCGTCGTACTTTCCATATCTAACAAAGTAAGATATACTGAAATTTCAGATTTTGTTAGGCCCAAATCCTCAAGATACTTTTCTTGCATGCCCTTTAGAGAATTTCTGTTTATTTAAACTTTATTATTGGTGCCCACCAAGGGGAAGATAATTATTAAATAGGTTCGTTCACGAGTAAATAATAACATAATAAATTTATGAAGAAAATGAAAATGGAATATTTTTTAGATAACGAACTTAGAAACAATGAAGTAGGAATAGCCACTTTGTATCGTCTAGGAGAAGACGTGCACTTGGCGTTGGCCTCAACTGAAGAAGTATCAGACATTTTTAACGGATATCACGGCGGAGGGCGCATCGGAGCGAGCCTTACCAATTTTGCTGTTGATTATCCCGAAAAAGTACGTCCTTGGACAGAACGTTTTGGAACATTAAAAGAACCCGAAAGAATAAGATATCTTGAAGCTAGAGCGAACTTAGAATCTTCTTTATCCTTTCCAGAAAGTTCAGAAATTCTTGGCGCATCTGCATTTAGAACGTATACCTATCAGGAACGTGTTCGTTCGGACGGTCCTTTGTATGATAGAGAAAAAATGTTGCTTGAGGGTCATTTACCGGACACGCCTCCTGTTAACTTGGGTGTAGTTTCTTTATGTCTTAAGAGTATTCCTTTTAAAGAAAGAAACTTTAGACCTGAATTAAAAACAATCAATCCTCCGAGAAAAGTAGGAACTATTTGTTATGGACCTGGACTGGGAGATGTAGATGTTTTTGACACAGATATTGCTTTTGATGTCCATTTGCCTGTGAATACTGAAATGCCTCATGTTTATCTCTCTCCCGAAATAAGAAATCTTTATGGTGCTTTTCAAGAAGAAGGGAGAGAGATTGAGGGAATAAATACTCTCCTAAGAGGAGAATCCCTTTATTTATCTCTACGAAGAGCCAATGGGACGTATATCAATAATGGTTGCTGGGCTTGTGGTAATTCTGGAGAATATTATAATAGGGTTGATGTTTTGAAGGATTTGGGCTCCATCTTCTTCAAGAACCGAGACGTTATATTCTTGGACGAGCATGAGGGGGAAGAAGTAATGTTATCTTGTGGCCCTGAAGTGAAAACAAATTTATCTGAATTAGCGAGAAGTTTTGGAGCTCTTGAAGTTAGAACAGGTTATCATCTTTTGAAGGATGATTTTCGTGCAAGGGCTTTGAAGGATAAGAAAGAGTGACTACTTCACCCTAAACTCAACAATATCCAAATCCTTCAAAACATGCTTTAGGCCCACGCGCTGATTAGGGAATTTGGAACTCGGGCCAGTCACAAAAGTTTCCTTGACTTTATTAGAGAAGCCGTGAAGTATTTTTTCTGCAACGTCCTTTACTGTTGAGCCTTCTTCCAAAACAATTGGATTCTCGCTTTTGGGTTTTCCAGGTTCTTTTGTTAGTACGCGAATTTTTCCAAAGCTTTTGAAAATTTTTTCTTTCAACTCTTCGGGGATTTTTCTTTCTTTCAAGTCCACGATTTCGAAATTGTATTTTTTGCTTTTCAGGGTGGCAGAAATTTTTCTTTCATCTAGTATCTTTCCCAAAACGGGTTTGTTGTTGAAAACGATAATCTTTTTACCCTGTGCTCTCTCCAATTCCTTAGATATTTTTTCTATATCCTCCATGTTTGTGACTAGTATGATAATTGTGTCTGCAGTGTTCACGAGACTGCGGTCATAATATTCTGAATCTATTGCAGGAATTTCTATAATCTGGATATTTGTGCTCTGGAAGTTCATCATTCCAATTGAAGGCATTTTCGTTGTGAATTTGTACTGAGCAATTTCTGGGGAAGCGTTTGTTAACTTTGATAGGAGCGAACTTTTTCCCGAGTTTGAAAAACCGATAATCACTGCTTGCATGTCTTCTTTTTTTATCCCTCTGCGGCCCGCACCTGAGGCGCTTCTTGATTTTTTGCCTTTCTCTATTTTTTCTTTAAGTTTTTTATAACGGGTTCTCAGTTGTGCAAGCATCTTTTCAGAAGATTTGTGTTTGGGGCATTCTTTAATCATTTCTTCTAAATACTTAATTCGTTCTTCATCAGTTTGTGCAGAGAGGAATTGTGCTTCTGCTTTTTGGTAAAAGGGTGATTGGTTTGTAGATGCCATACAACTTTTAAACTTCTTGATATTAAAAGTTTAATGGAAATCAAGGGGAAAACAAAAAGAGAATTGTTGGAAAAAATAACAGACAAAAAAGAATTTTCTGACTTACCTGTAGGGGATGTCGAAAAAGCCTTTTCTCGCTTCGACAAGGATATTTATTCGGATACGGAAAAAATTAAACTTACAAGAAATTTACTTAGGGAGATTTTTTCTAGCTTTACGAGTAGAAAAATTTTATCTTTGAAAGAAAAAAATAAAGATTGGATTTTGAATAAACATCTTTCTACAAGGGAGAGGGTCGGAAGTTTTGTTAAAATTTACTCGAGAGTTTTGACTGGCCTTCCTAAACATATGAGCGTTCTTGATTTGGGTGCCGGGATAAACGGGTTTAGTTATTCTTCATTTGAAAAATCTGGTTTCTATGTTGATTATATTGCTGTCGAGGCAATGGGGCAACTTGTGGATCTTATGAACGATTATTTCAAAAAAGAAAAGATACCTGCAAAGGCCTACAAACAAAGTTTGTTTGAATCAAATAAAATAAAAAACATAATAAAAAAATCTAAAGAGCCAAGAGTTGTTTTTTTGTTCAAAGTTCTTGATTCCCTTGAAATGCTTGAGAGAGATTTTTCTAAAAAGCTTCTCTTTGAGATTGTGCCTTTTTGTGAAAGAGTCGTGGTGAGTTTTGCAACAGAAAGTATGGTCAAAAGAAAAAAGTTTTACGCTAAAAGAACTTGGTTTTTTGATTTTGTCAATGAGAACTTTAGAATTTTAGACGATTTTGTTGTGAATGGAGAAAGATTTGTGGTGTTTGAGAAAAAGTAAAATTTATAATGGAAGTTTTCTTTAACTGGTAATGGTGGAACAAAATCCCCCAGCACAGACGGCCGCACAAGCGATGCAGCAGCCAGCAGCAAATCAACAAATGATGGCAAAGCCAACGAATAGCATTCAATCCGTGGGCCAATCTACTTTGGCAGGAAATCCTTCTCCTTCGGGTCAGCCAAACCCGAATACAATGCCTGGAACTAGTGCGATGCCCGAGAAAAAATCTATTTTTAAGAAATGGTGGTTCTGGTTGATAATTGTTTTGGGGATTTTGATTCTGGGTGTTGGTGCATGGTGGATTTTTTTGAAGTGAATCTCTCATTAAAAATTTAAAAAGTTATTTTTTGTTCTCTGTTTATGAAACCTAAATTTTATAGAAAAGTCTTGAAAAGCGGGATGACTCTTCTTCTAGAAAAAAGGGACAGCGCAAAAGTAGTGAGTGTTGCAATTGCAGTCCGTTGCGGGGGAATGAATGAATCTCTTGAAGATAAAGGAATTTCCCATCTGATAGAGCATATGCTTTACAAAGGGACACCTACTAGAAATTCGCACCAAATTGCAGAGGAGATTGAGAAGAAGGGAGGTGATTTGAATGGTTTTACTGATGAATCCGTAACTGCTTATTGGGTAAAAATCCCCAGCAAACATTTGAATATCGCTTTAGATGTTTTGGGCGACATGGTTAAGAATCCTTTGATGGATGCTGTAGAACTGGAAAAAGAAAGACAGGTTATATTTGAGGAGATAAAGATGCGAAGGGATAATCCTAGAGTGCATGTCACAGACACGGTTCACAGTTTTTTGTATGAAGAACCTTTTGGATTTCCTCTTATTGGAAATGAAAAAACTCTTAAAAGTTTAACCAGGGAGAAAATCATGAAGCGTTTCAAAGAAGTCTATCGGCCAAATAATATCGTAATTTGTGTTGTAGGGGATGCTGATTTTGAAGATATTGTGAAATTTGCGGAGAAAAATTTTTCTGATAAAAGAGGAAAAGTCGCTCAATATAAGATTAAGAAAAAAAACGCATTCAAAATAGAAAAGAGAAAAGGAATTGATCAGGCAAATTTGGTTTTCGCGTATCATGTGCCTCTAGCAAATGATAAAAAAAGTTACGCTGCTTTCTTGTTGAATGTTTTAATGGCAGGGGGAATGTCCTCGAGACTTTTCCACGAGATAAGAGAAAAAAGAAATTTGGCTTACGCAATCAAAGGGATATCCGATGTTAACAGCAATTTCGCATATAGCGTGATTTATGTCGGCACGAAAAAAGAAAATGTTTCTCAAGTCAAAGATTTAATTTTAAGAGAATACAAAAAAGTGTCAGAGAGCTTGTCTGAAGAAGAACTTTTACAGGTTAAGGAGCAGGTTATTGGAAACCATCAGATTTCAACAGAAGATTCTCAAAATCAGTTGGTAAATCTGCTCATGCACGAGATGAATGGAAATGCCAAGGAACTTTATGAATTCGAGAAAAACATTAAGGGTGTTAAATTAAAAGATGTTCAGGCTGTTGCTTCAAGTGTGAAAGAGAAAAATTATAGTTTTTTTGCCTTGGTTCCTGAATGAGGAACAACAATTTTTATAAACTTCTTTTTTCTTTCCTAAAAATGGATAAAAGGGTGGGAGCTATTTTTCTAGTTTTTTCACTAATCTTATTTTCAGTGTTTTTTGTTTCTGCGGAGGATACTTCTCCTCCGAAGATAACCCTTATTCAACCTTCTAGCGGTGAGGTGTTTTTTACATGGGTAGGGGGTGTTGAGGTGATAATTCAAACAAATGAACCCTCTAACTGTTGGCAATCCTTTAGGGAAGATAATGTGAAGTTAGATAACCCTTTATACAATCTGTTTGATATATCTACCAAAGATACAAACTTTTATAGTGTGACTTACGGGGGTTTGAAAGATGGTGTGAATGATTATTACATAAAGTGCAGAGATGCTTCTGGAAATGTCAACCAAGAAAGCTTTCATGGTGTTGTGACGGCAGGAGATAATATTGAAGTGGATTATATTGTAGATACTCTTATAGCAATCCCTCAAAATTCTTATAGTATTGGTGTGGTTGTTCTAAATAAAGGAAATAAAGATGCACCAAGAAAATCTGACGCGTGGGTAACCGTTTACGGAAAAGATTCCGAAGGAAAGAAATTATTTGTTGGTCAAAAATCCTTTGAAGTGCCTGTGTTGAAAAAAGGCGAATCTTTTTCATATACTTTAGGAAATTGGATGGGTTTTGAATCTGGCGAATATTCTGTTGAAGCCTGTGTAGATACTTCTAAAAAGATTTGGGAATCTTGGGCTAACGAAGATAATAATTGTGCCGAGACTATTTTCAGTATTAGTGGGAACGAGGAGGAATCTTCTGTTACAGATTACACAACTGCCTGCCAAAATACAAATATTCAGGCTGCGAGCGTGAATGAAGTTTCTCAGGGAGTTTATGAAATAACTTTTAAGAGATATTCAAGAGGAGGCGTAATAGGTGGTGTTAAACTTGCATTATTTAATTTAACAACAAATACTGGTGTTCTCGATTTTGGGGTAGCACCAAAAGAGTTGGAGCTAGTCGATAGAAAAATTGAAACAGATATTGTAAATGCAACTAAGCTTGAATACACTATCTATTTTTTGGATGGCTTGGGAAATGAATGGCTTTGTCCCCAGACAAAAGTTTTTAATTTTGATGAGAGACCTCTAGATGAAATTTGCACAGACACGGACGGTGGAAAAGATTATACCAAGCAGGGCAGAACAACCAATCAGACTGGTTATGGTATGTTTGATTTTTGTCCTGACGAAGCCATAAATTATGGGTCAAATTCTGTTGCAGAATATTTTTGTGATTCCTCGGGAAACGTTATTTACGAAAGTCATGTGTGTGAGTTCGGATGTTCTGGGGGCAAGTGTTTGGTTGCAGGAGAAGTTCCCGCGCCAATTTCTTGTGATGATTTTGACGGGGGTGTAAATCTTTATGAGGCTAGTGGTGCGGAAGATAGTTCTGGAAAAAGATTGGATGATGCCTGTGCATCCGAGGGTATTAATGGGATGTTGAGAGAGGCTGTTTGTAAAAACAATGTTGCAACCTATCAATTTTCTGGATGTTCTGGAGATGCTCCTTATTGTAGCGCTGGAAAGTGTGTTTCTGATGAGCATCAGGCCGAACCAGAGGATTTAGTTAGCGCAAGTGTGATTTCTGAAGATATTTCTATAAATGAAAAAGTTTTCGATGCTGGAAGCGTTGATTCTAGTGTAGATGCGGCAATAGGAAACGCAAAAACTGTTGGAAGGAAGATTGTTGTATTCAATAAACAAGGGGATTATGAAATTGAGGTAGGTAAGCAGGCAAGACTTCTGGCGGTAGTGCCCGTTACGGAAAAAGTCAAAGTTACTGTAGACTCTCAAACAGGAAACGTTGTGGGGAAGGAAGGACCTTGGTGGGGTGGGCTGGCTTTGGATATTCGTAATAAGGAAAACAACGGAACAGGAGGAAACACAATTGCAGTAACAATAATAGACGATACAATCTCTTATTCTGTTGGACAGGAATTTCCTCTTGAAGCAAGAGCCGCTGCTAAGCAGGTAAATAAGTTGTCCGCCAACTGGTCGATTTCAATAGGATGTGAGATTATAGGTAGCAGTTTCGGGGCACCATCAGGAGGAGGAGAGAGTCAATTTTTGAGTTTGTACGCCAAAGGGGTATGTTCTCAATCAGGAAGAAAACTAGTTGGAGTTAGAGTGCAAGGAGATTCTGAAAATCAAACTGCAAGAGACTTTTCAACTATTCTTATAAAGAAAGCGACGGATGTTCTTATCTAGTTATTTTTTTGAACGCGATATTCCTGTTCAGTTGTCTTACTGAAAGAATCCGCCTTTTTTCCAAGGACTTCCCGAAGTTCTTCTAAAGGTGCATTTATGACGCCCTTGAGAGTTTTGAATTCCTTTAAAAGTTTTTTAGCTGTTTTTGGGCCAACTCCTGGAAAACCTTCTAATATGAATTGTATTCTTTCTGAAGCGTTCAAACTTTTTTTAGTGATGTTGGTAGGGGATTCTTTTTTTTCTTTTTTTGAGAGGACGCTTATGAATTGTGCAGTATCTCCATAGTTTTTTGTGAAAATAATCGGAACCTTATAGTTTAAGACAATTGAGAGTAGGAATCCTCTTATGGAATTTGGGTGCATCCCTAAGTTCTCAGGGTCGTCTGAATAAAGGTCTTGTTCGTCAATCCCTTCAATTAAAAGGAGACGGTTTTCATACTGTTGAATTTCTTCGAGCTGACGTATCAAGCGACGATTTTTCATTGACGAAATAAAATCAAAAACAGTCTTTCTCTCTATTGCTGTCCCGTTCACAATATAATCCGCAACTTTCAGTTCTTTAAACTCAATTTCTATTCCAAGGGAAATTATTTCCGCGATAACTAGAGAATTTTTCTCTCTGTAATCTACAATAATTTTTGGCTTAGGCTTATGAGCCTCTCTCTCTTGGGGTGTTGTTTTTGAGAAGATATTAAATATTTCTTTCATTGTTTGAAAAGATTTTTGTTGTTTAAAAGAATTCGGGTTGAGAGATTTGGTCTTTCTTCTAAAAGCTTGTAGTAATTATGATATAGTAACAGATAGAAAAGTTTATAAAGTTTAATTTTATAGGATTGCTATGGAAAAAGAAACTCAAAGAAATGCGAGAATTGAAAGAGGGCAGACAAATTTCATAGTGCCAACTCCAACCGGAGAAATTAACTATGTTCATCCTTCTTTCGGACCAAATAATTATACTGAAGTCGGAAAGCAAATCCTTGAAGCAGGGTACAAAGTTCCAACAGGAGACTTAACTGCTCCTTTGATTCATGCTGCCTATCTTGATAGTTCAGTAAAAGATGAATCCGAGTCACAGAATGTAAGGGAGATAATGAAGAGTAGATGGCTTTGGGTTTTCAATAGAAACATTTGGACACCTGAAGGAGTTTATGTTGTTCAGGATGAAAATGCTCTTGGGAGAAATGCTCCTTTCAGCATAGAAGAGTTGGAAGATAAACTTTTGGAAGCAGATACCGAATTTGGGGTAAGATTTAGTCAAGACAGAAAAACAAGATTTGCTCCAAAAGAATCTTATAGCCTTGGAGTCAAATCACCAGAAGCTTTGGCAAAGGATGGTTTCGTGATTGCAAGTTATAGTGTTGAAGGTGCAAAACAACTTGCGGAAGTTTCCAGAGTTTTCAGAAAAAATCCTAAAACTTATGGGGTTGAAGTTGCTGAAGGACAAAATCCAGAACAAAGAGTTGCCAGTTTGTATTCCGACTGGAACCTTGACGACGACAGGTTGGACGTTTACGGCGACTATTGGTACGACTACAGGGACAGC
>Ga0210057_1004502_pt1 | contig 18453 bp, 16 predicted proteins | sample CryGeyCG2114_010_2_FD_183968 | JGI IMG/M metagenome (GOLD analysis project Ga0210057, IMG submission 183968) | Groundwater microbial communities from aquifer - Crystal Geyser CG10_big_fil_rev_8/21/14_0.10 (SPAdes) (version 2) | ecosystem: Environmental > Aquatic > Deep subsurface > Groundwater ...
GATTTTCCAAACACAAAAACTATTTTATTAGAACAAAATTATCGTTCTACTCAAACAATTCTTACCGCCGCTAATCAAATAATAAAGAAAAATAAAATTAGAAAAGAAAAAAATCTTTTTACTGAAAACGAAGAGGGTGAAAAAATAAATGTTTTTTCTGGTTGGACAGAAACACAAGAATCAAGAAAGGTAGTAGAAAAAGTAAAAAATTTAATAAATCAAAATATTTCACCTGACGAAATTGCTATTTTATATAGAAACAACTTTCAGTCTCGTGTTTTGGAAGAAGCTTTTTTAATAGAAAAAATACCTTATCAGGTGCTTGGAACAAAATTTTTTGATAGAAAAGAAATAAAAGATATTATTTCTTTTTTAAAAGCATCTCTTAATCCAGAAAGTCTTGTGGATATAACCAGAATTATAAATATACCACCTAGAGGAATAGGAAAAACTACTTTATTAAAAATAATTTCAAACAAAAAAGAAGATTTAAGTCCAACTATTCGTTTAAAGGTTGATAATTTTTATAAACTTCTTGAAAAAATAAAAGAAAAAGCTCTTTCTTCAAAACCATCAGAAACAATAATATATATTTTCAATGAAACAGGTTTGATGGAAAAATTAAAAAATGGAACAGAAGAAGATTTGGAAAGAATGAATAATATTATGGAATTAGTAACACTTGCTATTCGTTATGATTTTTTAATAGATCAAGAGGGGATAGAGAGATTTTTGGAAGATGTGGCTCTTTCTAGTGATCAAGATGAAATTGATCAAAAAAATCAAAAAAAAGAATCTGTAAAAATGATGACAATTCATGCTTCAAAAGGATTGGAATTTAATTATATTTTTATTACAGGCTTAGAGGATAATCTTTTTCCAAGTAAAAGAAATTTTGGTGAAAAAACAGAACAAACAGAATCACAAAAAGAAGAAGAGAGGAGGCTTTTTTATGTTGCTATTACACGCGCTTGTAAAAAAGTGTTTTTATCTTTCGCTTCAAACAGGATAATATTTGGTTCAAAACAAACAAACCCTCCATCTGAATTTATTTCTGATATAGATGAAAATTTAATAGAAATGGATAATAATCAGGATTTTTCTAGTTCTAATAATGAAAAAGTTGTGTATTTAGAATGGTAATTTTAGAATTTAAAAAGTAGAATTTAATGTGTATTTATTGTTTATAACTATAAGAATAACTAATAGAATAAAGGTTTAATAAATATTGTTTTTTATTAAAAATTATTATTATACCCATACTTTAAAATTTTATTCACAGGTTATTAAATTAAATAAACTTAAATTTAGTTATTAAAATCAATATTATTTTAAAGTTTTCAACATATCCACAGGATATAATAAATATAATATTTAATATATATAATTATATACTATAAATTATAGTGTAATAAAAATATGAAACAAAAAAAATCATTAGGTCAAAATTTTCTTAAATCAAAAGGTGTTGTAAGTGATATTATTAAAACAGCTGATATTAAAGAAACCGATACTATTTTAGAAATAGGACCAGGAAAAGGTTTTTTAACAGAAGATTTGTTAAAAAAGTCTAAAAAAGTAATAGTTGTTGAAAAAGACGATAAATTGATTGATTTTTTGAATGAAAAATTTAGTGAATTTGTAAAAAATGGTTATTTAGAAATAATAAATCAAGATATTTTAGAATTTGATATTAAAAAAATAAAAAAACCTTATAAATTGGTTGCAAATATACCTTATTATATTACAGGTCAAATAATTAAAAAATTTTTATCTTCTGAAAATCAACCAGAAAAAATGGTTTTAATGGTACAAAAAGAGGTTGCAAAGAGAATTATTGATGAAAAAGAGAGTATTTTATCAATAAGTGTAAAAGTTTTTGGAAAACCTAAATATATAAGTAAAGTAAAAGCGGAAAATTTTAATCCAAAACCAAAAGTAGATTCCGCAATTTTATTGATAAGTGATATTTCTAAGGATTTTTTTGAAAATATAGACGAAAATGTTTTTTTTAGTTTTGTAAAAGCAGGATTTTCACATAAAAGAAAGTTGTTTATTAATAATATTTTGTCAGATTGGGAAAAAAGAGATAAAATATCTAAAAAAGAGTTAGAAAATATAATAGAAAAACTTAAAATAGACTTAAAAATAAGGTCAGAAAAAATAAATACACAAAATTGGAAGGATATTTATATTGAAATTAATAAGATTGTTAATAAATAACCAAAACTATGGATAATCCTGTGGAAAAGTAAAAAATAGCTTTATTGAGCTATAAAAATGTTAAACAGCTACTATTTTATAGTTGTTTAAAATTAAAAACAGCGGTATATCCTAATAGATAGACCACTGTTAATAGAAAATAAAGTTTGTTTTTACCTTTGACTAACCAAAGGTGTTTTTTCGTTTTGTTGGTTTATTTGGTCTTTAATAAAACTAGCCAAATTTTTACCAACAATTTTTGTGCTGGATTCCCCTTTATAAACAAGGTCAGCTCTTAAAATTTCCTCCCCATTTTTCATAAGAGATATCTCTACAAAATCCTGATATCTCTCATTTGTTTTCAAAACAACATGGGTGATGTATGGTCCACCCTCTACAACTCTCAAAACATCATCTTTTTCAAGGTTTTGTTTTGAGAATTGAAAAACCTGTTCTCGCACCTTGAGGTCTTTGTAATAAACAACAACCCAAAGGGAATCAATTTTTTCATTTTTTTTCATTTTTGATGAATAAACCTTTATTTCCGGAGACTCATCATATTTTTTTGTTTCAGAGGAAGTTGACTCTAACGCAGCATCAGCTAGCAACAATCCAGGGGTTGTTGCTAGATAACTGATTCCTGTTATTACTGCTCCACACCCTTGTAAAAACAGGAGTGCAACAAATCCTAAAACAACATTTAAAAATAAATTCTGCTTCTTCTTCATTGTGAACCTCCTTTTAAAGTGAATTTTTATGTAAAAAAAAGATTAAATCAAATTACAAACCTTATTTTTTCTATCTACAATAATATCACTTTTAAAAAACATGTCAAGACTTAAAATCTTAAGTGTTGATAATTTTTAATCCACAGAAAAAAAGAGAAAAATAATTATATTTTCTGATATAATTTATAAATGGACAAATGGCTTCCAAGTAGAAAAACAGTCCTTTTTTTTGGCGCCGTAATTATCTTATTAGGTTTGTTTTTTATATTCAAAAATACTAACAATATTTTTTATAATCAAAATTTAAAAGAAGAAAATATTATTTCTGAAAAATTATCAAATAGTGATTTTGATAATGATGGTTTAAAAAACTGGGAAGAAAATCTTTGGAAAACAGATCCTAATAATCCTGATACTGATGGAGACGGAACAAACGATAATGACGAAATATTACAAAACAGAAATCCTCTTATAGTAGGGCCAGATGATAAACAAGAAGACAATATTTCTGTAAGAAATAATATTCTAAGTAAAAACCTAACAACCACAGAAAGAGTGAGTCAAGATTTGATAGGGGGGTATTTAACACTAAAAACAAAAGGTGAGTTTGATCAACAAGATCAAGAAGAATTTTTAAACTCTGTTATAGGAGACAATCAGGATAATACTAATATTGAAAAATATTATTTAAACAATATCCAGATTACAGAAGATAATAGTTTTGATTCTTTTCAAAAATATAGTGATGGTTTGTTAAATATTTTGAAACAAAACTCTAATAATGAAGATGATTTAATTATTTTGAAAAGAGCTTTAGATACAAATAATGAAAGAGAATTGGACAAACTTGATTTATCTATACAGTCTTACAAAAATATTCAAGTAGAGTTATTAAAACTAAAAATTCCTTCAGAAATAAAACAAAATCATCTAGATATTTTGAATTTATTTTTTAATATTCAAAAAAATGTAGAGGATATGAAAAATGTATTTAATGACCCAATAAATGTTTTAATAAAATTATCTAGTTATAAAGAAAATTCAGAAAAGATAATAGAAGAGTTTGATATTCTCTGGTCTTATTTAAAAAATAAAGGAGTAATGATTGAAATATAAAATGAATTTAAAATTTAAAAAAGTAATAAGTTTATTTTTATTTATTTTTGTTTTTTCAAATACTTTGTTTTTTATTAAACCTCAAAAAACAGAAGCTTTTGATGTTGTTTTAGATCCTAGTAATTTAATACAAAATATAATATCAGCTGGAGCAACTATTGCTTCTAAAGTCATTGATAAATCAATGTGGACAAAAGAGTTTATTTGGGATGGTCTCGCTTATCAAATTGCAAGAATAGCTGTTCAACAAATGGTCTCCTCAACTATTGATTGGATAAACAGTGGTTTTCAAGGAAATCCTGCTTATATTACTGATTTAGATGGATATTTAGAAAGTATAGGAGATGTTGTGGTAGGAGAATATATATATGGATCAAAACTTAATTTTTTATGTAGTCCTTTTGCTCTAGATGTAAAAAATGCTCTCATGGTTCAATATTATAGAGGGAAAACATATGAACCAAGATGTACTCTTTCTGAAGTAACAAATAATATTGATGGAGCTTTTGATGGTTTGAGTAACGAATGGGATTGGGATGTTTGGAACAGTATAACCCAAACAACAACAAATAATCCTTTCGGTTCTTTTATAGACACTTCGGTTAATTTAAATACTGATATTAGAAACAAAAGAAACCAAGAACAAATAAAAATAGGGTGGGGAGACGGTTTTCTTTCTTGGGAAGAGTGTATAGAGGAATTGGCAGGAGATCCAACAACAGTAGAGTGTTCTATTAAAACACCTGGTTCTGTTTTAGCTGGTATCACAAACGACAGTATTACAATAGGAGGAAAAGCTTTAATTCAAGCTGATGAAATAAATGAAATTGTTGGTGCTTTATTATCACAACTTGTACAACAAGTTGCAGGACCAGATGGTTTATCAGGTTCAAGTAAAGGTTCTGGGGGACAAGCATCATACACAAGTAGTTTATCTTCAAATCAAGGGGATGTATCTGGTTTGATAAAAAACTCTATTGATTCAATAAATGAAGATTTAAAAACAGAAAATTCATATCTAACACCAAAACAAAATTCTCTTAATGCTGCTAAAGAATCTAGATTAAAATTAGAAGAATTAAGTAATTGTTATATAGAAAAAGGACAAATTGCTTACGAAAATACACCTTCTCAAAAATTATGGAAAAGCGGGGGTGATTATATTACACCAACAATAGCTAATAATAGGTCAAATAATGCTACTTCTACTATATCTCTAATACCACAACCAATAATAAACAGAATAGACCCTCAAGTATTTTCTAGTCAAAATATTATTGAAACACTTAATAATACAAAAACAGATGTTCAGACCGCTCAAAATGTGTTTAGTTTGAATTCTATATTAAATGACTATCAAATAATTTTAGAAAAAAATCTACTCCATACAATAGAAGATATTGCTAATGCTCAAGTAGAAAAAGAAGGAATAATAGATCAGATGAATACACTAAATCAAACAACAGAAGAACAAATTACAGAATGTAAAAGTTATATTTTGAAATCAGACCCTAATAATAATTAGTTTTTAGGATGTTGGGTGTTTTGGGTGAAAAATTTAAAACCGCAGGTTTTAAATTTTTCACCCAAAACACCCAACAAATAAAACACAAATACCTGTTTTATTCGGATAATTTTAATTAGTGGTATTCGTGTAAATTCGTGGATTCGTATTATATATGAAAAAAATATTATCAAAAATTTTAATATCTGCGATTATAATAATCACAATATTTGGTGTTTTTGGTGTGGGTGGGGTGGATGTGGTGGATGCACAGGTAGAAGAAACTTTCAATGCAAACACTTTAAATTGTGCAAGTTGGTCTGGTTTTGAAATAGGAGGATGTATTGCTATTGTTTCTTATCACGTACTTTATACAACATCATCTTGGGTTCTTTCTACGTCTGCAAGTATTTTTAATTCACTTCTCTCTTTTTCCATTAGCAGAGAAATGATGAACGCTAGTTTTGTAAATGATGCTTGGAATGCTCTTCGGGGAGTAGCAAATCTCTTGTTTATTTTAGTCCTTGTTGCTGTTTCTATTTCTATAATGCTCAACTTTGGGCAGTTTAATTCAAAAGAAATAATCAGAGATGTGGTAATTATTGCTCTTTTTGTGAATTTTAGTTTATTTGCCGCGAGAGTGGTGATAGATGTAGGAAATATAACAGCTCTTGGTTTTTATGATGCAATACAGTCACAACCAATAGATAGTAGTGGTGCAAATATAGATACGAGTATTTTAAAAATACAAGAAAAAGATGTCGCTGGTAGTATTATGGCAAGTTTTAATCCAGCAAGAATGTTAAGTCCAACAAGTTTTCGTGCATGGAAAACAGAACATGAACAAAATAACAACTGGGGAGCATATGCATCTTTGATATTTATATTTGTTTTGGCTGCGATTATAAATTTTTATACAGCCTACCTTTTTTTTAAAGCCGGATTTATTTTTGTGGTGCGTGTTGTTTATCTTTGGGTAATTATGGCGACAGCCCCATTGGCTTTTATTTCTTATATTATTCCAGATTTGAAAGGTAAGGTATGGAAAAAATGGTGGTCTGATCTAATAGATAAATCGTTTTGTATCGTAGTATTTTTATTTTGGATTTGGCTCACACTTATGATTGTCCAAAACGACTTTTTCAGGAGTGCTTTTTTGGTAAACGAAGCAGAAGATTTTAGTGTGATAAGGTTTGTGACAATGGTTCTTTTGCAATTTATGATCGTGATTACTTTGTTAGGAAAATCTATAAAATACACAGAAAAATTGTGCGACGATGGGGGATTGGGAAATTTTGCTTTTGGTGCAGTAAAAACAGCCGCAAGTTTTGCAATACCTTCTGTTGCAGGAGCAAAGACAGGAGCCGCAGCTTTGAAAGCGGCGGGCGGTATCTTTGCGAGACAAACAGTTGGTGTTGGTGCAGGAGCTGTTGCTAGTGGTTTAGAAAAAGCAGGTGTTGGTAGTGGTAGAATAGGAAGAACTTTGTTGCAATCAACTAGAGCAATAGAGGGCGCAAGGTTTGGGACACAAGAAAGCAGAAAAGAAAGAGTAGATAGAATTGCAAAAGGGCAAACAGATTATATGAAGACTTTACCAAAAGAAATCACAACAAAAGCTGGTGTTAAAATAAAACCACAAGAAGAATTTGTTAAAAATATTGAAAAAGGACCAGCACCATTTATTCCAGGACTTTCAACATCTTCACCTATTGCTTGGGCAGTAAGAGGAGGCGACAAGAAATTTGTTGATGATTATAAAAATAAAAAAGACACAGAGATAAAAATAAAAGAAAAAACAGACAATGAATTAAGAATAGCTCAAGGAGATTTAGAAAAAGCAAAAGATAATCTCAAAATGATAAAAGACAGTGGAGCAACACCACAACAAATAGACACAGAAAGAGATAATGTTTTTAAAGCGCAACAAAAAACAGATAAAATAAAAGAAGAAATCAAAAAATTAAAAGAAAAATAATTATTAATTAATAAAATATTAGATTTAAGTGATAAGTTTGGTTATAAATATTTTACTAAAAACTATCAACTAAAAACTAAAAACTAAAAACTATCATGCCTACACCACAACAAATACAACAAAGATTTGAATCTTTGCCAGAAGATGTTAAAGAAGCAATTTCTTCTATTGATACAACAAACACTATTTTAGAGATAGGAAAATCAAACAGTATACAAATAGACGAGATGGGAGAGTTTGTTGATGAGACAAGTATGGTAATGCTTGGTTTTACAAAACCATCCGATTTTGTTTCAAATATAGAGAGTAGATTTGGTGTTTCAAAAGAGATAGCTGAAAAACTAGTAAAAGAAATAAACGAAAAAATATTACTTAAAATAAGAGAATCTTTGAAAAAAATAACAGAAGAAAAAAAAGAAATAGAAGAAAAAATAGATGTAGAAGAAATAATCAGGCCAAAAAAACTTTTAGAAGAACAAAAATCGGATTTGGACGAAGAAGATATATTTGATCATCAAAAAGAAAGAGAAGAGATGATGAGAGAGTTGGAAAAAGAGGAAGAAACACTAACACCAACAAACATTACTCCTCAAGAAGAAAAACCTAACACTCAGTTAGAAAAAGAAACGGAAATGGAATTGATGGAAAAACCAGAAACGGAAATCACTGTTCCAAATTCTACCAATCAAGGAAAGGTTGATAATACACAAACAGAATCCAAAGAAACTCCATCTGCTCCAGAGGAGACAAACATAATAGAAAGTAAGATGAAAGGTATTGTAAAAATGCCAATTGAAAAGAAAGAAACAGCAGAAAATATGCCACAGACAGAACAACAAAAAATACAGAATAATACAACCGACCCTTATAGAGAGCCAATAGAGTAAGTTAGATTTAAGATTTAAGATTTAGGATTTAAGAATTAAGAGAATGAAAAAAGAAATTAAAATAAAAGATTTTAAAGATTTGATTGTTTGGAGAGAATCACATAAATTAGTTTTAGATATCTATAAGTTAACAAAAAATTTTCCTAAAAATGAAATCTTTGGAATAATTTCTCAGATGAGAAGAGCTTCTGTTTCAATAACATCAAATATTACAGAAGGTTTTGGTAGGCAGGGTTACAAAGAAAAATTACAGTTTTATTATATAGCACAAGGATCTCTAATAGAGTTAAAAAATCAATTAGAAATAAGTAAAGATATAGGTTATATACAAAATATTGATTATAATAAAACAATAGAACAGGCAAATTTAGCACACAAATTATTACAAGGTTTTATAAAAAAGACAAAATCTTTTCTTAAATCCTAAATCTTAAATCTTAAATCTTAAATCTACATTATGCGTTTTGAAGTTCCACAATTTATAGAAATAGAAGATAAAATATTTGGCCCCCTCACCATAAAGCAATTTATATATATTGCAGGAGGGGTTGGTTTGTCTTTTGCTTTATTCAATTTCTTACCTTTTTTTATTGCAATTATTTTTATAATTCCTGTTATGGCTCTTGGTGTAGCTTTAGCTTTTTACAAACCACAAGATAGACCTTTTATAAATGTATTAGAATCAGCTTTTAATTATACAAAAGGAAGTAAACTGTATGTTTGGAAAAAAGAACCTAAAAAAATAACAAAAGAAGAACAAGCAGAAAAAACAGTGGAACAAATAGTAATACCAAAATTATCAGACAGTAAACTTTCTGATTTAAGTTGGAGTTTGGATATAAGAGAAAAATTAGAGGACGAAATGAAAAACAACTAGTTGTTTTTCATTTCGTCCTCTAATTTTTCTGAATTTTTAATTTACGAATTTTTTTATGGATTGCTTCGTGATTTTTTGGTCAGAATTTATTAATAAAATATCGTCAAGTTTGAAAAATTAATTTATTGAAAATTGTTTGAAAATTCGTAATAAGAAAACTTGAAAATTCTTTTAAAAAATATTTATTAAAATATAGTATAATAAACATAAGTATATAAAAAACAAACCATGCCAAAATCATCCGCAACACAAGAATTCGTTTCGGTAAAAGAAGTACGAGACGGAGTTATAATATTGAAAGATAGTTCGTTAAAAGCGGTTTTGTTGGTGTCTTCTTTAAACTTTGCTTTAAAATCAGGAGATGAGCAACAAGCAATAATTTCGCAATTTCAAAATTTTCTTAACTCGCTAGATTTTTCTGTTCAAATATTTGTTCAATCAAGAAGACTAGATATTCGTCCTTATATTGCAACAATGGAAGAAAGAAAAAAACAACAAACAAACGATTTGATTAAAATACAAACCAAAGAATATATAGAATTTATCAAAAGATTTACAGAAAGTGTAAATATAATGTCAAAAAACTTTTTTGTTGTTGTTTCTTACACACCATCTGTTTTACAGGGTAAAAAAGGTTTGTTTGGAACAAAAAAAGAAAAAGATGTTGGTCTCACAGAATCTTTCGAAGAAAATAGACAACAATTAGATCAAAGAATTAATGTGGTTGACCAAGGTTTAACAAGTACAGGATTGAGATCTGTAAGACTTGGAACAGAAGAAGTAATAGAACTTCTTTATAAAATATTCAATCCAGGAGAGTCAGAAAAACCAGTTCAAATTAACCAATAAATTTATGAGTATTTTAGATAATATAAAAAACTTAATAACAGGAGGAGAAAACAAAGTTGAGGTAGCCTCTATTTTACCTGAAGAAATTTATGAAACAGGTGTTTTGGAATTAAAAGATGTTATTGCACCATCTGCCTTAAAAGTGTCTCCTAAAGATATAAATCTTAGTGGAAAAATGCTAAGAACTTTTTTTGTCATTTCTTACCCAAGATTTTTAGCAGATAATTGGTTTTCTCCTATTATAAATTTAGATAAAGAATTTGATATTTCTATATTTATTCATCCTATTGAAACAGCAAAAATATTAAGAACATTTCAAAAAAAAGTAGCAGAAGTGCAAAGTCAAATTACTACTAGAGAAGAAAAAGGTTTTGTTAGAGATCCTGAATTAGACGCTGCTTATAGAAACTTAGAAGAATTGAGAGACAAACTACAACAAGCAGAAGAAAAACTTTTTGATGTTGGTGTTTATATTTCTATTTATGGAAACAATGAGCAAGAGCTTGATAAAGTTGAATCAGAAATCAGGTCTATTCTTGAATCAAAACTTATTTATATTAGACCTGCTTTGTTTCAACAAGAACAAGGTTTTAAAAGTATTTTACCTGTTGGGGATGACCAACTTAAAGTTCATTCAAAACTAAATTCGTCACCACTATCAAGTATTTTTCCGTTTGTTTCTTTTGACCTTACATCCGACAAAGGTATTTTGTATGGTATTAACAGGCACAATTCTTCCCTTATTCTTTTTGATAGATTTTCTCTTCCCAATTACAACTCTGTGACTTTTGCAAAATCAGGAGCAGGAAAATCTTATGCTGTTAAATTAGAGATTCTTAGGTCTTTGATGTTTGATACAGATGTTATGGTAATAGACCCTGAAAGAGAATTTGAATATTTGGCAGAAGCAATGGGAGGAAGATATTTTAATATTTCTTTATCATCCGAAAACCACATCAACCCTTTTGATTTACCAGCGCCTAGAGAAGATGAAACTTCTGCAAATGTTTTGCGTTCGCATATTGTTAATCTTGTTGGTTTGTTTAGAATTATGCTCGGTGGTTTGACTCCAGAAGAAGATGCAATAGTGGATAGAGCAATCAGTGAGACTTATGCATTGAAAGATATTACCCCTGATTCAGATTTTTCTAATATAGAGCCACCTCTTCTTTCTGATTTTGAAATGGTTTTGGCTGGTATGGAAGGAACAGAATCTTTGGTTCAAAAAATATCAAAATATACAACAGGAACATGGGCTGGTTTTATTAATAGACCAACAAATGTAGATATAAATAACAAATTTATCGTTTTTTCAATTCGTGATATGGAAGACGAGCTACGCCCTGTTGCGATGTATATTATCACTCACTATATTTGGAATGCAGTAAGAAAAGAATTAAAAAAGAGATTGTTGGTGATTGACGAAGCTTGGCAAATGATGAAATCAGAAGATGCTGCTTCTTTCCTTTATAGTATGGCAAAAAGAGGAAGAAAATATTATCTCGGACTCGCGACAATCACTCAAGATGTAAACGACTTTCTCAGGTCTCAATACGGACTCCCTATTATTACAAACTCATCTATTCAATTGTTGTTAAAACAATCTCCTACCACGATTGATATAGTCCAACAAACTTTTAATCTTACTGACGAAGAAAAATATTTATTATTGGAATCAGATTTGGGGGAGGGGATATTTTTTGCTGGTTTAAAACATGTTGCAATAAAAATAATTGCATCATATACAGAAGACCAAATTATTACATCCGATCCTTCACAGATTTTGGCAATAAAGAAAGCTAAGAAAGATTTGGAAGCGACAGGATAGTTTTGTTTATGTTATTATTAATAAAAATGAATTTTTTTAGAAAAATATTAATATTTATAATCTTGTTTATCCCTGTTTTTTGCAATGGGCAGTTTGACACAGTTCAGTTTAAAGTAAATCCAGAATTTCCTGAGGCAAATCAAGATGTTTCTATAAGTATAGAAAGTTATTCAACAGATTTAAATAGATCAGAAATAAGTTGGTATAAAAACAATTCTCTTGTTCAAAGAAGTGTAGGAGAAAAAACTTTTTCTTTTAGGACAAGAGGTCTGGGTTCGGTAGATACTATTACTGTCAGAGTGGACGGTGTTTTAAAAAATACTTTTACGATAAGGCCAGCAGAGGTAGATTTGGTTTGGGAAGCAAATACTTACACCCCACCTTTTTACAAAGGAAAAGCTCTTAATTCAAATCAAGCGACATTAAAAATCATAGCTATCCCCCATATTGTTTCTTCTAGTGGAAATAAATTTAGCCCTAACAGTCTTATTTATACTTGGAAAAAAGATTGGAAAGTTTTGGGTAATGAATCTGGTTATGGAAGAGATGTTTTGGTTTTAGATGGTTTAGATATTTACAACAAAACTATAATAACAGTAGAAGCTAAAAATCAAGGAGGAAGTATAATTGCTCAAAAAAGAATTATTTTAAACAACCAAGATTCAAAAATAGTTTTTTATGAAGATGACCCTCTTTTAGGGGTGCTTTATGAAAATGATTTGGATAAAAATTTTAATTTGGATAAAGAAGAAATAAATATAAAAGCAGTACCTTTGTTTTTATCAAATGAAGAATTAGATTCAGGAAACATTAGATATAGTTGGACTATGAATAGTAAAAAATTAACCAATTTAGAAAGTCAGGACTATCTTGTTTTAAGAAAAGGAGAACACGATGGAACAACACAACTTTCTTTAGAAATAACAAACCTTAAAAAAGTAATGCAGTTTGTTAGAAATAGTTTAGGAATAAGTTTTGAAAATGTAGAAGAGACAAACATTTTTGGGTTTTAAAAATTTTTTATAAATAAAAAATTAGATTTAAGATTTAAGATTTAGGATTTAAGAATTAAGAGAATGAAAAAAAATAATTTTAAAAAAATAATAATAGCACTATCAGTTTTTGTTTTTTATATATTCTTGTTTGATTTGGTACAAGCACAAACACCTTACACTCTTTTAGAGCCACTCCCAGGGATAGGAGATGAAACAGGAACAGTAAGTGGTTTTGGGGCTTATGTTTCAGGAGCTTTTAAACTAGCAATAGGTTTGGCGACTGTTTTGGCTGTTGTTCAATTGTCTATTGCCGGTTTTAAATATATGACAACCGAAGCTTTTACAGGTAAGTCGGATGCTAAAAAAACAATAGAAGATGCATTTTTTGGTTTAATTTTACTTTTGTCTGCTTACCTTCTTTTAAGGACAATTAATCCAGATTTAGTTAGTCAGGATTTAATCATCCCTCCTGTTGGTGGAAATGTAAAAACAACAGAAACAACAGAAACAACTCAAAAAGATTGTATATCTACAATAACAAATGAACCAATAGAGTGTTATCAAAATCCAGCAATATTAGAAGATTATTACAGAAGTTATTTTACAGAAGGTGTTTTGTTTAGAGATAGTAGTAATGATAATATAAATGGTTGTAAAGAGATTGGATACACTTTTGAATTGTTTGGTTATGATGGAGATCTTAAAAAATGTATTTATGTAAAACAAACTAATTAATATGAACAAAGCATTAAAATATACAATAATAATATCAGCCATTCTAATCATCGGAATGATAGGGTTGTATTTTTATTTAATTCAAAAAGACGAAAGGGTAGAAAATTTAGGAGATATTACTGATGTTTATATTTTTGGTAGACCGACTATTCCTCAAGATACAGAGGTGATAGATACAACCACAGGAGATGTTTTGGATTATATTTCTATAGAAGATAAAACAGAAACAAAACCAGCCAGTTTCAGAAAAATTTCATCAGAACCAGTATCAGGATTTTTTGCAGGAGACGGTTTTGTTAGATATACAGATAGAGCCACAGGACATATTTTTGAAGTATCAACCTTATCCACAACACAAAAAAGAATATCAAATACTACTATCCCAAAAATATACGAGGCTATTTGGTTGGACGAAGACTCTTCAATAATAAGATATTTAGACGATAACCATAATATAAAAAGTTTTTATATTGATTCTGTTGAAAGTGAAGAGATAGAAGGTGTATTTTTACAAGATAATATGAAAGAGATTATAAAAGCAGGAGAATCTATTTTCTATCTTTTAACAGATAATACTGGTTCTAGAGGAATAGTGTCTGATTATAATGGAGATGATAAAACACAAATATTTGAATCTCCTCTCACAGAGTGGTTAATTCAAAGACCGCAAGAAGGAACAATAACTTTTACGACAAAACCCGCATACTGTGTAGGAGGGTTTATGTATTTTTTTGACACAACCACAGGGGTAATGACAAAAATTTTAGATAATATAAATGGATTAACAACTTTAACTAGCTCAGACAAAACAAAAGTATTGTTTTCGGAAACTAGTAGAAACAGTTTTGGTTTGAATATTTATAATATTAAAGATGGTGTTGTTGAAAATTTAGCAATCCAAACATTTCCTGAAAAGTGTGTTTGGTCTGAAAATAGCTTTGTTATTTATTGCGGAGCGCCAAGTAGTGTTCAATCTGGCGAATACCCAGATGAGTGGTATCAGGGAATAGTTTCATTTTCAGATATTATTTTAAAAATAGATTTGGAACAAGAAATAATAGATATTATTATTTCTCCCGAAGAACCAATAGATATAATAAAACCAGCTCTTAGTCCAAAAGAAGATTATTTATATTTTATAAACAAAAAAGACCTTTCTCTTTGGGGATTAGAATTAAAATAAATAAAATTAAAAAATTCCCAAATGGGAATTTTTTAATTTATAAATTTTATATTTATTTTTCTAAAAGCACCTTCGCCTGTTGATTCTGTTTCTACTCTTGGATCATCAGCAAGTGCTGAGTGAATTATCATCCTTTCAAAAGAAGACATCGGTTCCATTTCTATATCTCTTTTAAAAACAATCGCTTTTTCTGCTGTTTCTTTTGCTTTACTTTTAATTCTCTCTATATTTTGTTGTTGGTAGTCGTTTACATCTATAAAAAAGTTTATTTTTTCAGTTTCTCCCTCACTATCTCTCCAAACAATTTGTTTAATTAGATGGTTTAATGCTTTTATATTTTTTCCTTCTGTTCCAATCAAAACCCCAGAATCAGTTGATTTTATTGCAAATCTAAAATTATTATCACTTGTCTTGTGTGTTTCAATCTCATCAAAATCAACAGTAAGTTTTTCCAAAATATTTTTAATTGTTTCTTTAATTTTATTTTCCATGATTTTCTTCAGCTTTTATTGTTTTTCTCATATAAAGCTCTTGAGCAATCATAAATAGGTTGCTTGTTGTCCAGTATAAAGCAACAGCCGACAATAGTCCATACGCTACAAAAAAGATAAATACAGGCATCACATACTTCATTTGTAGTTGCATATTTTTCATCATATCGTCTTTTAGTGTTTTTTCACCACTTGTTTTGTTTTCTATTTTTGGCATAACAAGTCTTATTTGGAAAAATTGTGAGACAGAAGCTGTTAATGCTAAAAGTAAGCTTTTTTGGGTTATATCAATAAACCCGAGAAAATTAACATTGTTTATATGAGCATTTGTTTTTACAAAAGAATACAAAATATCAGTATTGATTTCTGGTAAACCGCTTTTTAAAAAAACAAAATATAAGGCAAATAAAACAGGAAGTTGTATTAAAACCAAAAAGAAACTAGAAAAAGGTTTGATTTGGTTTTCTCTATATAATTCCATCATTTTCAGAGCTTGTGCTTGTTTGTCGTCTTTATGTTGTTCTTTTAGTTTGTTTAATTCCGGTTCTATTTTTTTGATTTGTATTTGGGTTCTAATAGAACTTTTTGTGAGAGGGAAGAGTATCAATTTTATAATTAATGTGATTAAAACAACAGCAACCCCAAGATCCATCCAAGAAAAAGATGATTCTAATAAAATAAGGCCATTATAAATAGGGTTATAAAAAAAAGTGTTAAATATATTTGAAAACATAATGTTTAGTATAAGGTAAAAAGTTCATAAAGTCTATAAAGTTAATTAATTTATCTCTTTAGATAATCAAATAAATAACCTTATTATAAGCCTTATAATTATTGAACAGCTCAACGAGTTGGGCCGTTCAAATAATAATCAAATCAAATTTGTTTTTTTAAGAATTTTGTTTATTTCTTTTTTATATTCTTCAAAATCTAATTTTTCCGCACCTTTTTTGATAATTATAATCACAGAAAAACCATTTTTTATATTTTTTAAATTTTCTCTAATTATTGCATACCCCCGTCTTCTTAGAAGGTTTCTTTTTACCGCTTTTTTTTCTATTTTTACAGGAACAGAGACAGAAAATTTGCTAGGTATTTTTTTGTTTATTTCTAAAATTTTTGCAAACAAAAAATCAGAATGAACAGGTTTTCCTTTTTCAAAAACATCATTAAATTCTTTTTTTGTTAATCTCTGTTGTTTGTTTAACATATTTCAATTCTAACAGAATTGAAAAGATTTAAGAAGTAAGATTTAAGATTTAAGAAATGACGAATTTTTGGCTCTTCCAAAAATTCGTCATTGCGAGCTCAACACCCCTTTTAAAAAGAAAAAACCGCAAAGCGGTTTTTTCTTTTTAAACAGTAGAAAGTTTTACTCTACCTTTTCTTCTTCTGGCTTTAATCACATTCTTTCCTCCAGATGTTTTTGATCTTACTAGAAATCCGTGAGTTTTAGCCCTTTTTCTTTTTTTAGGTTGGTATGTTACTGACATATTAAAAATGTAAAATTAAAATCTCAAAATGAAAAATGATAATCAAAAATTCAAAATGAGTTTATTAAATATAATTTAAGTAATAACACTATATACTAAAAAAGCAATAAAAGCAACTAAGTAAAAATAGATAAAATATTGCTATATTTTCAATAATTTTTTATTTTAAATTGTAATTTTTCATTTTGAGATTTGCTTTTTTGATTGTATAAAAATTTATCTTTAAAATATTGTTTAAATTTTTTCTTTACAAACAACAAAAACTAATACACAAAAAGTTTTCCACAAGTTAATAACATATTTATCAACTATCAACAAGTTGGACAATTTTTCAACAGGTATATAATAATGTTATTAACTTATTAAACCTATTAATTTCTATGGATACAACAATCTTAGAGGACAACAAAAAACTTTGGGATAAAGTGTTATCTGATATGGAATTAAATGTTTCTAAAGCCAATTTTAATACTTGGTTTAAAGATACTAATATAATCAAATATGAGAATGGGACAATTTTTCTAAGTGTTCCTAATGAATTTGTAAAAAATTGGTTGGTGGAAAAATACAACAAATTTATTTTAAAATCATTAAGAGATATTGAAAACAGTATAAGAAATATAGAATATGTAATAGTAAATAGTTCTGTAAAAACAAAAAATTCTATTAAATTTCAGAAACAAAACACAATAAACAACGAACTTCCTTTAAATGATTTTTATATCAACAAAGAAGACAATCTAAACCCGAGATATATTTTTGATTCATTTGTTGTTGGTTCTTTTAATGAACTCGCACATGCCGCTTCTCAAGCAATAATTAAAAAACAAGGAATAGTTTATAACCCCCTTTTTATTTACGGTAATTCTGGTTATGGAAAAACACACTTAATTCAATCAATTGGAAATCATTTAAAAAATAATGATGGTAAAAAAGTTTTTTATGTCACATCTGAAAAATTTTCTATGGATTGTGTAAATTCTATTCAACAAAACAAAATAAATTATTTTAAAGAAAAATATAGAAAGTATGATGTGCTTATAATGGACGATATACAATTTCTTTCAAATAAAGAAAGAACCCAAGAAGAATTGTTTCATCTTTTTAATACTCTTTATGACGGAAATAAACAAATTATTTTTTCATCAGACAAACACCCAAACTACATTCCTGGATTGGCAGATAGACTAAAATCTAGATTTGGGCAAGGTATGATTGTTGATGTTCAGGCTCCTGATATGGAATCCAGAATGGAGATTTTGAGGACAAAATCAAAAATAAACAATTTTTATTTATCAGAAGATATTGTTAATTTTGTTGCTATGGCGATAGAGGGTAATGTGAGAGAATTGGAAGGAGTATTAAACTCTGTTATTTGTCAGACACAACTAAAAAATAGAGAACTTACTTTGTTGGAGGTAAAAAATCTTATAAAAAACAACACAAAACCAAAAAAATCTGTTTCTGTTAAAGAAATCGTAAAAATAGTATCTGATTTTTATAATATTGAAGAGACTACTATATACGAAAAATCTAGAAGAAAAGAGGTAGTAAAACCAAGACAGTTGATAATGTACTTTTTAAGAAAAG
>Ga0210057_1004503_pt1 | contig 18453 bp, 18 predicted proteins | sample CryGeyCG2114_010_2_FD_183968 | JGI IMG/M metagenome (GOLD analysis project Ga0210057, IMG submission 183968) | Groundwater microbial communities from aquifer - Crystal Geyser CG10_big_fil_rev_8/21/14_0.10 (SPAdes) (version 2) | ecosystem: Environmental > Aquatic > Deep subsurface > Groundwater ...
CCGCATAGCGGCGGGAATGCTTTTGGTGGAATTCAAAATGCCTTGGCGGGACTTGGCGAAAACATCAGCCCGAGCCCGCGCCAAAGGCGCGGGCGAGGTCAATCTTTCTTCAAATTCGGAATTGTGGAAACTAATGAATGACGTTAGAACCTATCTCAAGGAAAACGAAAATATGACGTATATACTCGGTATTCAAGAATGTGTAAAAACATTTGAATCGGTGGTTGTTTAGGTGAGATATATGAAAGAAGTTAGAACCTGTTGGTCGAAAAGTGCTAAAATAAGGGAAATATTTATGAATATAGAATATGAAGCCACATTTTTAGATGTGAATAAGGATGAGATGCGTAAGCGTTTGAAAGATGCTGGCGCGACTCTTGTACGACCGGAGTATTTACAGAAGAGAATCCCTTTTCACTTACCAGGAGGTAAGCGCTCAAAAGATGCGTGGTTGCGTGTACGCGATGAAGGAGACAAAATCACCTTAAGCTTAAAGATTATTGACGGTGACAAGATTGAAGATCAAAAAGAGATTTGCCTTGTAGTTAATGATTTTGACGAGACAGTAAAACTTCTTGAATCAATCGGTTGCGAAAAGAAATCGTATCAAGAAACAAAGCGAGAGCTTTGGGAACTAGATGGTGTAGAAATAACCATTGATGAATGGCCGTTTCTCGAACCTTTTGTTGAAGTCGAAGGACACTCAGAAGAAGAAGTGAAAAAAGTATCCGAGAAAATAGGTTTTAACTACAGCGAGGCTTTATTTTGTGCAGTTGGGAAACTATACAAGATGAAATACGGAATCCATCCAGATGAAATCAACACTATTGAGAAGATAGTTTTTAATATGAAGAATCCTTTCTTGAAATAAAAACACCCCATTTTCGGGGCGTTTTTATTCTTCTATATTGTTCTATGTCAGTGGAGATGGGCGGAATCGAACCGCCGTGCAGATGAGCTCCTTAAATGATTCTACAAAGATAGTTTGTTTAGAAATTTAAGAAAATTAAGTATTAAATAAACAAAATCTTAATTTCCCGATCCTCTTTAATTTCGAAATTGAGCAAGGAGATTCAATTTCTATCCTGAAAAATATGACACCTCTTTTGACCTATCAGGAATCAATCTAAGAGATGGGCAACAGCCTGATTTAGGCGATGGCCAACGCGAGGCCGTTTACTCCCATGAAAGGAGAAGCGACTCTCTTTGCAACAGATTTTGCATCTATTGTTTTCTCACACAGTTTAACAAGATGTAATGAGAATGCTTGCTTTGCACACTAAAGGTTTGGATCAACTGTCTAGGCCGATCATCCCCCTAAAAAATTCCACGATTTGAAATACTTTAGGTGGATGCGGAGAACAGAGGTTCTCCGCAGCTTGTCTCATATGGGTTTAATTGAAGTGACTACCTCCTCTATAAATTCTTTACGTGGAGGCATATTATTGCATGGTTCAAAATAATCTACATATCAAAGTTCGTCTTATGTCACGATCTGCATCGCGTTTTTTTATACTTTCTCTTTTGTCGTACTTCTTTTTTCCGCGAGCAATACCAAGCTCTAACTTAATTTTTCTGCCCTTAGTATATATCGAAATAGGCACTATTGTCAAGCCCTTTTGCTTTTCTAAACCTATTAAATTAGCCAATTCTTTCTTAGTTAAAAGGAGTTTTCTGTTTCTGTACGGGTCATAGCTGTCTGGGGTATTTGAAGGCTGGTATGGAGGTATGTTGGCATTGATCAAAAAAGCTTCATTGCCTCGCACGATCACATAAGCACCTAAAAGAGAGCCCTGTTTCTTCTTCAGAGACTTAACCTCGAGCCCCAAGAGCTCGATTCCAGCTTCGAATTTATCAACTATTTCATAATCAAAGCTTGCTTTTTTGTTGTGGACTAATATTGACATAATGTGGTATTATAGTAGCAGAAATAAGGCTATTTTAAAAATTTTATCCGGAGGGATTGGTTATGAAGACGAAAAAACACTTAACTGCTGTTGTGGCAGAAGATGAGCCCATTGCTATCTTGATTAGGGATATTCTGGAGAGTACTAGTGTTGCTGGCGCTAATTTCGGACGTATTTATATATACAGTAATAAAGGTGACGCGCTTGAGTCCATTAAAATAATCAACCCTGCTCCAGATTTAATTATTACAGATTGCAACTTTAAAAAAAGATCCAATAACGGGACCAATGGAATTCATTTTGTGAGAAGTATAAGAGATATAGATTGTTTGAAGGATGTCCCAATATTGATGATTACCAGTTATTATGAATGCAAAAAGAAGGCCATAAAGGCCGGTGTCACAACCTTTATGGATAAATGGGGGTTTGATCTTTATTTACCAAAAGTTGTAGAAGAAATTTTATTGCCGGGCAAACGCCTTAGGCAAGCTTCCTAGGTTTTACTACGCAAGCAATCAAAAAAGCCCGTATTGTTATAGAATACGGGCTTTTTATTTTGGCTTTTTGTGGTAAAATGAATCCCATGGAATTATTTGATAATGAGAAAAAACAAAATAAAAAAGGACCAAAAAAATCCCCTGGAGGACAGTTTTTGAGCCAGCTTGTCAGCACGCTTCTTATTTTTGCTATTATTATCACTATCTATTCTTTTTTTATAAATGATAAAGAAAAGACTCCCGAGGTTTCAGTGTCTGAGCTTGCTCAAAGCATTAAGTTGGGAGAAATTTCCAAAATCACTGTTGAAGGGGAAAAGTTGACCGCGGAGTTTTTAGATGAGACAACCAAGATTTCTAGGAAAGAATCAGAAAGCTCTCTTTCTGAGACGCTTGTTAATTATGGTGTAACTCCAGAAGAGCTTAATAAAATGAATATAGAAGTGAGGGGTCCATCAGGGTTTACTTTCTGGCTTTTGAATGCGCTTCCTTTTCTTATACCAATTGTATTTATAGTTCTTTTATTTTGGATTATTTCACGACAAGTCAAGGGCGCAGGAATGCAAGCTTTCACTTTTGGTCAGTCTAAGGCTCGTATTATAGATCCAAAGGATAAAAGCCAAAGAGTGACTTTCAAAGATGTGGCTGGTGCTAAAGAAGCTAAAGAAGAGCTTACGGAAATCGTTGATTTCCTAAAAAATCCTAAGAAATTTTTAGATATAGGCGCCAGGATACCTAAAGGCGTTCTTCTGATGGGTGCACCGGGAACAGGAAAAACTCTGCTTGCCAGGGCTGTTGCGGGAGAAGCTGGGGTGCCATTCTTTTCTATTTCAGGTTCTGAATTTGTGGAGATGTTTGTCGGTGTTGGAGCCTCAAGGGTAAGAGATTTGTTTAAACTTGCCAAGAAAGCATCTCCGTCGATTATATTTATAGATGAGATTGATGCTGTGGGAAGGAGTAGGGGTTCTGGTGTAGGTGGTGGCAATGATGAAAGAGAGCAGACGCTCAATCAGATTTTAGTTGAAATGGATGGTTTTGAGCCAGCAGAGAAAGTTATTATTATGGCAGCAACAAATAGGCCTGATGTCCTTGATCCTGCTTTGTTGAGACCTGGTAGGTTCGACAGAAGGGTTGTGATTGATGTTCCTGATATTCATGACAGGGAAGAGATCCTTAGAATACATGCTCAGAAAAAACCTCTTGCTGAAGATGTTAATTTTAAAATTATAGCTGAGAGAACCCCTGGCTTTTCTGGAGCGGATTTGTACTCTCTGATGAATGAAGCTGCTATTTTAGCAGCGCGAGAGAGTAGAAAAAAAGTTAGTCAGTTTGATATGATTCGTTCAATTGAAAAAGTTATTCTTGGACCAGAAAGAAAAAGTCACCTGCTTTCAAAGAAAGAAAAAGAAATTACTGCTTATCATGAAGCAGGACATGCGTTGGTTGCTTCTGTGTTGCCGTATGCTGATCCTGTACACAAGATTTCTATTATCTCAAGAGGCAGGGCTGCTGGATATACCTTGAAATTACCATTTGAAGATAAGAGAATGCAGAGCAGGAAAGAATTTTTGGATGACATTGCTGTGTCTTTGGGAGGATATGTTGCTGAGAAAATGATTTTTGGCGACTTAACCACGGGACCTTCAAACGATCTTCAAGTTTCAACGGCCTTGGCTCGTGATATGGTTACAAAATATGGAATGTCTGAAAAAATGGGACCGGTGGCTCTTGAAGAGGCTGGAGGCAGAGCTCTGTTTGGCAAGGGTGTGGGTGATAAAGAATATTCAGAGAGGGTTTCAGCAGAGATTGATGCTGAGATATCTCGCATTATGAATGAGGCAGAGACTAAGGCAACAAGCGTTATAACTGAGCATAGAAAGGCCTTAGATGCTATAGCCAAAGAACTTGTAAATTCTGAAACAATAGAAAGGGAAGAATTCGAAAATCTTATTATTGCTAATGGTATTACTCCAAAAAAGAAAGAAGAACCGGATCTAATACACCCCTAATGTTAATTTAAAAAAATAAATGATTGAGTTTATAAAAAAAAATAAGATTTTGGTGGTGGTTGTTGTAGTGGTCGCATTGGCTTTAGGTTATAACTTTTTTAAAGATAAAACTCCCAAGACGGATGTTGTTGTTGTTGAAAGAGGAGACGTTGTGGAAGAGGTGAGTGTGACTGGCAAGGTTAAGCCAATCTCAAGTGTCGATCTGGCTTTTGAGCAGGCTGGTAGGATTTCAAATATAGATGTAGGTGTTGGAGATGTTGTCTTTGCTGGGCAACATCTGGCTAGTCTGTCTGGTGGAGATATTCTAGCTCTTTTAAGGCAGGCTGAAGCGACTGTGATGTCACAAGAAGCAAAGCTTGCTGAGCTCAAAGCGGGTACTAGGGTAGAGGAACTTGCTGTGCAGGAGGTAAAAGTTGCCAATGCTAAAGTGGCCCTAAATGATGCCAGGAATAATGTGATTGATAAGATAAAAGATGCCTATTCAAAATCCGATGATGCTGTGCGGAATAGGATTGACCAGTTTATGAGCAACCCCAGGGGAGATAATCCTCAGTTGGAATTTAATATTGGAAGCAAGGTTAAAATAGAATCTGATAGGGTGCTTGTGGAGGATGTTTTGGAAAAATGGCAGTCTGACATAAGTCTGCTTTCTTCGCTAAGTGATTTGTCTTTATATATAAGTGACGCTAGTAGAAATCTATCTATAGTTCATGACTATGTATCTTTGGTATCTTTGGCTGTAAATAGCTTAAAAGCAAGCGCTTCTATTACTCAGACGACAATAGACGGGTGGAGGTCCGATCTGTCCACAGCTAGAACTAATGTGAACACGGCGGTTATTAATCTTTCGACTGCGGAGGAAAAGCTAAACACAGCGGGCGCTTCTCTTTCATTGTCGGAACAAGAACTTGCTCTCCAGAAAGCAGGGTCTACTAAGGAGCAAATACAAGCCGGAGAAGCTAGTGTGGTTGAGGCCAAGGCAAATGTCTCTAGGTATCAGGCTGAACTAGCCAAAACTCTTATAAGGTCTCCAATCAACGGCATAGTAGTGAAAATGAACGCTGATGTAGGGGAGATAGTGTCTTCAAATGACATAATAATCTCTGTGATATCAGCTGGTAATTTTGAAATAGAAGCCTTTGTGCCAGAGGCTGATATAGCTAAAATTGAAATTGGTGACTATGCAAAGATTACCCTAGATGCTTATGGTAGCGACGTGTTATTTGAAGCCAATGTGGTTTCTGTTGAGCCAGCGGAGACTGTTATTGAGGGAGTGTCTACTTATAAGACAGTACTTCAATTTACACAAAAAGATCAGAGAGTCAGATCTGGAATGACTGCAAATATAGATATTTTGACTAACAAAAAAGAGAATGTTATTTACGTTCCCAGAAAAGCTATCTTAGAGGATGAAAATGGCAGACAGTTTGTTCGTATCAAAAAGAATGGAGGTTCAGATACTGATTTTTATAAAGAAGTGAATGTTGTTACTGGTTTGATTGGTTCCGATGGTAATGCCGAAATATTGGGTGGCTTGGAAGAGGGGGATACGGTTATTACTTACATAGAAGAATAGGGTTTGTTGGTATATGAACATTATAGAGGTTAAAAAATTAGGAAAGACTTATGACGATGGTGAGGTCAAGACACCAGCCTTGAGAAGTGTTTCTTTTGTGGTAGAAAGAGGGGAATTTGTGGCGATTATGGGACCTTCTGGTTCTGGAAAATCTACCTTGCTTCATTTGCTTGGATTTTTAGATAGGCCTACCGAGGGCCTTTATTTTTTTGAGGGTAAGAATATAGAGTCTTATTCTGAGGATGAAACAGCCAACATAAGGAATGAAAAATTGGGATTTGTATTTCAGGCTTTTAATCTTTTGTCTCGTACCTCTGTTTTGGAAAATGTTAAATTACCTCTTCTTTATTCAGATATACCTGAAAGCGAGTGGGATGATAGAGCAAAAAAAGCAATTGAGTCTGTGGGTTTGAGTCATAGGATAGATCATGAGCCTGCCCAACTTTCTGGTGGAGAAAAGCAGAGGGTTGCCATTGCTAGAGCTTTAGTGACCGAACCAGATGTAATTTTTGCTGATGAGCCAACTGGTAACTTGGATTCTAAGTCCGGAAAACAGATAATGGAAATTTTGCAGGGTCTTAACAAAAAACATGGTCACACTATTATTCTTATTACCCACGAAACATATACCGCAAAACATGCAGGCCGTATTTTAACCTTGAAGGATGGGGTGATGGAAAGTGATAAAGAAGTTTCAGACAGAATAGAGGCTAATAATTTCAATAAATAATTATGACCATAAAATACAGTTTCGAAACTGCTTTGACTGGACTTAAGACCAATAAAATGAGGTCTTTATTAACTATACTAGGTATTGTCATAGGTGTGGCTTCTATTATTTTGGTTGTGTCTTTGGGGCAGGGGGCTCAAGCTCTGGTGCTTGAACAAGTTCAGGGTCTTGGCTCAAAGACTATAGTTGTAATACCAGGTAGAGAGCCAAAAGGCCCGGCTGATGCCGCCCAGGTTTTTAGCGACTCTTTAAAAGAGAAAGATCTAGAGGCCTTGAAGAAAAAGGTTAATGTACCGACACTAAAAACCATTACACCTGTTCTTTTTGGAGGGGAAACCGCGATTTATAAAAATGAAACTTACAGATTGACTATTTTTGGTGGTTCAGAAATAATGCCCGATTTGTTTGATGTCTTCCCCGAAGATGGAGGTTTTTTTACTAATAGCGACGTGCGGGCGAGGGCTAATGTTGTGGTTATAGGCGCAAAAGTAAAAGAAGAACTTTTTGGTGATGCGCCTGCCATAGGAGAAAAAATTAGAATTAAGGATAGAAATTTTAGAGTTATTGGGATTTTATCTCAAAAAGGCCAGACTTCATTTTTTAATTTTGATGAAATAGCTATGGTGCCATATACTACCGCTCAGCAATATATTTTTGGTATAAAATATTACCATCGTTTTATGATTGAGGCAGAAACAGAAAATGACATACCTAGAACCGTAGCAGATATTGAAGAAACAATAAGAAATTCTCACAATATAGACGATCCAGAAAAAGATGATTTTTTTGTAGAAACTCAGGCTGACTTGGCAGAGCGTTTGGGTGTCATTACTAGCGCGCTCACTTTGTTCTTGGCAGCAGTAGCAGCTATTTCCTTGTTGGTTGGAGGAATAGGTATTATGAATATTATGCTTGTCTCTGTGACGGAAAGAACTAGAGAGATTGGTTTGAGAAAGGCCCTAGGCGCAACTTACAAAGATATTTTATCTCAATTTTTACTTGAAGCTGTTATTTTGACTGGAATAGGAGGTGTCTTTGGTATTGCTATTGGCGTAAGCGTCTCATTTATTATTGCATTTGTAATAACTAATTTTGTGGGAATCAGCTGGGAGTTTATTTTTCCTATCTCGGCTGCTGTATTGGGTATTGCGGTGTCTGCTGGGGTCGGACTCGCTTTTGGTCTATATCCAGCTCGTACGGCAGCCAAAAAAAGCCCAATGGAGGCTTTGAGGTACGAGTAATTTTATTTGTTGACTTCTTTAGTCATGTATGTTCTACTTACTATAGACCTGTTTGAGGTGTGAGTACGTTTTTAGAAGAGCGTATTGGCATATTGTGTTGCTAATCATCCTCCTCCCAACACAAGCCAGCCTTTTGGTGAGTTATTCCGGCAAGAAAGCCTAGAAGGTTCACACCTCAAACTTTATATAAATAAAAAAGAGTCCACACGGACTCTTTTTCTATTTCTATTGAAGATTGCCTACGAAATAATTTTCTAATAGCTTGTGTCTTCTTGGTCGTGGTTGGTCGATAGATTATTTTTTTGAGTTCCTTTCTCTACAATATAACCTAATCCAATGGCCACCACCAGAAATAATACAATTACTATAACTCCTACATTTTTTCTATCCATAATAACATTGTACCTAATTCATAAGAGTAGAAAAGTATATAGGTTGATTTAATGAGTTTTTGTGTACCAAACTTATACAAGTCAAACTTGTGTTTTTTGGGTTTTTTAATAAGATATCTAAGTAGTGCAAGATGCGCGCATAGCTCAGTTGGTTAGAGCACTCGGCTTATATCCGAGCGGTCCCAGGTTCAAATCCTGGTGCGCGCACTAGGATAGAACTCAAAGGTTTTGAAGAAACTGCAGAGTGGGTGGCGCTTTGCGCCACCCACAACTCGGTCTCCGAAAAACCGCTAAGTTCTGTATTGGTGTCTCTATTTTATCGAGCTCGCACCTATTTTCAAAATCGCTGACAATGCGCCACGCTTGGTCTCCGAAACCCGATGGCATTAAAGAGCGAGTCAATGTCTTTTGGGGTGGCGGTGAACACGAAACCCGATATACTTCCTAGAAAGTACATCGGGTTTTTCACTCGAAGTGAATTTTTTCAGCCTCTTTATTTAAGCGTAATTTTAGAAGAGGGTATGTTTCTAGACTAACATCTTCTTCTAGAAGTTTTTTTGCTTCTTCTCTTGCCGCTTCAACCATTTTAATATTTTTTATAGCCTCCATACCTATATCAGAAATACCCCACTGTTTTCCTCCGGCAAGCCCACCAGAGCCTCTGATTTGCAAATCCATTTCAGCAAGGTCAAAACCGTTTCTTGCTTTTTTAATAGCTTGAAGGCGTGGTAATACTTTGCTTGATTTTGAACTTGTGAAAATATAGCAGTAGGCTTGATGATTGCTTCTTATGACTCTACCTCTGAGCTGATGAAGCTGGGCAAGCCCAAAGCGTTCTGATCCCTCTATTAAAATAATGGTGGCATTTGGCACATTTACTCCTACTTCTACAACAGATGTAGCAACCAATATATTTATATCACCTGAAGCAAAATCTTCCATAACCTCGTCTTTTTCTTTTGGTTTCATTTTGCCGTGAAGTATTTCTATTTCAAATTCTGGGAACACCCTTGCTTTTAATCTTGCCGCCTCTTCTTTTACCGATTTAACATTTAAAGCAAGAGCTTTTTCCGGATCGGGTTCATCTATGCGCGGGCAGATGACGTAGCATTGTCTACCTGCTTTTATTTCCGCCCTTATTTTCTCGTAAACTTCTGACCTTTCGTTTGGGATTACTATGCTCGTCATAATGGGTTTTCTGCCTCTGGGCATTTCATCAAGTAGTGTTAAATCCAGGTTTCCGTATATGGTTAGGGCAAGGGTTCTCGGGATGGGGGTTGCTGTCATTGATAGAAGGTGAGGACGAGGTTTGTCTGTACCCTGGTCTTTTAGAGACAGGGTCTGGCGTTGGGCTGTGCCAAATCGGTGTTGCTCATCAATAATGACTAAGCCTAAGTGTTTAAATTTTATGGATTTTTGTATTAAAGCGTGGGTGCCGATTAGTATGTGAATTTCTCCACTCATAATCCATTTTAAGAGTTGGCTTCTTGATATGTTTGTTGCTTCGTTTTGGCTGACTTTAGATGGAAATTTTTGACATCCGCTCGAGGTTATGAGTCCTATGTTGATATTTAAATGTTTGAAGTATTCAATAAAAGATTCAAAATGTTGTTTGGCCAATATCTCAGTAGGAGCCATATATGCTACTTGTAAACTTGCTGATGGGGCGTCTTCTGGTGGTGTTGTGATGATGAGATAAGAGGCGGTAGCCGCTACTGCGGTTTTGCCAGAACCCACGTCTCCTTCAAGGAGGCGCATCATAGGGGTGCCACTTTTGAAGTCTTTTAGTATTGTGTCAATAGCTTTGCTTTGAGCTTTTGTCGGTTTGAAAGGAAAGCGTTTAGTAAAGTCGTCTATTTCTTTTTTGTTTGGCTTTACTACAAAAGATTGGTGGTCTGCGTATTCTCTTTTTTGTTTTTGACTTGAAAGTTGTATAAAAAATACTTCCTCGAAAGCAAATCGTTTTCTGGCCGACTCGCTGTGTTTTTGTAATTTGGGTGTATGCACCCAAATAAGAGCAGACTTTAGTGATGGCAGGGAATATTTTTTTAAGATATGCTCTGGTATTGGATCTTTTATCTCATCAATCGCACTGCTTTTTAAAATTTTTTGAATGGCGTGGTAAAACCACTTTGAAGTTATACCCCTGCTTTCGGGGTAAACTGGGATAGCTGTTAAGGAGGATTTTTCCTCTTTTGAAAATAATGAATCACCAACGTCTATTGGAAGCATTCCTGTTTTTTCAAATTCTGGATTAGCAAGATAAATTCCTTTTTTGCCTTGAGTGACTCGGCCTTGCAATGATGCGTAACTTATATTTTCAAGCATTTTTGCTATGTATGGCTGGTTAAACCATACTACTTTTATTTTTCCAGTACTGTCTTCGAGGGTGCATTCAGCCATGGGGATTTTTTTTCGGAAGGCTTTTGCTGTTTTTAAAGATGAAATTTTGCCGTAAACGGCTTGCGTGTGGCCAGGAACTAAGTCCTTAATAGTGGTGAACTTAGGGATATCGGCATAGCGGGAAGGGAAGTGGAAAAGGAGATCCCTCATTGTGTTAAGGTCAAGCTTTTTTAAAGCATTTTTCTGAAATTCGTTTATTCTAAAATGCTCTTCAATTTGAGAATCTGGACTCATAGTAGATATTTTTACACAATAAGGCCCATTTTGCGAATAGGTGCTTCGTGGTCTGTGAGATAGGACTTATGGTTAAAAACATAGCTTTATTGTTACAAATTTTGTTTTTTCTTCAATATCGTATATTATTGGCTATGTTATGGAGAGGTGCCAGAGTGGTCGAATGGGGCGGATTGCTAATCCGTTGTGCGGGTAAAACCGTACCAAGGGTTCGAATCCCTTCCTCTCCGCCCGTAGCATTTTTTATCGGACTATGCCGAGGCCTTTAAATAGGCCACGCTACAGACCGATTAAAATGCCAAAAAGTTCGAGTCTCTCCGAGATTCGAACTTTTTGATTTTCTACTCTATTGTTACGATCCCTTTCGTGATCTTGAGCTTTGATTTGAAGCATCCCATGAGCTCGCGTTTCTCTTCATTCGTTCCTTCTTTGAGAATGTATTTCGCGTAAGTTTTTTCGTTAACATCAGTATTCTTCGCTTGCGTTCCAGCGCTACCAAGCACGCTTCGTTGGAATTTGTTGAATCGGCGCAATTCTTCTTGGAATCGTATCCGTATCGCAAATTGACTCATATCAATTTGGTCGATCAATTCTACAAGTTGATTTATCAGTTCTTCCTCTCGCAGATATTTGTTACCTTTGCATTGATGGTCTTTTGATCTTCCGCATCCATAGTAGATGTAGCGTTTCGTTGTGCCGTCTTTAAGCGGTTTGTATTTCTCTTCAGCCGATATTCCTGAACCGCATGCCCCGCATACCATGAGCTTAGTGAAGGCGAACTCGTGCGATGTACGCTGTATGCCATCGCGCTTGAGTTGTTCTTGTACTTTTTCGAATAGTTCCTTTTCTACTAGCGGTTCATGCTTGCCTTCGTACCAGTTGTTGACGTTGAGGCCGTTCTGGTCGAAGTTGCCGACGTTGACGCGGTTACCGTCCGAATCGACGCTAATTGCTCATTTCCGCCCGTGTCACCAAAGGTTGAGGTTTGCCGGCAGACATAGTGTCCAATCCCTATATCCTCTCCCTTCTGTATTTTATTTGAGAGCAGTCGCCTAAAGCGACATCTCCACTAGAAACAAGCAAGAAGTTAAATCCCTATCCTTTTCGCACACTATCTGAATCCGTAAACGCAGATACTCCGGCGACCTCAAAGATGAGACATCTCGCGAGGCCAAGCCGTAACCGGACCTTCATGAGCAAGATGTATATATTTTATGCTGTTTGTATAAAAATGAAAAGAGCCTCCGGCAAATAGTTCCTTGCGGAAAAATTTGCGCGGAGGCTCAAGAATTCAAGAGGGACAAGCCCTCAAGGAATCAAGGCTCAGGACTTCCGGGCCGACGAGACACCGACGCTGCCATCGCGGCCGTCATCCCACCAGTAGTAGACGTGGAGGCCGCTCTGGCCGAAGTCGCTGATGTAGACGCGGCTACCGCCCGAATCGACGGAACTGGTTCGAACGTAGACGTTCTCGAACAGGCGCTCGCCAGTGGCGAGGTAGTGGCCGATGATCGTGTAGACCATCACCTGCGCTGAAGGCGTCTCCTCGCTCTTGTCGAGCAGAGCCTGCTGTTCGCCCCACGTCTTCGAGGTCGAATCCGGCACCGGGGTCTTGCGAACCAGGCTCCAGCCGATCTCACCACGATCCTTGGCGAAGGCCTCCTTGTTGTACCAGGAGTCCTCGTGGCTGTAGAAGAGCTTGCGCTCGACCTTGCCACGGATGTCGAGGATCGACATCGGGAAGACGGCGACGAGGATGTGGGTGTCCTTGCAGGACTCCAGCGTCTCCTCGGTAAACGGAACTTCGGACAGGGTGGCGGTCTGCGCTCTCGAGGGGTTGACCCCGAAGTGCTTGATCGCCTCCTCGATGCCGAAGAAGTTCCGGCCCATGATCTCGCGGGCGCGCTTCTGTGAGGTCGACGGTTCGAAACCACCGTTCTCGATCAGACGCACCACCTTGGTGGCGAGATCGTTGCCCTTCGAGTCGATGACTTTCTGGGCGAGTTCGTCGTTGAGTCCGGCCTTCTCCATCTTGAGGAGAAATTCGTGCTCGTTGTGCACCGAAATGGTGCGTTCGTCGGTTTGGCTCACCATGGTATTCATGGCATACCTCCTTCTGTTGAATTGCCCGGATCGCTCGGACTGGCGACTTGTCTCGTTGTTGAGACTAGCGTTCTAGGAGCGAAAAACTCCCACAACGCTAGTCTCAAAAGTCCTGAAATATCAAGGTACAATTACCACACAAGTATATCAGGTCGTCAAGAAAAAGTCAAGTGCAAAATATAGTGTTGGTAAATAGCCCTTCGCAAAGGCCCGAATCTAAGCTACAGTATGGAGGTTTTAGCTATTTCTTGCTAAAATGTACTTACACAATTAAATAGGAAGGCCTAAACCTGGGCGACCAGGCATGGCCGTAATAATCCCGCTAGAGATCAAAGGACTCCCAGTCAGAGTCGCTCTAGCGGGTCACGTTCCGAAAGGAATGTGGGCTTGGCCGAAAGGTCAGGTCGCAATGGCTGGGAGCCTTTTGATTACACAGGCCTCCTTCATTCAAAACCCGCTAGAGCATTATGAATAAAATAATCATACCTGGTGCTATCGCCATAGCACTTATCCTCTCATTCTCTTTGAACACCGCTTTTGCACAAAGAGAAGAGGGTCAACCATTCCAAGCTATTTGGAAAGCGATTACAAATTTGCAGGAGCAAATCTCCAACATCTCCCTCACCCCCGGACCACAAGGGCCACAGGGTCCAGTTGGAGAACTTCCCGCGGGGAATCTTCCATCTCCTGCCTTTGATAGTGGATGGATTGGGCTACCAAACCACGGAGCGGTAATAGATATTCCGCATACTGTTGGAGGAGACTATAACGACTACTTCATCTATGCGACATATCGTCGGCCCGCAGAAAACGGCACCTTAAAATCTCATCAGACCGCAGCCGATGTTATCTGGTGGGAAGATGTGACTGCCAACAACATACAGATTGTCACAAATGGAGATGTGACAAATAATTTCGATGCGGCACGAATTAGAATCTGGAAGATCCAATAGCCGTATGAAGAAAATTATTCTTTGGGGATCTGTAATATTCGTTCTACTCATTGTGGTGGGAATGAATACCATATCGAATACCGAAAGAACTCCTGTTGTCGAGAATACTTCTAAACCTCTGAGTGGCAGTACGCGACAAATTGTTACTACAGGTCCTTACACAAACGACCTAGATGTGCTTGAGGGTACTGTTATTGATGAGGAGAAAGATGTAAAAGCGATCTATGTGCATACCATAATTGGATTTCTCACAGACTTTGATCCGAAAGTTCAGGAGTATCCATTCTACGCAACTGAAAATAGAAAAGGAGGTGGATATATTGGAATCGTAGTTACAGATATTGGCAAAGCTATATTCCTCATTCCAAACTACGAGACTCTCAACGAAACAGATAAAGCTGCACTTGAGGGAATGGTGAAGGCAGTGAATGGCACAGCCAAAAGTCTCAATCCGAAGATTGAGTTTGCTAATGGCTATGATGCTCTGGAAGTCTTAGATTGGGTGGAGTAGAGATATTTTATCTCCTTGAGTAATTTCAGTACGTAATAACAAAAATCTCGGGTTCGGTTTTTGGTGGAGCACTCAAGACTTCAATAGCAAGCAATGAGAATGCATCTGCAAGATCATCGTGCTTCTCTACACCAAAGCCGACCAACTGCTCAATAAGTGGTCCTGCGTCTTTCTTTGGGAAGAGAATCCGTCCCTCCTTGACCCAGTTTGAAGTCAACTGAAGTCGCATCTCTTTTGACCTACCACCGATCTTTACCGCCTTGGCATGTACACCATACTCCTGAAGCTGTTGAGCCCATGCCTCTTGGAGACCTACATCTTCAATCAGAAACGTTGGTGTCATGCTCTGTGATTTATACTCCTCGTTCAGTATCCTCAATACCTGAATGGAATCCGGGAAGCTCATACGTCGATTGATGATTTTATCGACGAAGATGAATTTGTGATAATCAATGACGTATACTTTCCCCGACACAATCGCAGTGTAGTCGTTCACAGACCTCTCTTTGATCGCAAGATCAACTCCAATGAAGACACTATCCGGTTTTTTGTTAGGTATTTTAGTAATCATAGAAGCAGATCCATTCACGTCTAATAATCTGATCCTCAGGTGGAATGATGCGAAGCATATATTCACGCTCCCAGGTGATGGTGTCACTGATCGTGCGTCGGAATTCTTCTACCGAGACGGCTGTTGGAAATTTCCCGGGCCATGTGGGGTTTCCTCCGCTATCAAGAATCGGGTATGCACGAAATTCACCAGGTAGTATCTCGTTCTCGATATCGTTTTGAAGGCGTACGATAAGTGAGTCTTGGTGTAAGAGGTTTCCGACCACGAAGACGCGCGTATCGCGCGTTCCTGCGGGCAGAAGTTCACCCTTAAACCAGTCGTATGTTTTGTTACGACTATCCTGCGTCCGCACCGAATCAAGATCCTCCAAGTCATCGGCAATGATGAGGTCGGGTCGGTGACTTTTATACCGCATACCGCGCACGCTTTGCTCTGACGAAACTGCTATGATCTTTGCGCCGTATTTAGGAAATGTGAGCGCATACGCACCCCATTCATCGTGTTCAGATTTGAATGGTCCGAGGTCATTCTTGAGGAGATCATTGTGTTCAACCTCCTCGCGGATGTTTCCCAGATGTTGCCTGGCTTGTGCTCTCGTATGACTTGCAATAATGACAAACTTCGCCCGCTCTGTAAGAATCGACCAGAGTGGGAACGAAGTCGTGCAAATAGTGGACTTCGCCGAATCACGGAATGCCACAATAACGCTCAGCTTTACAGATGTATCCTGTGTAAGCGCAAACATCTCATGTTGGAATGATGCGGTTGCGTACTGTCTTGCGTATTTGCCGAGATAGATTGCGAAGAACAGCGCATGACTCTCAGAGGCCGCACCAATACGCAACCTTCTATTACTGCTTATCTGATTGAGCAGTATTTCCAGTTGTTGTGTTTGAGTTGTCATGATATTCGTCAGATGAGCCAATAACATGAGCGATCGCTTTGCGCACGAGCGCTAACTCTTCTTCGGTAAGTTCCTCTCGTACGCCGATTGATCCTGTGAGTTCGACCTTTGTGCCATAACGATTACGGTGGTGTTTGAGCCAATACGCGACCGCATTGAAGTTACCTTTCTTGATGAGAGCAATGAGTTGGCTTTCAGCGATATCAGACACAAACTCATATCCTTCTTGCAGAGCGGCATCCATTGCCGATGCAAATTCCTCATCTTCTTTACGCCAGCGATACACCGTCGTGCGCCCGATGTTTGCCTTCGTACAGGCGACTTGCACGATGGGCGTTTTGATCAGGTGCTCAAGAAAGGCTTTTTTACCTTCGTCGCGTTTCATTTTTTCTCAGGTTTTTGGCCAATAAGTTTGGAGAGTCTCCTTAATATTATTTCCGTATATACAGGAGATTTTTCCATTAAGCGGAAGCGTCGCTTGAGCGTCACCGCAGCTGCTGCCGTCGACCCCGAACCTCCGAATGGTTCTAGCACCAAATCGCCGCGCTTGGTGAGTACCTTGATGTACGGAATGAGAATTGGAAGAGGTTTCGTACCGAAGATAATTCCTTGTCCACTACTTTTTTCATCCGCCGCAACATGATCAATGAAGTCTGTCGGTTGGTACTTCTTACCCTTCTCATATCCTTCCCAATATGGCTTACCTGCAGTGGCAAAGAGCGCAGTCTCATACTCCTCCTGAAGTAACGGCTCATCTTCAGCTTCAGCGTTAAGTGCAACATCACCTGAGGTTCCGACAAGCGCGATATCGTGCTTGTTGAAGAATTTGTATTTAGCACTGAACCCTTGCACACGATTGGGAACATGCCACACGATGGTGTTGCGATACTTCCAATGGACTTCCATCGCATTCCAGATGGTGCGTAGGTTTTTGGGATTCTCATAGATGATGATTGAGAAATCCGGCTTCTGCACCTTGGCAACATTCGCCATCCACAGATCGCTGAAGTTCTCTGGTAAAACATCAGTCTCAAGATATTTACGATCACGCTTTAATCCAAATCCTTCAGTCGGCTTGCCACCTTTCTTTTTGCCGCGCAAATAGTCTAGTAGATATGGAGGATCAGTGAGACAAAGATCAGCTTGTGCACCATCATTCATGAGCTTGAGCATGTCTTTTTCTATACAGCTATCTCCGCACATAACTCGTGAGCCATCCGGCCACTCATAGATGTCACCCTTTTTCACGGTGATGTTTTTGATATCTAGCTTCTCCAGTTCCTTTTTGAGGTCGAACACTTCCGGGCTCTCATCGTCTGGAAAGATTTCATCAATCTCTTCAGAGGAGAAACCAACGTCGGCAAGGAGTGATTCATCGAACTCTGCAAGTAATTCAAGATTGAATTCCCCAGTATTTTTGTTGAGTCTCAGATTAAGTTCGCGTTCCCGTTCGACATCAGGAATACTCACTCTTACGACAGGGACTTCTTTGAGTCCAAGCTGTTTTGCTACCTCAAGGCGCATGTGACCTCCGATCACGATGTTCTCGCGATCTGTGGCCGAGTTGATAATGATGGGATCTACCATCCCAAAACGCTTCACGCTCTCTGTGAGCTGTTCGAGCGCTTCTGTTGTCCAAGTACGCGGATTTGTGTATTCCGCGAATCGGAGTGTGCTGATGAGCACATAGGTGACAGCTAGATGCTGTCCAATATTTTGTTTAGTCATATGCTTTACGCTTAGACCTAATAATGTAGGTGTCGCGTAAGCAAAAAGGCCTACATAAACAAGCAACGGAGGGAAATTGCTTTCCCTAAACACATTTTCATTACTTATTTATGCAGACCTTCTTTCTGAGGAACTGCTATTACATCTTCAATTGTTGCGTTCGGTGTAGAGCTTTCGCTCACGAAAACACCTATTAAAACCATATACTCATTTTCTCTAAAAAGAAATACGCCAATCTGTGCATAACGAAGGAACCGATGTAAACAACGGATTTATTCTTGTGTCAAGAAATGGAACAGCCAACACCCCTTTGGAACGTTCCGATTGTTCCGTTTTCAGAAAAAAGCAGACCTATGCGGAGACCTTCGTATTCGTAAAGAAAATTCGCTAAAATACCCTTATGGGGCTTGGACTACAAAGTTTGAATCGCTAAGACACCGCCAAAATTGAAAATCGGAATTGGAAGCCGAAATGGGGTCGGCGCGAAGCGCCGACACAAACGCATTCCCCCCAAAAAATCCTGAATCTGAAAGGGTTCGCCACGCAGAGCGTGGCTCAAAAAGTACGGTTTGATCTTTAATTAAAAAGTTCGAACCGACTTTTTTAAACAAATGAAGATTTTCTTCATTTGTTTTCTCGTTAGCCAATTCCACCATATGAATATTAGCTTTTAGAAAATTTTCGGTAAGTTCGAACC
>Ga0210057_1004504_pt1 | contig 18448 bp, 16 predicted proteins | sample CryGeyCG2114_010_2_FD_183968 | JGI IMG/M metagenome (GOLD analysis project Ga0210057, IMG submission 183968) | Groundwater microbial communities from aquifer - Crystal Geyser CG10_big_fil_rev_8/21/14_0.10 (SPAdes) (version 2) | ecosystem: Environmental > Aquatic > Deep subsurface > Groundwater ...
CTTTTAAAAAAAGTTTTATTAAAATTGAGGGATAAATTCCTCTAAAACTTTTAAAAAAAGTTTTATTAAAATTGAGGGATAAATTCCTCTAAAACATTTCCAAAAGGCGTAACAAAATATACGGCGTAAAGCCGTACTGCTAAATGTTTATGCATTAATTATTTTGTTTAATTCAATTTTTCTGATTCCTATTTCAAGAATTCTCCCTGATTTTCCTTTAGTTAATTCCCCTGCTTTGGAACTGAAATCATTGCTGGAAATTGAAACCCTTAAATGAATTACTACTTCATTTTTTTTGTTTTTCTCTATTTTTCCGCTTACAGCATTAACTTCATATTCTCCTTTAAACAGGTTTTTTGCTATTCCACATTTTGGTTCAATTGAAATTAATTCGCATTCCTTTATTTTTCCACTTGCACTGACAAACAATCCATAAGAAATGTTTTGTTCTGTTACAAATTTTTTTAATTCTTCAATTACATCAGCATTTTCATTTAATTTTAACACAAAAGTATTTTCACTCATTTTATCCCTCTTTTATTTATTTGGCATGGGCTTTTTCAGCCCTGCCAAAAAATTATTTTATTTATTTTTTGTTTTTGTTTTGAACTGGTTGGTTTGAAGTTGTCTGGTTCCATGAACTTGTGGGGGATGGAGACGCCTGACTTGCATTTTCTTTATTGCTTTTTTTTGACATTTTCATTTTTGATTCCTCCTTGTAAAATTAAGCAGAATCAACAATTGCCAGAATCAGTTTTATTCCGCCACAGCAAAAGCTGCCACGCATAAATGAATTCTTCTCTCAAATCAGTATTTAAACACATCAAATGATTATGTAGATTAATTTTTTTTCTTTTTTATTTGCCTTTTTTGAATGCAGGGAAATGCCTTAAATAGTCAAAATAACTCTTTTTGTGGGGTTTTTCTTCGTTTGCATATCTTATATCTTCAATTGAATAAAATGCTTTTGGATTAAATGATTTAACTATATCAATAACTTTTGTAATATTCTGTCTTTTTGTCACAACAAAAATCATTTTCACTTCTCCGTGGCTTCCTTGTGCGTCAATGCAAGTAAACTTAAAGTTTTTTGTTAAAAGCCTGTCAATCATCCCGGTTGAATTATTTTTTGTTATTATTTCAATTAACACTGTTCCCAAAGAAAGTTTTTCCTCTAAAATTATTCCAATAAAAGTTCCTGCAGAAAATCCTCCTGCGTAAAATAAAAACAGGACTGGATTATTCATGTTTGCCATTAACTGAGATATTGCAAAAAGCCAGATTAAGATTTCAAAAAACCCGATTAAAGCCGCATAATACTTGAATCCTCTTGAAATAAATATTACTCTTATTGTTCCAAGACTTACATCAAGAATTCTTGCACAAAAAATAAATAATGGAAGTGCAATCCAAACAAAAAAATCTGATACAAAAAAAAACCATAAAAAACCACTTTAACTTAAACTAGAATTCACCCACAGTCATTTAAACATATTTTTAAATCAAAAAAAAAGATTATTGCAAACAAAATAAACATTACTGCAGAAAAAGCTCTGTTGTAATAAACTATTAATGCAATAAATAAAGGGATTACTGCAACCCAGGTTATTTCCTGATGCAATAAGATTATTCCAGTTATTATTCCCAAAAAAAACCATACATAAATCAGGCTGACAAACAAAGTCATTCTATTCAAAAAATACTCTAAAACTTTTTTAGTTAATTCAACTGCCATAATCTATTTTTCATTAAAAAAAGTTTTTATTTCTTTACTTTTATTCAATTCTTTTTAATCAGTTTTTTTATGCGTAAAACTGAATTAAAGTAAAAAAGACAATCAATGAAATTAAGACAAACAAGGCTTTTTCTCCGTGTATTTCACTAATAAGTGTTTTTTCATTTAAATATTTTTCGTATTCAGATTCTTTTCACCGGCAGAGACGTTTAGAAAGCATTTAGTTTTTTTAATACAAAAATATTTTATGAAGTTTACAGAAAAACATGCAGAATTAGTTGGTTTGCACTTTGGTGACGGAAGCCTAACTAAAAGAAAAGGCACTAATCAAATAAGATTTCAGTTAAGAGGAGATGCCATTTCTGACAGAGAACATTACAATAATTTTATTATCCCCCTTTGCAATGAACTGATTGGCTTCTCTTTGATAAAAAGAGAAGTTGGAACCGTTTATGACAAAAATGGGAACTGTTTTGGTGTTTCAATTGAAAGCCCTCTTCTTCAAGATTTTTTTGAGAAGCTTGGGGTAAAAATTGGAAGAAAAGAAGAGTTATCTGTTCCTAATTGGATAAAAGAAAACAAAAATTTTTCAAAGGCTTTTGTCAGAGGGTTATTTGATACAGATGGAACTATTTCTTACAAGAAAAACAATACTTCCAAAAGCAAGTTTCATACAGTTGGTGTTGTTAGCATTGTTTCAACGTCAAGAGTTCTTATAACAAAAACAGCATTCATTTTATCAAACTTAAAGTTAAAACATTATGTTAGAGTACACAAAAAAAGTAATGGGGAAAAGGATGCTCACAGAGTGGATATTTTTAAGCCTCATATAAACATGTTTATGGAGGTTATAGGTTCTCATAACCCTAAACATTTAAGCAAATTTGAAATAGAGAGTAAATTTGGTTTTTGCCCTCCATATACAACTTTTCTTCAAAGAAAGCAAATCTTAAAAGGAGAATTGAACCCTTTTTCTTTATATGCGGGAGTCCCATAGCCCGGTCAATTGGACACGGTTGAGGGCCGTGTGACTTAGTGTCTTCGAGAGTTCGAATCTCTCCTCCCGCACTTTATTCTTCTCTTTTTTTCTCCATTTCTTCTCTCATTAGCTGTAGTTGATTGAATGAACTTTTTGGTAATCTCATCCAAGGAGAAGGCTCAATTAATCCTTCTTTTGCCATTTCTATCATTATTTTTTCTAAATATTTCCTATCAGGGGTTATTCCATTTTTTTTCATTATTCTTAACAAAGTTCTTCCCCTTGAAGTTTTATTTCTTATTATTATATGCCTTATTTTTGATTCAAGTGAACCAAGTTTTGATTGGGGTCTTAGCATTAATTTTTCTTTCACTATTTCAAAATTTTTTTCATTTACCTGAAGTGCAACATCAGTCCCTCTAACATTTACTACTACAAAACCTTCTTTTCCTCTGTGAAACTCTGATAATGTGCGGTTTAGTAAATCTATTTGGGAGTTGGTTCTTGCTATTCTTTTTTCTGACTCTCTTTTTTTATTTTCTATTGTTTTTTTTATTTTTTCTGTTGCTTTTTGTATTGCGTTATTACACAATCTTTTTTTAGTTTTATATTTCTGTCTTCCCCGACTTGTGCTTGTATCAATCTGTTTTTTTCCTGTTAAACCATATTCTTCTTTAAGTCTGTTTGTTTCAGCAGTTACCCTGTTTGCATAATCTAAATTAATTGAATTAATTTCTTTTTTAATTTTGGCTAATTTTGTTTGCAGCTCTTTTTTGTTTTTTGTAATATTTTTTATCAACCTGATTTTTGTGTCCATTAAATCATGTATGGTTTTTAACAATTTTGTTTCTGCAGGATTAATTAATTTCACACTGCCTAAAAACATTTCTCTTGTTATGGCGGGTTTTTTTGGATCATATTGCCATCTTAATTTTATTCTTTTAATAGTGGAAACATCTTTTTTTGCATGCCTTATATTTTTCCACCAAGGCAATCCTGTTCTTCTTTCATTAGATTTTTTAGACAAGCTACTTTGGGGAATTAGTATTCTGCCTGAATCAGATAACCTTATTTTCCCATGAACCTTTTTTATCGGCTGTTTTTTTCTTGGCGGCATATTAATCTATAAAATTAGCTTCAATGAAATAGAAAAACCTTTGCTTTAAAAGATTTCAACGTGTTCGCTTTGGAATTTTTTCATTCTTTCTTTCAGTGATTCAGGCTTATTTTCCTGCTGCATTAAAACACTGGAATTAAAAGAGCTTCTTGTTTCAACAGAATTTGAATTTGGTGTCTGAACTTGAATTGGTTTTTGGGGAATGCTTTGAGAAACACTTTTTGGAATAAAAACAGAAGTTGAATTAGAATCAGCTGGCTGTCTTTTTTTTGCTGTAACAAAAGAATTAATTACATCAATGGAATCTTCTTTCATTAAACCATTATAACTGCATTTCTTGCATTTTAATCTGTTATCATAACACTGTAACTGAATTGAACCGCATTCAGGGCAATATTTCATTTTCATAATTCTTCACAACAAAAGGCTGTATATAGTAAACTCTTCTGATATTTAAATGTTACGAATTATTTGTTTTTTTTCAGATTTTTTTTAGTGTTTTAATAAATCTCTGATGCTGAATTTTTTCCCTTTTCTTTTTGGTTTGCTTTCTTCTTCAACATCTTCCAGAGAAGTTTCGTCTTCAAATTCTTTGTCTAAGTCTTTGTCGCTTAAAACTTCTTCAAAAACAGTCTGGTTTGATTTCATTTTATAAACCTGAAATAAAGCAAGCAAAACCAAAAGAACAATCAAAAAAACTGCTCCCATCCACGCATGGTTTACAGAAAAATCATAGAAACCGGTTAAAGCACTATTTTCTTGTGTTTTGTTTTCAGCTGCTGTAACTGAGTTTTTGTTTTGTTCTGTTAATTCATTTTGTTTTTCTGTTTCTTCTTTTAATTTATTTAATTCATTTAAAGCGTTTTCTAATTCAGTTATTTCCTGTTCTAATACACTGGTTTTTTCCTGCACATTTTGTTCAGTGGAACTCTTTAATAAATCTAATTCCTGTTTGCTGTCATTTATTTTGTTTATTATTTCTTTCATTAAAATGCCTACATCTTCTTTGAATGTTTCAGGCATTTCCTGTATTGCAGTAATTGTGTCCACTGACTTTACTTCAAATTCTTTTTCTTCAGTTAAATTTCCTTGATTAAAAGTTTTTGTTTTAATTGAATGACTTCCTTCCTGTATTCCAAAATAAGAAATAAATACAGTTAACCCTGTGTTATCTTCAGGTTGTTTATCAAACAAAAATGCTTTCAAAACAAAGTCTTCTTCAATTATTGGTGTTTTATCATTGTATGCTGTAACTATCAGCAAATCATCAAAATAAATTTCTGTTTCAGTGAATTCATTTGAAGGATTTAAATCAACGCTAAAACTCCAGTTTAAGTTAGCCGGAATCTCTTTTGGAGCATTAATTTCTGCAGCAGAAACCAGTCCAAGCATCAGCACTAAAAGCAATAAAGTCAATTTCTTCATTTTTTTCACCATAAATATAATGTATTTCTTTTTATTAATGCTTTTTGTTTGATTATTTAAATACATTTTTGTTTATGTTTATGTGTATGAAGAAAGCATTAATTTCTTTTGTTGGTTCAGCTGAAACAATTAAACTGGCTGAAATAATTAAAGAACAATTAGAAGAAAAAAATTATTCAGTTAATTTAACTGAAGTAATTAAACACAAAAAACAGCCTAAAGGAAACAAAGGAAAACCAGTTAAACTTAAATCAGGAATAACTGACTGGAAACCATTTGACTTAGTTGTATTAGGTTTTCCTGTAATAGGAATTTCTTCTTCTCATTTAATGAATGATTATTTAAGGCAATGTCAGAATGTTTCAGGCAAACAAGCAGCAATTTTTATTGGATGCGTTGGATTGCATGGAAATGCATTAAAAAAAGCTTCAGGGATTGTTTCTTTTCACGGAGGCAAAGTAAAAGACTCAATCATTGTTTCCTCTTTTCTTGGATTAAACGACAAAAAAATTTCCCAGATAAAAGACTTTGCTTTAAATTTATGACTAAAGCAAGATTTAAATACTTTTTTTGAGTTTTATTTGTTGAGGGATTTTGCATTAATTTATTCGGAAACGAAATAAATGGCAACAATAAAACTAATTTAATGCATTTATACACTTTCAATGAACTAAACAAAATGCATTTCAATCAGGAACTGGAAATAAAAAAAATCTGTCCAGAACAAACTGTTTTAATTCAATCAAAAACCAACCCTGATTTATGCAATAAAGGAAGTTTTGATTTTTTAGTTGAAACCAAAAAAAACAAGTTAATTGGAATAGAAGTTTTAACAAGGCCTTCAAAAGGCAAAATGAAAAACAAACTAAGATATGCAATAGAAGCAGATGAATTCATTTTTGTTCTGCCTTTTAATTCAATGGAATTCTACAGAAAACCAACAAAAAAAGTTTTTCACAAAAAAGCTAAACTCAAATTCTTTGGAAAAGAATTTTCAAACAAAAACTTGTTTGTCTGGCTTTTAGACCTAAAAAACGGAAAATTCACTGAAAAAGATTTATTCAATAAAATATTCAATGTTAAATGAAAACGCTTGTTTTTAAATTTTTTCAATGACTTTTAATTAATACAAGGGCCTGTAGCCTAGTGGATAAGGTATCAGCCTTCTAAAACACTTTTTCCAAAAGGTGTAACAAAACGTGCGAGATAAACTCACACTGCAATCCTTCAATCTTTATTATGGCGCACAACTTTGTTGTGCGATGTCCGAAGGACTGTTTTTGATACAACTTTTGGAAAAAGTTGTAAGCTGAGGATCGGGGGTTCGAATCCTCCCAGGCCCGTAAACTTTTAAGAAAAGTTTAATCAAAATGCACGACCTTCGGTCCTGCTGTTTTTTTCTGCTTAACGAAATTCAATTATTTGATTCTTTTGTGTTTCACTTGTTCAATAAACGTTTTATGGCAGAATTTAACAAAATGTTTTTCGTCTTTTGTTTCAACTGATTTAATTAAAGCATTAAAATAATCAGAAGTCTTTTTTGAAATGTTAAGTAAAGGATAACCAGAATCCTGTAAAACTTTGTTAAAAAGCAGCCTGCAGATTCTTTTGTTTCCATCCTTAAAAGGATGAATTAAATAGATTTTTAGATGCACCAGAGCGGCCAGCTCTAAAGGATAAATATCTTGGTTTCCATTAAACCATTCAAAAAATTCCTTAAATCTCTTTTCAGCATCTTTTGGATTCGGAGGCCTGTACTTTATTTCTTCGCTTTGAAATGTTACTGGATTAAATTTAGCAATAATTCTTTGGTCATCCCTTAACTGTCCAGGACTTTTATCTTCAAAAGAAGACATAATAATCCCATGTAATCTAAGCACATCCTTTTCGTTAATCTTAATTTTTGGCAGAAAATTCAGTCCACTAATCATTGCACTAGAAATAATGACTTTTTTGTCAAAAGTGAATTCTCCTTTTTTCTTTTGGAGAATAGTGAACGCAGTCTGGACATCAGAAAAGTCAACATCAACCCCTTCAGTTCTTAAAGTGGTATAAACAAAATCTATTACTTGTTTTTTATTGAATTCATTCTTCTTTTTTTCACTTAATTTGCTGAATCTTTCAGAAAAACTGGCTTTAATTATTTCGGCTTCAATTATTTCCTTTTCCGAAAGAAAAGAAAACTTAAATTTACTTAATCTTTTCTTATAAAATTTCAGCAAAGCCTTTTCTTCCAGTTCCTTCTCTTTTTTAGCCAGCTCTTTTTTTGAAGGCATTTTTTTGCCTAAATAATTGTACAGTTTTCTGACCTTTTTTCCAATCCTGATCGTCTTCTCTAAATAAAAGTATTCTTTTTCGCTGACTTTTCTTTTAACTACCTTAGCCACAAAAATTTATAACTACAAAAAGTTTAAAAAAAGTAGTTATAATTTATAACTACAATATCGGAAAGAAAAGTAGTTATAATGAATAGTTAATTGAGAATCCTCCCAGGCCCGTAAACTTTTAAGAAAAGTTTAATCAAAATGCACGACCTTCTGTCCGGCTGTTTCGCCGTCGCAGTTCAATTCGCGAGCAACGGCACAGGGCGTTCGCTTTGCTCAGTCCGGCTGTTGCGCCCGCGAGCAACGCGCGCTATCTTCACTTCGTTCGATAGTGCTGTCATACCCTAATTCTTTTTGACTGAAATTATAAAATACTACTTAAAACAATAATAAGAATATGAGAAGAGATACTTTGATTACCTTGGTTGCGTTAATTATTTTTATAGTTTTTTTTATGATTTTTGTTGTAGTGTTTACTTCAGTGGATTAATTATATTTTGTTTTCATTTTTCCCGGATTTTTGGCCAGATTAAAGTGAAAGCAATTATTGCTAATGCAGGAACAAGCAAAAGCAAGATTTCAGGCAGTAAATAAATTAATGGAGTGCCACGCACTAAAATGCCTGTAATTAAACTCATTGCAACAGTTAACGGAAGAACTTCGCTGAACGCTCTGACAAAACTAGGCATAAAAGAAGTTGGCAAAATCATTCCGCTTAAGAAAATTAATGGAACACTAATCAATAAAGAAGACAAGATTGCAGTGGACTGCGTTCTGGTAAAATTAGTTATAAATAATCCAATACAAATAAAAATAAAAGAAATTAAAACCAACACCAAAAACAATTCAAAAAGGTTTCCCAAAGGCACTACTCCGAATCCAATAAAAGCTACAATTAAAATTAATGCTGTTTCAAATAAAGCAAAAACTATTTGTCCTAAAATTTTTCCTAAAATCCAGGTTAAATTCATTGTAGGAGAAAGTTTAGCTCTTAATTCTGCTCCCTGATTTCTCTCTAAAATAGTTGAAATACTAGTCAACAATAAAGCAGTTAACAATAATACTATTGCTATTGCCATCGGAGTAATAACTGAAACTTCAGTTGAAGCATATAATGGTTCTTTGGTTATTTTTAATGGCCTTACAATTGCATCAGGTGAAACAGAACTCAAATTATCCAGTTTAGCTGAAAGCTCCTGCATCTGATTTTTTGTTTTCTTCAAATCAGATAAAATTGATTCTCTTGAAGCTTTTGTTTCTGAAACCATTGACTTGATTTCATTTAAAGTGGATTCCATTGAATTAATTGTGGTTTTAAATGACTGAACACTTTTATTAGCTGAATCCAGTTGAGAGCCAACTTTAGTTAAATCATTTAATGTTTGGCTTAATTTTGTCTGCGTGGTGTCAATATCAATTACTGCTTGATCTAATTCATTTATTGTTTGACTCATTTCATAAATCAATGAATCAATCTGGTTTTCAGCTGAAATAATCTGGTTAATCAGGTAAGCCGGAACACCTAATGAGTTTGCATTGTTTCTGATGCTGGTTAACTGGGTTTTCAATGACTGAAGCTGGTCTCTGTAGCTGACTAATTTGTTTCTTTCGTTTTGGATTTTAGTTTTATAATTAGATAGATTTGACTGAGCTTGATAAATTTCATTTCTTGTATTACTAATAGTGTTTTTTGCGTCAACATAATATGAATCAAATTCATTTAACTGGGATTTCATTGAAGTCAAGTCAATTGCATTAACTTTGTATTCAAGGTTATCTAAAGTGTTTTTAGTGCTTTCCAGTTGATTAATGAAATTCTGTATTGTGTTTATTTCCTGGCTTACAGTTGTTTTAATTGTTTCAATATTATAAATCATTTCCTTTAATATCTGTGTTGCTTTTCTGTAGCTTACTTCGTTTAAAATTGTTTCAGTTACAAACAAAGTGACTTGTGTTTCAAGCAAAGTAGAGTTATCATAAATTAATTCCAGGTCAACTGATTCATCTGTTTTATTTATTTTCCCTACAATAATCCCAATTTTAATATCTCGTTTGTTCATTGCTTCTTCTAATGCAGCTTCTGAACCAAATTGAATTAATTTTATTAAACCTTTTTCTTCTCCTGCTTTTCTTTCATATTGTCTTAGACTTGAAATAAGTTCTTGTGATTGGTCATTGTTTTCTGGAACAAGAATTCCTATTTCAACTTCAGAGAAACCTGTTCCAGTTCCTGTAAAAATATTAACATTCCCAAACGCAATGCCTATTGCAAGAATTGTTATTATTGGAAAAAAGAATATCAACATTAAAGAAATCTTTTGGGTTTTAATTAATTTCAGTTCTTTTAATGCTATTGTAAATAATTTCATTTTATTCTCCTTTTTTTTCTTTTTTCATTTTCTTCATTTTTTTGATAAAATTTTTTTCTAAAAATTTGTTATTCTCCTTTGGCTGCTTTTTTTATTCCTTCAATTTTTCCGGTTAAATTCAAAAACACGTTTTCTAAGTCTGGTTCTTTTATTGTTGTTTTTGTTATAGTAAAACCATTTAATGAAATCAAATTATTTATTTTAGATAAAGCATTCATTTCTTGTTTTCCTTTATACACAATGCTTATTGTTTGTCCTTCAATGTGAACTGATCCTGCTAAAGCTTTCTTTAAGTCTGACTTAATTTTTTCTGTCGGAGGCTTGTCTAATTCAAACTTAAAGTTTTTTTCTCCTCCAAAACTTTCAATTAAATCATAAGGGCTTTTGCATACAACAATTTTTCCTTCTAAAATCAATGCAATTCTGTTGCATAATTCTTGTGCTTCATCCATGTAATGCGTTGTAATAAACAAGGTTTTTTCTTTTTCTTTTAATTCCAGTAATTTTTTCCATAACAATCTTCTCATATCAGGATCTAATCCAACTGTTGGTTCATCCAAAAAAATAAATGACGGGTTATAAATCAAAGAACAGGCTATATTCAGCATTTTTCTGTATCCTCCTGAAAGATGTTCTGCTTTTCTTTTCCTGAAAAAACTTAAGTTCAGCCAACCCAATAAAAAATCAATTCTTTCTTTTAGTTCTTTTCCTTTAATTCCATACAATGACCCAAAAAAAGAAAGGTTTTCTTCTACTGTGAAAAACCTGTAAAATGCGTCTTCCTGCGGAACAAAAGCAACTTTTTTTCTTAACTCCAAGTCTTTTGGATTAAATTTTCCGAAAAAAACTGCTTTGCCTGCATCCTGCGAGCTTAGCCCATTCAAGATTTTAATTAAAGTGCTTTTGCCTGCTCCGTTTGGCCCCAACAAGCCAAAAATTTCTCCTTTAAACACTTCCAAGTCAATGTCAACCAAAACTTTTTGTTTTCCAAAAGCCTTAGAAATATCCTGTGTCTTTAACACTGTCTGGTTGATCATGTTATTAATACTTTAAAACTACTATAAAAACTTATTTACATTCTAAAGCAAATCTTTTACTTTATTAACTTTTTTGCTTCAAGATATTTTGGATAACATGAATTTAAAGAAAGAAATAGTTTCAGAGCTGTCAAAAATCCTTTCCCTAGAAAAAGAAAAAGTTTTTGATTTGCTTGAAGTTCCTCCATCCAAAGAACTAGGAGATTATTCTTTTCCTTGCTTTAAATTATCAAAAGAATTAAAGAAAGACCCAAAACAAATTGCTTCAGAATTCAAAGAAAAAATTGATTTAAAAAAAATTAGTTTAATTAATTCAACTGAAACTAAAGGCCCTTACTTAAATCTTTTTTTGGATTATTCTTTTTTAGCAAAAAAATTAATCCCTGAAATTTTAAAAGAAAAAGAAAAGTTTGGTTTAACTTCAATTGGAAAAAACAAGAAAGTAATGATAGAGTATTCTTCTCCTAACACAAACAAGCCATTGCATATAGGTCATTTAAGAAATGATTCAATTGGAATGAGTTTAAGTCATTTGTATTCAGTTAATGGGTTTAATGTAATTAAAGCAATTCTGATTAATGACAGGGGAGTGCATATCTGCAAGTCAATGCTTGCATACCAAAAATTTGGTGAAAGAAAAAAACCGGAAAAAAAGTCTGATCATTTTGTCGGAGATTATTATGTTTTATTTAACCAGAAAGCAAAAGAAAATCCTGAATTAGAAAAAGAAGCATTGGAATTGCTTGAAAAATGGGAAAAAAAAGACAAAGAAACCTGGTTGTTATGGAAGAAAATGAATGACTGGAGTGTTAAAGGAATTTTTGAGACTTATAAAAAATTTGGTTCTGAGTTTGATGTAATTTACAGGGAATCAGAGTTATTTGGTGAATCAAAAAAAATAATTGAGTTAGGTTTAACAAAAAAAGTTTTTGTTAAAGACCAGGAACAAAACATTGTGGTTGATTTGGATAAATTTGGTTTAGGAAAAAAAGTTGTGTTAAGAAAAGACGGGACAGCAATTTACTTAACCAATGACCTGATTTTGACTCCTGAAAAGTTCAGAAAGTTTCCTTTGGAAAAAAGTATTTGGGTTGTCGGCTCAGAACAAAACCTTTATTTTAAACAGTTATTTAAATCTCTTGAACTGCTTGGCTTTGACTGGGTCAGCAAATGCCTGCATTACAGTTATGGAATGGTTTTTCTCCCGGAAGGAAAAATGAAGTCAAGAGAAGGAACAGTAGTTGATGCAGATGATTTAATTGAAGAACTAATTGAACTGTCAAAAAAAGAATTAACTAAAAGAAATCCTGAACTAAAAGAAAAAGAATTAAATTTCAGATCAGAAATAATTGGTTTAGGCGCAATAAAATTTTTCCTGCTGAAAACTGATGCAATGAAAGACATTTATTTTAATCCAAAAGAAAGCATTTCATTTGAAGGAGAAACTTCTGTGTTTATTCAATATGCTTTTGCCAGATGCAAAAGTATTTTAAAAAAGACAAGCAAAAAAAAGAAAAACAAAAAATTATTTGAATTCAGGGATTTAACTGAAGAAGAAAAAAACCTGATTTCAAAGCTTTCATTGTTTCCGGAAAAAATTTCTTTTTCTTTTGATTCTTTGTCTCCGCACATTTTATGTCATTATCTTTTGGATTTAACTTCAACGTTTAATGTTTTTTACCAGAACTGCAGGGTAATTGATGAAAAAGAAAAAGCAAGTGATTCAAGGATTGCTTTAGTTGAAAGCACTTCAATTGTTTTAAAAAAAGGATTAAATTTATTAGGAATACAAGTTTTAGATAATATGTGAAAGTGATTTTTTTTATGTCAAAAAAACTGAATTACAATGAAATGCTTGAAAAACTTTTGGATAATTATTATTCTTACAATAAAAAAGAATCAAGTTTTATCAAAAAAGCTTTAAAGATTTCAAAAGAAAGGTTTGCATTGAAAACTGGATTAAAGTTTTTGAATAAAAACTCAAAAGAAGAGTTTGGTTCAGAGTTAATTTCTAAAGCATTCTGGTATTCAAAGAAAAAGCATTTAAAACAAAAAAGAGTTTCAGGAGAACCTTATTTTATTCACCCTTATAACACTGCATTATATTTAACTCAGTTAAAAATGGATGCTCAGTCTATTGCAGCAGCATTGCTTCACGATGTAGTTGAAGACACTGAAACAGCAGTAAAAGAAATTAAAACAGTTTTTGGAAAAGAAGTTGCTTCTTTGGTTGAAAGCTTAACTAAATTAAGGCAGATTGTAACAATAAGCGACAGAAAAGAATACAATGTTGCTTTACAGAAAATATTGCTTGCTACAACAAAAGATGTAAGGGTTTTATTGATTAAACTGGCAGACAAATACCATAATCTTAAAACACTGCAGTTTCTTCCAAAACAAAAACAAATTATGATTGCTTCTCATGCATTAGAATTCTATGTTCCTTTAGCAAAAAAACTTGGTTTGCATGATTTAAAAGATGATTTTGAAGAAATTTGTTTTAAAATAATTAAACCAAAAATTTATGTTAAAATAAGAAACAGGCTGAAAACCAGCACTAAACTAAAAGAAGATGAAATGAATTTAATGATTAAAACACTTGAAAAAAAACTTTCTAAAGCAGAATTAAAAGTTGATTTCACTAAATACAGGAGAACCACTTACAGTACTTTCAAAAAAATGACTCAAAATTTCAAATCCTTTACTGAAGTACAGGATTCAGTTGTTTTAATTGCTTTAACTGATACAAAAGAACAATGCTATGAATTTTTGGGAATCCTGCATAACACTTTTTCTCCTATTCCATTAAAGTTCAGAGACCATATGTCTATTTCTCAGCTTGACTTGTATAAATCAATTCATACTACTGTTTTGGGGCCAAAGCATTCTCCAATCAAAATTTATATCAGAACAAAAGAAATGCAGTCATTGATTAACAAAGGAGTAGCTGAACTGCTTAGAGAATCAGAGATAGATAAAAATGTTTTCAGAAAAAATCTTTCTTTGCTGAATAATTTAATGTCAATTAATATTGATGAACTTTCAACTGAATCTTTTATTGATTCACTTAAAACTGATTATTTGAAAGACAGAATTCTTGTTTTTACTCCTCAAGGAAAAATAACTGAACTTCCAAAAGATGCATCAGTAATTGATTTTGCTTATGCAGTTGATTCAAAAACAGGGGACAGATTAAAGAAAGCCAAAGTAAACGGAAAAAATGTTCCAATATGGCAGAAACTTGGAAACGGAGATTTAGTTGAAGTGATTGCAGGCAAAAATATTAAGGTTTCAAAATTTTGGAATAATTTTGCTATTTCAGCTAAAGCAAGAGAAGAAATTCAAAAACATTTAAGAAGAAAAAAAGAAAAAAAACAAAGAATGCCTTTGGTTTCAATTGAATTCAGGGCTTTTGACAGGGTTGGCTTAATAAAAGATTTTGCTGACGCAATTGTTGAAGCTAATGCAAACATTTTTTCTGCTGAAATAAAATCCAGTTATGAAAGCAGAATTGGAAAAAATTCTTTTACAATTGAATTAAGTGACCCGATAAAACTAGAACAACTAATAAAAAGAATCAAAAAAATCAAAGGAGTAGTAGATGTTAAATCCAGGTTCATCGAATAAAACGTTTCGCCGTTTTAGCACGATGCACGGCATTCGCTGTGCTCAGCCGAGCTGAAATCAATTCATTTAATCATTTTTTCTAATTCTTTTTTGTTTTCTATTTTTCCTCTGGCAAAAAACCTTTTTTTAAAAAAAAGCTTTACCAAAAAAAAGGAACTCTTTGAGTTCAAATTAATTCTAAAAAAGTTTTTTTAGTTTTTCTTTTTCAAAAACTTTTCCTCTGGCAAATTTTTCATTTCCCCCGCCTTTGCCTTTTGCTTTAGAAAAAATTTCCTGCAATGTTTTGTTTGCTTTGTATTTTGATTTAATTCCTTCAATTACCAAAACAGTTTCTTCATTAATTAAAATAAATTCTCCTTCAGGGTTTTCTTTTGCCAGCTTGTCAGCCAAAGAAATAACTGCTTTTTCCGGAACATCATTTAATTCAATAAAATTTCTTCCTTTAGGGTTTTTTACATTAATTTCTTTTTCTGAAAAATTTCCTTTATTTATTTGTTTTCTTAATTGTTTCCATTCATTAATTATTCTTTTATTTGATTCCAGTATTTTTGTTTCAGGGCATCCAAGCAGTTCAGCGGTTTCTTTGATTATTTGTTCTTTTTCCTGAATTAATTTAATTGCATTTAATCCAACAGAATAAGTTATTCTTTCTATTCCGTCTTTGATTCCTTCTCTTTTAATTATTTTAAATAACCCTATTTCTCCGGTGTTTTTAATGTGTGTTCCTCCACAGGCTTCAACATCATATCCTTTAACATTTAATATCCTTAATTTTTTTCCTGGAACTGCTCCTCCTTGATATAATCTGAAACCAAATTTTTGTTCTGCTTTATCTCTTTCCATTTCAAAGTTTTCCACTTCAACGTTTTCCTGTATTATTCTGTTTGCATTAAACTCAATTTTTTTGATTTCTTCAGAAGTAATTCTCTTAAAATGAGTTAAATCCAAATGCGCTTTATTTTCTTCTTTTTTGCTTCCACCCTGCCAGATATGATTTCCTAAAACTTCTCTTGCAGCAGCATTTAATACATGTGCAGCAGTATGATGCTTCATTATGTTATGCCTTCTTTTCCAGTCAATTTTTCCTATTACAGTCATTCCTGTTTTAAATTTATTAATTTTTTCCATTTCATGCATTATTACTCCATGCTGCTGCTGTGTATCCAAAACTTTTATCCCGTTTATTTCTCCAATGTCTCCTACTTGTCCTCCGCCTTCAGGATAAAAAGCAGTTTTATCTAAAATCAAGTAATCATCCATTTTGCCTGAAACTTTTGCCTGAAATTCCTGCATATACCTGTCTTCGTAATATAAAGGAAAAGTTTTTTCAAAGTCAATTCTTATTTCCCGGGTTTTTTCTTTTTCAATTTCATCTTCTTTTGCAATCATCTGGTAAAAGTTTGCCGGAATGATTACCTGAATACCTTTTTTTGCTGCAATTTCTTTAACTGTTTCTGGTGCAATACCATCTGATTCATATAAAGTCATTAATTCGTTTGAGCTTAATTCTTTTTTTTCTTTTTTTGTTTTTTCTATTACTGCACTTAATTTTTTTTCTGCGTTTATTTTGCTTGAATTATATTTTTTTTCTTCTTCTTGTACTATTTCTATTGCAGTTCTAACTCCTAAGCTTATTTCTGAATCAAGTTCAGTTAAATGCAGTGCATGATTTTCAATTATTTTGCCATAATCTAATCCAAACCCAAATTCTTTGTTGAAAGCAAAAACTCTTCTTAAAATCATTCTTAAATTATATCCCCCGCCTGAATTTGACGGGAGCATTCCGTCGTTTGTAGTGTATAAAATGTTTTTCAGATGATCTGCAATAGCATACAGTGCCTGTAATTTTTCTAATTCAGAAAAGAATTTTTTGTCTGCCCCGATTTTTTTTGTAATCAATGTTTTTTGTTTTTCATAATCTTTTATTTCGCTGTCAAGTATTCCTGAAAGCTTGGCGTAATCTGAAAACATTTTTTCATCTACTTTTATTCCGGTTTGTTTTTTCATGTCCTGAATTGCTTTTCCAAAAGTTAATTCATATGAAGTAGGAGAACCATTAGTAAACCATGCAAGCCTTTCTAATCCTGCTCCCATGTCAATTACTTTTGTGTCTAGTTCCCTGAATTTTCCGTTTCCCATGTCCTTGTATTGCATGAAAACAATATTTCCTAATTCAACTCCTTTAGAACAATATTCAATGCATGGTCCAAAAGAACCTCCACCCATCCAGACATCTTCCTGAAAAACCAAGTCTTTTTCTTTTATCCCTAAAACTTTCAAAACATATTCATAATCATATTTTATTGCTTCTTCTTTCCAGTAAAATAATTTATTTTTTTTGTTAAATGCATGCTGGCCAAACATTACAAAACAAGTGTAATGCCTTCCGGTTACCCCAACATTGTTTACGTCTCCAAACCTGATGCTTGTCTGCGGAATAATTAAAGGGTTTGCAGGAGGTTCAATTTCTCCGTTAACCACATAAGGCTGAAAATCAATTATTGATGCATTAGTAAAGTAAAGGTCGTCCCGCCATCTGCTTACAGTTGGATATCTTTTGATTGAAGTATGCCCGTGTTTTGTAAAATAGTTTTCAATTTCTTTCCATGTCTCTACATACTCTAATTTAGTTGTTTTTTGTCCGATGAATTCATATCCAACACAAGTTGAGTCAGCACAAGTTTTTCTTGAATGATCAACAGTCCAAAAATTTCTTCCGCAACTCTTGCATTGCTTTCTTTCAAAACCTTTTTCTTTAAAGAATTTTAAGTCATAATGTGTTTTCCAGTCCTTTGAAAACTTTTCTCTTAATTCTTTTTTTGATACACTCATTTTCTCGCCTGAATTATATTAAGAAGAAGTACAAGTAATTAAATTTATTGGTTTTCTAACTAAAATCCAGTGAAGAATATGCTTTCATTTGCTTTTTTTTAAGCGCCATTTTTTGTTTGATTCTTTTAAATGAATTTTTTTTAGCTTTTTCAAGGACTTCAGGTTTTTTGCCCGCTATTTTAATCAAGTTTATTTCTCCATCAATTGTTCTTTGTAGAGCTGCATATAAAGGATCTTTTCTTAGAAGTATTCTGCTTGTTCTGCCTTTTTTTTGTTTTCTTGATTTAACCCTGTTTGATGTATTTTGTCTAACTCTTTTTGGCGTCATGAAATAACTAGTTGTTTTAAGTAATTAAATTTATTGGTTTTCCGAGCTGCTCCTCGGAAGGGAACGCATTATCTTCGCTTCGCTCGATAAAGCAGTATAGTTTATTTAAAATCAGTTTTTGTTCAACCTTTTTGAAAAAAAGGTTGCTTTTTTGATACAACTTTTTGTAAAAAACAGCGGGACTGAGCGCAACGAATGCCACGCATTTTGATACAACTTTTCAGCTGAAGGCATTTTTTTGAGTTTTTTGGTAAAGCTTTTTTTCTAAAAAAGGTTTTTGGGGTTGTGGAGAGTAAGCCGCTTTTTGTTTCAACCTTTTAGCAAAAGGTTGACGAAAATTTTCGCCAGCCTTTTTTCAAAAGGCTGTTGCCGGCATTCACCTAAGCGTCTTAAAGACTTGCACTCCCAGAACTTATTTCAGTTCTGTTTAACCCAAAGCACGTTTCATCCTTTTTCAAAAAATCTCACAATTGGTCATAGTAATTTTTGGAAAGGTATCGTTTCTGCTCTTTGGGAAACCTTCTCAGGTTTGTTTTTTGGGAATGAGTGAGCGGACTTTCCTCAGCGCCACAACGCCTGCTCGCGTTGGTAGAGCGTCCAGCATAAAGCTGGACTGCCTTACTTTGCTTACAGACAATGGTACCGTCAGCCGGTCTTCCACTACCCTATATAATA
>Ga0210057_1004505_pt1 | contig 18447 bp, 14 predicted proteins | sample CryGeyCG2114_010_2_FD_183968 | JGI IMG/M metagenome (GOLD analysis project Ga0210057, IMG submission 183968) | Groundwater microbial communities from aquifer - Crystal Geyser CG10_big_fil_rev_8/21/14_0.10 (SPAdes) (version 2) | ecosystem: Environmental > Aquatic > Deep subsurface > Groundwater ...
CCCCGCCGGTTCCTCCAGCCCTGTTTACAATTTCAATTATTTTTTTTCTTGTTTCAGCCAGCAGTTCCTTTGATTCTCTAAGATAGACAAACCCTCTTGATATTATGTCTGGAGAACTACGAACTTTACCGGTGGCTCTGTCTACTACCGCCACAATTACAAACATTCCGTCTTGGGCTAAATTTTGACGATCCCTTAAAACTATCCTTCCCACATCTCCTATTCCCAAACCATCGACCATTACATAATTTGATTCAATTAGCCTTTTTTCTATAAAAATTTTCTTTGTGCTTAAATTAACAATTCCACCATTTTCGCAAATGGCGATGTTTTTTTCTGGGATTCCCTGGGATTTAGCAATTTCGGCATGATTCACCAACATCGAGTACTGGCCGTGAATTGGAAGGAAAAATTTTGGGTTCGTGATTCTTATCATTTCGGCCAGTTCTTCTTTTTGAGCGTGACCGCCGGCATGAATATCCATCATTTTATAGTGAAAAACCTTGGTTCCCTGCCGATAAAGTTCGTCTTTTAAAACCTGGACCGTTCTTTCGTTTCCGGGAATTATTGAAGAAGAAAAGATTATCGAGTCTCCCTTTTTAATTCTTAAGAATCTATATTCTTTATTGGCAATTCTCATTAACACCGCCTCTGCTTCTCCCTGGGCTCCGGTGCACAAAAAAGTTAATTTAGCATCGGGAAGATTTGCAATTTTATCCGGTTTAATTAAGGTTTTCTTTTGAGATTTTATATAACCTAATTTTTTGCAGATTTCTATATTGGTTTTCATGCTGCGACCTGCGATTGCCACTTTTCTACCATACTTTTCAGAAAGAGTAATAATTTGCTGTATTCGATTGATTAAAGAAGCAAAGGTAGCGGCAATGATTCTTCCCTTCGATTCTTTAAAAATCTCATCTAAATTTTCCATAATTTTCTTTTCAGAGAGGGAGTGTCCCTCTGCCTCGGCTCCGGTCGAATCTGACATTAAAAGCAAAATATCTCTTTTTCCAAAATTTTTTAATTTTTCTAAGTCGGTAGGTGTATCGTAAATTGGATTTGGGTCGAATTTAAAATCGGAGGTGTGGAGAATGTTTCCAACGGGACTCGAAATAAAAAGGCCGAGGCTGTCTGGAATATTGTGGTTTTGTTTAAAAAATTCAATCTTAAATGGTCCCAAATTAATTTTATCCCCATTTTTAACGGTTTGGATTTGGAGCTTGGGTTGATTGGGAGAATCTTCTTGTCTTTTTAAGATAATTTCCCTGGTAAGAGCGGCAGTAAAAATTGGGGGGTTGCCGATTTTTTCAATTAGATAGGGAATCGCTCCGATATGGTCATAATGGCCGTGAGTAAAAACTACCCCAAAAATATTTTTTTCCTTTCCCCGAAGATAAGAAATGTTTGGAATAATATAATCAACGCCGGGCATACTTTCTTCTGGCATGCGCAGTCCCATATCAATAATTAAAATCGAGCTTCCGTATTCAAGGAGCATCATATTTCGACCAATCTCTCCCAAGCCGCCGAGGAAAATAATACGAAGATTAGATTGTTTTTCCATAGTGCGGGCAGGAGGACTTGCACCTCCACAGCCTTTCGGCTATAAAATGTCTGTGCCGAAGGTGGGATTTGAACCCACAAGGGATTTCTCCCAATGGTTCCTGAAACCATAGCGTTTACCAAATTTCGCCACCTCGGCAATTCTTTTTATAAAAAATCTTTTATAATTTTGTATTTTCTTTTAAGACAGGGAACGTTCTTAGTAGGATATAAATAAAGTAATAATATTAGGGAATTTTTCTTGGCAAAACCAAGTGAAAATTCCCTTCCCCTTCCCGCCTTTTCAATAAATCCTCTAATTTTTATTAAAAATTTTATTTTTTGCCGAAGCCATTGTAAATGTTTAAGGCTCGCTGAATTAAAATAAATGTAAAGCCTTTCACTATTTGGATAAATTGGATCCATATGTCTGCGGATATATCCATCTCCATCTAAATGACCCCGTAAGAAATCAAAAAAATATTGATTAGGAATTTTAAGAGCTTTAAGCCTTCCTGTTTTGTGGGGCATCAGACCAATTTTCAGGAGCCACTTATACAAAATAATATTCCCAAATTGAACACGAAAGGAAAGATTCCCTACGCCACTTAATTTTTTAGTGATTTTATTATTGATACCTAAACATTTTTTAAAAGTCTTTATAAGCTGCGTATCGGTGGATGTGAAATCAAGATGATAACCATCGATAGAGAGACTTCCATCAGTTGTAATCAATCCAACAGCATAAGCTATTTCAGAACTCCATTTAATAGGTTTACCTAGTGGTTTCATAAATTTGCGCGTCTTCTAATTCCGCCATGCCCGCTTCTATAAAATTTTTTCTTTTTTGATAAATTTTTTGAGTTCTGGACTAAATCTGGGATGTTTCAACATTAAGTACAGATTAGATTTCAAATAACTAATTTTATCTCCGCACTCTAACCATTTTCCTTCAATCTGGCAACCAAAAATTTTTTTGCCTCGTTTTATCATTTGATTAAAGGCCCCGGCTAATCTTATTTCTCCCGCCGCCAAAGATGGTTTTTCCAAAAAGTGAAAAACTTCCGGAGTAATTATATACTTTCCAACTATGGCTAAATTAGACGGTGCAGATTCAAAAGAGGGCTTTTCTGAAATCCCCTTGATTTCATATAGGTTTTTCTCCATTTTTTTGATATCGACTATTCCATAAGACGACAGTTTTTCTTTGGGTAGGGCGTATAGGGCTATAACCGGTGTTCGATATTTTTGAAAAACATTAATTAACTGCTCAAGGGCCGGAGTTTTTGATTCTACTATATCATCGCAAAATAGAACAGCACAAGCTTCGTCTTTTATCAGTTTTTTTGCCATAAGCACTGCCTGGCCGTCTCCCAGAGACTCTTTTTGGAAAACTTGGGAAAAAGAAATTTTTTTAACTAATTGGTTTAATTTTTCTAACTCTTCCAAGGCCTCTTTCTTCTTTTTTCTTCGCGACCTGACCCACCAAATAGATTTTTTAAAGTAATCTAAGGATAAATTTTGACCTGGTTTGGTTACCAAAATTATTTCTTTTATTCCAGAATTTACTGCTTCCTCTACAATATAATGCAAAAGCGGTTTATCAACCAGGGGAAAGAATTCCTTTGGTAAAACCTTAGTTAAGGGCAAAAATCTAGTTCCCAGGCCCGCGATTGGAATAATTGCTTTTTTAATTTCCATACAGTGGTATTGCTAAGTTAGTCGCTCGCCCTCTCCCCGCTTAGCGGGGCGCTCGGCTTCGCCTCGCTTCTAAAAACCCTCGGTTTTTAAATTCAAGAATATATATTTAATACCTTAGCGAATCAAGGTTCTCGCTGGAAGCGAGGTTCTTATATTTTCCTATACGGGAGAACCGAAAGGTTCTAGGTCGGGAGTTTCCGCTTCGCGGAGAACTCTCGCGACCCGTCCCGACCCCTCTCCGATGTGGGATGTTATTTTAAGAAACTCAGATCTTTTGGCATTGATTTTAATGGTTTTTTAAAGCGTAATTTTGGCACTTTTTTGTAATTTTTATTTTTAATCCAGCCATTTTTTGTGTAATAATAGCAAGCCCCCGCTTTTTTAACAAATAAATCATAAATATTTTTGCATTTTTCATTTAACCAATTAGCCTCAATAAGTTCTTTTTTTGAAGGGTTGATTGTTATATGACCGTAACCCGGGGGAATAATGACGGCATTATCCCTCTTTGCTTTTATTGTGTAAACATCTTGAATTTTGTTTTTTTGGTATTTTTGTAGTAAATAAAGAGCTTCACCCTTGAGGACTTGATAAACCTCTTCGTAATTATTAGAATGTTCATGACCTTTAGTTTTGACAAATTCTCTACCCAACATTCGCGGGGGAATGATAGTAATATCGTATCTCAGCGTACCTTCCTTTTTACCCCCACCACCTATGAGTAGGTGTGGGGGTTTAACCCCTCGATACATATAATAGAGCTCAAGATTAGAAGCATTCTTAGCCCAACTTTTATCATAAAGGACCATCTTCATGTCATTTAAATACCGAATATCTGCTCTTCTATTTTCTATTTTCTTTTTTCTATTTTCTGATTTTATTTCCATGCTCTCCGAGTTTTAATATACCAATTTTCTATATCTAAAAATCTTTTTGATGGGTCGACAATTATTCCTTCCTTTATTTCTTTTATCTTTTTTGGGACAAGATATAAATAATCAGGATTGAATAAAAATACACAGGGGGCGTCTTCAATTAAAATTTCTTGGAAATTTTGATATTTTTGAGCTCTTTCTTTTGGGTCTAAACTGACCCTTCCTTCTTCTAACAATTTATCCGCGGTTTTATTTTTATATCTGGTGATGTTCAGGCCCGGCTCTTCTTTCTGGGAGGAGTGCCAGAATGGAAAGGGATCGGGGATTACCCCTAAACTTTCTCCGAATAATAGCATTTCGTAGTTTCTTGGTTTGATAAAGTCTTTTTCAATTTCCGGATAGCTCTTAACCTCAATCTCCACCCCCAGCTCTTTCCACTGATTTTTTAATAAATTGGCTACTCCTAATAATAGGGGATCTTCCACCGTAATTAGAGAAAATTTAAGGGGGATTAACTCCACTTCGGATTTTTGACAAATTTCATTTAGTTTGGGTCTGGTAGTCTTCCAGACAATTCCGGTTCCTGATTTAAGTCCCCAGGGTTTCAAAATATCCTGATAATATTTTTCTTGAAATCTGATTACTGCCTCTTTGGTTTCGGGACCAAAAAAACCCGTAATTTTGGCCTCGGGATAAACTTCCGGCTCCTGAGACAAACACCTTTGAAGTTCTTCTACCTCTTTTCCTTGACTTCCCAACTCAAGCCTGCTCTCAAACTTAAAAGAAGGCTCTTTTTTAATAATTTTTTGTCTTTGACCGCTTTCCGCTTCTTTAAACCCGGCTTCATCTAAAATTTCTTTTGCCTTTTCTAAATTGAAATCATAAAAATTTTTTGGGGGACTGAATCCATAAATCTCTGGCAAAATGGGGGAGTGAACAATTTCTCCCTTTTCTCCCAAGATTTCGGTAAGAATTTTTTCTTTGTTTGTTCCGTAATTAAGAGCTACCCTTATTTTTCTTTCGGTTAGAATTTTAGATTTTTCAAGGTTGAAAAATACCGAAAAATATCTGGGTAGAGAAAAAGAATATAAATTAAGGATGGCATTTGCTGGCTTGTAATATAATTCAAGTTGGGAAAGATTTTCAAGGGAAGCCGGAGAAAAACCATCGACCCCCCCGTTTTTAAAGGCGGCAATTAAGTCTTGGGGTCCATCAAGAAAAACGAAGGAAACTTCTAAAAGATATGGTTTTCTTTCGTGATAGAACGGGTTGGGTTCAAGGGTGATTGATTGAATAAAACCATTATCTGACTGTTTTAATGTTTTTAGCCGAAAAGCTCCGGCTCCGATCGGATTTAAATTAAAAACAGAAAGAGGAAAGTTTTGAGGAGAAATATCTTGCCAGATGTGTTTGGGTATTATTTTTACGGTTAACCTCTCTAAAAAGGCACTATAGGGTTTGTTTAAGGTAAAGCAAATTGCAGTTTCTGAAATTTTTTCTATTTTTACTCCCAGCCAATTCATTCTTAGGGGAGATTTATAATCTGCATCCTGAATAGTTTTTATGGTAAAGATTACATCGTCGGCGGTAATTTTTTTGCCGTCCAACCAAAAAACATCCGGTTTTAAATAAACTTCAAATTTTTTTCCTTCTTCTTTGATTTCCACTTTTTCAGCCAAATCCGGCACAATTTGACCCTGATTATCATATTTCATTAATCCTGAAAATAAAATCTCTACCAGGTCTCGGTCTACGTCGCTAAAATCAGCATAAATTGGGTTAATAAATCTTGGGCTACCTATTACTCCTTCTATGTATTTTCCGCCCCGAGCCGGAACAAAATGGGTGTGGGTGAGATAAAAATTAATAATTAAAAAAGACACAGACCCCAAAAACAATATAAGAAAAATTAAAAGAGCGATTTTCTCTTTTTTATTTAAAACCCCGCCGATTTTTTTCCACTGCCAAAATTTAGGCCACTTAAAATGCGACCAGTAAAATTTAATCTGGTCTATTTTATACCTTATTTCCTGCGGAAAATCAGTAATTCTTTCTGAAATTTTTAAGATTTTTTGATAATTGAGCTTCAAAAAGCATCAGCGAATAACGAATCTTTTACGAATATACGAATTCGTTAATTATATAGATATTCGTAAATTCGTATTGATTCGTAAATTCGTTGATTTTTAGAAAAGAAGGTTTAAAAAAGCCAAAAGAATAAAAACCATTCCCAGGGCTACGGTTACCCAAAATAGCTTTTTCTGAATTCCTCTTCTGGTGCCGTAATATCCTCCCTCCTGTCCAAAAGCAGATCCTAAAGCGGTCCCTCTTTGCTGAAGGAGAATGGCCGCTATTAATAGAGCCGAAACTGCTATTTGAGCAATAACTAAAGGATTTGTCATAAGTTACATTCGGATTAATTCAAGACTACAACCCACCCACCACCCGACAAGGTATCCATACATTAGCGAATCAAGAGCCTGCGAGCGAAGCGAGCAGGTTCTTAATTCAAGATTATATATTTATACATTAGCGAATCAAGAGCCTGCGAGCGAAGCGAGCAGGCTCTTATACTTTTTTGTGAAACTTTAACAATAGAAAATTCAGAATCCAAATAATAATCGTAGTCCAAAACAAAGCAACTATTCCCGGGATGGTTAGTTCTGGAAACAAAACATCCACTATCCAGACCAGAGCCATATTGATTATTAAAGTAAATAAACCAAAAGTTAGGGCCCTTATTGGCGTGGTGATGAATTTTAAGACGGGCTTTATAAAAAAATTAACAAAACCAAAGACGCATCCTATTAAAATCAAAACTTGCCAGACAGCTGTAAAGTTTATTCCGAATAAACTAGATTGACCGGGAATAACTTCAATTCTTACTCCGGGAGGAGTTACCCAGGGTAAAAATTGAACAAATTTACTTGCTAACCATAATCCCAAAATTCCGGCTATGATTTGCAAGAAAAGTCTTCGCATTATTTTATTTTACGCCCTTAGACAAATTTTGTCCAAGGTTGTTTAGACAAAATGTTATTCTGGGTCAATCAAAGCTTTTTTTCTCAATTTTCGATAGTAAGAAATTGCAAAACGGTGAGCTTCGTCTCGGAGCTGTAAAATTAAATTAAAAATTTCCCGAGACAAACTTTTAAGCAAAATCGGCTTTTTTTGTCCTTCAATATACAGTTCGTTTTTTCTTTTAGCTAAAGCAATTAGAGGAATTTTTTTGGATTTTAGATTTTGGATTTTGGATTTTCTCGCAGCATTCAGCTGCGAGATCCCACCATCAATTAAAATTAAATCTGGATAGGGCCATTCCGAATGTTTAATTCTTCGAATTAAACATTCCTTAAGCATGGCAATATCATTTGGCCCCGCACCAGAAACTTCGTTTCGGTGCGGGGTTAGTCCCGCACCGAGCCCCGAAGTAGAGCGAAGCTCACTTCGGGACTGTCCAGCACTGAGCTCTGCTCTAGTGCTGGGCTTCGCTCTGGTGCGGGATTTCCCAGCGTACTTAATTCTGAATTTACGATATTGACTTTTATCAGGAAAGCCATTAATAAAAGTTACCATTGAGCCAGTGGCGGCCTCGCCCTGAATATTAGAAATATCGTAGGCCTCAATTCTTGCAATATTTTTTTTAGTTTTTAATATTTTTTGCAAGTTTTTTTGAATTTGAAGCCAATTTATTTTTTGACTGGGATAGAATCCCTCAAAAACTTTAGCGTGGGCTAAAACCATTTCCAGCGCTTTGATTTGATCTCTGATTTTTGCCGCTTTTTCAAAATTTTGTGCCCTTGAGAGCTTTTGCATTTCTCTTTTTAATTCTTTTAAAACCTGGGCTTTCTTTCCCCCGATTATTTTGGAGAGAGAATTAACATTTCTCTGAACCTCTTTTTTTAATTTTTCCTTAATTGCCGGGACTTCTAAGATTTTGGATTTAAAAAGACAAGGAGCTGGACATCTGCTCAGATGATACCAGAGACAGGGATGTTTAGGTAAAATTCTGCAGGTTCTATATGGGAAGACTTTTCGTAAAACCTTTAAGGTTGCTTTTAATGATTTGCCATCTACAAATGGCCCCAGATATAAAGTTTTGACTTTTGAGTTATGGTTTTGAGTTGCTTGCCCGCCCAAACCTCGCCCATAATTTATGGGCGGGGCTGTGGCGGGTGAAAGTTTTGAGCCAGAGCACATAATTTTATGTGCTCGACCGAGCATAAAACTTTGTTTTGTGCTCTGGTTTTGAGTTTTTATCTGGTGGGTAATAAATACTCTTGGAAAACCATCTTTTGTAATTCCAACATAAAAATAATTTTTGTCATCCCGCCACATCGTGTTGTATTTTGGCTGATATTTTTTAATTAAATTGGCTTCTAAAATCAAGGCCTCAATTTCTGAATCGGTTTTTAGATAGCCAATTTTTTTAACCTTATCTAAAAAAAGACCATCACGGTAAGATGGCTGTAAAAAATGGTTTTTTACCCTTTCTCGGAGATTAGTTGCTTTTCCAATATAAAGAAATCCTTTACCACCCTTGAAACAATAAACACCAGCAGTTTTCGGGAGCTTATTTATTACTTCTTTTTTAAGATATTTAAACTTCTCCATACCTCAATTTTAACTTAAATTTTCTTAAATGCGAAGCATTCAAGCCCAGCACCACCCCGCACCTTTTACCAAAAGGTGCGGGGGGTGCTGGATTAGTCCCGCACCGAGCTTTGCTCTGGTGCGGGAGTTCTGCCGAGCGTTAGCGAGGCAGGTTCTTAAATGCGAAGCATTCAAGGTTCTGCCGAGCGTTAGCGAGGCAGGTTCTTATTTCTCAATCTCTGGTTGAAAATAATTGTTAATTTCAACCTTCTTTCGGATTAACCTCTTTTATTGCAAAATTTTAAAATTTGGAGTATAATTTAATACTTACATGAGTGAAAACTCTATTAAAATTCGAGGCGCTAAAGTTCACAATTTAAAAAATATTAATGTTGACATACCTAAAAATAAACTGGTAGTAATTACCGGTCTTTCCGGTTCCGGTAAGAGCTCTTTGGCTTTTGATACTTTATATGCCGAGGGACAAAGAAGATATGTTGAGAGTTTATCCGCCTATGCCCGGCAATTTTTGGGAGTGATGGACAAACCAGATGTTGATAAAATTGAGGGAATTTCACCGGCAATTTCAATTGACCAGAGAAAGGCAACCCATAACCCTCGTTCCACGGTGGGAACTATTACCGAAATTTACGACTATTTAAGATTGCTATTTGCCAGAATTGGAATTCCTCACTGTCCAAAATGTGGAAAAATTATTTCTCGTCAAACCCCGGACCAAATCGTAGACCAGCTTTTAGGGTTGAAATCGGGTACGGAAATTTTAATTTTAGGCCCGGTAATTAAAAACAGAAAAGGAGAACATCATGGAATTTTAGAAGAAATTCAAAGAAGTGGATTTATTAGAGTAAGAATAGATGGCATAATTTATCGCATTGAAGAATCGCTTGAAAAAGCCCTGGATAAAAACAAAAAACATAATATTGAAGTGGTGATAGACAGACTAGTCATTGACAGAGATATTGATCGAGTAAGATTGGTTGACTCTATTGAAACCGCTTTAAAGTTAGGAAAAGGAATAGTCATTGTTGGAGTTGTTGGAAGGTTAGATCGCTCGCTCCGCTCGCTTGTTGGAATGAAACAATCTAACAAAGGCCGCAGGCCGATTAAACATTCCAACATTCCAACATTCCAACATTCAGACATTGTTTTCAGCGAGTATTTTGCCTGCGACGATTGTGGAATTTCTATGCCCGAATTAGAACCGAGGCTTTTTTCTTTCAATTCTCCCCAGGGAGCTTGTTCTGTCTGTCAGGGACTGGGAGTAAAATTGGAAGTAGATCCAAATTTAGTCATTCCTAATCCTAATTTATCGATAGCTGAAGGAGCAATTTTCCCCTGGGCTCACGCTTCTCATAAGGTTGGTAGACAGGGATATTTTTGGTTGCAGCTCACCGACTTGGCCGAAAAATATAATTTTTCTTTAGAGGAACCGATTAAAAATTTGTCCAAAAGAATTCTAGATATTGTTTTGCATGGCTCCGATACTTTTGAGGGAGTAATTCCAATCTTAGAAAGAAAATATCGGGAGACCGACTCAGACTATACTCGTCAGGAAATTAAACAATATATGATTGAAAGAACCTGCGAGGTTTGCCGAGGGAAGAGGTTAAAATCCGTGGTATTGGCAGTAACCGCAGCCGGGAAGGCAATTGATGAAATAGTAGAAATGCCAATTAATAAAGCAAAACAATTTTTTGAAGAAATTTCAGCCCCTAATCCAAAAAAAAGAAATTTGCAAAAAATCCAATCAAGGCAGAGAATTGCTAACCCCATTATTAAAGAAATTATTAATCGGTTGCAGTTTTTAATTGATGTGGGGTTGGACTATTTAACTTTAGACAGAAAGGCAGTTGCTTTAGCCGGCGGCGAAGAACAAAGAGTAAGGTTGACTACCCAGATTGGTTCAATGTTGTCCGGGGTTCTCTACGTTCTGGATGAACCCTCGGTTGGCCTTCATCCCAGAGATCAAGGAAGACTTATTGGTACCTTAAAACAATTGAGAGATTTGGGAAATACGGTAGTAGTGGTCGAGCACGATCCCCAGACCATTTTGGCGGCGGATTGGGTGATTGATGTCGGTCCCGGGGCAGGGAAAGAGGGCGGAAGAATAATCTTTGATGGTCAGCCTAGCCAATTATTAAAGGCTCATACCCTTACCGGTGACTACTTGGCAGGAAGAAAAAGAGTACAAATTAGGGTTGGGGAGAAAGGGTTGGCAGCCAGTTTAGGAATTGGGAGTCGGTCATTAGGAAAAACCCGAAATCTAAAACCAAAAGACTATGCTGGCAACTGGTCCCGAAAACCAAAAACTTATTACCTTATAATAAAAGGGGCAGAAGAACATAATTTAAAAAATATTGATGTGAAAATTCCTTTGGGCAAATTTGTTTGTATTACCGGAGTTTCTGGTTCTGGAAAAAGCTCTTTGATGAATGATATTTTAGCCAGGGCTTTGATGAGGAAATTTTATAAGTCAAAGGAGGAACCAGGAAAACACGAAGCTATTTTAGGTACGGAATATTTAAACAAAGTGGCTCTGGTTGATCAGTCGCCAATTGGTCGAACCCCTAGATCAAATCCAGTAACCTATACTGGAGCTTTCTCTTATATCAGAGATCTTTTCTCAAAGACTAAAGAAGCCAGAGTCCGAGGATATCAGTCCGGCCGTTTTTCTTTCAACGTTAAGGGTGGTCGTTGCGAAGCCTGCGAAGGACAGGGCCAGAAAAAAATTGAAATGTATTTTTTGCCAGATGTTTATGTTCAGTGCTCAGAGTGTAAAGGAAAGAGATTTAACAGAGAAACCCTTTTGGTTGAATACAAAGGAAAAAATATTGCTGAGGTCTTAGAAATGACGATTGAAGAAGCTCTTGAATTTTTCAAAAATGTTCCGGGATTATACCAAAAATTGAAAACTTTATATGATGTCGGGCTGGGTTATATTGAGTTGGGACAACCGGCTCCTTCTCTTTCTGGCGGAGAAGCCCAGAGAGTAAAATTGGCAACAGAGCTTTCCAAAAAAGGAGAGGGCCGAGCATTGTATATTTTAGATGAACCAACCACCGGGCTTCATCCAGATGATATTAAAAAATTAATTTTTGTTTTAAGGGGTTTAGTTGATAAAGGAAATACAGTTGTTTCCATTGAGCATAATTTAGACTTTATCAAGTGCACGGATTTAGTTATAGATCTCGGTCCAGAAGGGGGTGAGGAGGGAGGATATATTATTGCCGAAGGTACTCCATATGAGATAGCTAAAAATCGTAAATCCTACACCGGACAATATTTAAGAAAAGTTTTTAAAGAAGTAAAGGCAATGTTAAACCCTTGACAAACTTTCTTAATCTATTAAAATTCAAAATAGAATTAGCATTCAAAGGTCGATACTGCTAATGCAATGTTAGAAGGTTAGATTGTTGGATCGCTTCGCTTTGTTAGAATGAACATTCTAACAATCTAACAAGTGAGCGAAGCGAACGATCTAACATTCCAACATTAAAAATATGAAGATTAAACCCTTATCTGACCATATTCTAATTGAGCCTATTTCCCGGGAAGAAAAAACCAAAACCGGAATTTTGCTCCCGGAAACAGCAGAAAAGGAGAGACCGGAGCAGGGAAAAGTAATTGCAGTGGGACCCGGAAGAAAGACCTCTACCGGGAAGGTTATACCCCTGGAGGTAAAAGTTGGGAACAAGGTTTTATTTACCAAATATGGCCCAAATGAAATAAAGGTCGATAATAAAGAATATTTAATTGCAAAAGAGGAGGACATTCTTGCGATAATTGAATAATTGTTAGATTGTTGGATCGCTTCGCTATGTTAGACTGTTGGAATGAACATTCTAACAATCCAACAAAGCGAGCGAAGCGAGCAATCCAACATTCCAACATTTAAAATATGGCTAAACAAATTCTTTTCGATGAAGTAGCTCGAAAAAAATTAAAGGCAGGGGTTGATAAACTAATTAAGGTGGTCAAGGTTACTTTAGGACCAAGGGCAAGGTATGTAGTTTTGGACAAAGGTTTTGGCGCACCAGAAATTTCTGATGATGGAGTTAGTATTGCTAAAGAAGTTGAATTGAAAGATAAAATTGAAAATTTGGGAGTGGAGATTTTGAAGGAAGTAGCTGAAAAAACCAGTGAAATGGCAGGAGATGGAACTACCACGGCTATGATACTGACTCAGGCTATTGCCTCTGAAGGCTTAAAAAATGTGGCGGCTGGAGCTCATCCTTTAGTGATTAAACAAGGAATTCAAAAAGGGGTAAAGCAGGTCGTTGCTTCTCTAAAAGAAATGTCAAAACCAATTTCTAAAAAAGAAGAGATTTCTCAAGTAGCGACAATTGCTGCTTTGGATCCAGAAATTGGTAACTTAATTGCTGATGTTTTTGCTGAAGTAGGGAAGGATGGGGTCATTACCGTAGAAGAATCAAAGAAATTTGGTTTGGAAAGAGAAATTGTCAAAGGAGTTCAATTTGAGAGGGGATATATTTCTCCCTACATGGTCACTGATGTTGAAAGAATGGAATCAATTTTAGAAGAACCTTACATTTTAGTTACTGATAAAAAAATTTCAGCCCTGAATGAGATTCTGCCGGTGATGGAAACAGTAGCTAAAACTGGGAAAAAAGATTTAGTCATTATTGCTGATGAAGTTGAAGGCGATGCCTTAGCAACTTTAGTGGTTAATAAATTAAGGGGAGTATTTAATACTTTGGCAGTAAAAGCCCCGGGATTTGGGGATAGAAAAAAAGAGATGCTCCAAGATATTGCTGTAGTTATTGGTGCCCAGTTAATCTCCGACGAATTAGGATTAAAATTAGAAAATATTGAATTGAAACAATTGGGTCAGGCTAGAAAAGTAATTGCTGAAAAAGAAAAAACAACCATCATTGAAGGTAGAGGGAAAAAAGAAGATATTGATGCCAGAATTAAACAAATTAAAAATGAATTAAAAACTACCGAATCGGAATTTGATAAAGAAAAATTAAGAGAGAGACTTGCCAAATTGGCTGGCGGAGTAGCCGTAATTAAAGTTGGAGCAGCCACTGAGATTGAACAAAAAGCAAGACAGAAGAAAACTGAAAATGCTTTAAATGCCACCCGGGCGGCAATTGAAGAAGGAGTTTTACCTGGCGGAGGGGTGGCTTTACTGAGAGCAGTTCCGTCTTTAGAGAAATTGGAAGAAGAATTGGAAGGAGATGAAAAAACCGGTCTCAAAATTTTGAAAAAGAGTCTGGAAATACCGCTCAGGTTGATTGCTGAAAATGCCGGATTTGATGGGGCAGTTGTAGTTGAAGAAGTGAAAAAAAATAAAGGAAGCTTTGGTTTTAATGCCCAAACCATGAAATACGAAGATTTAATGGCCGGTGGGATTGTTGATCCAACAAAAGTAGTAAGGTCAGCTTTAGAAAACGCAGCCTCAGCCGCCTCAATGTTTTTGACAACAGAGGCAGTAGTTGGGGAATACCCGGAGAAAGAAGAAAAATCAAAAATGCCTTCGATGCCGGAGTACTAATTTTCAGTAGATAATAATTAGGAAACCCGCCCCGATTTTTTCGGGGCGGATTTCGTTGGAAGCCTTGCCTTAAGAAAAAATTTGAGCTATATTGAGGACAGGTCGACAGTTCAATTTTTAAACTAGATTAGAGATTTATGTCTACTCAAACTATTATTTATATTATTATTGCAGTTTTTGTTCTGGGAGTAATTTTGATTTTTAACAGTTTGGTACGGCTCAAAAATAGGGCTAAAGAAGCCTGGGCAGATATTGATGTTCAATTAAAAAGAAGATACAATTTAATTCCCAATTTAGTTGAAGTCGTCAAAGGTTATGCTGTTCATGAAAGAGAAGTTTTTGAGAAAGTAACCGAGGCCAGGACCAAGGCTATGGGAGCAAAAGATTTAAAAGAAAAAGAAAAAGCGGAAAATTTTCTTTCTGGCACCCTGAAGTCTCTTTTTGCCGTTTCGGAAAATTATCCCCAGCTTAGGGCTTCAGAAAACTTTTTGGAGCTTCAAAGAGAACTTCGGGATGCCGAGGATAAAATTCAAGCAGCCAGAAGATTTTATAACGGGAATGTCAGAGACTTAAGCATCAAAATCGAGAGTTTTCCCTCTAACATCATTGCCAAACTTTTTAAATTTCAAAAAATGGATTTGTTTGAATTGGAAGAACCAGAAAAAAGAGAAACTCCGGCTGTAAAATTCTAATAACGATTAGTTTCTACGAGTTTCGCGACCGAAGTGAGCAAGTTTCTATAAGTTTCAGAAATTTATAGAAATTTATAGAAATTAATTGAAATTGATTGTTGATAGGTTAAAATTTTTAAATTATGACACTTTATTCTCAGGCAGAATCCAATACCCGCAAAACCTGGCTGTTAATTACCGGCTTTTTAGTTTTTATCATTGGCTTGGGTTATCTTTTTAGTTATTTGCTTCAAACTTATTTTATTCTGGTCGTTGCCGTCATTATTAGCATTTTAATGAGTTTTGCAAGTTTCTGGTATTCAGATAAAATTGTTCTAAGAATGGCTCGCGCTCGTCCCATCGAAAAAAGAGACAACCCCGAGCTTTACAGAATTGTTGAAAATCTTTGTATTACGGCCGGCCTCCCTTTGCCTAAAATTTATATAATGAATGAGTCCCAGCCGAACGCTTTTGCTACCGGACGCGATGCAAACCACGCCGTAGTTGCTGTTACCCAGGGGCTTTTGGAAAAATTAGAAAGGACGGAGCTGGAGGGGGTAATAGCCCACGAGCTTTCTCATATCGGAAACAAAGATATGCTTTTGGGAACGGTAATTGTAGTTTTAGTCGGAATTGTGGCTCTTTTATCAAACTTCTTTTTGAGAATTAGTTTTTTTGGAGGAATGAGAAGAGATTCTCGGGGTTCTGGAGGACTAATAATGTTAGTTTTGGGAATCATTGCCGCTGTTTTAGCTCCGATTGCTGCTACTTTAATTCAATTAGCAATTTCCAGAAAAAGAGAATTTTTAGCCGATGCTTCCGGCGCTCTTTTGACCAGATATCCCGAAGGATTAGCCAGGGCTCTGGAAAAAATTTCGGCCGATTCTGTTCCGTTGAAAACAGTTAACAATTCCACCGCTCATCTTTATATCTCTTCGCCTTTTAAAGGAAAACAATCCAAAAGTTGGTTCACTAAGTTGTTCTTAACACATCCTCCGGTAGAAGAAAGAATAAAAGTTTTACGGGGAATGAGGGAATAATTTGGAGGGGTGCGCCGAATGGCAAGGCACTGGTTTGGAGAACCAGCGGGCGTAAGCCCTTGCAGGTTCGAGTCCTGTCCCCTCCGCAAGCAATCGAAACCCTTCATGGGATTTGAGGTTGCTTTTAGAAGTGGGATGTGGCGAGAATCTGACCTCCTGAATTCCGAGCGAGCGAAAAGCGAGCGAGGGAATGCCTTCGGGCAACTCTTCGAGTCCTGTCCCCTCCGCATAGAAATTTTAAAAAGGGAAACTTCTAATAAGGTCGAGTTTGCTAAAGCAAACCTAATGCGAATGCAACGAATTCTATGCGAATACAACGAAAAAAGAATATAATGAGAGCGTTGATTAATTGGTTTTAAGTAAGTTATTCGTAAAGAGGCTGGCATTCGTGGATTGGTGTCGGGTTAAAGGCGACACTAATATACGAATTCACCCGAATGACACGAATTAAAAAGTGAATTATTCAACGGTCTAATTATAATTATATTTGTAATATTCGGGTTTAATTCGTATTATTCAGATTATGTTCTCTCCTATTGATGAAATTAAAAATCGATTAGATATTGTAGATGTTATTGGAAGTTATCTTAAGCTTCAAAAAACCGGGGCAAACTATCGGGTTCTCTGTCCTTTTCATTCGGAGAAAAAACCCTCTCTTTTTGTTTCGCCATCCAGACAAATCTGGAAATGTTTTGGCTGCGGCGCCGGCGGCGGGATTTTTGACTTTGTAATGAAAATTGAAGGAATAGAATTCGGCGATGCTTTAAGAATTTTGGCCCGAAAAGCAGGAGTGGAATTAAAAAAGCCTGATCCGGAATTTACTAAGTGGCAAACAGAAAAAACCAGACTTTATGAAATTTGCGAGCTGGCAACACAATTTTTTGAGAAACAACTGGGAAGCAAAACCAGGAAAGCAGTTAAAAACTATTTATTGGATCGGGGACTAAGAGAAAGTTCTATAAAAAAATGGCGATTGGGTTATGCTCCTGATACCTGGCAGGGATTATCTGAATTTTTAACTTGCCGGGGTTATAAAAAAGAAGAAATTGAGAAAGCTGGACTGGGGATATCTTCCCCGCCTGCCAGTGCCTCGAGCTCGGGCGAGCGGCGGGCAGGTGAAATAAGTTCTTTTTATGACCGGTTTCGAGGCCGAATTATCTTCCCCATTTTTGATTTGAATTCTCAGGTCTCCGGTTTTGGTGGCAGAATCTTTAAAGAAAAAAACAAAGAAGAAATAGCAAAATATATTAATACTCCCAATACTCTTTTATATGATAAAAGTAGAATTCTTTACGGGTTAGACAAAGCCAAAGTAGAGATTCGAAAAAGAGATTTCTGTATTTTGGTTGAGGGCTATATGGATGTTATTTTGGTTTCTCAAGGAGGTTACGAGAATGTCGTTGCCGTTTCCGGAACTGCCCTTACTTCCCCGCAGTTAAAAATGCTGAAGCGCTATTCTCAGAATCTTTACACCGCCTTTGATATGGATGTTGCCGGCGGCTCGGCAACAAAAAGAGGTATAGATTTAGCTCGAGCTCAAGGCTTTAATATAAAAGTAATTACTATGCCGGAGGATAAAGACCCGGCAGATATTGTTTCTAAAAACCCCCTTTGGTTTGATAAACTGGTTGGTGAAGCTAAATCCATTCTTGAATTTTATTTTGAAACTGCTTTTTCTAAATTTGATCCCAAAAAAGTTGAAGGTAAAGTAGAAATTTCAAAAGCTCTTTTGCCCTCGATTAAAAGAATTCCTAATAAAATTGCCCAATCTCACTGGATTGGAGAACTTGCTAAGAGATTGATGGTGAGAGAAGAAGACCTTGAAGTTGAACTAAAAAAAATTAATCTGGAGGAGTACGGAGAAAAAGAATCTGATTTTCGCTTTGCCCTCTCCGAAACGGAGAAAAGTTTTGAGAAGTCGGAGATTAAAAAAAATAGAAAAGATTTATTGGAAGAAAGAATAACCTCCTTGATTTTAAAATATCCCCAATATTTAAAACTGATAAGCGAGGATTATCTTTCTTACTTTTCGCCCGATAGCCGGGAAATTTTGGAATATTTAAAACAACATCCCGGTTTTAACTTTAATTCATTGGCAGATTTTAAAGAAGGAGAAGTTCCTGCCTTTTCTCCCGAGCTTACCAGATTTTTAAGCAATCTCTGTTTTGCAGTAGAAGTGGATTATAACCCCCTGCAGGAAAAATTTGACTCCGAAGATTTGCCCAATCCCGAAGACGAAGTTAGAGTTTGCATTCGGGAAATTAAAAATTTTGAAATAAAGAATGAGTTGAATCAAATTTCGGAAAAAATCAAGGTTGCTGAAGAAAATAAAGAAATTAAAAAAGCGGAAGATTTGATTAAGAAATTTAATGATTTGTCGCAAAAACTAATTGATAGATAAATCGACACCAATATACGAGTGGCAGACAAATGATACGAATATTTATTCGTGTGGGCGCATTCGTGTTGCCGAAGTTCGAGCGTAA
>Ga0210057_1004506_pt1 | contig 18444 bp, 16 predicted proteins | sample CryGeyCG2114_010_2_FD_183968 | JGI IMG/M metagenome (GOLD analysis project Ga0210057, IMG submission 183968) | Groundwater microbial communities from aquifer - Crystal Geyser CG10_big_fil_rev_8/21/14_0.10 (SPAdes) (version 2) | ecosystem: Environmental > Aquatic > Deep subsurface > Groundwater ...
CATCAGCGCCATTGTGATTAAAGACAGATATCTTTTTTGAGGATTGTAATAGAATGAAGGCGCTTCCCATGAAATTTTTGGTGATGCGGACTGATGCGGATTTGAAACGGACTGATACTGATTTTTTGTTTGCTTGTGTATTGGTTCGACGTTAATTTCTTCTCTTGGTTTTTGAAGAGTCGCCGGAGCTTTAACAAGTTTTTTCCGCAGGTTTAAAATCTTGGGCATTGCGGAAGGGGTGGGACTCGAACCCACAAGCCCTTGCGGGCGCCGCTTTTCAAGAGCGGTGACTTAGCCAATTCGTCGCACCCTTCCTTTTGTTATTGACTACGCTTGTAAGCGTTTACACTCTTTGATATCTCGCTAAGAAGGAAGGCCCCCAGCACTTCGTATGCCAAATGTTTGATGGGAGGGGAGACCTCAAGTTGAGCGAAGAATCCTATCAAGAACATTGCCAAGAGCGATATCCACCAAACATAGACGAATAATTCTCCTGGTCTGACGTTTAATTTGACTCCGGTCCATCGGGAGGTTTCTTTATGAACGATATATACGCCCAGAAGAACCAGATAACTTGTGACTAAGGCGTCGTTGACCTGAAGTTTTTCTATAAAAAAGTCCAGCCAAGACAGAACAAGAAGAATAACCGTCCATATCAAAAGAAAGTAAAATAACAGATCCTTTACCGAGGATAATTCAATTCTATAGCGTTTTGCTATGTTTTCACCCTCCATGTGATTATTCTACTACGATTTTCGGCTATTTTCCAGCGGTTGTTGGTATCCTGTGTACACTAAATGACCCACCCAGGTGGGTCATTTAGTTGGCGGAGGGTAGAGGAGTCGAACCTCTAAGGGATTGCTCCCGCATGTTTTCGAAACATGTGCCATACCATTAGGCGAACCCTCCAGATATTAAAAATTTATCATTTTACTCAATTAAACAAAAGGTCCCTCGTGAGAGGGAGAGGGGTTGGTGCCGGGGGAGGGACTCGAACCCTCAATGTCCTTGCGGACTCCCCAATTTTAAGTCGGGTGCTCTGCCAGTTTCGCTACCCCGGCACAAGGTGTTAAAAAGAACGAGTGGTGGGCCCGGCTGGATTTGAACCAGCGACCAACCGATTATGAGCCGGTTGCTCTAACCGCTGAGCTACGGGCCCACTGATGCTTTAATAATAACACGATTTATTCTGTAAGTCAAACAAAAACACGCTTTATAAAGCGTGTTGGTTTATAATCTCTTTTGAAGCGTTAAGTCCGTTAGCGCCTATGACTCCGCCGCCGGGATGAGTTCCGGCTCCGCAGAGGTAAAGTCCTTGGATAGGAGTTCTATAATTTGCGAAACCTCGGACAGGTCTCAAGTGAAATAACTGGCCCATATTCATAGCGCCGTGAAAAATATTGCCGCCGGTTAGAGAAAAATCATTTTCAAGGTCGGCTGGGCTTATGATTTGTCGGCCCAGGATTATGTTATCTATATTCTCAATGAAGTTCCTCATTACACCCAGAATATGATTTTTGAAGTAATCATTCTTTGTTTCTTCTGTCCATTTTTCGTGGCTGAGCGCGTATGGCGTGTATTGAACGAATATGTTCATCACATGGCATCCGTTTGGCGCAAGAGTCGGGTCAACTGCGCTTGGAATTGTTATCTCAATCATGGGTTTTCTTGAAGGTACGCCACGCGCTCCGTCATTTGAGGTCTCAACAATGTATTCAACGCTTGGGGAGATATGGATTGTGCCTCTGTGCTGAGGCCCGGCCTTTGTCCCGGGACAGCACCTAAAACTCGGGAGACCCGATAGTACTAAGTTGACTTTCATTGACGCGCTTGAGAAATCCATCTTCTTTACTTTGCGGGTGAACTTCTCAAGCCAGGGCAAGTTGCGGGGCAGGAGTTTTAGGAACGTTACGTATGGGTCGGCATTAGAGACAACGCAATCCGCCGGTATCTTTTCGCCATCCTCAAGAGCTACACCGGTAGCTCCTCTGTTGTTAAGCAGTATCTCTTTTACGGCAGCGCCGGTTTCAATATGTACTCCCAATTCGGCTGCCGCTTTTGCAAGCGCCTGAGAGATCCCGCCCATTCCGCCTTTTTGGTATCCCCAGACGCCTCTTGCTCCTCCCGCTTCGCCCATTACGTGATGTAGAAGGATATAACTGCTGAAATTTCCGGGTGCGGCTCCGATGACTGCGTCTGTCAGAAGAGTTGCTTTCAAGGTGTCGCTTTCGAACCACGAGTCCAGGAATTTGACCGCATTTTGAGTCATAAGTTTTGCCAATCTGATCCCCGCAGCGGGGCCCAAAGCACCAAGTTTTGCCGACAAGCGAGCCAGGGTGGCGATATCCGACAAAGTCCTCGGCGGGATATGTGGAGGCGTTATTGTCGTTGTGTGTTCAACAAATCGCGCTATTTTGTCCAGCGCGTTCTCATACTGGTGGTAATTCTCCGAATCGCGTGTTGAGAACTTGGCTATCTCTTGCGTGTTCATGTCTCTATCCTTCCCTAAGAACAAGAACCTGCCGTCCGGAAGGGGAGTAAATGAAGACGGGTCCCTGGTGAGAACCTCGTACCCTAATCTTCTCAGACCGAGCTCCTCAACTATTTGGTTCAAGAACAAGCTGTTTGCGTAAGCGGCTGAAGAGACCTTGAATCCGGGGAATGTTTCCTCGTCTGTCACACAGCATCCCCCGACAATTTTTCTTTTTTCCAGAACCGCTACTTTGTAACCCGCTCGAGCGAGATAACAAGCGCACACAAGACCGTTTATGCCTGCGCCTATAATGACGACTCTTTTTTGCTTTCCCATCGTTCAGCCGTGTTTTCAAAGAATAAAAAAACAATACCATTAAAAATGATATTGTCAAACTAATGTGGCGGGGCCGGGATTCACCTACAGATCAGTCAGCGAATCTTTGAGCATTATCTTAAGTGTTCTTTTGCCAGAACTTGTTTTGAAATATTCCTCTCTTCTCGTTGCATCCTTTTTTGACAAAAAGTATTCACAAAAGAGTAAAATGATGGGTCTGCGAAAAGATGTATTAGTGGAGTGTCCGTGAAAATGGTCGGTTAATCTTTGTTTCAAGTCAGTCGTGTAGCCAATGTAGAATTGTTTATCTTTTAAGCTAAACAAAACATAAACACAGTGTTCAATTTTTTTCATATCTTGTTTCTATCTTTTTTGTCTCTAAAAATCAAGAACCAGTATTGCCCATGAAGTAGAGTCCTTCGTTAAACTCAGGGCACACTTCAGAGCCATGAAGCGTGATACGACTTGCGAAACCAAAACCACGCCTCTATGGCGTGGTTTGTCGTATCTCTGCTTCATGGTTGCGGGGCCGGGAATCTCACGTCAAAACAGATTTGACTCGCAGGCTAGCAAATCTGTTTCTCCTTGAAACCCCTCGGTTTCAATTCTTCCGCCACGGGGAAAACCTATTTTCCCCGACCCCTTTTCGTTCGAATCCCTTCGTGAAGTGAAGCAGTTCACTTCACGACCCCGACAACATAGTCAAAAACAAAAACATCCCCGATGGGGACATTTTTGTTTTCGATGTTGCGGGGCCGGGATTCGAACCCGGAACTCAAGGTTCTGACTGTTGGCTGCCATTACTGACAGTGTCGGACTATCCCATCATCCAGCTGAGCTGGGTGCTTCCATTATAGTCTCTGAACGTTTTCTTTTTCGCATAAAGCTTCGAAGAACTTCGCTGCTGATTGCCCTTCGTTATTAACGAGTCGGGTTTCCGGCAGTTTCGGAAGTTTTTCCATACCACATTACTGTGATAGGTCACAATTTCCCCAGTACCAGAGCGGCAATGTCGCACGGTACGGGGCTTAGCTTATGAGCCTCGCATGATGCCGTTTCACTACCCCGCGTGATAACGATATTACATCGTTGATATATTTTAATATACTTTCTCTTTTTTTTCAAACCCCGTCACTCGGATGTAAAATTGTCTCTGCTGCCGTCGTGGTCAAAAGGGGAAAAGGCAAGGTCAATCTGCCGCTTATGAATCTGTTTGCCCTTAAGGATTTGGTGTAGTATCTTTGGCTCATATCCAGAACATTTACAAGGAAAAGTGATGTCAAGAAAAGACGACCTTAGTTTAGCGTATTTTGACATATCTCCCGAGAGAGGATTTCTGTCGAATCCAGACCCGCTTACAGAAATGCCAAAAGGGTGGGAATATTTGGACCAAGTCGGCAACGCCTTACCGGAACTTTTAGAATCTGGGGGCTTATTCAATATGGCCAGGGTGTTGCCGATACCTTCTCTAGAATCCTTAAACAAACTCAATCGGCGAGAACTTTTGCTGGCATGGATCAGGTATAGTTTTATTCAGAGCGCGTACGTCCATGGTCGGACAAAATCCGAGGATCCTGCGATTATTTGCAGAAATATTGCGATACCGGCTGTGACCATTTCAAAAATGCTTGATGTGCCTCCGATACTTCAGTACTTCCCTTATACGCTTACTAATTGGAAGAGAAAAGATCCGGCCGGTTCGATAAAAGTAGATAACCTTGAACTCATTCAGACCTTCAGCAGGGATTCCGATCAATCATGGTTTAATTTAATTCACGTAGACATTGAATATGAAGCGGCTTTAGCATTAAGAAGTATTTATGATTCCGTGTTGGAAATGGTGACCCTAGAACAAGCATTCACGAGTATAAGAATATCGCTTGAACAAGTCGTGGCTACAATGAAAAGAATGCCCGAAGGAACAAATCCGGAGACCTATTATAAAATACGGCGATGGATAATGCCGTTTAAGAATGTGTTTTATGAGGGGGTTTCTGAACAGCCCGGAACGTTGTTAAGGGGACAGAGCGGAGCCATGACATCTTTTATACAGGCGCTTGAAGCGGGTTTGCAGATGCCTGAACTTGAAGAGAACGAGCTTGCTATGACTCTGAAAGATTTTCGCAATTATATGCCCAAAGGCCACAGGAGGTTTATTGAATATTTGGAAACATATTCCAGGGTCAGAGAACGCACCGCTTTGTCGGGCAGGCCGAGCTTGATTGAGCAATATGATGATTGTGTGGAAAAGATTTTGGAATTTTTGTCCATACACAGGGGGTATGCCTACTATTATATCAAGCAACAGACCGGGGATTCTATGGGAACGGGGAACACGAACTACCTTGAATATTTAGGGGGCCGGATAAGAGAAAGATGGGGTCGGGCTTTTATAAAGATGAGAACGGAATCCGATTTCAATATTTTTGCCGTTCGGATTGATAAAATGATTAGAGAGCTTTTAGCGGCGTAAAGCCGCTTTTTGTTATTTGATTTTGGTGTTTTTTCCTGTATAATTTATCAATGTCCTATTTAGTAAACATTGTCGGTGTAGCTCAGTGGTAGAGCACTGCCCTCATAAAGCAGTTGTCGCAGGTTCGATCCCTGCCACCGACACTATTCAACATTCGCAATTCGCATCATTCGCATGAAATTTGTATATTAGCATCGCATATGTTTAACCACAAATTATACACTTTCGGCTCGGGACTTCGTTTAGTCGTTATCCCGATGGAAAGCACTAAGACCGCCACTGTTTTGGTGATGGTCGGCACCGGTTCTAAATATGAAACGAAGGAGATAAACGGCATCTCGCATTTCCTTGAGCACATGATGTTCAAGGGCACCAAGAAAAGGCCAAACAAATTGGATATAGCCAAAGAGCTGGATGGCATCGGGGCGGAATACAACGCTTTTACCGGCAAGGAATATACCGGCTACTATGCCAAAGCAAGCGTTAAAAAAATAGACACCATAATGGATGTGGTATTTGATATTTTTCTGAACTCAAAGTTAGACGAAAAAGAACTCGATATGGAGCGGGGCGTGATAATTGAGGAACTGAATATGTATAGAGATATGCCACAGAGATACGTCGGTGACTTGTTTGAACGACTTCTCTATGGCGACCAGCCCGCCGGTTGGGATATCGGAGGTGAAAAAGAAACCATCTTAAAATTAAAAAGAGATGAGTTCGTTAATTATTTCAACACCCACTACGTATCTTCAAAGACGACTGTGGCCGTGGCCGGCAACGTTAATCCAGAAGAAATAAAAAGCAAGGTCAAGGCGTATTTCAAAAACATCAGACAGGGCAAAGAATTCGGCAAACCGGCGGTGGTTGAAAAGCAAGAAAAGCCGGAAATTCTTCTTCATCACAAAAAAACAGACCAGACACATTTTATTCTCGGTGTCAGGGCTTATGATAAATTCAATGACAAGAAATATCCGCTCGGCATATTGTCAATTGTTCTTGGTGGAGGTATGAGTTCACGTCTTTTCAGCGAAGTCCGCGACAAAAGAGGACTGGCTTATTATATTGGTGCTGGAGGTGAAAGTTATACGGATAGCGGATTCTTTATGGTAAAAGCCGGGGTCAATAACCAAAAAACCAAAGAAGCGTTGGAGGTCGTTATGGAAGAGTTAAGAAAAGTTAAAAAAGAAGGCATAACTCCGGACGAACTTCAACGGGCAAAAGACCAGATAGAGGGTTCGATGGCGCTTGGCCTTGAACACTCTGATGCTGTCGCGGAAACATATGCCGAGTCGCTCATATTTCATAGCAAGGTTTTGACCCCCGAAGAAGAGCTTGCTAAAATGAAAGAGGTAACTCTTGATCAAGTGCTCGAGGTTGCAACAGAAATATTTGATGATAAAAAACTAAATCTTTCTCTGATAGGACCTTTTGAAAAGGAGGACGAGTTTAAGAAGCTGTTGAGCTTCTGAGTAAAATCCAAATCCACAAATGGCATTCAAATGCCCCAAATCTATTCGGAGCATTCGGATATAATTCGTAGATTAGGATTATAATCAATGGCTGAACACCAGACATTAGAAATTTCAACCGGCAGTATTTTTAGAGCTATTGTGCTAGTTCTATTTTTTGTTTTTCTTTACGTGCTCAAGGATGTACTGATAGTGTTTTTGTTCGGCTTGATAATTGCTTCGGCCATCTCTCCTTTTTCTAACTGGCTGGACCAGAAAGGGTTCCCTCGATTGTGGGGGGTTCTTATCTTGTTTCTGGTAGTGCTTGGCTTGTTTGCCCTGATAGCTTCATTGGTCATCCCGTCTCTTACTGCTGATGTTGATCAGCTTATCACCACTTTGCCGACCGTGTTCGAAAAGGTCTCCGTATCCTTGGAGAATGTTCAGCAGGGAGCTCCGGCGTATCTTGATTTTGTCAGCGAGATACAAAATATCCTGTCCGGATTTTCTTCATATCTTCAGCAGTCATCGCAATCGGTAGTTGGACTGGTGGTTGGCATATTCGGCGGCGTTATTTCTTTTCTAGCGGTTCTTGTTATATCTTTTTATCTGTCTGTCACAAAGCGGGGGATAGAGAATTTCCTTGAGTCGGTTGTGCCGGAAAAGTACGAATCATATGTTAAAGATCTGTGGAAGAGATCGGAGAGAAAAGTTGGTCTTTGGCTTCAGGGCCAGCTGCTTTTAGCGCTTATAGTTGGTCTGGTGGTTTACGTGGGGCTTTCTTTGATGGGAATTAAATTTGCTTTGGTAATGGGGCTGTTGGCTTTTGCTTTTGAAATAGTACCGATTGTTGGTCCCGTGCTGGCCGCCATTCCGGCTGTCATTCTGGCGTTTCTGCAAGAACCAACTTTGGGCTTGTGGGTTATTCTGTTCTACGTAGTTGTTCAGCAGTTGGAGAATAATATCTTGGTGCCGGTTGTGATGGGCAAGACAATTGGCTTAAATCCGGTGGTTGTAATCATCGCTCTTCTTGTCGGCTTCAACTTAGCCGGTATCGCCGGTATGATAATTGCCGTTCCCGTTGCTACGATTATCGTTGAAGTTCTTGATGATATGGCAAGGAAGAAAGAGTCAAGGCGCGCTAGCGCCTAACCGCTGATAAGCCGCTGATAAGTACGCCGATAGGACGCTGATAATATTCAGGCCAGCTAAGCTGGCTCAGCGTAAAATCAGCGTAGAAATCAGCGTTGATTCAGCGGTTAACTTTTATATGTTATATATTATTGCTACTCCTATCGGGAATCTTGATGACATCTCGCCGCGGGCGATTTCTGTTTTAAATTCATCTGATCTGATACTTGCCGAAGATACTCGGGTGACGCGCGTGCTCCTTTTAAAGTACGGAATAGATAAGTCCATGTTGAGTTACCACCAACACAGTAAGGTTCAAAAAATAAACGAGATAATAAATTTACTGAAAGACGGCAAGACCCTTTCTCTTGTGTCCGATGCCGGAACGCCGGGGATAAATGACCCGGGTAATTTTTTAATTCAAGAAATATTGAAAGAACTGCCCGACTTGAAGATCGTACCTATCCCCGGCCCGAATGCGGCGATAACGGCGTTGAGTGTAAGCGGATTTCCGGCAGACAAATTTATTTTTCTAGGATTTCCTCCGCACAAAAAAGGCCGGCAGACATTCTTCAAGAGAATTGGCGATATTGAAGAAACTGTTGTATTCTATGAATCAAAACACCGCATACTCAAAGCGTTGGAAGAATTAAAAGAGTTATCAATGATTAATGATAGATCTGTAATGGTTGCCAGAGAATTAACCAAACAATTTGAAACGATTTATAGAGGCACAGCCGACGAGATTCTGGAACAACTGAATAAAACAAAAGTATTAGGAGAGTTTGTGGTGGTGATAAGAGCAAAATAAAATGTCTATAGAAATACCGACAATATCGGAACAAAAACCTACTGAAAAAGAAAAGGATGTTAAATTAGAAGAAGTTGCCTAATTAGAGCAACCGATTAAGACGATTATAGAAAAAATACGCGGCAGGATAGAGAACGGAGAATATGGTCTGATTATTGGAGACGACGCGTCGGGCAGAATTCCCACATTAATCTTGGGCAATTTTATTAAAAATATTTCAGAAAAGAAGGGATTAGATAAGCCCAACATCATTTTCATTCCTGGGAAGTTAAAATATTTTTTGCACAGAGAACGCTCAAGAGAACTTGACAGACACATATCCAGTTACGGAGCAACTAAAGAAAGACGTATCTTAATCGTGACCGATACGATTCAATCGGGGGGTTCCCTGGAAACTCTAGTAAAGCTTCTGAAAAAATCTGGCCACAGTTGCGATATTGCTACAATTGGTATCGAGTTACCAGACGATTACGAGTACGAGAAGGAAAGATTTGAAAATCTAGGAACTACAGAAATTATATCCGGGGAATACCAAAGAGTAGATTTTGATCATCATTCTCACACCCCTCGAATATATAAAAGTGGATCGAGCGGTGTGTATAAAAGACCGGGAGATAAAGTGTCAAAGACCCTGAAGTCGTCAGTTTTGCCAGAAGGCGTCAACCCTGAAGACGTTAATCCTGAAAGTATTAATACGCGCAGTTCTCGTCAAGAAATTCAAGAATCTATCAATAAATCTAGAAAAGATGCCAATATTGTTGTTGAACACTTAGTTGACTGGTACGAGTCCCGTTAGAGGTAAGACGTCCGCCGAAGGCGGATCGTCTGCTGACAGAGTTCCCCAGGAGTGGGGATGCCCACACTCCGAGAACCACGCCTTTCAAGCGAGTCGGACCTCTAACGGGACGAGTCCCAAAAACAAGAAAATAAATAATTTGGACTTTTTGATATTTTTGTAGTATGCTAGCCATATGTCTATTATCACTATTCCCAGACAATTAATACGAGAAAAAGAATTGGTTTTAATCCCCAAAAAAGAATACAAGGAACTTTTAGATTGGAAGAAGGGTTCTTTTAGGGTAGTTAAACCAACCAAAGCGGAGTTAAAGGCCATTGAAAGGGGTCGACGGGAAGTTCGGTTGGGTAAGTACGAATCTTGGGAAAAAGTAAAGTATGAATTGGAAGGTTATCATAACCGCAAGCGCTAAGAAGCAACTTAAAAGGTTATCTAGGTCAGATTTTTATAAGGTGTCCATTGTCGTTGATCAGCTTAAAATAGACCCCTTTAATTTTCGTGATCTAGTTAAACTTTCTGGCAAAGACGAAACTTGGCGGATACGAATAGGAAATTATCGAGTTAAATTTGAGCTTTTTCAGAAAGAAAAAGCCGTTTTTGTTTATGAGGTTAAAAGACGAACAAGCACGACTTATTAAAATGTCCAAATTTTATATTACAACAAGTTTGGTTTATACAAACGCCTTGCCTCATGTCGGTTTTGCGATGGAACTTATTCAGGCCGACGTTCTTGCGCGATATCGCCGCCTGATAGGGGATGACGTTTGGTTTTTAACAGGAACGGATGAGCATGGAACAACCGTTGCCAGAGCGGCGGAAAAACACGGAAAACAGCCGGATGCTTTTGTTGAAGAAATTTCCGAAAAAGTAAAAGAACTTACGAAAGTCCTAAATATTTCCAACGACGATTTCATAAGAACTACCGATAAAGTCCGCCATTGGCCGTCGGTTGTAAAATTTTGGAACGAACTGGTTGAAGCCGGTGACTTGTATAAAAAGAAGTACAAGGGCCTGTACTGCGTTGGCCACGAATCATTTATCAAAAAGAGCGAGCTTGTTGACGGACGATGTCCTTTACACAAAACATTGCCCGAAGAGATAGAAGAAGAGAATTGGTTTTTCAAACTGACCAAGTACAAGAAAGAAGTTAAGAACAAAATTGAAAACGGCGAGTTAAAAATAGTTCCAGAATCACGAATCAAAGAGGTCTTGAATTTGATTGATGATGCCGAGGATATCAGCTTCTCTCGCCCGGTCAGCAGTTTGAGGTGGGGGATACCGGTACCGAACGACCCCGATTCCACTTTATATGTTTGGGCGGACGCGTTGGTAAACTATATTTCAGCTCTCGGATACGCCGAAAATAGCAATAAATTCAAGGAATTTTGGCCTGCGGACGTACATTTAATAGGGAAAGACATCCTTCGTTTCCACGCCATTTATTGGCCAGCAATGCTTCTGTCGGCTGGGTTACCATTGCCAAAAGCAATATATGTTCACGGCTTTATTACCGTAGACGGGGAGAAGGTGTCCAAGACCATAGGCAACGTCATTGATCCATTTGCTTTGGTTGAAAAATATAGTTCGACAAGCTCACCACAAGTCGGCGTTGATGCAATTAGATACTTCTTGCTTCGCGAAATATCGTCAAGTGACGATGGCGACTTTTCCTACAAAAAACTGGAAGAAAGATATAACGGCGACTTGGCTAATAATCTCGGCAATTTGGTAAGTAGAGCAGCTAAACTTATAGAAACAAAACTTAATGGCGAACTTAACTTTGAAGCCAAGTTTATAAATTCCGAAGCAAAAGAAAGAGTTGAGAAAACGTCAGAAGAATATAAAGACGCGATAAATAACTTTCGTTTACACGAGTCCTTGATTTCTGTCTGGGACTTGCTCGGTTACGCTAATACTTTTCTCGATACTCACAAGCCGTGGGCAAAAGACACTAAACCCGAAGATGTTTTAGAAACCTTAACCACTACCTTGGGTATTATTTTGAACGTCGCCTGGTTTATTAAACCCTTTATGCCTCAAACATCTGACAAAATATTTGAAACCTTTGGAGCCGATGACGACTATAAGGCATGGATTGGCAGAAAATTCATAGTAAAAAAGAGTGAGCCAATTTTCCCGCGTATTTAGCCGTTTTTAAGGACTTTTTATAAATCTCGATAATATATAACTAGTTATCACTTACGATGTCCAATGTTTTTGATTCACATTGTCACCCTCAATTTACTCAATATAAAAACGACAGAGAGGAGGTAATACGGCGCGCCCTGGACGGGGGAGTGTTTATGGTCGCCGTCGGGACGGATTTAGAGACATCAAAACAGGGAATCGAGCTCGCGCAAAAGCACAATGGCATCTGGTCGACGGTCGGATTGCATCCTAATGACATAGATTTAGAATTACGAATTACGAATTACGAATTACTATTGAAAAAAAATAAAGTTGTTGCGATAGGTGAGGTCGGATTGGACTACTATCGGACGCCTGAACCGGAAAAACAGAAAAGACAGAAAGAGGTTTTTGAACAGTTTATTGATCTGGCGCAAAAAACAAACAAGTCGATGGTCTTACATTTCAGGGATAGCCCCAAAGGAAGTTCCGGTAGAGTACACAAAGACGCTCTGGAAATTTTGCCCAAAAATATCGTTGGTGTCTCCCATTCTTTTACCGGTAATTTGGATGAAGCCAAGGAATATATAAATAGGGGGATGTATCTGGGGTTCAACGGGATAATTACATTTGCCAGACAGTATGATGAGGTGGTCAAGTATGTTCCACTGGAGAATATTTTACTTGAAACCGATGCGCCGTATCTGACCCCGGAACCCTACCGAGGACAGCGTAATGAGCCATTATATGTAAAGGAAGTAGCCAAAAAGGTAGCGGAGCTCAAAAAAATATCAATTGACAAGGTTATTGAACAAACTACTAAAAACGTTATAAAACTATTTAAAATAAGTGTATAAAACCTATATAAGGATTATTATGCATAAGACCAAATATGTATTGTAAAATTTTGTTACTTGTGCTATCTTTTTTATCGTTCCTTATTTTTTATGGAAAACAAATATGATCTGGGGTAAAAAGGAGAACAACAAGAAGGTGTGGCATCTGTGGTTTGCCTGGGTTCCCGTAAGATTAGATGACGGCAGGATAGTGTGGTTAGAGTTGGTAGAAAGAAAGTACAGCTACTTTGCGATTCCCGGCGGTGAAGTTTATAGTCACAGATTCCCGACATACACAGTACACTAGAGAGCCGTTCGGCTCTTTTTGATTTTCAGCTATAATTCGGCTATAGTTTCTATATTGTTTATGAAATACAATCCTCAAAAAACCCCGACGATTCTGTCGGGGAGTCGACCGAAGCGTCGGCTTTGAAAAAAATGAAAAAATATAATCCAAACAAAATTGAAAAAAAATGGCAAAAATATTGGGAGACCAAGAATCTTTATCGTGCGAAGGAAAATTCCGGTAAACCGAAATACTATCAGCTTGAAACATTTCCGTATCCATCCGCGGCCGGGCTTCATGTTGGCCATCCTAAGGGCTATATTGCCGAAGATATTCACGCAAGGTATATGCGGATGAATGGCAAGGAAGTGTTGTATACAATGGGCTGGGATGCTTTTGGTTTGCCGACGGAGAACTATGCGATAAAAGTGGATAAAAGCCCGCAGGAAGTTGCAAGGGCAAATGTCAAAAATTTCAAAAGACAAGTCCAAATGTTCGGCTTGTCCTACGATTGGGACAGAGAGATAAACACCTCGGAGCCCGAATATTATAAATGGACACAGTGGCTCTTCTTACGGTTATATAAAGCCGGCATTGCTTATCGGGCCAAAGCCCGAGTCAACTGGTGTCCGAAAGACCAGACAGTTCTTGCTAACGAGCAGGTGGTAGACGGGAAATGCGAGCGGGATGGAGAGCCGGTTATCCAAAAAGAAGTTGAGCAGTGGTTTTTCAAGATTACCGACTATGCCGACCGGCTTTTGAAAGATATTGAAGGGTTAGATTGGCCGGAAGAAACGATAAAAAGGCAGAAGGACTGGATAGGAAAATCAGAAGGAGCAGTAATTAAATTTCTAATTTCTAATTCCAAATTTCTAATCCCGGTATTTACAACAAGACCGGATACATTATTCGGGGTAACTTATTTGGTATTGGCACCGGAACATAAGTTGCTAGAGAATAATGAATTAGGAATTACGAATTATGAAGAAGTGAAGGAGTATATTGAGAAAGCGAAACGCAAAACAGAACTTCAGAGAAAAGAAGAGGCGGGAGACAAGACGGGAGTTGAGTTAAAAGGAATTAAGGCAGTCAACCCTGCTAACAATGAAGAAATATCGATATGGGTTGCCGACTACGTTTTGGGAGGTTACGGCACCGGGGCAATTATGGCCGTTCCTGTACACGATGAACGCGATGCTGAATTTGCAAAAAAATTCGGCCTTCCGTTCAGCGATGCCCCCCTCGTTGATAAAGAAGAAATTATTAAAAAAGTTCAGGGAGAAAGGAAGACGCAATATAAATTGCGGGATTGGTCCGTTTCTCGGCAAAGATACTGGGGTGTGCCCATACCCATCATTTATTGTCATAAATGCTGGGAAACTCTAAACTCTAAATCCGAAACTCTAAACAAATCAAAAACCCAAAATTCAAAATTCCAAACGACGAAGATTGACGGAATAGAATATGCGGTTATTCCTGTGCCGGAAGAGAATTTGCCGGTCAAACTGCCTAATTTGAAGGACTATCGGCCGAAAGGTATGCCGCCATTGGCAAGTGCTGAGAAGTGGTTGAAAGTTAAATGTCCTAAATGTGGCGGTCAGGCACAACGCGATCCGGAAACGCTAGACACTTTCGTTGACTCGTCTTGGTACTATCTTCGCTATGTTGATGCCAAGAACGACAAAAAAATATTTGATGCTGACAAGGCCCATTATTGGCTGCCGGTGGATCTATATGTGATTGGCGCAGAACACGTAACTGCCCACTTGCTATATGCAAGGTTTGTGACTAAATTCCTTTTTGACCAAGGTCATTTGGAATTTGCAGAACCTTTTCTGAAGCTGCGCCACCAGGGAATGATATTGGGACCGGATGGAAGGAGAATGAGTAAGAGATGGGGGAACGTGATAAATCCCGACGACGTTATAGGAGAATACGGAGCCGATGCCGTTCGATTGTACGAAATGTTTATGGGGCCGTTTGAAGACGGCCAGCCGTGGGACACGAAAGGGCTGGTTGGGACTTATAGGTTTCTGAACAGAGTTTGGAATTTCATAAACAAACTTGAAGAACCCAAGGAAACCAATAAGGAGGCAGAAAGAATAATTAACAAATACGTAAAGGAGATAGGGGATGATATAAAGAATATGAAATTCAATACCGGAGTTAGCGGACTGATGAAATTGTTGAACGAACTAGAAGACAAATGGCTCACGGCGAAACAATACGAAACATTTCTCAAACTTCTTGCCCCGTTCGCGCCTCATATTGCCGAAGAATTGTGGTCCCGATTGACTTCCCGCCAAGGCGGGACTAGTCAATCGAGGATCCTCGATTTGCTAAGCAAATCGGGACAGGTTCCTAAAAATTACAAATCCATCCATTTACAGTCGTGGCCGGACTATGACGAGACGCTTTTGGCGGAAGAAATGGTAACCGTCGCAATTCAGATTAACGGAAAGTTGAGGGATACTATTGAAGTAAAGAAGGGGCTGACAGAAGACGATATAAAGAAGTTGGTTTTAAGCAGGGAAAAAGTTAAAAACCATCTTGAGGGCAAGGATGTCAGGAAATTTATATATGTCCAAGATCGATTGACAAATATAGTTGTTTAGATTACAATATAGTATATAAAGTAAGGGTCCTCGCAGAAAGAAAGCAGGACTGGTCGGATAAAATAACCAACTACCAACAACCAACTACCAACAACAAAAAAATTGTAGGTTGTGGGTTGTAGGTTGTGGGTTGCAAAGAATATGGCGGAAGATAGAGATAGAGAATTCGTAGAAATGATTATCAAGGAAATCGTTAACAACCCCGATAAGGTTAAGGTAACGAGGACCGTTGATGAACTCGGAGTTCTGCTATCCGTGGTAGTTTCCCCGGAAGATATGGGGTTGCTTATCGGAAGAAGCGGTTCTACGGCTAAAGCCATTAGAACTTTGGCAAGAATCGTAGGAATGCGAAACAACGCCAGAGTCAACTTGAGAATAGAAGAGCCGGAGGGCTCCACTCATGTCCGAGGCGAATCAAAGACCAGAAACGTCGAAGACGTTATGGGAGAATTAGGCGGAATGTAAGTTTTCGTCTAAAAAGGCGGCCCCCGAAAGGGGGTCGCTCTTTTTAGTTACGAAAACTTACCCCGCCTTTTAGAATGCCAATTTATTTTCTATATTGTTTTTAAGATTTATTTTGTATACATAGTTCCAGCTAAAACAAAATTAACACGAACTCTGGTCAGAACATTTGGCATTTAAAGGGCGTGGGTAAGCGGCATCGATAAGCGGCGGATAAGCTTGGTGCGAGGTAGTGCGAAACACTGAACGGCTCAATGGGAACTACTATTGAGCCGTTCAAGAGAAAGCTTGTTTTTGGTTATTCTAACCATCTGCCCTTGCGGGCTGTTTTAGTTTGTGGTATGATAACACAGTACCAAACTGGAGGTGAGGCCATGTTTCTTTGCAAGAAATGTCATCCCCATATGGCTTTGTGTCCACACGTGTTTACTTCCTTTGGGGCCTGCGAATCTTGTGGGAAAGTTCGAGAATGTTATGATTGTAAGAAGGGGTCGGGTCAGAGGCATTTTAGTCCTATTCGGTCGAAGAGTCGCCGAAAGAAGTAAGCATCGGGCAGGCCACAAGGCCTGCCTCTTTTATGAAATTCGACATAATAACCATCTTCCCAAGTATTTTTACCAACTTTCTAAACGAAAGTTTATTGGCGCGGGCGCAAGTCAAAAAACTGCTTTCAATCAAGACCCACGACTTAAGAAAATGGACCAAAGATAAGCATAAGACAGTTGACGACAGGCCATATGGCGGAGGAGCAGGGATGCTCCTGAAAATAGAACCTATTTTCAGGGCAGTTGAAAGTTTAAAAGTTAAAAAGTTTAAAAGCTCTAAACTTAAAACTAAAAACTTAAAACTTAAAACTAGGACAATATTATTGTCGGCAAAAGGCAAGACATTTACCCAAAAAGACGCAAGGCGGTTGGTAAAGTACGACCAGATAATTTTGATTTGCGGACGATACGAAGGGGTGGATGAGCGAGTGGCGCAATACGTCGCCGATGAAGAAATATCTATCGGCGACTACGTTTTGTTCGGCGGGGAAGTGCCGGCTATGGTTTTGGTTGAGGCGGTATCACGTTTGGTGCCAGGAGTTGTGGCAAAAGAGGAGTCAGTAAAAAATGAAAGCTTCAGTAATTGGAAATTGGAAATTGGAAATTGGAAATTTAATTTGGAGTATCCCCAGTACACAAGGCCGGAGGCAATAAAGTTAAAAGTTTCCGCCAAAGGCGGACCCGCCTCTGGCGGGAAAAGTGGAAAGTCGAAAGTTTTAAGGGTTCCCAAGGTTTTGTTGTCGGGGGATCATAAAAAGATAATGGAGTGGCGAGAAAAACAATCAAAATAGTCCACTTGACTTGATTTTAGATAGGAATATACTATAAACAATATGTTGAATGACTAATTAAAATCTCTAGTGAGTATTTAGTGTAACCACGATTGCTCCGGTTTCCGAGGCAATCGTGGTTATGTTATTGCCAGATGGAATTTTATGAGTGTAGAGCGAATATTCGTATCATTCGCATGTATTCGTATATTAGCATCGCGGTGGCGTAGCCACAGAACTTTCCCAATTTAATATAGTCAACCAGCCCAGGCACTTTCTTTGAAAACTTAGAAAGTGACTGGTCCGGCACTTCCTAGATCTTTATTGGAAGTGCCGGAGAATTCCTATTAATAGGAAAACTTTTAAGAGAGTTTGATCCTGGCTCAGGATGAACGCTGGCGGCGTGGATAAGGCATGCAAGTCAAACGAGCCAAAGCTGCGCTTTGGAAATCCTAAATCCTAAACCCTAAATCCTAAACAAACCCAAATATCAAAACTCAAAATCCAAAACGTTTTGAATTTAGATATTAGAATTTTGAGATTGTTTAGAGTTTAAAAATTAGAGTTTAGAGTTTGCAATGCGTAGCATTGGCTAGTGGCGAACGAGTTAGTAACACCTTGGTACCTACCCCAATCACAGGCATAACTAGCCGAAAGGTTAGCTAATTCCTGATAGTATGATAGCTGAATAATGGAAATTATGGGTCGGAAATCCTAAATCCTAAATCCTAAACAAATCCAAAATTTTAAATTCAAAACCCAAAACAGTTTGAGATTTTAATATTTTGAAATTCGATATTGTTTAGAGTTTAGAGTTTAGAGTTTCCCCTCTCAATCCGGTTTCTATTATTCAGTTATCATTAAAGGTGAAAATCGGATTGGGAGGGGCCTAGGTCCTATCAGCTTGTTGGTGAGGTAACGGCTCACCAAGGCGACGACGGGTAGGGGATGTGAGAGCATGATCCCCAACGATGACACTGAGATACGGGTCATACACCTACGGGTGGCAGCAGTCAAGAACATTCGACAATGGGCGAAAGCCTGATCGAGCGACGCCGCGTGCAGGAAGAAGGGCTTCGGCCTGTAAACTGCTTTTGCCGCCGAAAAATTTTGATGGTAGGCGGAGAATAAGGGGTCCCTAACTATGTGCCAGCAGGGGCGGTAATACATAGACCCCGAGCGTTATCCGGAATTACTGGGCGTAAAGCGCGAGCAGCCGGCTGTATTAGTCCGATGTTAAATCTCACTGCTTAACGGTGAGGCCGCATTGGAAACGGTACGGCTTGAGCGACTGAGAGGCACATGGAACGTGCGGTGTAGGGGTGAAATCCA
>Ga0210057_1004510_pt1 | contig 18442 bp, 17 predicted proteins | sample CryGeyCG2114_010_2_FD_183968 | JGI IMG/M metagenome (GOLD analysis project Ga0210057, IMG submission 183968) | Groundwater microbial communities from aquifer - Crystal Geyser CG10_big_fil_rev_8/21/14_0.10 (SPAdes) (version 2) | ecosystem: Environmental > Aquatic > Deep subsurface > Groundwater ...
CGATGGCAAGTGCGAGCCATGCGCCGGTTATGATTTCAACAATAATCCGAAAGGCGAAATTCTTGCCCGTTACAAACGGAAAGAAAAACGGACTCGCGACTATCAGAACCACAAAAGGAAGGAGGAAGATGCCTCCTAGCACAACAAACCGAAGTGTCCGCTCCAACATTATGAAGCGATTGTAGCAGAAACTCGTAATTTCACCATTACTGTACACTTCTCGGACGTACTGCCTGTTCGCTTCGCGCATTGAAACAAAGCGAAACTTAACGTATAAATAGACGCGTAATGAAGAAAGCACTCATAACAGGCATCACAGGACAGGACGGCTCTTATTTGGCAGAATTTCTACTTGAAAAAGGATACGAGGTGCATGGCGTCATCCGTCGCTCCAGTCTTTTCAATACCGGGCGTATTGATCATTTGTACGAAGACCCTCATACAAGAAATGTCCGTGTATTCCTTCATTATGGAGATTTGAGTGATGGTTCCAGTATAGAAAAGATTTTGACTCGAGTAGAGCCTGACGAAATCTATAACCTCGGAGCGCAAAGTCATGTACGCGTAAGCTTCGACATCCCGGAATATACGGGGAACGTAACTGCGCTTGGTGCTCTTCGTATTCTTGAGGCAATGCGTGAATCTGAGACAAACACCCGCTACTATCAAGCAGGGTCTTCTGAAATGTTCGGTCTCGCGCAAGAGACACCACAAAAAGAAAACACACCGTTCTATCCCCGCTCACCGTATGGTATCGCTAAACTCTATGCGCACTGGATTACTACAAACTACCGTGAAGGATACGGAATGTTCGCAAGCAATGGCATTCTTTTCAACCACGAATCCCCTCGTCGCGGAAAAACATTCGTAACGCGGAAAATAACCTCAAGTTTAAGTGAGATAAAGGCAGGTACTTTAGACAAATTTTATCTCGGAAACCTGGATGCCAAACGTGACTGGGGATATGCAAAAGACTTTGTTGAGGGAATGTGGATGATATTGCAACACAAAGAACCCGATGATTTCATCCTTGCGACAAATGAGACTCACACCGTACGGGAGTTTGTAGAAGAAGCAGCAAAACATGCTGATATGGAAATTGTTTGGAAGGGTAAGGGAGAAAAAGAGAAGGGAGTGAACCGTAAAAGCGGTAAAGTAATCGTTGAAAAGGACCCGCGATATTACCGTCCTACAGAAGTGGACCTTTTGCAAGGGGATTTCTCAAAAGCGCGCAAGAAACTTGGATGGAAACCAAAGACAACTTTCAAGAAATTGGCTCAAATTATGATGGAGGCAGACCTCAAGGAGGCGTACAATAAAAAGTGAGTATGGAGAAAAACGCAAAAATTTATGTAGCAGGGCATCGAGGGCTGGTGGGCTCAGCAATTGTACGCTCCCTGTCCAACAATGGCCACTCAAATCTCATCACGCGAACACATGGCGAGCTTGATTTAACAGACCAGCACGCTACAGAATTTTTTTTCAATGAAGAAAAACCTGAATATGTGTTCTTGGCCGCAGCGAAAGTCGGAGGAATTATGGCAAACAAGACGTATCCGGCAGAGTTTATATACCAAAATCTGCAGATCCAAAACAATGTCATTCACCAGGCCTACAAACACGGAGTCAAAAAGCTCCTATTTCTAGGAAGCTCTTGCATTTATCCAAAAATTGCCCCACAGCCGATTAAAGAAGAGTACCTACTCACCGGGCCACTTGAACCAACCAACCAAGCATACGCACTTGCTAAAATTGCGGGTATTGAACTCTGCAAATCTTACAACCAGCAGTACGGAACCAACTTCATTAGCGTTATGCCAACTAATCTCTATGGCCAGAATGATAATTTCAATCTCGAGACATCGCATGTACTACCCGCCCTTATTCGAAGATTCCACGAGGCAAAAAAATCAGGAGCTAGAACAGTCCGATTGTGGGGCACCGGCTCACCCAAACGCGAATTCCTCCATGTTGATGACCTCGCGCAAGCAGTTTTGCACCTTATGCGTACCTACGACGGCTCCGACATCATTAACATAGGCTCTGGCGAAGATATTTCCATAAAAGAGCTGGCGGAGATAATACAGAGCATGGTGAAATACGAGGGACAAATTGAGTGGGATACAAGTAAGCCGGACGGTACTCCGCGCAAACTGCTTGATGTATCACGCTTGAATAAACTTGGCTGGAAGCACACAATCCCCCTCAGTGCCGGAATTGAAGAAACCTATAGATGGTATGAATCAAATGACTGATCTTGTCCTCTAACTCCATGAAGCTAGTGCGTCGTTAAATCTACTGTACCATTCCTTTTATGCCACAAATTAGTGTCATACTGCCTGTACATAATGCAGGAAGCTTCCTTTCCTCGGCAATCGATAGTGTACTTAAACAAACATTTCGTGATTTTGAGCTTTTACTAATTGACGACGGCTCTTCTGATGCATCACGTGACATCATCGCACGGTACAAAGATTCGCGAATTACAGCCCTATATAGGGATCATGCGGGACTTGTGACCGCCCTCAATGAGGGAATTCGCCGAGCACAAGGCACCTACCTGGCACGCATGGATGCTGATGATATCTCCCTCCCTCAACGCTTTGAAAAACAGTTGGCATTTCTACGCTCCACTGGAACTTGCATCTGCGGAACACAGGCTGTTTCTATTAACGAACAAGGAAAAGAAATGGGGTTCTACGACGTACCATTGTCTTACACCGCAATACGCAAATATGCCTTTCTTCATAATCCCTTTATCCACCCCACTGTAATGGCAAAAAAAGAAGTGATTCAAGCAGTCGGCGGCTACCGTGCAAAATTCAAGCACACCGAAGATTACGACTTGTGGACACGCATTATTCCTCAGTATAGGGTAGGCAATATGGAAGAACGGCTTCTAAAATACCGAATAGCACAAAACAGTGTCACTCGCTCACACCAATTGGCAATGCGAACACAGGCAAGCCTAATTCGCTTACAGTATGTATCTAAACGCCTGCGCTATGTTTTGAAAAAACCTCGCGCATGCACAAACAACATATGATTATTTGTTCTCCCCAGTATGGTCTAGCCCCTCATTCCACGGCAGGGGGAGAAGTTCATGACGAACAGATCTTAAAGGGCCTTGCCGACGCAGGTCATACTGTTGAGATCATCCTCCCTTATGATGCACCTTATGATGCCCAACAAAAGAGGTGGCATGTATTTCACATACCCATTCCCTTCATACATACGTCCTATCTTTTTAACATCGCGATTATTCCGATACTATACAAACTTTATAAACACGAACCCTTCGATATATTACGTATTCATTCTCCCTACTTCGTCGGAATTGGAGCATGGATATTTAAAAAATGCTTTGCGCCACACATGCCTCTCATAGCGACCTACCACCACTTGGAAGACGGGCGGTGGGATTTTAGACTCATTGATTCTCTTTTTGTGAATGTGTGGAATCACATTGTTACCGATTCAAATTATACAAAACAAGAATTACAGAAACGGTACAATGTTCCAGAAAGAAGAATCTGCACAATTTATAACGCAGTGGATGTGAGCATTTCCCCACACAAAATTCACTTCCCACGCAAAACATGCAGGCTCGTCTTTTGCGGGCGTCTCATCCCCCGGAAAAATATATCATTCCTATTTAAAGTTCTCCGGGAAATGCGAGGCAGGGCTCAATTGATTATCATCGGCGAAGGTCCCCAATACGACACTTTAGTGAAAAAGGCATATGAACATCAAGTACGTGAACAGGTCGTATTCAAAGGGCGCCTCACCGAGCAGGAAAAAAGGGACGTCTATAGGAATGCCCATATTTTTGTTTTCCCTTCTCTTATGGAGGGCTTTGGGCTCGCCCCCCTTGAGGCAATGGCACATGGCATTCCCACACTCGTGAGTAACAGAGGTTCACTGCCAGAAGTCGTAGGTGAAGGAGGGAAAATATTGCCTCTAGTACCAGAGATGTGGGCTGAGGCCATTGATGAACTATGCCGCAACGAAACACTTTACCTTCGTCTCTCACAAAAAGCCGTCAAACGCGCCCATCATTTCACATGGGAGAATGCGGTGCGCGAGACAGAAAAAGCTTTTCTCTCATATGCATAAAGTTCGTATCCACATACCTCATGCGCTAAAGGAGGGTCCGTGGGGCGGGGGACATCAATTTCTTAAAGCACTTCGCCATGCACTTGAAACACGCGGCGCATACACTAATACCCCTGAGAGAGCAGATATCGTTCTCTTTAACAGTTTTGAGGACACGAAAGATTTGTTACGCCTCAAACACTCTTTGCCTAACACTCTGTTCATTCACAGAGTAGACGGGCCGGTTGTTCTTGTGCGAGGAAAAGACCGCCTCCTTGACCATAGAACATTTGTCATCAACAACGCCCTAGCAGATGGCACAATTTTTCAATCAACATGGTGTGAGCAAGAAACGAAACATCTCGGAATGCAGAAGCAACAATTTGAAACTATCATCATGAACGCACCAGACAACACCACTTTTAATGCCAACGGCTCTCCTCAAGAACTAGAAAACCCAATTCGCCTTATTGCGGTCAGTTGGTCGAACAACCCGCGAAAAGGATTTCACTTTTACAAAGAACTGGATGACCGTCTTGATTTCAGCACTCACCAAATGACATTTGTAGGCAGAACCCCCTTCACCTTTAAAAACATAACAGTAAAAAAAGCGATGCCTTCTAGGGAACTCGCAGAAGAATTGAAACGTCATCACATTTTTGTTACTGCAAGCCAGACGGAGCCCTGTTCAAATGCACTCATTGAGGCATTGTCCTGCGGTCTACCTGCAATTGCACTTAACAGCGGGGGTCATCCTGAGATCCTACAAGAAGGTGGGGAACTATTCACCGATATTGAGAGTTTCTTTTCCGCACTCCGTCTGGTTCGCATGAATTATACACTTTACAAAAGCAGTTTGCCTGTATTTGACATACATAAGGTTACTGATCAATACCTTTCTTTCGCTACACATGTTAAAGCGGCACAAGAACAGGGTACATACAAACCAAAACAACTCAGTATAGCCAAGTACACCTATATCCGCTTACTTGAAACAGGCTTCCAAGCAACAAACATGATGAGAAAAATTGCTTCCATATGAAAATCGGCATAATACTTGCATTTAAAGAAAGCATGCAGGTCATGGAAGACGTAGGTCAAACAGACCGCTTCCTTCGCTACTATGTAAAGGAATATAGCAATTCTTTCGACAAAGTATACGTATTCAGTTGGAAAAACGAGAAGTATGATTTCCCCTTTGAAAACGTAGTACTGATTCCAAATCCCGGCTGGAATGTATATCTTTATAACTTTGTACTCCCCTTCTTACACGCCGCAACACTTAAGGCCTGCTCTGTACTGCGCCTTATGCAATATACTGCAATTCTGCCGGCGGCTATTACCAAGCTACGCTACAACATTCCCATTGTAGCAACGTACGGCTTCCCCTATGGAGATTTCCTGCGCGTAAAAACTCGGTATGTTAAAAGTGTGCTGTGGGAAACAGTAGAGCGTCTCACTCGATCATCCGTTGACTATTTCATCGTAACGTATCCGGGGACCGTGTCCTACCTAAAAACACATGGCGTGTCGCAAAAGAAATTCGTCCACATTCCAAATGGTACGGATACCTCATTGTTCACCCCGCAAGAGAAAAAATACAAAAGCACAGAGGTTCTTCGGCTTCTTTTTATTGGCAGATTCAGTCCTGAGAAAAATGTTGTTAACCTGGCAAAAGGCATCGCTCAATCTCACCTGAAGGACAAGCCCTCACTCACAATGGTAGGAGATGGCCTGCTCAAGGAGGATGTAGAAAAAGTGCTCAGAGCAAACTCGATTGCATATCGCATTATTCACCATCTGCCACACACTGCTCTTCCAACTATTTATCGAAATGCAGATATATTTCTGCTACCTTCAAAGGCGGAGGGGATGCCCAAGGTACTACTTGAAGCAATGTCCGCAGGCCTACCCTCAATTGTGGGCAAGTATCCCGGACATGAATCATTTGCTAAAGATGGTTATAATGCGCTGGTATGTGGTCATTCTCCGAGAGAAATAGGAGGAGCAATCGAGATGCTTGCAAAAGATAAAGCCTTGCGTCTCCGCCTAGGATACAACGCCCGCGAGTATGTCTCTAAAAGTTATGATTTGCCTAAGCTCGTCAAGAAAGAAATAGCACTGTTACACCATGTCGCCTCTCAAGATTGCTAAGTACGCCCTGGTAGAAATAGCTCGTACGCTGAATTGGCTTGGTTCGGGAATCTCTATTAGACTCGTGCAGTGGACCGGCAAGTCAACACATGCCATTCATCCGAAACACCTGCTTCCCGATATTCCCCTATACCAAGACTTGCTACCCCCTTCCAGCAAGGTTCTCGACATCGGGTGCCATAAGGGAGAGCGCGCGCTGCGCATTGCACCATTCGTCTCCGAGGTAATCGCGTTCGATTATGACCATGAGGCACTCGCACAAGCCAAGACATTGCAAGAAGAAACAGGCATTAAGAATGTTACTTTCCTGTACGCCTCGGCAGAAGAGCCGTTCCCGTTCGCAAACGGACAATTCGATGTCATACTCTTTCTTGATGTGCTGGAGCATATTAACAATCGCGACCATGCCCTGCGGGAATGCTGGCGCGTACTCGTAGACGGCGGCACCATGGCGCTCGCGATTCCGAATGTGGATACGGCCTGGAAGCGATTCCAGAAATCTGCAGGGGCCTTCTACTACTCGGATCCTGACCACAAAATCGAATACTCGCGGGATGAAATTGAGCGCGCCGTGCAGGATGCGGACTTCCGTGTAATCTCTATAGAGCCCATCACGTATGATATTCCCGTGCCCGGGCTGTTCGACTTCATCGGCGGGCTCAATCTGCGGATATACAAACGCCTGTCTGATTGGAGAAAACGAAAGGCGCGCAAGAATCCTGCAAACAGCATCGGATTCATGGTCATATGCAGAAAATGACATCACATCCGCAAAAACCTAAGGTTCTCTTTATCTTCTCTAAGGGCAAGAACTTAGAAGACATGCGCGGTGGATACCCGCTCCAGTTCGACAGCGGATTTGCCTGCATCCGCAAGACCGGCCTTTTTGAAGTAGACAAGCTTGACATTGCATTCAAGCGCGAGGCCGCGTGGCTGTGGAGGAACCTGCCTCTTTGGGTGCTCTGGCGTCCGTTCGAGCGCTTCTTGTACATATTCACCGGTGTCGGATTCGCGCTCGGCCAAATTGCACATAACCTCCGAACCATTAACCACTATGACGTCGTGCTCGGCGTGAATGACACGTCAGGACTTCCTCTTTCGCTACTCAAGCGCCTCGGACTGGTCCGTCCGCGCGTGATATTCATCTCGGCCGGACTTATCAATAACATTCTCTTGCCGCAAGCGCGACTCATTCTTACCTTCTTCCGATGGACGCTAAGTGGCGCAGATATAGTGCTCTCTTGGTCTGAAACAGAACGCGAGATGTTCGAGAGCATCGGCACCTATGCGGAATTCCTTCCATTAGAAGCAGCTATTGATTTTTATGTGCCCAGTCTCGGGCAGACGGACGAGGATTTCGCCCTATCTATCGGAAAAGATGTCGGCAGGGATACCCGCATTCTTATCGAAGCGACGCATGCCACACGGCAGCGAACGAAGCTTCTCACGTCAAAAGACCTTGGATCGACTTCGGGTACGTCTGAGTACGTTGACAGCATTACGGAATACATCTCTTTCGATGAGCTCAGGTCGCTCTATGATTGCGCTTCATTCGTTATCATTCCGCTCCAAGAAATTTCCCGTATTACAGGCCAGACCACCTTTCTGGAAGCGCTCGCCATGGGCAAGCCGATCATCGCGGCAAAAACTATTGCCCTGCACCGTACGTACCCGCTTGAGCACGGCCGTCAGGTGCTCTGGTACGAGCCCGGCAATGTCAATTCGTTAATTGAACAAATACGCGCGTTGCAACAATCCCCCGAACTGCGAGCGCGCCTCGGCAAGGAAGCGCGGCTGGCTGCCGAGCGCATGCCAAGGGGGGCATTCTGCTCCAAAATAGCATCGGTATTGGAGCAAATTACCCAATAAGTATCCCTAAACCTTCTGTGCATCGAGCAAATATGCCTTTGGGAAGATTTCCTGACCAACCCACTGCATACGTTTTCTTTCGAATCCATTTTGCCGAAGAAGCACATCCCATCCCTGTCGAGTAACTCTCCAATAGTCTCCATATTCTTCCCCGTGAAGCTCTTTATTGAAGGGCGTGCTAATGATTAACGTACCTCCTCTTTTTAGTACAGACCGGACCCCATTCAGTGCTCGTGGGATATCCAGTAAATGTTCAAATACATCCGTGGCAAATACGTAATCAAATGTGTTTTCCTCAAAGAAATGCAGTAGCTCATATACATTTCCTACAACATCTACATGTTCACCGTCTCGAACATCAAACGTTGTCACATCGCACAATTCGCCAATGCTCTGTTTAGTCCAACCCCACTGTCCGGTTCCAAGATCAAGCACTCTCTTTCCACGTATGCCAGGAAAGAATGTTTGCAAGAACAATTTCAGTTCCGTGCGGTAGAGACCGTCCGAACTATAGTCTATCGCAGGTTCGAGTATGCCTATGAAGCGGTAGCAGTAAGTTATTATCCTTTGCAAGACTCTCACCAGAAAATGCCGTAGGGTACTAGTGCTCATATACGTCATCTTCTCCAGAGATACAGGGGAGATTGTATTACAATACTCCTTCCGAACATTGCAGCAACGGCATAGTTGAAATCCATGTCTGCACCCCTGCCGCGCCTGCTTGGGCGCGTACGCTCCCACAAGGGCCTGAACCGGACAGAATAGAACACTTCCCGGCGTACCATGGCTGAATTGCCCGAGCCTGGATACGGCGTAATATCTCTCCAAAAGAGTTGCCTTCCGATTCGCTTCAGAAAGCGTACGGATGCACTATTTACCGGCCGCATAGAATGCGGATCGAGCAACCACGCCGGTATGGGCTTGTTCTTTTTGACAAGCGCGCTGACCTCTTCAAACCCAATCACGCCAATAGTATCCGTATCAATATTTAGAGATTTCCCGATGTACTCTTCTCCGCTACCCTCTAGATTTTGGTAATCAACAACACTATGCATTGCTCCATATTTCTCAAGGAGAGCGTGTTGAATTTCTATCCTGTTCGCATACGACACGTCATCTGCATCCTGGAACGTAATGATATCTCCACTTGCCTGTTCTACTCCAAAATTACGCGCCATATATCCAGCATTAATATTCACTCCAAGGCGATTAATCCGGTATGGATCATCTGTAGGCACACGATAATATGACACTCGCGAGTCAGTTCGCTCATACGCTTGCACGATTTGCTCGGTGTTATCTGTACTATCATCATCGATAACCACAACCTCGATGTTCGAGTACGTTTGTTGGAGCATAGATTCAATTGCGGGACCAATCGTATGTTTCGAATTATATGTGGGTATAACTACGGTGATTAGAGGTTTCATACGTTCAACCGATCCTTGAGCTTATTCTGGAATCTGCCATCTTGCATATCCCGCTGTTCTTTCGTTGCATACCCATGGAATTTTCGTAATGGACTCTGCTCCGGTACAAATACCACATCGATTTGCGACGGAGCTCTGTCATAGGGCCTATAGTTTAGCCCATATAGATCATACAAAACAAAGCCTCTGTTTTTCATGTATGAAATAACCTCCTGGAATTCATGTCCATCAACAAACCCCTTAAACAAACTTACTTCAACAACGACTACTTCTGTGCTTTTCAACATATTCTCTGCTCCATCAAGCACATCGATTTCCGCTCCCTGAACATCTAATTTAATCAAAAACGGTGTATCTAAATACTTCTTCTGAATAAGAGAGTCCAGAGTTAATTCACTTATCTTTCGCTTATGAGTATTTTGCTGATTATATGTCTCGACTTCGGCTTTCAGAGACGACCCGACCAAGTCCTTATGGACATACATTTCCGTTTTACCTTCAGAACTAGCTGCCGCCTGATTGATATACACCGCTTGTTTAATATTTTCCATGGCATGTTTCAAAGCCCGCGAATATTCCGAAAGCGGCCCAACAAGGACATACTTTGCATTAGGAAAAATCTTGGAACACGCGAGGCTCCAATCCCCGAGCGCAGCCCCCACATCTATCACTGAGACCGGACTGATTCCCAAATCCCGCATGTTCTGGAGTACTCCAGGCAGACTAGATCTCTCAAAGGTCTTGGTACGACGAATTTTAATTCCCAACCACTTCAATAGAAGTTTTGCCGTAGGTTTAAGTATTCTAGAAAGTAAACTCATGAGACTGATTAGGAGCCGCTGTGGCTACACACGAAAAAGCAGTCCTTTCATCGTATGATTTTTATGTACTGCATACAAATCATCACTTATGTATTGCGTAAATCTTGCCGAGAATAAATTCTCGCTCTTTCTTTTCTAAACCGAAACGAAACATCAAGTATGCGAACACGAGCGCATGCGGGATGCCCACCAAGAGCATCATAAGGGGTGTCGTCTCCCACTGCTGGATAAATGCCCATACCAACCAAAACACCGCAATCGGGATGGCGATACGCTTCAGTATATCCAGGAGAGCCGTAAGCGGCTGGAAATTGACCCGGCGATGCATGGTCCAGCTCAGTCCCACGCCATTCACTGCTAGATTGGCGAGACCAATCGAAGCCGGAATGCCAGCAAGGCCTATTGTCGGAACGAGTAGAAGATAGAGAATGACAGTTCCCACAAGATAAATGATTGCACGACCTGCAAGCATGGAGTACAGGCCAAGCGCCTGAGCTAGTTCAACATGCGGACCCGTCCACGCAAATACGACAAAAAGGAAAAAGAGCGCTATAAGCACGTCGAATCCGACCAGAAAGTCAGGGCCGACCCATAGTAGGATGACATGCTGCGCGTACCCAAGAATGACAGTCACGAGCGTGAGGCGCACTACAACGCTAAGCCGCATGATTCTGCGGTATAGTGCGCGCAGGGTCTCCATGTCCTGCTTCACATGAATCTCTACCGCGCTCGGAAACAGCGCGTCGGTAAGCCTGGTCGCAAATGACGGTATCTGAAACAGGCGATATGCCACATGATACACAGCAAGGCCAGAGAGCCCGAGGAATACGGACGCGGCAATGGCGTCGCTCTTGCTGATGAGCGCGGCTGCGACTCCTGTTACCAGCAAGGCAGGACTGTAGCGCAGTACCCGCGTAAACCCGTCTACACTGCCCCTCCCTATCCGCCAAGACATCGAAGGCGCCATGCGCCGGAATCCATAGAATAGTAGCAGAAGCCGGGCAATGGCTATCCCGAACAAGAACCATGCGATCCCAAGCAGGCCCGGCCCTTGAAGGAGAAACAGTATGTATGCTACCCCAAAGCCGATCGTGTACAGGAGCGTCAGAAAATTATAGTACGGCACTTGATTGAATCCCTGGAAACCTGTACGTAATACACCAGACAAGAGCGCGTTCACAGCCCAGGTGAGCCCAGATGCAATCAGGACTATGACGGCTAGCGACTCAAGATTATCGGGTATGCCGAGCAAGTCAAAAATGGGAACGCCCGCAAAAATTGTGGCAAGCAGGGAAAGGAATAAGGCTACGGCGACACCACCCATAAATGTAGCTGTCAGTGCCATCAAACCCCCGACCCTCTCGTAATTTACAGATCCCTTGCGTATACCGCCGATCACATTCACGAGCGCTTTCATGGCACCCAGATCCGCAAACCCGAACAGGCCGATGAACGAGCCCATCAGCACGAAAAGACCGTATTGCTCCTGGCCAATCGAGGCGATAACCAGAGGAATCGTAACGAAAGCAACAGCCGCCGATATGAAGGAGTTCAGCGTACTTGTCATGAAACTGACGGCGATCAGCTTTGTATATTCTGTTTCGCCGGATGCAGTCCGCTGCGCAAAAAGATTGAGAAACTTGCGGATCATACCCGGTCGAAAAAGCTAGTAATTTCCGCCCATGTACGCTCTCCTGTGAATGTCTGCAACCGTTGCCGTGCCCTGGCATTCATAAAATGAAGTTCAGGTTCCGGTGTCGAGAGAGCGCGACGCACCTGCCGATACAAATCAAAATAACTCCGGTCTCTCGCGATAAAGGTATTATCGTCATCCATCCATTCCAGATCGCCATTCTTCGCGAAGCCTACAACGACACAGCCTACAAGGGCGGCCTCCGCTGGCGGTAGCGGAAATCCTTCGTCATATTTACTCCCTGCGTACGTTACCTGCGTAATTCGATCTTCAGCTCCGAGACTCATGATGTATTTGCCCCAAGCCCGTATCTTTTTAGACCAGTCAGGCTGGTATCCGAGAGCAGTGTGAAGAAAGAGCGAATGCCTTGAAGCCGCGTCAATGAATTCTTGTTCCGTAAACCTTCCGCGCAAAACAGTCATGTGCCCACCTACAGCAGCGGCAATGAATCGTACATGCCGGTTCCCCTTCCGAGACAAGGACAAGATTCCGCTTCGTGCTGCATTCTGGGCATCAGGCTGAAATCGCTCGTGCTCAAAATATGGATGCACAACAGTGCAGTTTGTCCCATATCTTGCATCAAGAATGTTCTTATTGCTCTCGCTTACCGCCCATGTGCCGTTATACCCCCATTCGGTCTTGAATATATCGTTCCCAATCATGTGCTTTCCACGTAGAAAGAAATTGCATTGCGGATAAAAAATCTTCACCTGCGCGGGGCAATCGCGAATAAATGCGCTCGTTTCAAAATCCGGCCAATTGCCAATCACAATATCTAACGAGCTACACATGTCCCGCATGCGCTCATTTGAAATAACCGGGGCCGTACTGCTCATCCAGTCAGGCTCATACACCTCTCCTGCTGGAGAAAATATGTGTGCTTCTATGCCATGACCACGAAATAAGCGCGCAAGCTGATGTGTAACCTTCGTACCGCCCGACGGCCGGTTATGGTTACTTTGTATGAATACCTTGCTCTTGCGTATGTCCATATGGCCTGAAGAATATGTTCTGGATCTTGTTCTGGTCAGCGGTTGTATATGCACGCTCCTTGCCAGTTATGTGGTCAATGACGAACGGCTCATACCCAAGATCGTTCAGATACACAACAATCCGCTCCACGGCAGACCCATAAGCTTTCAGGTTTGCATCCGTAAGCTCAATAAGGAGCAGCTGCGGTCTAATAGTGTGCAGTACATGCTCGGCTCCACGAAGCACCTGCTCTTCACTGCCTTCCACATCGATCTTGAGAAAATTAATTCTGTCTATACCGGCTTCAGCCACATAGGAATCGAGAGTTGTGGTCGGCACCGTAATCCTTTCCTTCTCGGGCACGCGAGCAGTGCTTTTAAAGGAAGAAAACCCGCTATCGACAGCAACTGAGAATTCTCTCCTTCCCGCTTCTGCGGAAAGTGCGGTCTGATTCACCCGGATACGGTCCTCCAGCCCGTTAAGCGCAACGTTCGCAGATAACAAAGCGGCAGAAGCAGGCGATGGTTCAAATGCATGTACGTATCCGCCATTTGAATGACACGCGAATAAAACTGACCAGTACCCTACGTTCGCCCCCACATCCACCATAACGCCCTTTTCGGATACGCGCGAGCGAATATATCTGGTCTGCACTTCTTCGAACGTTCCAGTGCCAAGAAGCTGTTTTCCGATGCTGTCATGCACGAACACGAGCAGTGAGCCCCCGTCGCGCATATGCACTTCTGCGACACGAGCTCCCGCATGCACACGCGAAACTCTCCATATCTCAAATTGCACGATCAGATTGTTCCACCGAGCCCGAACAGAATGGGCAAGTCGTCGCAGGATACGCGGAATTTTCATTTTGTCTCCAATTGTTCTTTGATCCAGGCGTATGTCTTTTGGAGACCGTCACGTAGCGGCGCGGCAGGAGCCCATCCGAGCTTTTCACGGATGAGTGTATTGTCAGAAGTCCGACCACGGACCCCAAGCGGACCTTCTATGTTCTTTATGGTTACCTTCTTGTCCGCTATATCAGCGGCCATTTCTACCAGTTGATTGATGCTTACCATCTCATCGGAACCGATATTTACCGGCCCGTAAAAATCGGGATTGTCCATAAGCCGGCGAATCCCTTCAAGACATTCATCTATATAAAGGAAGGAGCGTGTCTGCTTACCGTCACCCCATATCTCCACTTCCTCGCCATCATCAGCAAGCGCAACCTTGCGACATATAGCTGCCGGTGCCTTTTCCCGTCCGCCTGTCCACGTTCCTTCAGGTCCAAAAATGTTATGAAATCGCGCAATTCGCATGTCGAGACCGTAGTTGCGCATGAATGAAAGATACATGCGTTCGCTGAAGAGTTTTTCCCATCCGTACTCGCTATCAGGCGCCGCAGGGTACGCAGACTCTTCCGCACAATTGGGGCACTCAGGATTCATCTGGTTGTGCTCGGGATAAATGCATGCAGAAGAAGAATAGAATACCTTGCCTATTCCTGTCTCTCTTCCATAGTACGCCGCATGAAGATTTATCATCGCTGAATTGTGCATTACATCTGCATCATGCTCGCCCGTAAAGATATAGCCTGCACCTCCCATGTCAGCCGCAAGCTGGTAGACCTCATCAAATGGGCGGTCCATAACCTCCCGCCATATATCTCGATCTCTCAAGTCCCCCAGTACAAAATCATCCGCAGCTGATTCGCTGAATTCAGGCCGCTTAAGGTCTACGCCTCGCACCCAGAACCCTTCATTTTTAAGGCGCTTTACAAGATGGCTCCCGATAAAACCGCCGGCGCCACAAACTAAAGATGATTTCTGGCTCATGTTGAAAAGAGTTGGGCATCTCGTACGACCCTATACGCGCTACTATAACACAGGGTCTTCTTGCTTAGAACCCTGCCCCTCGAAAAGGGTTTTTCATGGTTTGGTGCCACACCCCCTCTCCAGGCTCGAACATCAGTGCGGGATGACCGAAGCGTTTCAGCGGCCCTGCGCTGAACATGGCATCCGGCAACATTCGCCACACGGGACGACTATAATACAGTGTGCGGTAGATCGCGGCAGCGACTGTTTCAAAAACAGATGTGTCTTTATGTAGACGTTGCAGAGCTTTTTTCCTGTATGCCTCAAATTCAGACTTTCTCGCTATGCTCTGACCTCTAGTAATCCGGCGGTATGCCCCGAGTACGGTCTGGATATGCCAGAGTTTTGCTCCTACCTGAAAGAACTCGGCCCAGAGTCCAACATCAAACGCCCAGATATCTTCTTCTTGAAGTCCCCCAACTTGGTGCCATAGAGAGCTTCTCCAAAATGTAGATTCCTGTTGAACAATCTCCCATTTGCCTATGAGGAAATCATACCGGTGCTTTCTAGGCGCGCTTACGCGAGTTACATATCCCCGTTCATCGAGAGTAGCCGCAAGTCCGGTCAGCCAGTCCACCTCATCCTGTCGCTCAAAAATATCTGCAATAACGAACAACGACTTGGAAAACAGGACGTTTTTGTCGTTCAGCCAGCCAAAGATCTCACCACTTCCCTTGCTAAACCCATAATTTATCGCGTGTACAGGGCTTTCCCGGTATCCTTCGAGCTTCTCACAATATGAGAGTCTGTCTTTGTACTCCTGGATTATGTCCCAACTCCCGTCCGTAGAACCATCATCAATGACGATGTATTCGAGGTTCGGATAGTTCTGGCCTAAGACGGACTCAATGGTTTCCCGAATATATTGCTCCCTGTTAAAACAGGGCGTTACGATAGTGATCTTGGGATAGCTTTTCATAATGCTTTTCGCCCAATAGGTATATATTGCGCTTCTTTAAATTGCCCTGCTTGGAACATTCCCCACGGATCGACCACTGCCCTAATTGAGTCAAGATGATTAATCACATCAGGCAACTCCAAGAAAGATTTTTCTGGATTTCCTATAAATATCACATTGCTTGACTTTAGACATTCTCCTAACGAATTCGCATATGTAACTGCATTCCCAAGTTGAGGTTGCGCATCTGCATACCCGAACGGGTCAAATACCACAACATTGTGGTTTTCCGCTATTAGGCGCGCTATTTGAAGTGCCTGAGATTCTTCCGCGTATGAAGTGCCGGTTTTGTACCCCAGACTGAGTACACCAATTGTATCGGAGTCTTTCGCAATTTTTTGGACGCGAGCTACGAGCTGCTCGGGAATACGAGAGTTTATTTCATGGGTGCGAAGCGTGAGAGAGGCATCAATACCCCTTGCTTTCGCCATAGATGCGAACGCAAACGTATCACGTGGGAAACAAGGACCACCAAAGCCCAGGCCACTTCGGAAGAACCTTGATCCAACTCTAGAATCACGCCCAATAGCAGCCGTAACATCATCCACGTTTGCATTCGGAATTTGCTCACACACCTGCCCAAGCACATTCGCAAAGGTAATCTTCATGGTTAGATACGCATTGAGACCAATTTTCGCTACCTCCGCACTTTCGAGACTCATGGCATGAATTTTTTCTCTCACTACATCCGCACCATATAAATCTGAAAAAAAGTCGGACAACATTTCTTCTGATCGTTCATCAAACGACCCAAGAAACAAAAAATCCGGTTGACGCAAATTTTGCATTACGCTCCCAATAGCAATAAGACTGGGACTGTAGCAAAAACCAAATTCTTCTCCGCATGTTTTCCCTGATGCCTCTTCAATGGCAGGGATAATGTTAGAGCGGCAGTCTTGAGGCAGTACCGTGCTAATTAAAACAAAAAGGTGATACTTTCCTTTCTTTTTAAGCGAAGACCCTATCTCTTTCATCGCACCCTGCACAAAATGAACTGAAAAACTGCCATCTTCTCTGCTTGGGGTGGGAACTACAATAAATGTAATATCGGACTCCTCTACCAACCGCTCTATATTGTCAGTAGCGTTGAGCCTTTCTTTATTAGCAAGTATAGAGTCTGCAAGCAACGGCTCTTTTACTGGAGCATGGGCTTTTTGTAGAGCATCAACTTTATGAATGTCAATGTCATGTCCTAGCACGGAGAAGCCAGACTCTGCACAAAAAGCAGAAAAACATGCGCCCAGTTTGCCGAGACCAATAACTGAAATCGTTTTTTTCTTTTGCATAAACGCCCACACTATACCATTCAACCACTTAAAGAATACAGTGATTCACTCTTTTCAATTAAGATTTCTGAGCGTATAGGTCAAAGGTCATTCCTCTCATTGTTAATAGTGAAAAACATCCTCGTACATAATTCTTGATACTTCCACTATATGATCTGCGAAAGTCTTTATTTTGCAACATTTGAATAAGCGCGTCTGTTAGTGCAATCGAATTTTTCGGTGGCACAAGTACTCCTGTATTATCTGCAACAATTTCTGAAACTCCACCAACGTCCGTGGCTACAATCGGCAATCCTGCAGCACCTGCTTCAAGTAACACGTAAGGTAAGCCCTCTTTAACTGAAGCGAGTACGAACATATCAAATGCTTTAAGATATAAGCGTGCCTCTGGCACGAACCCAAGAAATTGCACGTGCTCTTGCAGTTCCGATTCTTGGACTTGCCGCATCAACTGCTCCCGCAGTTCTCCATCACTGAAATGTACATAGGAAAACGATACCCCTTCTTTCTTGAGCTTTGCGAGTGCCTCAAGTAAGTACGGAACGCCTTTGTTTCTTGTAAGCTCCGCATTACCGCCAATGATAATCCGCCCTTCCGGAAATCTCGCTCCAAAATGCTCAGATAGATACACTCGCGCATCAGCTTGGGGCAAAAATGGAATTTCCGGAATACCGTTGTATATATGCACAATCTTGTTTTTCACGAAAGGCCAGCGCAACACGTATTCATACTCGCGCTTAGAAACCAAAATTACCCGATGACACAGTATGAACGTAACGTACGTGATAACTCCAAGAACACGGCGTTGCCACCACGGCCGGTCTTCAAAAAACGGCAATCCGTGAGCTGTATAAATAATTCGCGGCACACGCGCAATGCGCCCGGCCAATGCACCCAGTGCGCCAATTTTTGAGCTGTTGAGATGTACAACATCCGGTCGTTCCGCGCTAAACAGCCGTACAAGAGAGGTGAAGACGCGCACTTCGCCCGCAAGACGGACATCCCGTGTCAGATGTTCTATTTCGCGTACCGCAATGCCAGCTTCCATCAATCGCTCTTTCAGAGTCATATTATCTCCAACGCCAAAAGCAACCATCGGCTCATATTCAGGATGTTCTGCAAGAGCAGCCGCCAAATCAAAAACGTAACGCTGAGCACCGCCCCAGTTTGCCTTGGTTATGACATAAAGAATCTTTTTTTTGCTCATAGTTATTCCATCTCCTCTATTTCCCACTCGCGAGCTGCGAGGCGGCGGCTCACGACCGCCGTGGCCGCGGAAAATGCGGTCAAAAC
>Ga0210057_1004513_pt1 | contig 18436 bp, 20 predicted proteins | sample CryGeyCG2114_010_2_FD_183968 | JGI IMG/M metagenome (GOLD analysis project Ga0210057, IMG submission 183968) | Groundwater microbial communities from aquifer - Crystal Geyser CG10_big_fil_rev_8/21/14_0.10 (SPAdes) (version 2) | ecosystem: Environmental > Aquatic > Deep subsurface > Groundwater ...
CAGCAATTTGATACCTTGAGTCAATGGAGGCACTGTGACATAGTAGTCCTATGTTACCTTTGACCTTGTCCTGCAAATTTTTATCTTTGATTAATTGTTCAAGTCCCGTAATTGTCTGCAATTTTTTTCTCCTTAGTTAGGTACGGCCTACCTTTTGGTAGTGCTTGGCAGCACTAGCAAAAGGTAGGCCGTACCTTGTTCCATTTTACACGATGAATGGATCAAGCGATACTGGGGTCTAAGTTTTTGAGGAGATAAATTATGCAGCAGTATCTAGAACTCATGCGTTATGTGCGCCAACATGGAGTAAAAAAAGAAGATAGAACTGGCACTGGAACATTGTCAGTTTTTGGTTATCAAAGTCGTTATAACCTGCAATCAGGATTTCCCATGGTGACGACCAAGAAGCTCCACCTTCGCAGCATTATTCATGAGCTTTTATGGTTTTTAAAAGGTGATACCAACATCCAATATCTCAAAGATAATAATGTTTCCATTTGGGATGAATGGGCCGATGAGAAAGGGAATTTAGGCCCGGTCTATGGTTCTCAGTGGCGCAAATGGCAGGCACCCGATGGCACAGAGATTGACCAAATTAAGCAGCTGATTCAAGGCCTAAAAGAAAATCCCGATTCCAGGCGTCACATTGTTAGCGCCTGGAATGTAGGAGAGTTAGACAAAATGGCCCTCCCACCTTGTCACGCTTTTATGCAATTTTATGTAGCCCAGGGAAAACTATCCTGTCAGCTCTACCAGCGTTCGGCCGACATTTTTTTAGGCGTTCCCTTTAATATTGCTTCCTACGCACTTTTAACCATGATGCTGGCCCAAGTTACAGGGCTAGTGGCGCACGAGTTTGTCCACACTTTGGGAGATGCCCATCTCTATCTCAATCATTTAGATCAGGCCCATTTGCAGCTAGAGCGCTCGCCCTATCCTCTGCCCCAGATGAAAATTAACCCTGAGGTTAAGGATATTTTTGATTTTAAATTTAGTGATTTTGAGCTTGTTGGTTATCAGTGTCACCCGCATATAAAAGCGGTGGTTGCGGTATGATGATCTCGGCCATCGCGGCGATGGGAAAAAATAACGAATTAGGCTTTAAAGGCCAGCTGCTTTGGCACGTTAAAGAAGACTTTAAGAATTTTAAAAAAATTACCATGAATCATCATTTGATCATGGGGCGAAAAACTTATGAGTCCATTGGTAAACCTCTGCCAGGACGTACTACCATCATTTTAAGCAAAAATACTGATTTTATAAAACCAGACATGCCGGAAGTTTTTCTTTGTCACACAGCTCAAGAGGCCTTGCAATTGGCGCGCTCACATGGTGAAAACGAGGTTTTTATCTGCGGAGGAGCAGAAATTTATCGCTTGTTCATGCCCTTGCTGCAAAGAATTTATTTGAGCCAGGTCGAATTTGAGGGAGAGGCCGATGCCTTTTTTCCAGATATCGATTTTTCACAGTGGAAATTATTGCAAGAAAAAAGTTTTCCTGCCAGCGACAAAGATTTGGCCTGGCAGTATAAGCTACTTGAAAAAATTAATTAAATATCTAAAACATTCATATCAGTATTGTCGGTAACGGTGTGGTGAAAGAATAACTTTAAATAGGAATAATTTGAATTGAGTCCTAGAGGAAAGACAAAATTCTTGGCAGAAACGCTACAAGTGCTATCACTTGCATATCCCTTGATCACGATGGCTGGGCCGATGGCGTTGCCATTTCCAACTGGCAACAGAAGATTTGTTGAGAAATAATTTACCGTGCCAGTTGTTATGCACGCAGTACCTAATGAATTCGGAGCCAATTCAGGCGTCTGTCCAAACGGAGTGATAGGGTAGGATGGTAGAAAAACTTTTATAGATCGGACTGTTCCCATATTTGAAGCACAAGCATCTCCTGAGGCCGTGACAGATGTTAAATCATTACAAAAGGCAACTCTTAATTTTGTAAATTGGTTGAGTTTTAAGTAATCTGCCGGGCCAAAAATAGGGCCGCTACAATCACTAGACAGATTGATATCGACTGGAACATCGCCCGAAATGAAAGTGATGCCCTCAGTATTGCCGCATTTTGTGCTGCCTTCAAAGCGCGCTGGCCCAGTCCAACCAATGGCATGGAAAAACCACTTGCCAGGAGGAATGGGATGGACAAATTCCTGGTTTTCGTCAGGAAGGTGAAAAGCAAAAGACAATTTTTTATCAAAATTTTCGGCCCATATATACACACCTCCCGGCAGAGTAGTGCCGGCCAAAGAAGAAATTTTTATTTGCAATAAGCTTGGCTGCTTTCTTTTTTGTCCGCAAGAGAGGGATATAAACGCAACCAGCGTAAATGAAAATAACATTGGCAAATATTTTTTAAAATTCATAGCTGGCCCCTAGTTGTAGCAGGGTTTGATAATAGGTATAGAGAGTTTTTTCTTTGGAGTAGCGACGGCGATGAACCAAGGACGAATCGAAGCTCCATTTCTTGGAAAATTTATAGGAGGAACTAAGTCCGCCCAAATAATTGCTTTCTGTGCCGCGGGTATCTTTTTGCTCTTTCGTGTCCTGCAGTTGAAATTGCAAGTATGGGGTGATGGATAAATTATCTCCCAAATACCGTATGTAGGATATTTGATACTGATAGACGCGAGAGTCATTAGTGGAAACTTCGCCTGTGATGAATTGTGATTCGAGTGATTGATAAATGGTGTTGCCACTGCTTGTCTTAAGAGACGATGAAAGAGAAGGGGTAATTGTTGTCAGGCCATTCTCTCTATTTTCGTTATCATACTTTTGTATACGGACAGCAAAAATAAGGTCATGACTTTGTGAGGTTTGAATAGATTCAATTAGGTTGATTCCATAGTCCTTAGAGAAATATCGCAAAGTATTTTTGCCCTCGTAGTCCTGTAAAGAGTAGTCTGCAAAGACTTCATACCGGGCCTGGGCCTTGGTACGCATGAAGAGATGCAGCCAAAGGTAGGAAAAGGAAAAGGAGCCTTGGAGTGAGTCATTCGAATAGATATTGCTATGAGCACGATCTGTATAGCGGTTGTAAATTAAACCTAATTGTTGTTGAAGGGCGTGAATTTTAGAGAAACTTTTGGCGTAACTTTGGTAGAGATTCGTCACTGTCCCTGGAGATGCTTTTTGTGTTCCTGTTTGCTGACTTTCTGGTCCTTGGCGCAAAACATTCGAGTCATAGAAGGCACTTTGGCCAAAAGTGAAGTCCCAGTTATGTTCCTTGTTTAGCTCTATTTTTTTGAGCTTTGCATGTTCAATACTGAGCATAATTTTATGTTTAAGCTCTTGATTAAAAGCGGCGTCGGCAGCTTGTTGGTATTGGCCAATGGCCTCATCGTAAAGCTCACTCTCGGCATAAGAATCGGCCTGTTCTTTAAAGGCATTGGCCAGGGTATCAGAGTCTTGAGCAAAGCTAAGAGAACCTAATAGCAGATTAGCAAGAATGAAAATTAAGAAAAATTTCATGGCACCGCCCTTAGCCTAACAATGGCACGAGGAAAGGCAAAAAATTTAATCCCTCCATTTTCAATCAAATCTTGGCCAGGTATTTTGGGTTGGCAAGGGCTGTTTTGCGAACAGTTATTTTGTAGCATTTTTTTATGCAGGATTTTTCCTAAATTGGGAACAGCTGGAGGCAGCGGTCGCTTATTGTCATTTTCCCCATTAGAAATTCGGATCCAATGATTGGGATTTTGACCATGGATGGGGTCTTGGGCCTTGTCTCTTTCAAAGTTTCCATTGGGATTCATTTTCCATCCCGTAGGCGGGATATATTCCCCTGTTTGAAGAGAAATTTTTCCGACCTCTCCACGTGCCTGAAATTGATTTGTTTTTTTGTTTAAGATGGCACCTTCTCCAGGCTCTAAATATAACGAGGTTTTTAAATCAATAATGCCACCACTGCGGCGACCCTCTTTGGTGACTGCCGGTAATGCCTCGAAATTTACACTTTGGGAAGTGGGTCTATCTTGATGTATCGGGGAATTAATAACTAGACTGATAAACTGCGCTTTGTTTAAGGCAACGGGAATGGAAGGTCGAAATTGTTGCGGAAAAACCTGAGACATTCCTCCGGCGGGAATAATTTGTGCGAGGTGGGTTTTTTGAAGTGCTTGATCCAGAACTTTGGTACAGCTAGAAGCACTTTGTGAGCAGATATCATTCCAACGTTTTTGATTTTTTATGAGCGAAACGTGACCTTCAAATGTAACGGAGGAGGTAATATTATTGACTGGATTATAAGTGACAAGAAATTGTGTTCCTCTTACTCCTAGAGCTGCAGTATTAGTCTTTACAATCGCCTTAAGACCTTTGCCATCCGGGTTCTTTTGATATTGAGCCTCAATTTGTCCTTTGAGAAGATTTATGAGATTAGTTCCTTTTTCTTCTAGCATAAAAAGCTTTACTGAACTATTTGGTCCTAAAAAAATAGTGGAGGCATTGGGGAAACTCACTTTGATAAGGCTGCTGCTAGCGGTAACAATAGTTTCTCCTTGGGAAATATAGTCCCCCTTTTGCAAGATGGTCCGAGGCCTTTCTTGAATTTTAACATTACCTTTTATCAATACGACGGTGCCGTGAGGGACAGTAGCGGCCTGAAGCTGTGGCAGCAGCAGCAGCGTGGCAATCAAAAGAAGAAATAATTTCATTCATTAATGGTAAGGTGAGGAGACTCGGAATGTAAATAAATAGCACTTGCGCTAAGAGTTAATTATCTTCGCCAGTGCCGCTTGCATGTTGGCCCCGAGTCCATGGCCAGCTCCGTCTACCAAATAAAAAGTACCATGATTTCCGCGCTGGATAAGTTTGTCATGAGCACTTTTCGCCATATAAGGATTGACGATAGTGTCATCCTTGCCGCAAACGCAGTCGAGATTAAATGCTAGCCGTTCAGGCAAAAGGAACTCGCGCAATTCGGCATTTAGCGAAATGATTCTCTGGCAGGATTTGATTTCAAGTCCCAAAAAGGGGGCCAGGTATCCACCCTGGCTAAATCCAATGATAGTGGCAGGAAGATGCAATAGCTTTAGCTGCTGGATGACTTGTTTGAGGTAGTTGGCCGCCTGTTTGTGAGCATAAAAGTATTGTTGTTTAAGAGTATCAAAAAAATACCAGGCAAAATTGAGAGTAAAATGGTCATTTTCTCTTTTTGGTAGAGGGAAGGGAGCATTTGGAATCAGGACATGGGCATGTTGGGGTAGCCAGGGGGCGACTTTTTTAAGCATATAATCTTTGTTTTGCTCGTAGCCATGCAAAAGAATGAAAAGTTCATTTTTTTCATTTTGAATTTCTGATGCAGGAAGGATGAGTTCATAATCGCAAAAAAATTCACCTGTAACAGACAGCCTGCCGCTCATACATCGATACCAAACAGGGCGGTAAGAATCCATAGCCAGGAGGCAGAGGTAATTGGAATTGTGAGGTTATCGTCGAGACGTAAAGGAATTATTTCAAACAAGGCCATACAAATAGCGTGCACCAGGCAGAGTGAAAAAAGTTTTACTAAGCTGATTTCTGTCATTGGGCTGAAGGCCACATAGGTTGCAAAAAATGAAAAAACAAAAAATGTTAGAGAGCCTTCCAATGTTTTGTTGGCGGTAATCTTTCGTTTACCATATTGAATTCCTACAATGGCAGAAAAGGGATCGGCCAAGGCCAGAATTAAAATCGAGGCCAGGGCCAGGGGCTTTGGAAAGCTTAGGATGGTGAGCAGTAAACCCATAATATAGGGAATGGCCGAACTCTCTTTTAACTCCTCTTCAGCGCGTAGCATGTAGCGATTGATGACGGTGAACTTGGCAGCAAAATCAGGATAATTTAATCTCACCTGCTCTAAAATATAGAGAATGCATGTGGTACCACCCAGGATGTACACAGCTTGTTTATGCGTCAAAAAATTTTGGTAGATGAAGGCAGCAATCAGGCCCATCGAAAGATGAAACATTCGGCGTGGCCATTGCAAATCTTTGCGAGTGGCAGTAGGGGAATTGCTTTTTTGAGGTTCAGATGAAGTTTCTGTTGGTAAACTCATTAGGGCAAATATTCCTTTAAATCTTTCTCTATTTTTTCAGGCGTATCTGTTGGAGCATATCTTTTTATCGGATTTCCTTCGGCATCTATTAAAAATTTTGTAAAATTCCACTTAATCGCCTGGCTACCCAGCAAACCTGGCATGGCGCGCTTTAAGTATTGAAACAAAGGAGACGCATTTTCTCCGTTAACTTCCACCTTTTCAAAAAGCGGAAAGTTGACTTTAAAATTTAGTTGGCAGAATTGTTCAATTTCTTGCCCTGTCCCTGGTTCCTGTTTACCAAATTGATTGCAGGGAAATCCTAGAACTATCAATCCTTTAGACTGGTATTTTTTAAATAATTCCTGCAAACCTTCATATTGTGGAGTAAAGCCACAATGGCTGGCGACGTTGACGATGAGGAGTGTGTGTCCTTTGAAGTTTGCCATGGGATGTTCATGACCCTTAATATCGATGGCCTTAAATGAGTAAATTTCTTTTTCGCTGCTATTTTGCATTTTTTCTCCCGCTGGTTAGCTTGCCCCTTTTTGGTGGCATAGGATAGCAGAGGTTAGCATAAAGGCATAGTGACCCGTAGCAAAATGCTCAATTGAACTGGCGCACAAATAAAAACAGTGATATAAGCCCGTCTATGAATCCACACGATCCATCCGACAGACCACAGCAACGAAACAATATCTTTCAAAATTTAATGCATGAAGCAAATGCCTATACCTCCATAGAGACAATTGAGGCGTCTTTGGAACAAGGAGAGAGTCTGGCCAATTTGCCCATGCAACCTCTCTACGTCACACTCAAGAACCTTCCAACAGAAAGGGTCGGAGAGATTCTTCCCTCACTTTCCAAGTCTCAGCGAACGGTTTTTTTAGATTTGGATATTTGGAGCAAAGATGATGTGGATGTCATTCAATTCGAGTTTTGGATTAATGCCTATTCAGCATGTCAGGATGAGGCCATACGAAAAGAGTTTATTACAGGCGTAGAGTTTGCCATCTTCTTGAAGTCCCGTTTCAATATCTGGACTTTTGATGCCGAAGATCCGCAGTATCCTGATCATGATAATTATTTTCTTACGGATGACGGCCTGCTTTTATTTGAGTTTGATGAAGATTGTCTCTATATCAGCCAAATTCGCCAATTAGTCAGGGAAATCTATGGGGATATGGGGGTAGAGAAAGCCTATGCCTATTTATTTAAAATTGTTTCAGATTCTTTTCTGACTTTTCAGGAAGAAGAATATCGCTTCAAAAAATTACGCTTAGATGATTATGGCTTTGTTGATTATTACGATGCGCTTGAGCTAGAGGCAACTTACTCGAGCATTGAATTTATGCATGCCCAGTTTAGAAAGAAGAAGAAATTTACCGGGAAAATTGATCCTATTGGAGCGGCGCAAGCGCTACACCGTCATGGACTTGTTCCTTTTCAAAAAGATCTAGATGGAATGACAAAAGAGTTGGAAAAAGTGAAGTCTGACTCTCGATTAAGTTTTCTGCAGTTTAACTTTATACGTCTGATTAATGGAACCCTAGTCCTTAAGAATGCCATGAAAGACGGTCCCATGAGTATGAATAGGGTGGGGCAACAAACTCGCGCTTTTTTAGAATTGGGCGGAGGCTACTTGATTGATTATAGAGAGAAGCATCCTGATGATTTTAATCTGGACCAGGATGAATCTCTTTTAGAATTATTTAACTTTAGCGATTTATACAAAATTGGTGCAACTCTGATTCGAAGTGTTCAGAAAAATCTTAAGAAATACCTGGGACAATACTCTTTTGACGGGCAGTCAGAAAAATTTCTGGGCGCCATATTTTTAGAATTTTTAGAATATTCTTTTGATTGGCCGGTAAAAGCAAAAAGTGAAAGTGATGGCAAGTATTATGATATTTGCAACTTGAAACAGTACAATCAGTGGCAGGGAAAATGTCAGATCTATATTGAATTGCTGCCTTTCATGGATCAATTTCATCTGTCTTTTAACCAATTGCTGGACGATGGGCGCTTGGATAATAGTTACTACTTAAATTACACAGTTGAAGAAATTGATTGGGAGTCGATCATACTTTCAAGTTTTGCCAATCATGCGCTTGGTATATATAGCGAGGAGAATGAAGTTGAGGGTAAGATGGGGCTAACGATCGATGAGTATCGTAAGTTCTTGAGTATGGTGACGGCAGAGGGAAGCCTAAAATCGTTTAAAGAATTAAAAGAGTCGATTGTTAAATTCAAAAGTCAGTTTGGGCTTAACGAAGTTTTAGATTTTAATGACTATATGTACACTTTGTTACAAAATCATCTTGATGGATACGATATTACGGAGCTTAAAGATGAGGACTACCGTCATGTCGGAGGTCCTATCATTTTGAACGTTTTGTAAGTTCTCAAATCTCGTTTAGGCGCGGACCTTTAGGGCCTTTAGAGAAAGCACTATCCCATATGAACTCAATTCTTTTTCTTAGTGGCTGATTAGGCTGTTTCAGGTGATTAATTAGAACTTTTTTACATTGGATGATTTCAATCTTTTGATTGTCAATTAACATTTCCGTTTGAGCATGTTCCAGGTTATCGGTTTTCTTGGTAAAAAAATTCACCAAGGCAGATAGACGCCTAATCTCATTTTCTAAAAAATTGTAAAGTTGGTAATTATCAGCCAGCTTATCATTAGTGACGGCCCCCTTTTTGAGCGGCGTATCCTCATCTAAAAGATCGAGGATATCTTCAAAACCTTCAAGCACTTTTAATTTTTCTTTTAGTAATTTTTCTTTTTTATCCATCTTTATAAATCTTTATTTCTTTTGGTAATTTCATCTTCAAGGAATTGATAAAAATTAAGTTCACTGGAAAGTTTATATAATTCTTTATTTAAACTAGATCGATCTCGGTGTTTTTTTATTTTTTCTGCCAGTTCCATATTAATTAATTTTTCGCTCAACACCTCAACTTTGGCGAGTAGAGAATGCTCTTTAGATTTTAAGCGTTTTACTTTTTTACGAAAGTGAGAAGGAAGATCATTGACTGATTTGGCGACGGGAAAGATCGGGTGATAGTCGATGCTGCTAGTTATGATATAAAATGGGAAGGGTAGCTTCACGTTGTACCCCATTTCATTTGTAATCTGTGCCAATTTTGACAATATGTCATAAAACTCTTCATCTTGCCATTCATCCATCACAAGATACGTCGGGCCTTGACCGACGTGCATTTTTCGCAAAGATTTTTTTATTTCATCAAAGGAAGTGCCTTCTAAGATAATTTCATTAAAAACAGGAATTTTCATAGGGATTAGTTTAAAACAGGATTAGAATTATTCCTATCGCCAGTTTTACAAACTGGCATACTAAGGTAAAATAGTGAGGGTGGGATAATATTAGATGACTATTAAACTTCCATATGTGTTGATACCCGACTTTTTGACCAGCCTGCTTCAAAAGAACGCCAATGCAGGACAGGTATTTTTTGATTATCTTAAATCAGAAGAAAGGGAGAATGTCGTTTTTCGCTCTCTCATCCAATACGGGCATAGGGATTTTTGTCCCACCCCTACAGTTGAATTCCTTATCAAATCGTTTGGTTGGAGTGGTTTGCGCGACAATCTTGCGGCCTTGGTGGTAGCAAAAGTCGAAAATAATTACTATCCCCATTCTCCTGATAAATCGCTGGTGCATGATGTTGCTGCATTTGAGCAGGGGCTTGAAAAGTTTGTGGTAGAAGGCTATGGGCGGGCCTACTTGCTCGGTTTATATTTCAAACTGGCCAAGTCTGATGGTCATATCTTTTCTTTTTTAGATGAGGGCCCAGGCCTGTTTTCTCGTGGCGTCCTTCAGTGCCTGTCACAAATCAGGTCAAAAACAATCAGAATTGATTGGTTATTACTTTTACTTATTCACTTTGAATGTTTTTTAGGTGAGGCAAAACTCTTGGAATTTGTTAAGAAAGGCACAAATTTTGCCGATATAGCAGGCGAGATAAGCGCCGCGCAAGAAGAGGTCATGCAGGACAATTTTTTATCTTACGGCGCATCGATTGGTGAAAGCGATTTTTTCATCCATCCTTTGGTGGATTAAAGATTTGACGTGGAAAAAAAATTACAAGCTGTGGCACAAAATTCGGTATGGAAACTTTTAAATGATCTTTCCAGTAAGAAAGGGATTACCGAAATAGCAATAAATGATTGTAAAAATGTTTTTGTAGAGCGAGAAGGGAAATTTATCCAGCTCAACGTCCAGCTAACTAAAAATGATATTGTGCAATTTATTCAAGATGTAGCGACATTTAATCAGAAGGTGTGCAATGAGAGCAATCCAATTCTAGATGGTAGTCTGCCTGATGGTAGCCGCATAAATGCTATTGTTGAGCCTTTTTGCACTGGCTCTCCCGCTATCTCTATCCGCAAATATATCCGTGGCGTACGTTCCTTTGAAAGTAACCCGGGGGTTTTCGGTCTTTTTGACAAATGGGTAACTTTCTTTAAAGCAATGATCGCAGCTCGAGTGAATATTGTGGTGAGTGGCGGCACAGGTGTAGGTAAAACGACTTTTCTCAATCTCTTGCTCAATGAAATTGATCCTGAGGAGCGAGTCGTTACGATTGAAGATACTTTGGAATTGAATATTAATGTTCCAAATTTGGTAAGACTAGAGGCCTCGCACAAGGCACTCTCTTCAGATAAAAATATGTCTATACGCGACTTGGTAAAAAACACCCTGAGGATGCGACCTGATCGCATTATTATCGGAGAAGTCAGGGGGGGCGAATTATTTGATCTATTACAGGCCATGAATACCGGACATGATGGCTCAATGACTTCCGTTCACGCCAATAATCCCTCAGAGTGTATTGCTCGCATGGAAACGCTTTTTTTATTGGCGGGTTTTGAGGTGCCATTTAAGGTGCTGCGCAAACTGATTACTAGTGCAGTCCATTTTATTATTCAAATTGATCGTAACCGAGATGGAAAACGAGTTGTACGGGAAATTTTGGAACTGACAGGGATGAATGGTGACACTGTGCTGAGCCAGCAAATTGCTGTTTATGATGATGATGACGGAGCGCTTAGGCCAACCGGTATCGTTCCCAGCTGTATAGAAATTTTAGTTAAGCAGGGTGGACTTTCCCGTTCATTTTTTGAGAACTAATTCTGTTATAAAAATGATATATTAGTCATCTCATGACAAATAAGTACGAAATTGTAGTTATTGGAGCTGGACCGGGTGGTCTTATGTTGGCCTATCTTATGGCCAAGGCCGGACGAAAAGTTGCCATTTTAGAAATGACAAGTGAGCGCAAGCGCAGGGTGTGTGGCGAATATCTTTGCCCGCAAGGAGTGAAACTACTTGAGGGGCACGGCATTTTAGAGCAGTTGACCAAAGGATTTTTACCGCTCAGAGGTATGACGATTAGTAATACATCAAATTTGCAATTAAAGACTTATTTTCCAAGAAGGGAAGGGAAAGATTGGTGGGGATTGTCACTCAATAGGCAAATTTTCGAAGAGCATTTTTTGTCTTTGTGTAAGCAGCTTGGTGTCGCCGTATTTGAAGGCACAAGCTTCAAGCAAATCGATCAGCATACAGCAAGTAGCGTTGTGATTAAATGCCAAGAGGGTGAGATATTTGAAAGCAGTCTGTTAGTGGGGGCCGATGGGCGACGATCAAAAGTGGCACAGGCCATCGGCCTACTTCCTAAAGATCGTGGTTACCTCGGCGGAAGAGTTGCTTTGCATACCCTAGTTACTCCTCAAATTGAAATGGAGCGCTTGGGAGAAATGCATATTTTTTCTGATGGAAGTTATATTGGTCTTGATCCCATTAACGAGAAAGAATTGAACGTATCTTTGGTTACAGACAGTGCAAATGTAGTTGTCTATAAAGGCGGACAAAAAACTTTGGAGCACTATGTTGATCTATCGCCTGAATTGCGGCACAAAATTGGAAGTATAAAATCGACTCAAAAGGTTTTCTCTGTAGCTCCCCTGACAAATCCAATGAAAAATATTTTTCAAGGGCGCGTAGTATTGGTTGGTGATGCCGCTGGCTTTTTAGATCCTCTGACAGGCGAGGGGATATTTAATGCTTTATGGATGGCCAATACTCTTGCGCAGGAACTAAAAGAAATTAATCTTAATTTAAATATTTCAATCCGAAACGCATTAAAAAAATATGAGCGAAAAAAACGTCGTTTTTTTAACAACAAGAATCGCATTAATCATTTTTTTCAGTGGCTTATTCAAAGACCGTGGGCGGTCAGCATTGTCGGCCGCTTTTTACTCAGGAAAAAAAACCGGCCTAATCATTTTATCGGCATTATAGGTAATATTTATTCTCCTTTGAAGGGAGTTTTTAAAGTGTTATTCTCTAGTTAAATATTTATAAGAGGATGAGGTATGAAAAAATATTTAATCGGTCTTTTTATCTTCTCACTACTTTCTCTTAATTTTGCACTGGCCGAAGACTTAAAATTTTCGGCTGCAAATTATGATGAGGCGGCCAAACAGGAGAGTAAAATTGAATTTAAGATGGAGAGTACCAAGCTTGGACTAGTCACAACGGGCTTTACCAGTTATGTTCGCGACTTTGTTATTCACTATGACAAAAGCTCTAATGCTTTTGATAATGTCGTTGTTACGATCATGGCGAATTCCTTGGATACAGATAATTCTTCACGCAATGAGAAGATGTATGACCTATGCTTAAGTGTATCCAAATACAAAGAAATTACAGTTCGTTTGACTGGAAAAGTGGAGCTTTCAGATACTCCAAGGCCTTTTCCCGCACTATTAAATATTAGAGGCAAAGATAATAAAATTGATATCTTGCTTCGGCTTGTAAAAGAAGGGGAGAAAGAGTTTGTTCAAGGGGAAGCAAAAGTCAGTTTGAAAGGCCTGGAAATTCCTGATCCTTCAATTTTTATTGCTAAAGTAAAGGATCAGGTCAATCTCAATTTTAAAATCTTTTTGCACTAATTCTGAAGATAGAATTTAAACTCCGATGGGGTGCCAAATAGTTTGCATCTCGACGGCTTTCATCACTAATTCCAAGGCAGAGGTTTTCTCTCCAATTAAATGCAGGCGTTTCATATTATCGACAGCAAGCAATTTAAGTTCACTTACTTGCTTGGAATTGGCGGAGCGATCGCCTGCAACAAAAAGCGCCTGGACCTCATGATGACCAGCGACAAAACCGGCCACTTCATCAAAGCTGCCAGTGATGAGATTAATCACTCCAGGGGGAAGATCACTGGTGGCAAAAACTTCGCTTAGTGGTGCGATGATAGCCGGGCAACCTTTGCCAAGGATGGCAACCACGCTATTGCCAGAGAGAATAATTGCACAAAGATGTGAAACTAATAATTTGAAATCAAACTTATCTGCATCAGCATAAGTTGTGATTCCAATCGGTGTTGGAGTTGTAAAATTGTGAAAAGGGCCATTGACCTGATTTACGGAACAAAGAATCTGGGTGTATTTATCTGCCAGTCCAGCATAGTAGATAAAGGCATCGATACCTGCTTGCGCCATGTCAACCGATTTCTCGTGACTCAGTCCTAGGCAGGTTTGAAAAAGCTGTGAAAATTCTTCCAACTTTCCCTGTGCCATTTCGCCCATGCGATAAAGAATTTGGCCGCGATTATAAGCAGTACGTTTACTCCATGCCGCTTGAGCATTTTTTGCAGCCTCAACGGCATTTCGAAAATCTTTGCGGCTGCCTTGGCAAACTCTAGCGTATTCTTTCCCGTCATGGTCCATGATGGGATAACTACGGCCAGATTCAGTTCGAGGAAATTCGCCATTAATATATAATTTAATAGTTTTTAAGACTTTCATTATTCAATCTCCAAATAAGGGAAGAGCCCTTGTAGTCCACCTTCACGTCCATGGCCACTTTCTTTCATGCCTCCAAAGGGAGAGGCAGCATCAAATTTATTGTAGGTATTGGCCCATATTACTCCTGCTCTGAGTGAGGAGGCGACTTTGTGAATTTTACTTCCTTTCTCTGACCAGATTCCGGCGGCCAGGCCATAGGGAGTGTCATTGGCCTTGAGAATGGCCTCATCCGGCGTTCTAAAAGTTAAGACGGTTAGGACTGGTCCAAAAATTTCAGTTCTGGCTATGGTGTGAGAATTGGATACGCCAGTGAACAAGCAAGGTTTTTGAAAATAGCCTTGGGTAGGAGCATCAGTCGAAACTTCGTAAAAATCGCCACCTTCTTTTTTTCCAATTTCAATCAGCTCTTTTATTTTGAGCCACTGCTCTTTGCTATTGATGGCACCAACGTCAGTATTTTTATCCAATGGATCGCCTACACGTAAAGTCTCCATGCGCTTTTTTAATTTTTTGATAAAGACGTCATGAATGCATTCTTCTACTAACAAACGTGAGCCGGCACAACAGACATGGCCTTGATTAAAATAGATGCCATTGATAACACCTTCAACCGCTTGATCAAGAGCTGCGTCTTCAAATACAATATTGGCAGACTTTCCACCCAGTTCAAGCGTCAATTTCTTTGTGCTGTTGGCAACATTGCGAGCAATAAGTTTTCCGATATCAGTAGAGCCAGTGAAGGCTATTTTATTGACATCGGGATGCTTAACCAAGGCATCACCAGTGGCGCCAGCGCCAGTCACAATATTGACGACTCCAGGAGGAAGACCCGCCTCTTCCAGCACTTCACACAAAAGCAAAGCGGTAAGAGAAGTTTGTTCTGCCGGTTTGAGAACGACGGTATTTCCAGTCGCCAGCGCCGGTGCTAGTTTCCACGCGGCCATAAGCAGGGGGAAATTCCATGGGATAATTTGGCCACAGACACCTAGTGGCCTAAGTTTTTTGCCGGGGAAAGCAAATTCTAGTTTATCGGCCCAGCCAGCATAGTAAAAAAAGTGTTGGGCCGCGAGAGGGATATCGACGTCGCGTGATTCCTTAATTGGTTTGCCTCCATCCATGCTTTCTAATACAGCAAACTCTCTCGCGCGTTCTTGTAAAATGCGTGCAATTCTAAAAAGATATTTACTTCTCTCGCTAGCAGGCATCTTGGACCAAACGTTGTTATAGGCAGCTCTGGCCGCCGCAACTGCTAGGTCTACATCTTTTTGATTTCCCACTGCTACTTTGGCGAGAACTTTGCCTGTCGCTGGGTTAATCGAATCCATATAGGTTTTCGAGCTAGGGGCAACAAATTCGCCATTAATGTAGTGATCGTATTTTTCTTTTAGCGTCACCACTTTGCTGGATTCGGGAGCAGGGGCATATTGCGTGAAGGCGCGTGTGCGTTTTTGATCGCGTGTCTTTTTTGTAGGCACACTTGTTTTAGCTTTTGTTTTTTTTACGCTGCTACTTTTAATCGGAGGTGAGAGGGCTTTTCCCTTGCGCGCCAGTGATCTGGCCTCCATTTTTTTTGACATAAAACTATCCTTTATTAATCTAGTGAAAAAATGTCTTGGTAAAAATATTGGCCTGTGGCCTGTTTAAAAATCTGTCTCAAAATATCATTGAGCAGGGTCGAAGCTCCAAAACGAAATAAATCAGGTGTGAGCCAGTCTTCACCCAGCACTTCATTCACCATGACTAAATATTGAATCGCCTGCTTGGCTGTTCGTATTCCTCCCGCAGGTTTCATACCAATTTTTTTCCCTGTTTCCTGATAAAAATCCCAAATTGCCTGAAGCATAACGAGCGTCACTGGTAGCGTCGCTGCAGGCTGAACTTTTCCGGTTGAAGTTTTAATAAAATCGGCGCCGGCTTCCATCGCCATCCAACTTGCCAGACGAACCTTGTCATAGGTTTTAAGTTCACCTGTTTCTAAAATAACTTTGAGGTGAGCAGTTTCGCCACAGGCCTCTTTGACGGCACGGATTTCATCAAAAACCACTTGATAATTGCCTTGTAAAAACTGCCCACGGCTGATGACCATATCAATTTCATCGGCCCCGTCCGCAACACATTTGCGTACTTCCTTCAAGCGCATGGACAAATCTAGCTGACCAGAGGGAAAACTAGTGGCGACTGAAGCCAGATGAATCCCGGTTCCTTGCAGGCACTTGGCAGCCGTTTTTACCATGGCAGGGTAAACGCAAACTGCACCGACGTGAGGAATGGCAGGAAGAGCTTTTTTTTCAAGTAGGGGAAGGTATTCTGCTGAAACGGGAGAAATGGCCTTGGCACAAAGACTTTTTACTCTGCCGACAGTATCGGCGCCTTCAAGCGTCGTGAGATCTGTCATCTCAATCGCCAAATAAAGAGCTTCTAGCTTGGAAGAGTTTTTAATACTTCGCTTGGTAAAACTGGCAGCACGTTCTTCAATACCAACCATATCAATGGGGTAGTGAGGAATTTTAAATTTTCCCTGAGATGTACTAAGAGTGATGGCCGACATAATATAGTTCCTCGCATGTGGGATAAGCTTGACCGCTGTAAACGATTCATGGTCAAAATGAGTTCCCATCGGGGGTAATTCAGTCCCCATAATATAGAATTGGTGCAGCGGATTGGCCATGGCCTTTTCGCAAAATCAATGGAGCGGAGCACTATTTGCGTCTAAGAACACTATTTCATCCCATTACAGTTTTTATCTTGTCGCTTTTGGCCTTAGGGATGTCGCTTTTTCTCTATATTCACTGGTACTTAAAGGCGGCATCCGCTTTCAATGCCTTTGTTGAAAAGTATGGGTTGCAAACGGACCAAATACTTGAAGGCAAAACCTGGGTGGTAATCCTAACCCTTTCCATCCTCGTGGGCATTATCCTTTTTGGCATACTGATCATCTTTCTTTATTATCAAAAAGTTATTGCCTTATATAAACAGCAGCAAAATTTTATCAATGGTTTTACTCATGAACTGAAGACGCCGGTGGCCAGTTTGAAGCTGTATCTTGATACTTTTAAAAAGCACGAATTGTCGCGGGAAGCGCAAATTAAATACTTGAATTACATGCTGGCGGATGTGGAGAGGTTGTCAGGCAACGTGGGACGAATTCTCAATTTAGCTAAGATCGAGGATAAACGCCATTTGGGTGAATTTCATAAAATGAATGTCTATGATTTCCTGAAAGAAATTCTTGATAGTAATGCCCATATGTTTCCCAGCGATAAAGTTCAATTAGAGGAGCCTACATATCCGGAGGGTTTGAATTTACCTATTATTACTGCCCCATTTGAAATAATGCTGCTTAATCTGATTCAAAATGGTCTGACGTATAATGATTCACCTCGGCCATTTGTATCTATAAAATTTGAATCTCATAAGCATGATTTGGTGATAAAAATTAGTGACAACGGAATTGGTATTTCTAAAAATGAAAGAAAAAAGATTTTTAAAAAGTTTTATCAGATTGGAAATGCTGCGAAAGGAAATGGTTTAGGACTTTTTTTGGTCATGCAGATTGTGAAATTGCACGGTGGAAAAATTTGGATTGAGGAAGGAATTGATGGCAAGGGTAGTGTCTTTGTCCTGGTATTTCCTCGAAGGATAAGTGAATGAAAAAGTCTGCCGTCCAAGAGAAAAAAAATGCTCGCATTTTAGTAGTTGAAGATGAGAACCATCTGGCCGAAGGACTTAAACTCAATCTTTCCCTGGCTGGGCATGACGTCGAAGTTGCTACGGATGGAGAAATGGCAATTGCTGTTTTTCAAGACAATTTATTTGATCTCCTCTTACTAGATCTAATGTTGCCTAAAGTTGATGGCATGAAAGTGATTGATGAAGTCCGAAAATTGAATAAGAAAATCCCAATTTTAATTTTATCTGCCAAGGATGCCGCCATAGACAAAGTTAAATGTCTTAAGCTTGGGGTTGATGACTATTTGACTAAGCCGTTTAATCTAGATGAGCTGTTACTGCGAGTTGAACGGATTTTACTTAGATCGAGTTGGAATCAGCAGGAAGAGTTTCCACAGGAAACTGGGGGGGAAATTCTTTTAGGCCAATCCACTATTGATCTTGGAAATGGTAAAGCCGTAACGCCTTCTGGCAACTTTGTTTTAACTGAACAAGAACGCAGATTACTGCTTGTTTTTGTTAATAATCCCCGAAAAATTTTATCGCGTGATCAATTGCTTAAACTGGCCTGGGGTTATGAAGAAGGTCTAGAGACACGGACAGTCGACAATTTTATTGTGCGGCTAAGAAAATATTTTGAAGAAAATCCCAAGCGCCCCAAACATTTTATCAGTATGCGTATGCGCGGTTATATTTTTGAACCATAAACTAGCGCTCAGCGTTTTGTTGCCTGATCGCTTTAAGGTTAGAATGCCCAAAATTTCTGTAAGGAGTCGGTATGAAAGACCTTGATTCCACGAAAGATGCAAGAGAGGAAAAATTTTAGATGATTTTAAGAAATGCACCCAACATTAACGTCGAAGGTAAAATGGATGTCTCGAATATTCATTTTAT
>Ga0210057_1004514_pt1 | contig 18436 bp, 3 predicted proteins | sample CryGeyCG2114_010_2_FD_183968 | JGI IMG/M metagenome (GOLD analysis project Ga0210057, IMG submission 183968) | Groundwater microbial communities from aquifer - Crystal Geyser CG10_big_fil_rev_8/21/14_0.10 (SPAdes) (version 2) | ecosystem: Environmental > Aquatic > Deep subsurface > Groundwater ...
AACTTTATCATCAGAAGGAACAAAAACACTAAAACTCTGAAGTTTAGCCCTAGGAATTACTGAAAATTCCTTAGAAGGATTCTTAACAGGATAATTATTAATACAAGAACCCTCAATAAGAGGAAAGAATGAAGGGATGATGAACCAACCCTTATTCAGGAATTCTCCAATAAGAAAACATTTGAACTTCTCCTTCTTCACACCAGCAGAATCAGAAATCATAATCGCAGGATGAAGATGAGCAATAACAACACTCTTAACTTTAGATAATAACTTCTTATCAATACTATCAAACCACTTATGACCATGAAGAAAAAGAATCCCCGAATTAGTAAGGTAATAATCCTTATAATCTCTATTATCAATTAAGAACTTCTCATGATTACCACGAATAAGGATGATGCCCCCACCAGGAAGAAAACGTTCAAGAAAAGAAAGAAATTCACGAACAGCCTTACTTTCAGACTTATTATAACCAAAATGATGCTTTAAATCACCAAGAAGAACAATATTTTTAAGAACAAGATTATCCTCTCTTAGTTTATCAATTATCTTCTGAAAATCATTAATGCTTTGCTCCAACTGATTAAGAGGGAAAGCCATACCAGAATTAAAAAGCTGTTCCTCATAACCCAATTGTAAATCACCGATTACCAAGATACCATCATCAGGAAAAAATAATGATTTGCCAAAAATACGAAAATTATCCTTCATCAAGATTATAAGAAACTAAAGGATAAAAACGTGATGGTTAAAGAAAAGAACTATGTCAGAATACGAACTTGCGCTAAAATTGGTAAGTTTGACAAATCCTTGGTAAGGAAACTAATGTTGTTCTTAGGAAGTAATTATTCTTAACACTGCTGAAGAATATGAAATCTTTATATAGTTGTTTTTGTTGTTTTATGTAATAAAAAAGGTAACAAAGATAGTCCTATATCAAGGGGAAATCAAAATTTAGTAGGCTTGGCACACAGAAAAAAGAAGTTAGAAAAACAGAAAGTTGAAATGAAAAATAAAAAGAAAGCGATAAAAATTGTAGTGTTTACCATATTTCTGATATTGCTAGTGATATTCATCCTTCAATTGATTAATAACGCGAAAGTAAGATTCAGCCCTGATGTCATCAGCTCTAAAGGGATTTATGAAATAGAAAAAACTTCGACGGAAAGTGTATACATACTAACAAAAGCCATTCCAGAAATTCTAAAAATAGAACTAAGTGATAATGGAATAAATGATTATGAGCTAGTAGTAATCAACTTAGGAGAAGACTTTAAACAATTACTAATCTACAATAAGAAGAACTGTGGTATAACCAGAGGGTATTATGAAAAGTGCTCTAAAGAAATAACGACTATAGAACTAAAGATAGAAGAAATAATGATTACCCCAAGTTATGAACTCCTAAAAAATAATCTCCAAGTTGGTACACATACTGCAACTACACAAGAAGAAAATATTTTTATAGGAATCAAAGAAGGAATGATTATTGACGGGCCTTTAGGAATACAAGAACAAATATTCAATCAAGTAATTAACGGGATAGAACCAACTAACGAATATAAAGGGCCTGTAGGAGAAGTAAATGCTAAAACAAGGGTTACAGAAAAAACAATATCTCTGGGAAGAACCACAACTAACGGGATTATTATTGACTATACAGCCATTGATTATGCAGAATTGGCCAAGAATTTAAAAAATGAAGGATTAACAAACGAAGAAGTTGGAGACATAACGAGCTACTTAAAAAGTGGTGCAGGAGTAAACTCTGAGTCAACACCAGTAACTGGAGCAGTCGTAGGGGTAATAAAAACCTCAGAAATAATTGGGATAATAATCATAATTGTAATCATAATCTTAATTATAGTCTTGATGAAGGTAAAGAGAAGTAAGAGAGGTATGGGCAAATGAAGAGTCAAAAGAATCAGAGGACCACTAGGATGATGGTTTATTTCATATATTTCTTACTCATAGGATCAACATTTAATGTGGGGGCTGTAAATGCTGAAAATAATACTAATAGCCAAGATAATAATGGGATAATAAAAACTTTAACAGACTTATTAAAAAAATTATTTACTAAAGAAAAAGACGTTTCTTACTCTCCAACAAGCTTTTACTTTGGTACCACCCCTTCTACTAATCCTACAACTACGAACCGTTTTGGTACTGCACCTTCTACTCCTTCAACGACTGTTACCACCCCTTCTACTAATCCTACAACTACGAACCGTTTTGGTACTGCACCTTCTACTCCTTCAACGACTGTTACCACCCCTTCTACTAATCCTACAACTACGAACCGTTTTGGTACTGCGCCTTCTACTCCTTCAACGACTGTTACCACCCCTTCTACTAATCCTACAACTACGAACCGTTTTGGTACTGCGCCTTCTACTCCTTCAACGACCGTTACCACCCCTTCTACTAATCCTACAACTACTCCTTTTTTTGGTGCTTCTACAGAGTCTACTAATGCTCACACGGAAATAATCTCAGGAGATTGTGAGATGATTGAGTCCGAATGGAATAATGATCATATTATACAAGGACAACCAGCAGAATACAATATCAAAGGAAGCCCAGGATGTTTAGGGCAAATGATAAGTTATGAAGTAGTAAACGAAGCAGAGATAATAATTAATCAAGGTAGCATAATCTTCACAGAGGAAGTACCAGGGCAAGGATTAGCTAAGATTATTGTGAATACAGAATTATTACCTCTAGAAACAGGACTTTATGTAAGATTATCAACGACTATTAACCCATTATTCATCTTCGATAGCAGAACAAGCATTAATGGCATAATCAGAGTTGTAAATGAAGAAATAATCGGGGGAACAGGCCCTCGTGATAACCCCATTTTAGGAACTATCAACCCATCAAAACAAACATATTTCTTAATAGACTTCGGGAGAAGAATTACTCAAGAAGAATTAAGTATGATAAAAGTTTATGATTTAGAAGGCAATAATATAGAGAAAGAAGCATATTATCTCCCAGAATCAAGAACTGTACTGCTAATAGCTAATGAAGTGCTTGAACAGTTCAACATTGATTACTCTGGAATTATTGGAACAAAAACCTTAGTCTCTGATAATAATCTTGATGGAAAGATAAGCAATGATGAAATCCCAGTGATAATTACACCAGCAGGAACAATGATAACAATAAGTTCTGTTGAAAGTTTGAACGAAGAAATATCAGTAGAACTCATTGAAGAATCAGGAAAAATAATAAGCCTAAACTCAAGAATAACCCCTAAAGGACAATTATCAGTACTTATTAACGAAGAGATTAATGGAGGATTTAATATTAATCTAAGAGGAATAAATCAAGGTAACCCTAATGCACTCATTAACGTAGAAGTTACACTTAACGGGGCTTCTTTGATAAACACAATTATGGGGGAAAAAACAGATAATAGTTCTGTAATCGGAGGATATGAAGACAAAGTTTATTGTTCTCAAGGAGATGGTACCTCGACAAATTCTCCATTAATGTGCGTTGATGATTGTAGTGAAGGAACAGAATGTATTACTCAAGGATGTTTCTGCGCAGTTACACTCGGAGACGAGAATCAAACAGAAGATTGTCAAGTATGCCCATCAGGATGTAGAGAACTAGTACAAGGCGGGGGGGCCGCAGGAGAGGGCGGAGGAAGCACTGGAGGAAGTGAAGGAGAAGAATTAGACATACAACAATCAGACTTCTGCAAAAACTACCCTAAACACCCAAAATGTTCCGGAAGCCCAAAATCAACAATCGGGAACACTGGGATCACTGAATCAGACCTAAAAATTCCTGCATCTGGAACAAACCAAGAATTTGATAAAATTCAAAACGACTTAAAAAAATCAGGTATGGGAAACATGTTATTAGGAGAAGGAATCAATGACGCACAATCAAACACTCAAGTAGCAAGCCATGTATTAATAACAGAAATAGCTTATTCTGGAGCAGAATTCATAGAGATACACAATCCTACAAGTAATGATATAATCTTAGAAAACTATTACCTAACCAATACTCCTGAAAGCAAAGGAAACCATTATTACGACATTACAAGGGGATTAATAAATCCCAAAGATTATATCACCGGAGAATTTGGAGGATTTTACGCAAGATTCCCTAAAGAATCAATCATAAAATCAGGAGAAACACAAGTAATAACTTTAGTAAGCGACAAAGAATTCACAAACACTTACGGAGTAACACCTAGTTATCATATGATCCCAAAAGAATCAAAAAATAATATGAGAACAATATTCCCTGGGAGCACAGGAAGCTTTACCGACCCCCCAACAATAACAAACCTAGAAGATAGTATATACTTATTCTACTGGGACGGAAAGAGCGACCTTGTAACAGACAAGGACATAATATACTTAGGAGGGCTAGGAGAATCATTCGACAAAACAGGAATAGGAATCGATGGACCAGACCCAGGAAACGAAGTGACAACATACCAAGGAGAATCAGACATAAAAGAAAGACAAGCAATAACAGGATACCCAGAATCAACAGAATTATTTAATGAAGTAATATCAGTAACTAATGATATTATAGAAACAAAACAGATGCTTGGAAATAGTGAAAAGCAACCAGCATACCAAGACCAGATGAGAATGATCCTAGGAAACGAACAAAGTGAAGTAAAAATGGAAATTCCCTACAATATTCTAGGAGAAGAATCATCAATTGTTATAGGAAAAGACACTATTACCGCAACAACAGGTTATGATGGGGGGATAAAGACAATACAGAGAGTAGGACCTATAGAAGTTAATGAGATGACACAAAAGAATCTTAGGATAATAACACAAAGTAGTCAGACTTCAGAAGGTAATACTGGAAGCATTAACTACATTTCTTCTAATGTAATTGATGGTCAAGGATTTGATTCAAGTACAAGCTCAGGATGTTTAGGAGATACAAAAAAATCATTAACATTTAATGAGGTGTCAAATAGTGATAATGCTTTCGGAGTAGGAGCAAGAGAATCAATACAAAAAATGCTTGAATCAAGCAATGCTCAAGGAACAGGAGTTAGTGAAAGAATGATCAAAGAAGCAAATGTTAATGTCTTAGAAACATCAGATAACTTTAATCCATCACCACCAATAATAACCCCTGGAGAAGCAAACTCCTTAGATATTAACTTCGGAGAATCAAACATCATGGCGCTCTCAGAACAAAAAACCTCAGGACTACAACAAAGAGTAGATTTGTGCTTATCAGAAAACAGCAAATTAACACTAGGACAAAGCAGTATAGGGATAAATCTAAAAACGATAACACCAACAAAAAATACTCAGAGTATTAATACTGAACATGATGAAACCTCAGAATCATTAGGACAATCATTCACATTATACCAACCAACACCCGGAAGAGTATCACAATACTTTAGCCAAGAAGCTAAAAAACAAGGTTTCGGTAATAAAGGAATATACAATAGCCTAGGAATAAACAAATTAGGAGATATAGGAACTGCAATAATAGGCAAAGAAAACTTTTTAGGAAATACTTATAGCGGAATCACCGGTTCATTCTCAACACTTAATACCGAAGAATTCTACAATTTACCACAAGAAGCTGCTCTGGGTAAAGGAAGAAGCTCTATGCCTGACTACTCTGCAATTGAAGACTTAAACAAAAGAACAAGAGAATACCAAGCAATGTACAATTATTATTATGAGACAGCCTATAATATAAAAGATGTGATAAAACAGTTTAACAGTCTCTTAGTAGAAGAACAAAATGGAATTAGAGAAGAATACGATGAAAACGGTGTTAAGATGAAAGAAGGCTTTGAGAAAATGGACAATCTAATGAACCCCTATCGTTCATCATTATACAGCGAAAGAGCAATACTTAATAGCCTATACAATCCTCAAGACGCTGAATCATTAGCTTATAGAGCATTCGCTTCATGGAACCAAGGATCAATAGTTATCACAGAAGAATTTCTTGATGATGAAAGAAATTTTGATATTAATAAATTCATAGAAAACCCCAAAGCAAAAGAACTAGGACTAACAATAGGAGAATTTCTTGATGATGAAGGAAATTTTGATATTAATAAACTCATAGAAAACCCTAAAGTACCAGAAGGAGTATTCTACAAAAAATTAGGATCAATAGCTATCGCAGGAGAATTTCTTGATGATGAAAGAAATTTTGATATTAATAAAGTCCTAGAAAACCCCAATGTACCAAAAGGAGCATTCTACAAAAAATTAAATTCTATGAATAAAAATCAAAATTCAATTAATTTACAGGGTGAAATGAAGCAAGATTTGAAAGATATACTTTACGGAAATAAAAACGAGATTTATACAAACGCTAATAATATGAACACTTATTATCAGAAGTTAGCCGAAGAAAACCCTGATGATGAAAATATTGCTCAAATGGTCAAGTATTGGGATGGGATAGTATCCGAGTTAAAAGATAGTAATAACTGGCAACAAACAATGAAGAACGCAATTAAGGGTTACGGAGCAAGTATAGGATTATTACAAGGAGAAGTTCAAAAATCTTGGAATGATAAAGATTTTAGGACTGACTTCTTTGAAGAACACAAGGCAACAGGACAAAATGACCTGAGCAACAAGAAGGAACTGTCAGATGACATGGCAAACTCAGGACAATTATCAGTTGATGATAAGAAAAAAGTTGATGATTTACTGAAAGAAGCACAAAAATGGGCTGACCAAATAGGAAAAGGTAATGAATGGGCACTAAACGAAATGTTAAAAGCCCTTGCTGCTGCACAAAAAATTCTAGGAGAAGCTGCTAAAGATGGTGTTGGAGACGCAGGAGGAAAAACAAATGCTGGGGCTGGAGGAGCTAAAGGAGCCATTGCAGGAGCTAAAAAAGGAGTCCTTGCAGGGGTATTAGCTAACAAAGAACAAATATTATATTGTAAACAATCAGAAGGAGATGAATGTAAGAATTATTTATGCCCAATACAAGATGCTGGCGGAGATGCTGATAACCCCATAATCGGGGGGGATGATATGTTAGCACATCCAGACAATAATCCTGAAGGAGTATTAGCATTAATTGCCCCACTATTCGGATTTGTGAATACATTAACAAGTAGTCTTACCGGAAAAGTTATTGGAGGAAATAATGAAGTTAATACCCAACCAAGCTTTGACGTAAAAGTAAATACCGGACTAAAGAACGGACCAAAACCAATAACTCCACCAGCTTACAAACCAAAGAAAGGAAGTAATGAAGGAACATTAGGGCAAATACCATTAAATGTAAACAACAACAAAAATTTAGGAGAAGAATTATCTTCCCAACCAGAAATAAACCAACCAGAAGGAGACTTAGATAAAGGAAGCAATGAAGCAGGAATAGGAGAAAAAGAAATTAACGCAAAAAAAGAATTATTAGAAAAAGAAGAAGCAAAACTTCTAGAAAGTAAAGGACTAGAAAAGAGAGACGCAGAAATAACAAATAACGGAAAGAAAGTATTCTTTGATGAAAAGGGGGCATATACTTATGATAAAGAACCATTCACCGGAGATATCGACCCTGAAAGCACAAGAAAAGTTGAAGAATTAGGAAAGCTATCACAAGAAGAAGTAAACAAGTATAACGAAGCTATTGATTCATTAAAGAAAGCTGGGATAAAAATAACTGAGAGCCTTGAAGGATTTACATGGAACGGTGAAGTAGTAAGCTTCTCACGTGAACCAGGGAAAATAACCATTATAAGCCCAGGAAGTCCATTAGAAGGATTATCATTACCATTAGTTAAAGCCGAAGCAGACGTACTGACTTACTTCACAAGACAGTTAAACGACGCAGGAAAAAAAATAGGGGAATTAAGAAAAGAAATAGAAAAAGAACTATTATCAAGCCTAATAAAAGCAGGAGTTGAAGAACCTGAAATAAAGTATGATTCTGATAAAGGAATAATATATACTGGAAAAATAGAAGGAATAACAGGAGTAGAATTGCAATATGGAACTGATAAAGAGACGGGAAAAAAAGTATTCTTTAATTACGGAGAAAGAATTTATCTTGAAGGGAACAAGGAGTATAACAGGCTTAAAGAATTAGCTAAGGAAAAAGAAAACCCTGAAGAAGCATTAGCATATATGCAATTGGCATTTAAGGCATTAGAAGAAGTAAACGCTGGAATAGAAATAAAAGGCGGAGGATACTACGTAAAAGGAACGGATAATCAAGTATTTGTATCAGAATTATTTGATGGGCTAATATTCTCAGTAGAAGATAAAGAAAAAGTAAAAGAACTAAAGGACAAGATGCTCTCAGGCGAAATCAAAGTAGAAGAATACGGATATTTACCACAAGAATTAATAGAAAAAAACGGAATAAAAGTTTATGGAAGTCTTAATGATAATGAATTGAAAGATTACCAAAATATTATTGAAGGATTAGAGAAGGTAGGGACAGAGAGATACATAAACGTCAGAAAAGTACAGATAGATGAGTATAAAGAAAAACTAAAACTCTTAGGATATAACGAACGAATTAATGAAGTATCTGATGACGCGAAGAAAATAATGGATGAGATAGTTAAGATAGAACTTGAAATCTTCATACTAAGAGAAAAGTTTGAACAAAGATACGGGCAGTCAATGCAAGCAAAGTTTGACAAAGAAATAGAAAGAATAAGACAAAAATATCAAGGATTAATCGGAGGAAAATACCTTCTAAAGTTTTCCACAATGAGCTATGAGGAGATAATCTCAGAAATATTCCCTGAAGGAACAGCAAAAAAAATTAGTGATAATTACGAGAAGTCAGAGTCTTATAGGGAACTAGCAGAGTATATATTCGAGAAAGAAACTGAAAGGTTAATAGACTATGTACTTGCTGTTGAAGGAAGTAAGGAACATTACATCTCTTTTGAAACTTCTTACAATACTGGAGAAATAATAATCTTCTACTCCCCAGAGGTTATAAGTGCCCTAGAAAACGAAAGGGATAAAGCCTTAAGCGAAGCAAAAACAGAAACACAAAAAGAAATAATAATAAAAAAATTCAATGAGAAAATTGAGGAGATAAAGAATAATAATGATAACGCTGAAGAAATAATCAATAAAGCACTAAAAAAAATAACTGAAGAGGTAGAAACAGAAAAAGACCGTTTAGGACAAAAGATTATAGACACGAAATATGAACTTTTTGAGGTTCTTAAAAGTTTAGGAATTACCAGTTTGGATGATGTATACCTTAGAAGAATCTCAGAATTATCAGAAGGAGATATTGGAGAAGTAAGCACTATGGATGCTAGAGAGGCATTAGATCTCTACAGACAATACTTAAACGAAGTAGAAGAATATCGTCAAGCTTATTCTCAAATAAAAGTTTATGAATTCAGAGCAGAATTAACAAAGAAACTTGTAGGGAAGAATAATAAAGAAATGATAAAAATCCTTGATTCAGAACTTTTAGGATTTGGTGACCTCTTCAAAGACTTCGTTATTGAAATACAAAAACAAACAATTAATGATAAAGATCTTTATGAGTTTAATGAAGGTTTTTCTGGTGCATTAGCAAAACATTATTACATAAAAGAAGAAACTAACAAATTTAATTATGCAATTATGGAATACGCAAGAATAACAAAAGATTATGGTGGGAGCTTACTTCAGGTAACCGATACTTATCGTGGTGCTTGGGCAGTAAAAGTTAATGAACTAATGGACAAGTTAGTACCCGAAGGCATAAGTGAAACATTCTATAAGATTGTAAAAGGCGGATATACTAAAGGCACGGACTTGAATTCTAGAGGGGAATACTTAGCTCATTATCTTGGAACTGATGAATATTATGAACATATGCTAGAAACAGAATTTGAAAAGACATTCTATAATATGAGAAGAGCAGTATCCTTTGCAGTACAAATAAATAATTACCCAGAAAAATCCCCTAGCACTATTGAATCAGAAATATTAGGGATGGAAGTTGATGAAACATTAAGAAACCTTGAGAATGCTGGAAAAGCAGGACTCTTAACTATTGGTAATAAACAGTTTGAAACAGGAAGCGCTGATTCTGAAGCTTATTACGGCACTTTTAATAGAGCATCAGAACTATTTAAGGAATTACAAAAGAAACTAAGAACTCGCCAGACAAATAATGCCTACTTAACAACCGAAAAATATGTTGAAAGAGCAGCTGATACTGCAACAGAACTAGCAAAGAAACTTGAACAAAACCTTAAAGGAAAAATTGATAGGATAGTCTTTGAAACCCCAGGATACGGAGAAGAAGTATACTATGGTGATGAAGGAATAAAACTCTTAGAAACTGCAGCTTTAACCAAAACAAAAATATCAATAGTTTTCACTAAAGGGGTAAAAACTGAAAGTAAAGAATCATACGATGAGGTATCATCAGTAGAAAAAATGATCGGGACAATCAACAGTATTCAAGAAGTATTGAAAGAAACAAGTGATGACGCAATAGCCGAAGTTAGAAGTAGATTTTCTTTAGCATCAATGGTAATAAAACTTAAGGTAGGGATTAATGATTTCGTATATGACAATCACTTGGAGAATGGAAGAGGTTTCACAAAAGAAGTTTTAGGAATAGTTACTACTGGGATAATTAATTCTGTAAAGGTTTACATAGAGAAAACCTGGTCCCCTTCAGGATGGTATGAGGAAAGAGGCGATAATGTGGCTCTAGCAAACTATTTAGAACACTACTCAAAATCCGGTATGAACGGACTTTCAGAAGAAGCTAAAACAATGTTAGGAGAAAAAGTCCCAGGATGGAAAGAATACAATCTTTATGGAACAATGAGTGATGAAGAATATGTTAAGAATCTACTAAAATGGGAAATAGACCCCAGCTTCGAATCATTAAAATTCTTTGATAAAGGATTTTTAGCATCAGCAGGCGATTACCTCACCACCCCATTAACATTAGTAGAATTTATGGGGATTTCTAAAGCAATAAACCTTGTTATCGGATGGTTTAGATATGTTGGTGAGACCGTAGCAATTAAATACACGAGCTTTGTTGCTTCAAGACAAATAGCCCTAGAATTCTCAACAACAACTTTCTCAAGAACAATGAACTATTTGTCCTATAACTCATTAAATGCTGTGAGAACCGGGGGAGGAATTCTTGGTGAGGGTGTATCATCAGTATTCAACTCTATAATTAATCCATATGTTATATCAAACAAATTAAATGTTGTATTAGCACCTTATATCGGCAAAGGAGCCTCAGTATTCCTCACAGAAATAGTATTTGAAGAATTCTTCTTAGCAAGCGGGGCAGACTTCTTCTTAGGATCTGGTATGGGCAATGCAGTAGACGGACTAGAAGTAGGAACAGGACTCGTTAGTGGAAAAGGTAAACTTAGAATAGCTGCCATGATTGGAGAAGCTGTTAATATTTATTCTCAACAAATGATTTACACAGAAGATGGTTTTAATGAATTAATAAGAGTACCAAGAGGTGACCTTCCTAAAGTATTAGAGGCACTCGGAGGAGTAACACAAACAGGAACAATAAAGAACCCTGATAACGGAAGAATTGAAGGATTACGCATAGGAGTAGAAGGCTCAAAAGCAACAATTGTAGAATTAGACTCCGCAACAGACATAGAAATGACCAAGAGGGCTATAAGATTCCACCAAATTGGAGAAAACGATTGGGGATTTACTTTTATTAATGAAAAAGCTATAGTAACAACATCAGATAATAAATATAATCTCTTCTACTCAGAACTAAAGAATTATGACCTTACAGGAGTAATGAAGCTTGAAGTATTATTAAAGGACTTAAAAGTAAGAATAACAAAAGAAGGAATGCTAATAACAGACTTAGTCACCAAAACAAAAGAAGGAATAATCTCAGAACACCTAACCTTTGCCGGTGCATCAACAAGTGAAGTAACAGCAAAATTACAATCAGCAGACATTAATTCTGAAGTTACAAACCCAACAGAAGGAGTCATAAAAATAGTTAATAAAGAAACCGGAGAAGTAACATTCCTAACAACACCAGAAGTTGAATTAAGCCCTGGAAAAAGCAGTCCTTTAGGAATAGAAATCTTCATGAAAACTAAACCTCAAAACAGAGCAGTAAGCGAACTAAAATTCGGCGATAAAAAGTTTGGGAAACCACAAGTAATAGTACTACAAATAGAAACAGAAATAGAACTTAAACAATTAAAAGAAAGAATGGGAAAGCAAGGAGAATTACAATTCCTTGAAGGAAATACAGTATTTGATAACGAAGGGAATATCGTAGACTCAGTAATTGTTACTAACGGAGTAACAATAGTAATATACACCAAACCAGGAGTAGTAATTGATTACATACAAGATAAAGGGGCATACAGAAAATCAGTAGTTACTGAAACTGTAGTCCCAGACTATAACTTACTAATATCATTATCATTAAGCAACGGACTAATAAAAGGAGCACTTACTGAAGAACAAAGAGAAATAGTTAAGACAGTGCTCATAACAGAACTTTTAGAAGGAGGAACAGAAGAATCACAAACATTAACCTCGTTATTAGCAGGAGAAATAAAGAATAATATGCTCCCAGGGACAAAGATTAATGACCCATTACAAAAATTAGCACTCCTATCAGATAATCCCCAAGGTAAGTTATTACTACAAAACATAATCTCAAAAGTAAAAGGCAATAAATATGTTAAGGCAGATGCACTAATACAATTTGCTAACCAAATAGAAGTAAGAAACGTACAAGTATCAAACAAAGCAACAATAGAAATCTCCCCAGTAATCAATTCACCAGGAACAGCAGTAATTGTTAGCGAAATTGGAGCGAACCAAGCAGGAACTATTAAAATAGGCATGAATATTGAAGGAGAAATATACGTTACAGGAACTACCATAGTCAGTATAAGACAAGGAGGAAGCATAATGTTCGTAAAAGTAGGAGTAGGAGTAGTGACCTCAAGTGTTGAAAACTTTGTAGAAAGCATTAACCAACAAACAGGAGAAGGTAATGAGTTAAACACAGAATTCTTTACTGATGAAGACTTTAAAGAAATAGAAGCATTAATGGCTGAGATGGAAGAATGTACCCCTGCAGGAGTTTCAGGAGCAGTAATTAGCATTGATAAAGGAATAACAGGGGCAACCATTGCATGCCCAAGAATTAATACAAAAGCATTTAACTTAAATTCTGGAACAAACGTAAGACTACAAGGTGGTGAAGAAATAACCTTTGAGAAAGTTACTGGTGATGAGATAGTCGCTGAACTAATGCAAAGACCTATGGGCTCTGGAGTTCAAGCACAAAAAGGAGAATCATTCGCAGAATTAATTGAAAGACTTGGTAACAGCGGACCATTAACAACTGAAGAAGAAGGACAAAAACTCTTCTACGAATTATTAATGAAAGACGCACACATTAGCGAAACATCAACAATAGAAACAAATCCTAATGAGAAGATAACAGAAAACTCTGATGAGAAGATAGCAGAAGTAACCATTTCAGGAGATGGAGCAGGCATAATGACAATAACCACAGAAAGCGGAGATGAAATAATTATACAACTAGGAACTGATGCTTATAATAGCGGAGGTTCAGGAGATGGTTTTGATGCCTTTATGAAAGGATTATTTGACTCAGCAGGAATTTCAATAGAACAATCAGGTCCTGCGAACGTAGAAAAATTAACTGGAGGGATGACAACTCAGATATTACTATGCAAAAAATAAACCAAACTAAGAATGTTATAATCAACAAAAAAAGTGTTATGGTAATAGTAGCAGTAGCTTTAATTTTCATCTTAATCGCACCATTAGTACTATCATCTGATGATAACTGTGTTACTGTTTTGCCAACAACATTCTCAAGATTAAAAGTAGGAGCGGAATATAATTTTATTAGTTATGGCAATGTAGTCTATAGTGGTAAAGTTGAAGGAAGTGAAGGTAATGAGAAATACCTCTTCCATGTAGCAGGAGGGCCAGAAAACGCTAACATGCTAATATTAACACCAACACAAGTCTTAGCACAAGTAGGAAAAGAAATAGAACAGGTAATAGAAAGTGAAGTTGTAACAAAAGCTAATGTGAAAGTTAGGTGGTCTGAAACATCCATTTTGGATGATGAGAACATACTAATAGAACTATCAGACTCTAAAACTGGCAGAATCATCGGCCGTGTAGTTATTAACAGGTACAGGGATAATGAAGGGTTAATTACAGGGTACATAAGCACAGAGATATACGATAGAAGTACTACAGGAATAGACCTTAGAAGTTTAAGCGCAGAATCAAGACTATACGATATAGCTTTCGGAATTGAACCCGATCTAAGCGATACCTTGCCGAGCAAAGGATTATTTGCAGACGTAGATTCTGTTGTGAGCGATTTAAACGATTATGACAAATCATTATTTGAACGATACGTTAAGAAATCGCTAGAAGAAGAATACCCCAGGGAGACAATAGAAGAGCTGACAGAGTTTGACAGGCAAGAATTATACATTCGTGCAGCTAAGAATTATCCTGCCGGGAAATTAATGATTAAACAAGGATACTACCCTTCGAGAGTTGAGACTGACAGTTTTGGTAACTATAACATTATCTGGAAAAAAATGTTCGTTAGTAAAGGAACAAATGTTCAATCAGAAACTTCTATTGAAGGACCCCTAGTAACATTCTCAGTAGATCAAAATAAAGTTATAAGAGTATTATTAGGAACTGATGTGCAGACCGTTTATGACTTCAAAGAAGTGTTAATCCATGAAGGATACGACATCGAATTTTCTGAACAAGAATTAACATTACTCAAAAAAATAATCATCCAGAATCAAGAAAGATGCAAGAAGACAATAATGGCAAGCCCTCCATTAGAAGAAGGGCTAATAAGCCGCTTCTTCAATAAGATTACCGGAAAAAACAAAGGGGTCGTTCAGCTATCCTCCGGAGCTAGTTTAGCAGACTCATTATGCAACTTAAGAACAATTGCGGACTTAGGTGACAATGAAGGGGTCAGCCCTAAGCCTGGACCGACAATAAGGGGTGCTGCACGAGTTGTTCTTAAAGCATATAGCACAGGTGATCTCGGAAATCCTAACTTCCAGAATGAAGGACTAGAATCTTATGCAAGCAGTGCTGCTGACGCAGTAGCACTATTAAAAGGCAACGCTAATGTAATAACTCTAAGCGACTCAGAAGGCATTAAAGGAACACTAGCTGTGTTCGAAAGTGAATTATCAAAATATTACCAAGAAAAGACTGGTGATAACGTTCTTGAAGTAGGAAGAATAGCAGTAAGAGCAGTTGGGAAAAGTTTAGGACCACGAGAAATGTTCAAAATTTTTAATGCAGCAGGAATAGCTGCTGAAAAGAAAGGGGCAGAGAAACTGATATTCCAAGTAAGCAGCAGACATTCGGAGCAATATCTAAAAATGTTGGGCTCAGTGGGAGAAGACGTAAGAGCTAACGTCAAAGATATCACCCAAGAAATAGAACGAACAGCTAATATTAAGACCCGAGAAGAACTATTAAGAGACTACTCAAACAAACTAACAGATACAGGACTACAAGAAATCGAGGAAATGAATGAAGGATCATTATTCGCAATAGTTTATGAGGATGAAACAAGAATAAAAATCCTAAGCGTAACATATCTTCGAGTGGATGTTAACTTATTAATAGAATATTCTGAGAGGATTATCAAGGGAGACCAAAAAGCGATAGTCTTCCACGAAGAATTAGGCAATAAGCCAAGAGAAGTAATAATTAAGAATAACCTTGAATTAATGGCTGCTGAAGAAGAAAAAGCTGGAAGTTTAAAAAGAGCGACTATCGGAGAACTAGCAGTCCAGGGAGAAAAAACTACTTACGAAGGTGAAGAGGCAATTAAAGTAGGAGTAATGTATGACCGATTAAACGGAGAAATTATCAGTTTTTACAACGAACTAATCGGGGATGTGCCTTATTATGTAGCAGACTTGTTAAGAGAGAACTTCTATGCATTAGCAGAAGTAATAATGATAACAGGAAAAGAACTAAATGAAGGGAAATACCGAATAGCAAAAATAGATTTTAAAGAACACGAACTAACACTAAGTGAAGAAGTCAAAGGAATAATCTCTGAATCACAAAAACAATACAACGAACAAGAAGGATTCGCGGAAGAGGAGAAAGAATTGGTTTCCGAAGCAGAAACTGATGTATTAAGTATAAATGATTTTTCAATTATGGCACTGGGTGGAACAGAGAAACTTGCAAGTCTTAGTTCTTCTGATAGTGTTAAGTTTTATGTTAGCTTGTATTACTATTCTACTTATGGAACTGAATTTGAAAAAAGAACAATTGATGAAGCACTAATAGACATTTCCTCTGCTGAGAGAACTTCACTTTTGGAAAAAGCTAAAAAAGAGTATGAAAGGAAGGAACTTGAACAAGTTCATAAGAATCTTGAGAGAGAAAATGTTTTATATGGTGAGACTATAAAGAAGGGTTGGATTTCTCCAGATGGTAAAAAAATTGTTGTTGGCTCAACGCCTACTGGAACTTTTGATATGTTTGTCCATGAAAGATTACTTGTTGCTGCAGGGTATGAAACTGAAAAAGAATTTGATGACCTATATTTATCTCTTGTATGTCTTTTAGATAAAGGATGGGTGAGGAAGGCTAATCCGCTTGGTTATGAGATTTATGGTATTGATTCTAAAAAATTAGATATTATTGAGGAGGATTTATTAGAAGATACAAATGGAGACTTAAAAAGGGGAGTTAATATTGATGATGCAAAAGCTGGCAAGTCATATATATTTACCCTACAAGATTATATGGATAATAATTTTAATTTACAAAAGACAATACAAAAGACAAAACCTAGAGAATATTACGGTGAAGAATTTGGGGCTTTGCCCAAACCATTAATATCCCCCAAAACTGTGAATGTAGTTAGTGAAAATAGGGTCACAGCAACAGCAACAGAAGAAGGGATGATAATAACAATAAAAACAACAAACGGAGATGTAGATGTACTATTAGGGGAAGAAATAACAACCTACGAAGATTTTATGGGATTATTAGAAGAAGAAGGAATGACACAAACATTTAATGAAGAAGAAACAGAAATAATTAATGGAGCAATAAAAGACCATGAAGAATGGTGCAAAACAAGAATGAGTAAGAGTCCGCCAACAAATAGCTTATTTGAGAAAATACTAATAACTTTAGGAATAAAAAAAGAAACTTACCTAAGCCCAGCAGCCTGCGATACAGAAAGCCTTACAAGCGCAAAAACCATAATGGAAATGAGAGGGGGAAAACCGTATATAATGGACTTACAAGACGGACAAGCATTCAGTATAGAAGAAATACGTGACTTAGCATCAGACCCAGAATTAAGAGAAGAATTAAGAATCAGATTCTTAATAGATTTGCTAAAACTATATTCTAGCTCAGAAGACACATTAGAAAAAGTATATTACAAAAGTTTCATAAGTGAACTATTAGAAGGCTATGAAAACTTAGAATCGTACCTTGAACAGTACCAAATAATGTTTGAAGCACAACAAAAAGAAGAAGAATACATGAACCCATTAAGAATAGAAGAAGCAGATGATAAAACCTTCTTAAAGACACAATTTGTACGTTTTGAAATAGAAAAAAATACTGGATGGCCTGAAGAAGGAGAAGTAGGATTCTTACCATTTGATGAAAGAAGAGTAAATCCTGCAAGAGGACCGTTATTCTCAATAATCCCTCTGACTAGGCTAATAAAAGATAAATACCTAACAAAAGAAGGAACACTAAACCCATCATGGGGTTGGCAACAAAGACAGAACTACCTGAGAGACAAGTACGGAATTGATGAAGCACCAAGACAAAGAACACTAATAATCTTCGTTATAGAAAAAGGAGCAGAACTAGAAGGTTACGGGAACTACCAAAACATCTTAATTACAGACAAAGTGCCACTAATAAAAGTAGTGAAGAAGAAATAAAAAATCCTCCTACTCACTTCGTTAGTTACGCAACAAGCTAAGGAGCATAAAAAATTTTAATGATGATTTTTGAGCGTACTAACTCCATTAGAAAAACAAAAAACTTACTTTTGGTTAGTACTAAGCAAATAAAGGCTGTTAGCTTTAGACTCTAAATCAACAGAACCTTCCAAACCAGAAACTAAACCTTCGGGGATACTAGACAATCCTGAATCAAGACCACAAAATAAACCAGTAAGAGCAGCACGTGAATCACTATCGCCACCACCATTAGCCGCGCATAAAACAGAAGCTCTGAAATCCTTACCTCTAAAAGCACTGAATAATGAAGAAAAAACAACATCCTCAACAAAACCCCCATTGCCTAAATGATCAATAGCTTCGTTTTGGGGAATACTGCCCTCAGAAAGAGAAACCGCATCATCTAACCGACCTCTAATCCTCTTATTAAGGAACTCATTCTCA
>Ga0210057_1004516_pt1 | contig 18434 bp, 17 predicted proteins | sample CryGeyCG2114_010_2_FD_183968 | JGI IMG/M metagenome (GOLD analysis project Ga0210057, IMG submission 183968) | Groundwater microbial communities from aquifer - Crystal Geyser CG10_big_fil_rev_8/21/14_0.10 (SPAdes) (version 2) | ecosystem: Environmental > Aquatic > Deep subsurface > Groundwater ...
ACAGAGACGGCAACCGTCATTTAATACTCTAAAACATTCTTTCCAAACTAAATTTAGATTATTAATATAATTTTCATAACTATCATTGAAGCCAATCTGATCTGACGAACCATAATCTTTTAATTGCCAATATGGCGGTGAAGTAATCACAAGATGAACAGAATTATTTTTTAATTCCGCCATATTTCTGGAATCGCCTATTATAACCTTGTGATTAGTTTTCATGTTTTCTATTTTATTAAATCCTCAATTGAAACGCCGAATGCTTTGGCCAATTTAGACATAATCATAACGGACGGCTTTTTTATTACATTACTCTCAATTTTTGTTAGGGTTGTATATTTAACACCGGACTTTTTGGCAAAATCTTCTTGGGATAAGCCCTGTTTATTCCGATACTTCTTTATATTTTTCCCGATGTTTATTTCTGTTGCCATATTTTCAATTATTTGATAGTATGATAGTGATGTGTTATGCTTTCAATATAATGATACCAAATTTTATAAAAACAATCAAACAAATTCTTTGGCGGTGCATTTCGCAAAGCGAAATACGAAAAATTGTTGTAGTGGAAAAAGAAGCGGTGAAAGCGAGACGACTATCAACTTTGGTGGACCCGGGGGGAATCGAACCCCCTTTTGCGCTATGCCATAGCGCCGTTCTACCGGTATACTACGGGCCCAGGATTTAAGTTATTTTACCTAAAAACAGGGGAAGACACAAGGAGAGAGTATAAATAGCCTCGCAAGGAGTCACCCTGTGAGGCTAAATATCTAATATTTTTTTGATGTTATACTATTATATATATGATGTTTGAACAATTTTTAGGTAGTTTTTTCCCGAAATTAGCGATTGATTTAGGAACAGCTAATACTTTAGTTTTTCAAAAAGGACAGGGAGTGATTATCCGTGAACCATCGGTGGTGGCGCGGCAGAAAAAATCGGGAGAAGTCTTGGCGGTTGGTAAAGAGGCTAAGGAAATGATTGGCAAGACCCCGGAGGCGATAGAAGCTTTTTATCCTCTTCGTGATGGAGTGATTGCTGATTTTGATGCCGCTCGGGCAATGATTTCTTATCACATTGATCGGGCAATAGGGAAAAAGAGTAAGCCCTGGAATTATTTTTTTAAGCCTCTGGTGGTAATTGGTACTCCCTCGGGGGCAACGGAAGTGGAACGGCGAGCAGTTTTTGACGCCGTTAGCGAGGCGGGGGCTGGCTCCTGCTTTTTAGTTGAGGAGCCGATGGCGGCGGCAATTGGTGCTGGTTTGTCTATAGAGCGACCTAATGGTGCTTTGGTTTGTGATATTGGTGGGGGAACTACGGAAATAGCCGTTATTTCTTTGTCGGGTATTGTTTTAAATCGTTCCCTAAAATTAGCTGGATACAAGATGGATAAAGCAGTGGTTAATTTTTTGCGCTTAAAGTATTCGTTGGTAGTAGGTGAAACTACTGCCGAGGAAATTAAAACTACTATTGGCACAGCGGTAGCGCCAAAAAAAGAGAAGGTGATGGTGGTGCGGGGGCAAAGCTTAGAAAATGGTTTGCCAACGACGATTAGAATTACTTCGGTAGAGGTTCGGGAGGCGATAGCCCCGATCTTAAATCAAATAATAGGAGAATTAAGTGAGGTTATTGAAGCGACGCCACCGGAGCTAATGGGTGATTTTTTAGAAAAGGGAATTACCCTTTGTGGAGGGGTAGCTAATTTGCCGGGGATTGACCGTTTATTTTCTCGAGAAATCAAAATGCCTGTTTTTGTCGCTGATGATCCTCAAGCGGCTGTGGTATTGGGATGCGGGAAACTATTAGAAAACGCGAAATTAAGGGAAAAGGTAAAAGTAAACATTGATTAATGATTAGCAATTTTCGATTTGTTTCAGGAAAGATATTTTGGATTAATGTTAAGAAATTTTTAGTTCTTTTTGGTATTGCTTTTTTTATTTTTCTTCTTGATTTTGGGCCATTTTTTACTGGTCTTAAATGTTTATTTCAGGGTTTATTTAATCCTATCTATGGTCATATCTATCAAATTAATCAATCTTTTTTGTCTCAAACTTTCAGTTCTAAAGAGGCTAAAAGTTATTTTTTAGAGAACCAAAAACTGCAAACGGAGCTATCTCGTTGTCAGGGAGAAGCTGTTTCTTTACAGCAGGTTTTTGATGAAAATAAACAGCTGCGCCATCTTTTGACAATGCCTCTGCCCTCTGATTTGAGCTTCAACGATAGTATGGTAATCGGTAATCAAGGAGATTGTCTAATTATTAATAAAGGAGTAAGAGATGGAGTTGAAGAGAAACAATTAGTTTTAGTGGATAATTATTTAGTGGGGCAGGTAGAAAAAGTTTTGGAGAAACAGGCAAAAATATTACGAGTTGATTCAATAAGGTTTTCTACCCCTGTTTTGATTTTTAAAGATGATCCTAATTGTGTTAGCCAAAATCAGCTTTGCCGGCAAGGGAAGGGAGTCACCCATGGTACTAAAGTGGAGCAAATTTTAAGAGAGGAACCGGTAGCCGAGGGGAATTTAATTGCTCTTTTGGATGGGCCAAAAGGGGTTTTGGTAGGGCGGGTGATAAAGGTTAATGAGAGCTCCGATAAGGTATTTTTAGAGGCTAAATTTGAGCCTTTAGTTGATTTTAATAAGTTGACGGCAGTTTTTTTAGTAAGATGAAAATTTTTTTACCCAAGAGATTATTCTTGCAAAGAAGTATATTAGGGGTATTATTGGTATTATCAGTATTGATTCAGGGAGTTTTGACGGCTTTTCCCTTTTCCTTAATATTGTTAGTAATAATTAGTTATTTTTTGGAAGAGCAAATTTTCTCCTATGCTTTTGTGCTGGGGTTGTTTTTGGATTTTCTTTTAGGAGGCCACTTAGGAGTTCAGGCGATGATTTTTTTGGGAATTTCTTTTTTAACATTGGCAGTTAAAAAGAAAATTTTAGGAAAAGAAGGAGAGAAATTGAGGTTACCATATGATTAAATTCTTTCGTATCGTTTTAATTATTCTTTTTCTCTTTCTTTTTAGTCGTTTATTTTATCTAACAGTAGTTAGGGGTGAAAGTTTTCGTGAAAGAGCAGATGAGAACAGGATAGTGACGGAAGTTATTCCCGCTTCTCGAGGGATTATTTATGACTGTTTTGGACGGGGTTTAGTCAATAATGTGCCCTATTATCAACTTGAAGGAAAGGAAATCAGTAGGGATGAGTTTTTGAAGTTAGTGGCTTTGGGAAAAAGCGATGCGGTAAAATCAGTTTATCGGCGGGAGTATCTTTTTGGGGAAAGTACTGCACACTTGTTAGGGTATTTAGGCTCGGTAACTCAAGAGGAAGTAGAGGTAGCCACCAATGATTGTGGACAGTATTATCTTAGTGATTTGGTAGGACGAGGGGGAATAGAAGAAGAGTACGAATGTTGGTTGAAAGGGAAAAACGGACAGCGTTTGGTAGAAACTGATATCAAAGGAGAGATTACTCGCGAAGTAGGCAGGGTGGCGGCGGAGCCCGGCAATGATCTTGTTTTGAATATTGATATCCGTTTGCAAGAGAAGGCGTATAAGCTACTGTCTTCTCGAAAAGGAGCCATTGTCGTTACCAATCCTAAAAACGGGAAAGTTTTAGCTTTAGTTTCTTCTTCCTCTTTTGATCCCAATATTTTTACTATTCGTCGCGATGAGCAAGCAATAAAAATGCTTTTGCAGAGCGAAAAAGAGCCTTTTCTTAATCGAGCTATTTCTTCCCGATTTCCGCCGGGGTCGGTTTTTAAAATTGTTACCGCTATCGCTGGCTTGGAAGAGGGAAAAATTGACTCTCAAACCAAAATTGAAGATACGGGAGTTCTGCGGGTAGGAAGTTTTGAATATACCAATTGGTATTTTACTCAATACGGGAAAACAGAGGGAGAATTAAATTTAGTGGGAGCGATAAAACGTTCCAATGATATTTTTTTCTATAAAGTAGGGGAATTTTTGGGAGTTGATAAATTATCTTTTTGGGCAAAAAAATTTGGTCTAGATAAAACGACGGGAATTGATTTACCGGCCGAAGTGGCCGGATTAGTTCCATCGGGGGAATGGAAACAAACAGTAAAAGGTCAGCCTTGGTTTTTGGGTAATACTTATCATTTAGCCATCGGTCAAGGAGATTTAACGGTAACGCCGTTAGAAATAAACATAATGACCAATATTATTGCCAATGACGGCAAGCTTTGCCAACCAAGAATTGCCCAGGACACTTCAGATGGTGATAAAGCGCTAAAGACACCTCGGAGGTGGCCGAAGGACTCCCCCAAGGTGGAGAGCTGTCAAGATTTGCAACTCAAACCAGAAAACCTTCGTTTGGTTAAAGAAGGAATGAAAGAAACCTGTTCAGCCGGTGGAACCGCTTTTCCGTTTTTTAATTTCCAACCGCAAACTGCTTGCAAAACAGGGACGGCGGAATTTGGTGATGCCAATAATAAAACTCATGCTTGGTTTACTGCCTTTGCTCCAATTGATGACCCTCGGCTTTCGGTGACTGTTTTTCTGGAAGGAGGAGGGGAGGGGTCAGCTGATGCGGCGCCAATAGCTAAAGAAATTATGGCAGAATACTTTGAAGAAATTAAAAATTGAAATTGGATAGCCTCGCAAGGAGTCACCCTGTGAGGCTAAATTGAAAATTATCTAAGAGATGTTTGATTTTAAAAAAATTAATATTGAGGCCGATCGTCCCTACTGGGTAGCTTTTAATACTTTTCAGGGCATTGGGCCTATTAGATTTTTGGTCATCTTAAAAGCTTTTGGATCGGCAGAAGCGGCTTGGAAAGGATCAAGGCAAGGATGGAAAAGTTTAAATTTGGGTGATAGTTTAGAAGAGAGGTTTTTTAGGTATCGGCAGGACTTTTACCCTCTGGTTTATTTTGAAAAATTGATTTCAGGCGGTTTAGAAAAGAAAGAGGAGAAATGGGGTTTCAATAATCAAGAACAAAAGGAAAATTTTTTTTGGGTTGAAAGGCAGGGCCGATACCTTTTGTCTAATCCTGGGCCGATTTGGCCATTAACATTGATGGATGAAGATTATCCGTTTCTATTGAAGGATATTGATTCGTCGCCGTTTGTTTTGTATGTTAAGAGCGATTTAAGTAAGGCGGCACTCAAAAAATTTTTTTCTTTTCCGTCTTTGGCAGTGGTGGGGACGAGGAAGATGACCGGCTATGGTCGTCAGGCGACGGCGCAATTAGTTCGGGATTTAGCTCAAGCTGGCTTGGTGATTGTTTCCGGAATGGCGCGGGGAGTAGATTCGGCGGCTCATCAAGCCGCTTTAGAAGCGGGCGGCAGGACAGTGGCGGTATTAGGTTGTGGAGCAGACATTATCTATCCGCCCGAGAATAAGAAGCTTTATCAATTGATTTTGAGAAAAGGAGTAGTAATATCTGAGTTTCCACCGGGAATGCCACCCCTGCCAGGTAATTTTCCTTCTCGTAATCGGATTATTGCCGGGATGAGTTTTGGGGTGTTAGTTAGCGAAGGAGCAAGAAAATCAGGATCATTAATTACCGCTTCTTTGGCGGCAGAATTCGGGCGGGAAGTTTTTGCTGTGCCCGGTCCCATTAATTTTGGTTTGTCAGCGGGGCCAATGTTTCTAATTAAAAATGGAGCGAAGTTAGTTAGTGAAGCAGAAGATATTTTGGAAGAATTAGATCGGGGAAGATTAACCACCAGCGCTATCGTCCCCAAGGGGGTAGCGGAAAAAGTTAATTTGTCTGGTGAGGAAAAACTGGTGGTCGATAGTCTCCAGAACGAAAACTTAACCGTTGATGAGATAATTGAAAAAACGGAAATAGTTATTGACAAACTTAATTCTCTCTTGACCGTTTTGGAGATAAAAGGGATAATTGAGAATTTAGGAGGAGGCAGGTGGGGGAGGAGATAGAAAGAAAATTCCAAGTTACAAATAACAAGATACAAACAATAACCAATGACCAAATTACAAACAAGATATTTAAAGAATTGTTTGGGAAATTGGAATTTGAAATTTGTTTGGATACTTAGAATTTGAGATTTGTTATTTATTGTTTATGGATTTAATCATTGTTGAGTCACCAACTAAAGCGAAAACAATATCGCGTTTTTTAGGTAAGGACTATCAGATTTTGTCTACCATGGGACATATTCGTGATTTACCTAAAAGCAGTTTGGGCGTTGATTTGGAGAAAAACTTTAAGCCTCAATATGTAGTTGTTCCGGGGAAAGAAAAAACTGTTAACCAATTAAAGAAGGAGGCTAAATCGGCTCAAACAGTCTATTTAGCTACCGATCCCGATCGTGAGGGGGAAGCGATTGCTCACCACGCGGAGGTGATCTGTTCAAGCCCAAAGCCCAATCCGCCAGCTGGCGGACAAAGCCCAAAGTTTTCAAGAATTGTTTTTCATGAGATTACGGAATTAGCAGTTAAGAAAGCTCTGGTTAATCCCGGAGTGGTTAATAAGGATTTGGTTAATGCCCAAGTGGCGCGGCGGGTTTTGGATCGGTTGGTGGGTTACCGGTTATCGCCAGTTTTATGGAAGAAGATTAGGAGGGGCTTATCGGCGGGTCGAGTGCAGTCGGTAGTCGTCCGATTGATAGTCGAGCGGGAGCGGGAGATTAATCGTTTTAAAAGGGAAGAATATTGGCGGATTTTAGTTGCTTTTACCAAAGGAACGGATATTTTTATTGCTGAATTGATTAGTAAGGGGGGGAAGAAATTAGCCGTTCGTTCTCGGATTCCTCTTTTTGCCGACAGCTACACCGTTACCAAAACTGCAATTAAGAATGAAAGACAAGCTTTGGATATTATTTTTAACCTAAACGAGCCTTTCAGAGTAGAAGATGTAGATACGAAAGAGTTATCACGTCATTCTCCTCCTCCTTTTACTACTTCAACTTTACAACAATCTGCTTATAGAAAATTAGGTTTTTCTTCAAAACAGACAATGAGATTGGCGCAGAGACTTTATGAGAGGGGTTGGATTACTTATCATCGCACCGATTCTACTAATTTGGCATCGATGGCGGTGGAGAAGATGCGTCAGTGGATAAATAGTCAATATGGGCGGTCTTATTTACCTCCAGAGCCTAATTTTTATAAGACCAAAGCGCGGGTGGCTCAAGAAGCTCATGAGGCGATTCGTCCTACTGATTTTAATCGTAGAGAGGTAGAGAAAATAGGGAATAGAGAAAACAGACTTTATCGACTTATTTGGTCTCAGGCTGTCTCTAGCCAAATGACTTCGGCTAAATTTGAGAATACCAAGGTAGAAATTAGCGGTGAAGATTATGTTTTTCTTGTTCGCGGTAGCCGTTTAATTTTTGATGGCTATTTGAAGGCCTGGGGTGGTAATAGAAGAGACGAGGAAAGATTGCCTCTTTTAAAGAAAGGGGATGTCGTTGTGCCGGTAACATTTTCGCCCATTCGTAATTTTACCTCGCCGCCACCGCGTTATTCGGAAGCAAGCTTGATTGCTATTTTAGAAAAAGAGGGTATCGGTCGGCCGTCAACCTACGCGCCGATTATTTCCACGATCCAGAACCGTCGTTATGCTGAAAAGAGTGAAGGTCAATTTGAACCTACGGTATTAGGTATGGTAACCAATGATTTCTTGGTTGATCATTTTAAGGAGATTGTTAGTTTGCCTTTTACCGCCAATATGGAAGAGGGGTTAGATAAAATTGCTAACGGTGGGGCGGAATGGAAGAAGCTAATTGGTCAATTTTATCAACCGTTTCAAAAACAATTGGAGAAAGTAGAGGAGCAGGTAGGACGAGTAAAAATTCCTGTCCAAAAGACTGGGAAAAAATGTCCTAAGTGCAAGAAGGGAGAATTGGTAATTCGTACCGGTCGGTTTGGTAAATTTCTGTCCTGTTCTCGTTTTCCCGAGTGTCGATATACCGCTCCTTATATAGAAAAATTATTAGGAGTTAAATGTCCCCAGTGTGGTGGAGATGTAGTGATTAAAAGAACTAGGAAAGGGAAGCAATTTTACGGCTGTTCGAATTATCCTCAATGTAAATGGGCATCGTGGCGAAAACCTAAGGAAATAAGCAAATAATAAATGACAGATTACAAATTTAGGCGAGCGAACAGAGTGAAACAGATAACCACGGGTTATTCCCAGAAAGCGATCCGCCAGCTGGCGGACCCGCCTAGCCGGCGAGGCTGGCCCGCCTTGGCGGGGATGAAGCGGTATCAAATAAACGCGCGAAGAGCGACACAAAACGGAACATAAAACCTCGACCGTAAGGTCGTGGGTTTTTTATACTCGTGGGTATCGATATTAAATTTGTTATTTAAAATGACTAAAGTTGGCTTTGATACCAAGAAGTATTTAGCTGCCCAGAAGAAGGCGATTGAAGAAAGGTTAACTAAGTTTTCCGGTCGGCTTTATTTAGAATTTGGAGGAAAATTAATAGATGATTTTCATGCTTCTCGGACTCTTCCCGGATATGATTCTAATGCTAAGATGCTTCTTTTGAAAAGCTTAAACAGGGATTTGGAGATTTTATATTGTGTTTCGGCTAAACAACTAGCCAATGGGAAGATTCGTGGCGATTGGGAAATAGGTTATGATTTGGTTACCATTAAAGCCTTAGAGGATTTGGGTAGTTTTGGTTTGCCGGTCTTGGGGGTGGTTATTAATCGTTTTGAAGGGGAAAGTGAGGCTAAGATTTTAGAGAAAAGATTAAAGCGAATGGGAGTAAAGGTTTTTAAACGTTATGAAATTGATGGATATCCTAACGATGTTGATAATATTTTAGGCAGTCGGGGGTATGGCCGCGATGATTATATTAAGACTAAAAAACCATTGGTGATTGTCTGGGGCGCTGGTCCTGGGTCGGGGAAATTATCGACTTGCTTAGGGCAGATATATCAAGATGCTAAATATGGTCTTAATTCTGGTTATGCTAAATTTGAGACTTTTCCGGTTTGGAATTTACCCTTAGATCATCCCGTTAATATTGCTTATGAGGCGGCCACGGCTGACTTAGGAGATTTTAATCTTATTGACCCTTTTCATCTTCGGGCTTATAAAAAAGTGGCGGTTAATTATAATCGTGATGTAGAAGCTTTTCCTATTATTAAGACGATTTTTGAGAAAATCTTGAGTCAGAAAAACTTTTCTCATTATTACCGCTCTCCTACGGATATGGGCTTTAATGTTTTAAAAGAGGGGATCATCGATGATAAAACAGTGTGTGAGGCGGCTAAAAAAGAAGTTGTTTTTTATCTTTTTCGCTATCGACAGGAATATAAAAGGGGATTGGTTGACGAAAGAACGATAGAGAGGATGAATACAATTATGAAGCGGTTAAGAATAAATGAGCAATATCTGAAAGTTGTTCCCGCGGCGCGGAGAGCAAGGGAAGAGGCGTTAAAAAGAAAAGATAAAGGCGAGAGGGGAATTTACTGTGGCGCGGCTATTGAATTGCCTAACAGAGAAATTATCACCGGAAAAAATTCTCCCCTTCTTCATGCCGAAGCGGCGGCAGTTTTAAACGCAATAAAGGTTTTGGGGAATATCACCAATGACTTAGATTTGATTTCCCCATCGGTTATTAAACAGATCAACAAGTTCAAAAAACAGATTAATGAAAAATCGCAGAGCTTGAATTGCGCAGAAGCTCTTTTAGCTTTGGCTGTTTCTGCTCAAGCTAATCCCTTAGCTCAAAAAGCCCAGTGTTTTTTGGGTAATTTGGGGGGTTGTTTTATGCATACCACCCATGATTTATCACCGGCGGACAAAAGTATTTTTAGGAAGTTAGGCGTTTGGGTTTCCACCGACGGGAAAACAGCCAAGATAAAAAATGAATAAAAAGCGCGCCAGACCACCCTGGGGTGAATACTTTATGAGAATAGCTCAATTAGTGGCGACCCGAAGCACTTGTTTACGTCGGCAAGTGGGAGCAGTTTTGGTGTGCGGTAAGCGAATTTTAGCTACCGGTTATAACGGGGCGCCGTCGGGAATGGCTCATTGTTTAGATATCGGTTGTATCCGCGATCAATTAAAAATTCCCTCGGGAACGCGAGCGGAAATTTGTCGGGCGATTCATGCCGAACAAAATACTATTATTTGTGCTCTTTATGGGGTACCAACGGGGGGGAGTACTATTTATGTGACTCATCAACCCTGTACAATTTGTAGCAAAATTTTAATTGGGGCGGGGATTAAGCGCATTGTTTATCTCAAACCTTATCCGGATAAATTTGCCCAAGATTTATTAAAGGAGGCGGGTGTTAAGTTAGAAAAATGGCATTTCCCCGAAAAATGATTGTTATTGGATTGACAGGTCCTATTGCCGGCGGCAAGGGGCTGGTGGCGGAATTTTTAAGAAGGAAAGGTTTTTTTTATTCTTCAACTTCTGATCGAGTGCGAGAAGAAATTAGAGAGAGGGGAATAGAAACTACTCGGGAAATTTTACAAGAGATTGCCGATGGTTTGCGAAGGAAGTTTGGACCGGAGGTTTTAGCTAAAAGAACTTGGGAAATAATAAAAAGTCAAAGTAACCCCCGGGTAGTGATTGATTCTATTCGTGGTGAGGCAGAGGTGGACTATTTGAAAAAGAAGCCGAACTTTTATCTTATTGGGGTGACGGCGCCCCGTCGTTTGCGGTATCAACGAGTGATATCGCGTCAACGAGAATCTGATCCCATAAAGTGGAAGGAGTTTTTAAGGATTGATAAGATTGATTTTAAGAGCGGTCAGGGAAAGGAGGGGAGAAACATTAAGGCTTGTCTTAAAAAAAGCGACTTTTTAATTGTCAATGATGGTAGCTTGGAAAAATTAAAAAATAGGGTGAAGTTAGTAATGGATAAACTGGCTGTTCTCAAATAATTCTAAGAGGATATTTCTCAAGTGGTTTTTCCCAAATTTGTTGGCCGCAGTAATGGTTTCCTTCTGGACAAAATGGAGAGATGCTTGCTAATCGACGGAGGCCACAAGGAGCCAAAAGCCAGCGGCCAATTTGGGGATGGATTTGGCTTATTTGTTCAACTTCTTCTTTTGATGCTTGCCAAATTTCTCTTTGGGCATTATAACAAAGCCTCATTCGATATTTATGATGCAGGTTAAGTAAACTGCCTGTTTCGGTGAAACGGATGGGAAAGGCATTGGGGAGTCGATATAGGGCGTATTCCTCGGGAATTCCCATTTTTAGAAGTTGATTGATGGTGGTGAAAGTTTTTTCCATAATGTTTTGGTAGAGAGAAAGGGCTTTTGGGTTTTTTTGAATCAGAAGGGGAGTGATGTAGTCTGGCTCACCGGAGTAATGAGTGGCAATGAGGGGACGGGCGCCGGGAATCATTCGGTGTCTTTGGTCCTGGGAATCGGCGGTATGACTAAGCTTTTTAGAAAAAGTGTAGGAAACATTGTGGAGAGCTTGGCTGATTTTGTTGAGAGTGGTTAGATTGAGGATGTCATTTAGTGTTTTGTTCTTGGCGGGGTTGAGGACTAATTCTGTTGCTTCTCGATCGGAAAGTTGGCTGGTGGTTATTCCCAAGACAGTTCTGATGGCGGTGGCTAAACTTTGGGGGCCATTGACAGACCAGTCGGTTAATTTTGAAGTATAATCGCCTAATTTTTGATCAAATTCGTCTTTGAATGATTTTGCTTGTCCAAAATCAATAATTGTCCTTTTAGAATTTAAAATTTGCCATTCTGGGGTTTGATTTTTGGGGAAAGGCTCTTTGTCTATTTCGTCTAAGAAACGGGGGTCAAATTTGGTTGTTTGGTTAACCATTTCATAAATTAAAGTTTTTGTTTCCAAGGGGACATCGGAGAATGAACAGGCACGAAAATATCTTAATAAAGTCAGTGGGTTGATAGTATGATATAAATAGGCGAAGGTGTCGACGCCCAAGACATAACGGGCGATTTCTTGAGCCTTTTTTTCAACGGCTCCTTTTGTTTCCTTTTTCCCTTTTCGAGAAGGGAAAATCCTCAAGTATTCTCTGGAAACATCGGGAGAGAGGAGCTCTTTTAGTTGATGATATGCTTTTATTTGCTCTTGAGCGTTTTGAGTATAGATTTCTAAGGCTTTATTTTCCAATGGAGGGATGAAAAAATTGTTTTCTTTGACGGCAACATACCTTTGGCTGACTTGTTCAGAGTTGTAGAAAGGATGGTTATGCAGGAAGGACCAGATAAGCTGGCGGGAAATATTAGCAATACCAAAAGTGATGGCAAAATGTTGCCGAGTGGTAAGATGGCCGGCGGCCCTGGTACTTTGGATTACTTCGTCGGTTATTCTTTTATGGTTGGGGTTAAGATAGTCACTGGGGCGGTAAATCCCTTGATTGGAATAACAAGTTCTAGCTGACTCACCGGCAAAGATAGTAGGCGCTGTTGCTATTGCCGATAATTCTTCTTGAGCGTTAGGGACAGTAGTTATTCCCAAGATCTCTACTTGGGGCAGGGGAGAGAGGGGTCGTTTTTCAATATGAAGGTTTTTTGGCTCTAATTCCTGGTGGCTCATTGATAATTAGAGAAAATTATCTTAATAAGTAATCTGCGGTCCCGTTATCCGAATAAACAATCAATTTATGGGGTTGGTGTGAACGAAGTGAACATAATAACTCCATAAGTTCTTGTTTACTACGATACTACGTAGTATCGTAGTAAACAGTTATCGTTAATGGATTATATTTTATCATAAAATAACTTAATTTATTCCAAGAAAGCGATCCGCCAGCTGGCGGACCAACCACAGGTTGGAGATGAAGCGATATCAATAGGCGCGAAGCGCGACACCAAGCGGAACACAAAACCCCGACCGTAAGGTCGTGAGTTTTTTATTTTCATTTTAGAGAAATTGTTGGTGATTAAAGTTTATTATGTTTCTTATCGTGTGATATATTGTTTAATGAACGATGAAAAAAGCAGGGAAATTTATTGTTATCGACGGTTTGGATGGTTGTGGTAAGACGACTCAAGTAAAACTGTTGGTAGAGAAATTGAGAGAACAAGGCAAGAAAGTAGTTGAAACTAATGAACCGACGAAGGGACCGGTTGGCAAGTTAATTCGTCAAGTTTTAGAAAAGGAAGTTATTTTACCGCCAGACGCCTTGCAACTTCTCTTTGTGGCCGATCGTGGTGATCATTTAAAGCGAACAATCAAGCCGGCTTTGTCCGCCGGGAAAATAGTGGTTAGTGATCGTTATCTTTGGTCAACAATTGCCTATGGTTCGCTTAATTTGAATAAAAATTGGTTGTTATCCCTACATCGTTATTGTCTTTACCCCGATATTTCTATTTTTCTTGATGTTAAACCAAAGATTTGTTTACAAAGAATAGGGCTAAGAGGGAAAAGTAGGACTGTATTTGAGGAAGAAAAAGAATTAAAGATTGTCTGGCAAACATACCAATGGTTGGTAAAGAAATTTCCCAGAAGGGTTATAATAATAGATGGAGAAAGGAAACCAGAAATAATTAGCAGAGAAATACTGAATAAAATTTTTAATCAAATCCTAATGACTAATGAATAAATGTTTAATGATAAGATTAATTAATTATCTTTTTGGTCATTAGTTATTTTAGTATTAGACATTGATTAGTAATTAGAAATTAGAAATTAGAAATTTAAGAGTTGCTTTTTATCTTATGAATAATCTTACTGTGGTTGATCCCCAGATAGCCCAGTTGATTGAGAAGGAAAAAGAGCGTCAGGAAAATACCTTGATGATGATTCCCTCTGAAAATTATGCCTCATTGGCGGTTTTGGAGGCGTTAGGATCGGTGGTGCAAAATAAATATGCCGAGGGATATTCGGGAAAGCGCTATTATCAAGGCAACATAAATATTGATAAAATTGAGACTTTAGCAATAAAACGAGCCAAGAAACTGTTCGCTGTTCCCCATGTTAATGTCCAGCCTTATTCTGGCTCGCCGGCTAACGCCGCGGTTTATTTTGCCCTTTTAAAACCTGGTGATAAGATCATGGGGTTAGCCCTTAATTCTGGGGGTCATTTAACTCACGGTTATCCTAAGATTACTTTCTCAGGTCGCTATTTTCAAAGCGCACAGTATGAGGTGGGTGAAGATGGATTTTTGGATTATGAAGAGATTGAAGAACAGGCGATTGCCCAAAGGCCTAAGATTATTGTCGCCGGTACCACCGCCTATCCTCGTATTTTAGATTTTGAAAGGTTTGGTCGAATTGCCGATAAGGTGGGAGCTTATCTTTTAGCCGATATCTCTCATATTGCTGGTCTTGTTATCGCTAATGTTCATCCTTCGCCGGTTCCTTATGCTGATGTGGTGATGACGACTACTCATAAAACCTTGCGGGGGCCAAGAGGAGCGATGATTATGGTTACTCGTAAGGGATTGGCTAAAGATGGTCAAATGGGTAAAAGAATTGATCGGGCGGTTTTCCCAGGACTACAAGGAGGTCCTCATGAGAATACCATTGCCGCTATTGCCGTTGCTCTTCGGGAAGCTCAAAGTAAGCCTTTTAGAGAATATGGTAAACAGATAGTTAAAAATGCTCAAGTTTTAGCAAGAGAACTTTTGAGAATGGGTTTTAATTTAGTTTCTGGCGGTACTGATAATCATTTAATTTTAATTGACTTGAGAAACAAGAAAATAGATGGCAAGACAGCGGCGGTGACTTTGGAAAAAGCGGGCGTTGTGGTTAATGCTAATGCTATTCCCCATGATCCCAACCCGCCATACCGTCCTTCGGGAATTCGTTTAGGAACGCCGGCATTGACCAGTCGAGGAATGAAGGGAAGGGAAATGACCCAAATTGCTCATTTTATTTCTGAGGTAATAAAAATTCCCGAGGAGATTAAGATGGTTAAAAATATAGTGATGAAAATGACTAACCAGTTTCCAATATATAAAAATATATAGAAAACTCACGACCTGGCGGTCGGGGTTTTGTGTTCCGCTTTGTGTTGCGCTTCGCGCCTATTGATATCGCTTCATCTCCAACCTGATGGTTGGTCCGCCAGCTGGCGGATTGCTTTCTTGGAATAAATAAATTAAAATATGGTAATGGTTTTTGATGGTAAAAAGTTTGTTGAAGATAAAGAAAAGTTTCTTCAGCAAGAATTTAAAAAGTTAGTTAAGAAAGGCGATGTTTTAAAATTAGTTTCTATTTTGGTAGGCCAAAACCAGAATAGTCGGCTTTATATTTCCCTAAAAGAGAAGATTGCCATTAGATTGGGAATAGTATTTGAGAAGCGAGAATTTCCCGAAGATGTTAATGTTAGAGAATTGATCGATTTTATTAAAAGTAAAAATAATGATTTTGGCGTGAAGGGGATAATGGTGCAATTACCGCTACCGGCGGCTTTTGATAATGAGATAGTGACGATTTTAAGAGAAATTGATTCTCAAAAAGATGTTGATTGTCTTACGCCGGAGAATTTGGGTTTGCTGATGATGGGGAGGCCGTGGGTTCTGCCGGCTACTGTCAGGGGGATATGGGAAATTTTGGGAAAAGCGGGAATAAATAGGAAAACAATAATAGGTAAAAATGTTTGTATTTTGGGTCGATCTGATATTGTTGGTAAGCCGCTGGCAAATTTATTAATTAATTTGGGAGCAACGGTGACGGTTTGTCATCGCCAGACAGGAGATTTAGTTAAAAAGACTAAGGCGGCCGATATTTTGATAAGCGCCACCGGTCAGCCGGATTTGATTAGAGGAGAAATGGTTAAAAAGGAAGCAGTGGTAATTGATGTTGGTTCGCCTCGCGGTGATGTCAATTTTAGGAGTGTTGCTTCTAAGGCTTCTTTTATTACTCCTGTTCCTGGCGGCGTGGGACCGGTGACCGTTGTTTCGTTATTAGAAAATTTTTTGGATTTGGCTTTGCAAAGAGCTATGGGGTGAAGGGATTTATTTTTATAGATTCCCGCAATTCCCTGTCATTCCTAAAATGCTAAACCCGCCCAAACCCGCCAGCTGGCGGCATTGAGGCGGGTCCGCCCGTATCGTAGTAAATTGATGTTAAACATGCTTCATAGCATGTTAGTGGAAAAATATACTTTTAAGGAAAAGCCTATCCAAAATTAAGGAAAAGCCTATCCAAAATTGATAGTTCCGTACCGTTTATGGTGTAGAGCTGGCGGATTCCCAAAATAGCCTCGCAAGGAGTCACCCTGCGAGGCTAAATCTTAAAATTGATGATTAATTAATTGAAAGTTCAACAAACAGCTGGCGGACCCGCCTTGGCGGGGATGAAGCAATATTAATAGGCGCGAAGCGCGACACAAAGCGGAACACAAAACCCCGACCGTCAGGTCAGGGTTTTTTTATATTCTTGTTTTTTCTAATAGGATAGGATAGAATAAAACAGTTAGATATTACGCACATCTGGCGTTAACTCCTTGAACTTCTAAGCCGGATGGTGGATTAAAGGAGAAAAATGATTAAAAAGGGGCCGATAAAACCGCAAGGTAAAAAATTGTCCGTTGATATTTCTTTGGAAGAACTACTTGAGGCGGGTTGTCATTTTGGGCACAGTGTTTCTAAAATTCATCCCCAGATGCGGGAATATGTTTATATGGCTCGACAAGGGGTTCATATTTTTGATTTGGTTAAAACTCGGCAATGCTTAATTAATGCTATTCATTTTTTAGCTGATTTGGTTAAAGGAGGGGGGAAAGTGATCTTTGTAGGAACTAAAAGGCAGGCGGCACCGATAATTGAGAAAAAGGTAAAAGGAACCGGTATGTTTTATATTAGAAAACACTGGGTAGGTGGTTTATTGACTAATTGGTCAGAAGTAAAGAAAAACTTAGAAAAATTAATTGATTTAAGAGGAGAGGTTAGTAGAGAGAGAAAAGGGAGAACTAAATACGAGCAAGCACTTTTGAAGAGGGAGTGTAGTCGATTAGAAGAATTATACGGGGGAATTGATGGCTTGACGGATATTCCCCAAGCTCTTTTTGTCGTGGATGTGAAGCGGGAAAAGACAGCCATTTTGGAGGCAGAAAAAATGGGGATCCCCGTGGTTGCTATTGTCGATACTAACAGCAACCCTTCAGGCGTTGATTATATAATTCCTGCCAATGATGATGCTAAAGGGAGTATTGGTTATATTATTGGCAAGATCGTTGAGGTAATAAGGGGCGATAATAAAGAAGCTCAAAAGTAAAGAAACATTGTAAAAATAGTTAAAAGTCAAAAGTTAAAAATTAAAAGTAAAAAACAAAAAGAAAGAAACATTGTTACATTGCTACATTGTCACATTGCTAATAAAGTCGTCATTCTGGTAATCCGCCGGTTAGCCTCGCAAGGAGTCACCTTGCGAGGCTAAACCTGTCATTCTGGGGATCCGCCGGCTTGGCGGACAAAATCAAATAAAAATATAAGAATGGTTAAAGTAAAATACTCATTGGAAACAGTTAAAAAATTACGCCTACTATCAGGAGCAGGGGTAATGGATTGCCGCCGTGCCTTAGAGAAAACTAAAGGGAATCTTAATCAAGCTTTTGAGGTTCTTCGGGCGGAGGGAGAAAAGATTGTTGCCAAAAAAGCTGATCGCAAGACAGAAGAAGGATTGGTTGCCTCTTATATTCATGCTAACGGTCGGGTAGGGGCAATGGTAGTGCTTTTGTGCGAGACTGATTTTGTGGCGCGGACTGTTGATTTTAAGAACTTAGCCCATGAATTAACTATGCAGGTGGCAGCGATGGATCCTTCCTCTATAGAAGAATTGCTTGGTCAAGAATACATTAAGGATTGTAAGTTGGCAGTTAGAGATTTAATTAAGCAAATAATTACTAAGACAGGGGAAAATATTAGAATAGGAAAATTTGTTAGGATGGCAATTAATAGTTCTTAAGATAAGATGTTTGAGGAAGCACAAGAAAAAATGAAGCGTGTTTTAGTTATTTTGCAAACAGATCTTTCCTCGATAAGAACTTCACAGGTCGCTCCCGCTTTAGTTGAAAATATCTCTGTTGAGGCTTATGAGGGAGCAGGAAAGTTAAGAGTTAAAGAATTAGCCGCAGTTACAGTTGAAGGTCATAATACTATTTTGGTTCGTCCTTGGGATCAAGGAGTGATAGTGAAAATTGTCCAGGCGATTGAAAAAGCCAATATTGGCTTAACGCCGGTGATAAGTAGTGGTTTTATAAGGATAGTAGTGCCCCCTTTATCTTTGGAACGACGTCAAGAGTATATTAAGTTGATGCGTAGAAAGTTAGAGGCAACGCGGATTATGATTCGTCAAATTCGTGCCGAGGAGCGAGCCAATATTCGTGAGCAAAGAGGAAAAGGTGAACTTGGTGAGGATGAGAGCTTTTCTCGGGAAGAAATGTTGCAGAAATTAACCGATGAATTTATGGAGAAGATTGATAATTTGGGGAAAAATAAAGAAATAGAATTAGGGACTGTTTAATCTGTCTTCGCGAAGATCCGAGGGCTATTAGTCTTCGGCTGGATATATGATACGAGAGTTAGGCAATTTTTTT